>Ga0126381_100002787_pt1 | contig 18943 bp, 13 predicted proteins | sample PanSoiMetPlot_28_FD_96465 | JGI IMG/M metagenome (GOLD analysis project Ga0126381, IMG submission 96465) | Tropical forest soil microbial communities from Panama - MetaG Plot_28 | ecosystem: Environmental > Terrestrial > Soil > Tropical forest > Bulk soil | place: Panama | collected 2016-02-17
CTTCATCAACGCGCGCGCCAGAGGCGACACCCAACTGATGTGGTTGCGGCTGAGATCAACCTCGTCCGTGCCTACGATGCTTACCACTCGCTCCGCTCCCGCGGCATTGGCATAGCGCACGGTCGCCCCAAAGAATGCCCTCGTCTCCGAATGTCCTTTCCTCGGAGCTTCAGGGTCCACCACTTCTGCGGCTTCGATTCGCTTCGTGAGAAAGCGGATCCGCCCATCGATCTGCCGCAGCCGCCGCTTGCCGTACTGATAGTCGGCATTTTCACTGCGATCGCCGTTGCTGGCGGCCCACGCCACCACCTCCACCACGGCCGGGCGGTCCCTGGTGAGCAAAAACCGATGCTCATCTTTGAGGCGCTGCAGCCCGCTCGGCGTTATGTAGTTCTTGCCTAGCGCCGCGGGCTCGTTCTCTCGTGGTTTTCTCGTAAACCCTTTCCGCATCTCGTTAGTCCTTCCAGCGCGAAGCCAGTGTGCCGCCAATGAACGCGGATTAACGCTGACAGAAAACACTGTAGGTCATCCAGGTTCATAGGAATTCATCTGGGGCTTGAACTGATTTTTTCACAGATCCTGCGCAAATCGCTTTTCCGTGCGGAATTTTAGAGAGGGTTATGGAAACAGCGGCATCATGCGAAGCCCGCTTAGCGCCACAACCCTACTCGACTTACGCTGCTCAGGCGAAGACCTGTCAAAGTTCCGAGTTGACGACAATCCGCCCAGAACCATCCTCCCGGAGCCATCAATGAGTGCTAAAGCCCTGTTATCAACAACTGAGTAATTGCGAGATTCACTAACACTAGCGACTTCTCATGCCGGATCGTCGTAAGCTGAGGCGATCAGGAACAATCCGGACACTCGGATGCGTCTGCCTCAAAAGTTATTCGTTTGCGCGATTCCTCTGGAAAACAGGAGCCAACCATGCATATCCGATCTCTTTTGCGCACCGGTTTTGCCGCTGCCCTCCTCGCTACGTCCATGGGGACCGCGACATCGGCCTTCCCGACCCAGGACAATCAGCAACTCCGCCAAGGCAACGACCTCTCTGGTCTGCATGCCTTCGATTCCCGGGTTGGTTGCTGGACGTTCCACAACCGCGTGCTGAGAGAGCGCCTGGCCCATAGCCACGATTGGTTCGAGTACGACGGCAAACAGCGTTTCTGGCTCGTGATGGGCGGATACGGGAACATGGATGACAACTGGCTCAACAAACCGGAAGGTGCCTACCACGGCCTCACGGTGCGCACCTATGATCCCAAGACGGCCGTGTGGACCATCTGGTGGTTCGACGGACGCAACCCGAGCGACGACATAGACCCTCCGGTCAGGGGACATTTCGTGAACGGCGTCGGCACCTTCCTCGGCGACATCACGTTCAACGGTAAACCGACCAAGACCCGTTACATCTGGTCGAAGATGACTGGCACCTCCGCCCATTGGGAGCAGGCCTACTCCGCCGATGGTGGCAAGACCTGGGAGACCAATTGGTATGCGGATTTCAAAAAGGTGGCCTGCCCGGCGGAATAACCGGGGCGCTCTGACTGGGTGGTCAGCCAGCCAACTCGGAAGCACGGACCAGTTCCCGTAGTCCGGTTAGCCGACCATTCGCTCGGAACGAGTTTGGGGGATGATTGGAATCCGAACTCGCTGTCATCTAACTAGAACTAATTCATGCGAGTGAAAAGCCAGCCGCTACTCGCTGGAGGTGAGACGGCTGGCTTATTGAAACGCTTGCTGCTCGGTGCAATCGTTTCAAACTCGTCTAGTGGCTGCCCCCGCACTGACTCGGCTTGAGCGGCAAGCCCGGGCAGCACAGTTGGTTGTTGTTGGGAAACTTGTTGCCGCAGCATTTCTCCTCTGCACTTGGCGAGCAGCAGCCGCCGCCTGCACCCGCAACCTGCCCGCTAGGGCATCCACCGCCATTGAAAGACCTGGTTGAGATCGATCCGAGCTGGGAAGCAGTCTGTGCCGATTGTCCCGTGAGCATAAGAACGGAGGGGATCAAATTCGCATCGACAGTTGGGAGATCGTGCTGGTTGTTCCGGGAAGGAACTGCACTGGTTGCGGTGATTCCCGAGGACGACTTGCCGGTCCAAGTGAAGGACAAGGGGCTCCCGCGATGCACTTGAGCGATCCGCGTCCCAGCAGCATTGCGAACCTCCAAAGTGCCCTTTTCCACCTCGACGATAACTGACTTGCTGTCCTGAACAGTCACGAGGCCAGAAGAATCGCCAGCCGGGACAACAACGAGGTTGTCGGCCAGCACGTTGAATGATTTTGATGAGCTGAGCTTGATGCTGCCGCGCTCCAGCAGGAAGTGATCGGTGTGAAGGGTTCCCCGCGAACTGCCATACAAAGTAACCACAGCACCGTTGTTAGATAGCCGCAGGTCGGCATTCGCCAAAACGGTCTCAATCACAGAGCCGTCGAAGACGGTTCCGCTACCCAATACCTTGTAGTTGTCAATCGTCGTTTCACCGTGTGTAGTCACGGTCCCAATCGAGGGTGTTGCCGCCATAGCGTATGAACTAACGCACAAGACCGCGGCCGCTGCAAAGACGTGAATTCTTCTGACCATTATGCCCTCCTAACTAATTGCATTGTGTTCGGGGAGACCTTACGGGGGCCTGACTTTGAGCTATATCTCAGTTCGATAGGGACTTCAATGAGGAGTCAACTTATTGCATCAAAAATTAACGCAAACTTACATCTGTGTGACATAACCTAACTTAATATCCCTATGCGATTAACGCTGACTTACATTCGTCATACACAACTGACTAGGGCTAACAACCACACCTCGCCATAGCCAGTACCACGCGCCTAAGCTCACAACAGCCATTGGCAGATGTATCTCGCCTAAGTCTCACAAACGTCATACTTGGTTAAATTCTGACGATAAATCTGGCAGCCTTGTTGTACCCCCCCCCATAAAGTTGGGCTACGTTGAGTGAATGCCTCCCCAACAATTTGCAACAAGGAGAGCTTTAATGCTTAGAAGAATCTCTGCTCTAGTTGTTGTGCTCCTGGCGACCTCGTACGCTATTGCAGCTACACCATCGGCCGGCAAAGCAGCTGCGCACAACGAAATAAAGAATGATAACCCCGCGGTATTAGGCGGCGACCCGCTGGGACAATCGGTTCAGTCGAAAGCGCTTGTCGCCGGGTTCGTTTCCTTTCAGGGATCGCCAACTCTGCCGTCGTGCTCGAAACCCGGCCCACTGGAGCCGTGCTGCCCCCCCCAATTCTCCAAACAACGGTTTGTGCTGCCCGGGCCAGCCGTGGACCCCGTCCCAGTGCGGTATCGTGAAAAAACCGAAGTAAGTAAACAACCCGTTTGTTATGTCGTTCGTTCATGCGCCAGCCTTGCCTTAACGGGGCTGGCGCTTTACGGTTATGGGCGGTTAACCGGCAAACTGAAGTTACGAGTCCAATCCGCCGGAATACAACGTAGGCCAGTGTGCTACGTGCGACGCTGGGCCTTCTGCACGTCATGCCAAACCCTTGGCGTGCATCGCGTCGGCGGCTATTAGGGAGTAGGGAAGGAAGCCGTGAGACTGGCGAATAGACCTGGTGCCGAAACACTCGCAGAAGCATTCTCTAGCGAAGTTCTCGGGCGGCACGCTTTTGACCGTCATTGTGGGACCACCGGAATTCAGCTGGGCGAGGTCGCCCGGCTTGAAGGGCTGAACCATTGATTCCTCCTGCCGTCCATCAGTAGATGATCCCAGCAGCCTCGAGGTCGCAAGGCGTCACAGCCGGTCGAGGACCATCGGCGAGGAGACGACGCACACTCTGTGAAACGCCGGTATTACCGGAACCGGAAGTTACGGCGAAGATTCGTCAAAGTCCTGGTTTGCCGGTAATTCGTCCAGAACCCACCAAACCCCAGCAGACAGCCCCAGACACTGGCGGTTCATAACCGATTTCGTATTGCCGCAATCGAATCTTGACAGACGATTTGTGCCACAGCTAAGGTTGGGGAACTTCATCCCCTTCTAATCCAGATTGTGCTTTGCATGCGAGGACCAGTATTCCCATTCGGATTGACGAGCAGTCAGATACAGTCAACGAGATGCAGCAAGCGATGCGAGATGTATTTGAGCGCCAGCGAATCAAGTTCCGCCAATGCGCCCCTCTTGGACTTCGGAAACGGCTGGAAGCTCTGGACCTCCTAATGCGGAGCGTCGTCAATCATGAGGACGCGATCATTGAGGCCGTAGCGGCAGATTTTAGCCGACGCTCCGCCAGGGAAACCCGGTTGCTGGAGATCTTCCCCCTGGTTGACGAAATCAGGAATGTGAAGCGCAGCCTCCGCCGATGGATGAAGCCTCGCAACGCGTCGGCGAACTGGCAGTTCCTGCCCAGCCGCACAAAGATCATCTATCAGCCGCTAGGGGTGGTAGGAGTCATTGGCGCCTACAACTATCCAGTGTTATTGACCCTGTCACCGCTGGTAAACGCAATAGCTGCAGGCAATCATGTCCTCGTTAAGCCGTCTGAGCTTGCACCCGCAACCGCTGAGATCCTGCGCCAGATGATCAGCGAGGTATTTCCCGAAGAATATGTATCTGTTGTCACGGGAGGTCCGGACGTCGCGTCGGTTTTTTCCGCTCTGCCGTTTGACCATATTCTCTTCACCGGCTCCGAACGCGTTGGCAAACTCGTGATGAAAGCGGCGGCCGAGAATCTGACCCCCGTCACCCTCGAATTGGGTGGAAAGTCACCGGCTCTGGTACACGAATCCTATCCGATGGCAACGGCAGCGGATCGCATCTGTTCCGCGAAATTCTGCAATGCCGGACAAACCTGCATTGCCCCGGACTACGTGCTTGTACCTTTGAATAAGGTGGACGAGTTTGTCCAAAGATGCGAGGCAGTCCTGTCGAAGCGGTATCCCAATGCGGCTTCAAATGCAGACTACACGCACATAATCAGCCGGGCAGCCTGGGAACGGATGCGGGACCTCGTGGATGATGCACGGAGCAAAGGGGCGCATGTTCTTCAAGTGGAATCAAAGCATGGCGATGCTCATCTCAGAAGCCGATTCTTTCCACCTACGCTCATTCTTGGCGCAGACAACTCGATGCGCGTGATGCAGGCTGAGATCTTTGGGCCGATCCTGCCGATCGTCACATATTCCATAGTCGAGGACGCTCTGACCTTCATCAATGACCGGCCACGCCCGCTCGCTCTTTACTACTTCGACCGAAACAAGTCTCGAATAACGAAGGTACTGGACCAGACAGTCTCAGGTGGCGCCGCGATCAACGACTGTATCTTTCACTTCGTTCAACACCAGCTGCCGTTCGGTGGTGTAGGACCAAGTGGGATGGGCGCCTACCATGGCTTTGACGGATTTTGTGCATTTTCGAAGAAGAAGGGTGTATTGCTTCAAAACTCAATCGTCGGAGCGTTTCTCGACACTGCATTGAAGCCGCCCTACACGTCCTGGTCAGATCGCATAATCAATTTCCTGGTGGGGCAAAACAAGGTGCGTCCTATTCAGAAAATGACGCTCCTCTGAAGTAGATCACTTCTGCATCGCAACTGGATCCGTTCCCTCAAACGCGTAATCGAATGCAGCCAACCTAAATGGCGGTTCCACCAGGTTGTGGGCGAGGGAACCGGAAGCTACGAGGCAATCTTCAAATTTCGAGGAATTGGAGACGTGGACGGAGGCGCCGGCCATCCGATCCTCTCAACTCGCACATTCTCGGACTGTGGGGACTTTTGTCGGGAGTACCTGCTTCTTGGACCTTGTAGCCTCGTGTATTGCTAGTCGCCAGTATTCATATTTTCCAACTACTTCCTAAATACAACAAATCTTCACCTGCTTCTGGAGGTCTGCAAAACCCTCTATGCGCCGGTTCGATCCCGGCCCGCGCCTCCAATCCTTTCAATAGCTTACGGCGATCATCGATATGCTCGACACTACGCCACGTGCACCGCATCGACGGGAAAAAGCGATGACTCCTTTGCCCCCAAAGCGGCCTCGCGCAGCCCCTCTCGCAGTCTCGATTCCATTCCTAAAGACCGGAGTCGATCGATTCTCCGAGGCCGGCGACTTGTTTCGCGACCGGTAGCCGGAAACAAAGGACGCCTACGGGGCACCACAAATCTCTCGAGTCTCGCTAACGTCTCTTCTTGAGGTCTGGCAGGGACGGAAACAGCGGCGGATCCTTGCGCTGGTGCACCGTCTGCTCAAAGTCATACGCAAAACGGATCAGCGTGGCCTCGCTGAACGCTGGCCCAAGGATTGTCAGGCCCGCCGGCAGATTCCCATGGGTGAATCCCATAGGCACGGTGATCGCAGGAAAACCCGTCTGAGGCGAAAGCACCTGGCTGTTGTCGCCGGCAGGGCCGTTAACATCGCCGACCTTCTTCGGGGCATTGCTCCAAGTTGGATAGACAATGGCATCTAGATGCTTGGTCGTCATCGCCGCCGTAAGGGCGTCCCGGAACGCGATCTTCGGAATGTCGTGATAGACATCGGGACAAGGCGACCTGCGATCGTCCGGTTTTGCGGGCGCAATGGCTCCGCGAATTTCTCCATCGATGTATGGCAAGAATAGTCCGCTCGCAACAATCGATTTCAAGTCGTGATAGGGCGCATTCTGGTGTTTCGCAAGATAGGCATCAAGATCCGCCTCGAAGTTCCCGCACCACAGGTTTTTCAGTAGGGTTTCTTCATTGGGGATGACGAAGTTGTCCACAATCTCCGCACCTTCGCTTGCCAGCATTCTCAGCGCAGCCTCGGTTAGCGTCTTTATCTCAGGATCAGTCGTCGCTTTTTCGAAATACTCCCGGTAAACCCCAATCCTCGCCCCACGCAATCCGTGGCGATCAAGCGCCTGCGTGTAGTCGATATGCGGATGCTTGGCTGCAAGTTCGGTTATCGGATCGGCGGGATCAGGCCCCGCCAGCACCGAAAGCAAAGCTGCAGCGTCCGCAACCGATCGCGCTATCGGTCCGCCAACATCATTGTTTGCAAACAGCGGAATGATCCCGGCGCGGCTTGTGAGCCCGATTGTCGGCCGGATGCCGACAAGATCGTTATGCGACGACGGCCCGCGGATCGAGTTCCCGGTGTCTGTGCCCAAACCTACCTCACCCAGGCTTGCGGCCACACCCGCAGCCGTTCCGCCGCTCGATCCCGCAGGAACGCGAGTCAGATCGTATGGATTCCGGGTGATCCCGGCAATGGAGCTTTTTGTCACGTACGGACTGAACGCCCACTCCGCCATGTTTGTTTTTGCAAGGATGATCGCCCCGGCCGCTCGTAGGCGCGCCACCATCGTGGCATCCTGCTCCGGTACAAACCCCTTCATCGCGAGTGAGCCGCCGGTTGTCTGCAGGTTGTGAGTGTCGTAATTATCCTTCACCAGTACCGCGATGCCGCCAAGGGCAGGCAGTGTATGAGTCTCCTTGAACTTTCGGTCGCATGCATCGGCATCAGCCAGCGCGTCCGGATTTAGAACAACAATCGCGTTCAGCCGCAATCCATCGATCGGCTTTTGATCGTACTCAGCGATGCGGCGCAGGTATGTCTCCACCACCTCACGACACGTGGTCCTGCCCTCGCGAATCGCCTGCTGCGTTTCAGCGATCGTCGTTCCCACCACGTCAAATTTCGCGCTCTCCTTCAGCGATTGGGCCCTGCAGGGGATTGCAAGAAACAGGATCGCGCTCGCTGCGGCGACCCGCTGATTATGTGTCATGGCATCCTTTTTACAGCATGCATCTCGGTCGAAGTGTCAGCAAACAGGCAGTTACGTCAACTGTGAGTAATGAAACCGCTGGCGAGCCCGGGTTCCAGAGCGTGCTCGTGCACACCCGTGATTCTTCCGAGTTCCGTTCTCCGAAAGGCGCTACACCACATGTTTCCCTGACTCTCCGTCGAATGGGCTCCGGACGGTCAATCAAGCCACAGTCATTGCGGAATCGATTTGATCAGTCTTACTGGGCCGAGGATACCGGATGGTAAAGGGCGTATATTCTCCATACCTTGCGGAGTGAAAAGCTTTCCGTAGCGTTGCCATAGCAATCGATAATCCGGCAGTGACTGCCCCGCCAAAGAATTGATTGCCGTATTGCCAACCACCATTCGCAGACTGTTTTCACCGTCGCGCAGATACCTCGTAACATCGAGACGGAAAGGCGGTCGCCACACGACGCCTGCGAGTTCTCCATTTACATAGATCTGTGCTGCCTCCCGAATGGGCCCGTCCAAATAAGCCTTCATATTGTGTTCTCCGGGGGGAGAAGGCTTGCTCTCTTTGGATCCCTCTCCGAAATCGAGTAGAAACTCGGTCCCTTGCTTTTTGCTATCGCGTCTCAGATCAAAGCTCTTCTGATAAGTTGCAAGGCCCGAATAGAATTTCGTCTTTGTGTCCTCACTCCACGATGCGAGACGATCCATACTCGTTGAGAGTCCTAATCCATGAAACGTCACTTTCCACGACTCGGAAAGGTCGAGTTCGAGAGTCTCGCTCCTCTTCACATCCAAAGACGCAGCATCCGCCGCATCGGCAAAGAAGATTAGACGCGACTCGTAGGGCGCCAGGTCCAGGTCAATATTTCGTGGATCGGGAATCCCTGAAATCGAGCCTGAAAAGCCGTCCCAGATCTCTGCACGATTCGCCGTGTCACGAAATCGCGCTTGTACTTGTTTTCGCTCATTTGAGGTATTCGCCACAAAGTACAGATTACCGGTACGTAGTTTCCGATGGATGAAGCCAATCTCAGGCGTGAGTGGAGAAAGCTTCAAATCAGGACGTGCATCCTTAGCCAACTCCGCTCCCAGTTTGGTTTCGTCCTCTAGAAAATGCGCGGTAAGAATCCCCGTTTGAAACAACTGCTGCGATAGTTCGTTGATTCGTGCCGACTCCTGGTCGGCGTGCAACAATCCGGGGGCTGTGGCCGGCAAACGCCGAGTCGCTATCACGATGCCGCCGCTACGCGCGAAGTCAACAATCCTTTGGTAGGTCGGAATTGGCAACCTGTTCACATCTGGCAAAATCAGCACGCGATATGGGATGCCAACGTTGTCAATGGTATCTGCATCGATGAAATCGAGATTGAAACCGGCATCGAGAATCTGCGCGATAACCTGCTTTCCGAGGGCTTTGTCCATCGATTCATCGATGCTCACATTCGATCCAGTCTCGTCAAAGCCCGCAGCGCTCGTGGGGGACGATTGCTGCTTGAGTTGCGCTCTGAAAGATGCCCACACATCATCATTGGGCAGCAGCAAGGCGACATCGTTGGCAGGTTCTCCCTGGCGCAACGCAAAGCTGACTCTCTGGAGGTAACGAGAAAGATCGGGCATTGCAAAGAACCACGGGTTATGCGCATTCAGCGCAGCAGCCGCGTACATACGCCAACCGGGTTCGGCAGCCGAAGGCGGTGAATAAGGCCAACCATGACCAACAAGCTGGTTGATGCCCTGCAAGAAATGCAGATCGGCCTCGGCTTTCAAGTCCAACGGCGTAGCTCGAAATGCGGTGGAGTGCAGCCATGTCCAGGTCTCAGAGGAGATAACCGGCCGATGAAACAGATGACCGGCGGACGCTGCCCAACGGGTGTCGGAGAACTCCCGCCACATATTGAAGGTGGCCTTGCCTTCGCCTTCCGGCAAATCGGCCAGCCGGTTGCTCCATAGCGTGACCGGGGGGAAACCATAGGTCTGCGAACGAAACTGAGTGGAATGCCTATGCGCCCACGCTTGCACCGGTCTAAGAAAGTTGTCGTCAGCCATCTCCGTAAGCGTTCTGCCCCAATCATGGCGAACGGCAGCCGTCTCTGGCCCGGCGTCCATTACCAAAGCGAGCAGATGAGGACGAAGATCATAACCACGTCGCCTTTGGAATTCATCGAACATCGCGGGGCTCCAATCCGACCCGTAATCCTCCAAGCTGTCACTGAAGACAGCATGGGGCGGTTGATTGCCAAAAGCGGAGAGTAGGCGGTCGCCAACGGAGTGAAGATGGCTATCGGTGGCAGCGCTGTCATAGTGGTCGAGAACGAACCCTGCGGCTCCGACGGCTGGACGTTTCACCATCATTCCAGTGCGGCTGGAGACAAAGCAGATCAAGGTGCGAGACTGAGAAGCGGCCGGGAATGAGTACGCGCCGGAGACGGGCGGAGCGAGCGGCTCTAAGTGGGCGATGTCTTCTGGCAAGGCAGATCGCGCAACGATGAATCCTGAAATCAGAACCTCGCCTTGATCGATCGAGGGAGCCAACACAGAAGTCGCGCCCGGTTCAACCTTTCGAGACTCAACGCGAAGCTTGCCTGCGGCCTCGGTAATCGGAATGTGCGGACCGCCAAGCGGCCAGCCGCTACCAAGAGTCACGTCGACTCGAAGACCTAATTGCCGAGCCCGTGTGATCGCAAACCGCAGTGCCTCAAGATGCTCCTGCGATAGAAACGGCGTATTTCTGAGTCCCGTAGATGGGTCGTCAAGGGCAAGCGCATAGAGATTGGCGATCTCAACGCCGCCTATTCCTGCTGCCTTCATTTGCTTCAACTCTTTTGTCAGCTCAGCATCTTTCGTGGCAGGTCCGAACCACCACCAGCGCATCATGATCCGACTGGAATCAGGTGGATTCATAAAATGACGGTGCAATTCGGCGATACTCGCTTCGGGCTGGGCATGCGCGAAAATAGTGATGGACGTCGCAAATGCCCAGAGCATCAAGAGAGTTTGGCACCTGTTGCTGTTTCTGCCGGGTTCATTGTCTACAAACTTGCTGTGCAACATGAAGGGGGCTCACCTCCGGTCGGGTAATCCTCAATTTAGATCGCCTCCTGATTCGAATTCGGCGAGTGTGTTCCCTCAAAGCTTAACTGGACCCTATTTCGAGACATGCGCTGCGCTTGCGCTCAGTCTATCGCCCGACTTGCTGATTTATCTCGGATTGCTTTGTTTGAGCCTAGTCGTTCGCAGCTTAAGCAAAATGAGATAATCTCGCGATGTGACAAGATCAGCTGGGATTCAGGCCGTGTGATCTGTTGCACAAGAGTGCTGCCGCTCGCGAGGGATGCTTGTAGTTGGCGACATCCCGGTCTCTGATCCGAACATACCGTAACGTCGACAAGAGGTCAGACCAGACGTATATACTCTCTTTAGCGAGCGTCATGCCAGGCTCGCGTTGCCTGGTTTCTCAGGTCTCAGAAGGTCTTTGCAAATATGCCGCTAGAATCGCTCAACAGCCACCGAACGATGGACGTGGTCAACCACGTGCGCTCACTGATTGAAAAAGGAGTGCTGCAACCGGGCGACAAAATCCCATCGGAACGCGAATTTGCTCGATCGCTCAAGATTAGCCGGGCCAGTCTCCGCACCGGCATCGGGTACCTTGCCGCCATGGGAGTGATGAAGATCCGACATGGAGTTGGGACCTTTGTCGCCGATGGGCCACCGGATTTCGGCAAGACGTCCCTGAGCCTGATGGGAGCTCTTCACGGCTTCCAAACATGGCAGATGTTTGAAGCGCGCATCATTCTTGAATGCAATCTTTCCGCCCTTGCTGCAGAACGCGGGAAAGACGAGCATCATGCCGCTCTCGCCGAAGAGGTGGCAGAGATGTTTGCTGCCCTGGCCAGTCCTGGCGATTACCTCATTCATGATGTGCTTTTTCATCGCATTATTGCCCAAGCATCGGGCAATCCCATCCTCGCAGCCATCATGGAGACAATCACGTCATCCATGTACGACAAGCGTCGAAAGACGGTGGAACGTGCAACCGACCTGCGGGAGTCCGCGGAAATGCACCGGGAGATTTACCGCGCTATCCGCACACGAAATCCCCTGGAAGCCCGAAAGCTCATGGAAGAACACCTGCGATTGGCTCAAATTGCTCAGGGGGCGGAGGGTCCAACTGGCCGAAATGATTCGGCGACGGCCTCGGAAAGCAGATCAGCGCGGATGAAGACCACAAGACGTTGACCTCGCGCTCCCGTCTGGCCTCGTCATTGTTCCCCAGTCGGTGCCTATGCGAGGAAAAATATGTTTGAAAAATCTTAAACTTAACGAAACATTGAGGCTCGTCAGCCTTTGTCTGGTCAACCTCCCCAATAGAAAGTGCAAGATCAATCTACTGGAAGCTCGAATCTCCCATTTAACCCCCTCGAATCATTGAATTTACTGGCGTTCCCAGGGGCTTCGATTCGAACCCGGCGATCTCGCCGGTTCCATTTCCATTTTCGAACTTGACAAGCATTGAACGTACCTGCAAATATTTTTCGCACATTAGTGGTCGGACCACTTTAAATCCAGGCTCCCCCAGGATACAAAAAATTCAAAGTCTTTTTGGGAGGCTTCAGTGCAACACATGTGCTCAAAAGCTCATAGGGCGATCGTTCGCCATGTCATCCTCCTGGGCATCGCAGCGGTAGTTCTCTTCGCAACTAAGGCCAGTCCACAGATTGCGGGAACCGGCAACATCCAAGGTACGGTCACGGATTCAACCGGAGCCGTGATACCGCGAGCCACAGTCACTCTAACCGACGAAGACACGCATATCCAGCACAACACGCAATCGAGTGGCGCCGGCATCTACCTGTTTCCAGGGATGCCCGTCGGCACCTATGACCTTAGCGTCAAGGTCCCTGGCTTCCAGACGTATATCCAGAGCAAGATTGTTCTTGAAGTAGGAAGCAGCATCGCCATTAACCCCACCCTCAATGTGGGTAGCGAATCCGTCAGGGTCGAAGTGCAGGCCGAAGGCTTGGCCCTGCAGACCGAGGACCCAACCTTCAAACAGACCATCGACGAAAACCAAATGACCTCAATGCCGCTGGTTACACGGCAGATGACGGACTTGATCATGATTTCGGGAGGGTCCAACAGAGCGCCGAATAATGACATCGTCGGAAGCAAGTCATCCTATCAGACGATCTCACTTTCGGTGGCGGGCGGAGGCGGCAATACGACGCTCTGGCGGCTCGACGGCGGCGACAACCAGGACTACATGGTCAACGGCAATATGCCTTATCCGTTCCCTGACGCGGTCAACCAGTTCAGCGTGGAGTCGACCGTACTCGGTGCGCAGGATGGAGGACATGTCGGCGGGATGGTCAACGTTGTCACCCGTTCGGGAACGGATCAGTTTCATGGATCGGCGTTTGAGTTCATTCGCAACAATTATATTGACGCGACGAACTTCTTTTCTGTGTCTCCTGACGTGCTGCACCAGAACCAGTTCGGCGGTACCTTTGGCGGGCCCATCAAGCGGAACAAGCTTTTTGCCTTTGCCGGCTATCAACGCACCACTCACAGCCAGCAGCAGACCAGCCAGGAGAAATTTGTGCCTACTGCCGCCAATCTGGCGGGCGACTTCTCGGTAACCGATGGGCCAGGATGCCAGGCTAGCGGTAGTTTTCTTCAGCTCGTGGACCCGCTCACCGGAACAAAGCTTCCGGGCGACGTCTACCCCACGCAGCCAACTTATAACCCACAAGCCCTTGCTCTGCTCAAATATCTTCCCGCCATTGACCCGGCCATCGACACCGGTAAATGTGGACTGGTGAAGTACTCTATACCACTGGCAACCTACGATAATCAGTTTGTCACCAGGGTGGACTGGACGATCAAGCCGACACACAACTTGTACGGCAGATACTTGATCGACGGATTTCAGCAGCCAGCATACTTCTTCCCGAACAACATCCTCGTCACAACCCAAGCCGGTCTGCAGCAGCGCACGCAGTCCTTTGTGCTCGGAGATGCATACACTTTCACTCCGCACCTCGTGAATGCGGCCCACGCCACCGTTCTGCGGCGTCGCGATAATCGCGGTTATGCTGCCAACGACATCAATGCAGCCACGCTGGGGGTGGACATCTATCAAATGGTAAAGAACGGCTTGCAGATCACCGAGGGTAAGTGGACCATCGGAGGCGGCACAAACTCGGTGTCGCATTTCAATGTCAATTCGCTCACGTTCGATGATGATGTCACCTGGGTCCGTGGCAAACACCAGATCATGTTGGGCGGCCAGTGGGTACAGGCGCAGCTCAACATAGGCAACGTGTACGAGGGCAACGGCAACTTCACGTTTAACGGCCAATACAGCGGCAGCGGTCCGAACAGCGGCAGCGTGATCGGCGATCAAAACCTGGATTTCCTGATGGGAACGCTGAGCGCATTCGAACAGAGCAAACAACAGCAGAACGCTTTGCGCGGGCCATTTCCCAGCCTGTACATCCAGGACACCTACCACGCGACTCGTCGCTTTACGGTAGTGGGCGGTTTGCGTTGGGGCCCTAACATCATGCCGTACGACTATTTCAAACGGGGTGTCGTCTTCAATCAGGCAGACTTCATGTCCAACACCAGCAGTTCGGTGTATCCGAACGCACCGGCCGGCGTTCTCTATTACGGCGACCCTGGCGTACCCAAACAGTTCACGAAGAATTCGATATGGCAGTTCTCGCCCAACATTGGGATTTCCGTTGACCCCACAGGAAAGGGTAGGACCGTTGTCCGAGCGGGGGCGGCACTGTCCTATGACAATCCAAATTTCTTCACATCGCAGCGCAACCAGCAGAATCCGCCGTTCGCCACCGCCATCGCCAATCTACAGACATCGTCGTCAGGTCCACTCAGCTTCAGCGCCCCTTGGTCTACGGGAGCGATTACGACAAGCCCATTCCCACAGCCTCAAGTGCCTTCCCCGGCAGCAGCTGCGTTTTTCTCGCAGTCCCAATACATTTACATGCCCGAGCAGTTCCATCCGGCATACACGATCCAGTACACCCTAAGTCTTCAGCAACAGTTCGCTCGGGGCTGGCAGATGCAACTGGACTACATCGGCAATACCACGCGGCACAATCCCATAGGATTGCCGGTCAGTCCGGCGGTCTTCATCCCAGGCGTCTGGGGCGCGGGTGGAACAGGCTGCGGCGAAATCGTCACTACCGGCCCAGCAAAGGTCAAGCCCGGCCCCGCAGGCAGTGCCTGCTCCACCACCAAGAATCAGCAATCACGCTTTCTCTTGACGATCCAGAATCCGATGCAGGGTAATCAGTTCAAGGGTGGCGGGGGCGGCTCGGTACTGGTGGGCGATTCGGCGACCGCAAACTACAACGGCATGGTGGCCACGCTCCAACATCGTCTTTCTAACGTTTTCAGCCTGCTTACGAATTTCACCTGGTCCAAGTGCCTCAACATCGAGGATGCGCAGGGCGACCTGGCGAGCACAACCGTCCAGAATTCAAACGATCCCCGGGGGGATTACGGTCCCTGCGGCTCCGATTACCGCGAAATTTTCAACCTCAGCCTGATCACCAGGAGCAATTTCCACGGGATGAACCCACTTGGGCGGGCATTGCTCAATAATTGGGAACTCGCGCCACTAATACAAGCAACCAGCGGCGCTCCTGTTAACGTGGTTTCTGGAGGTGACGTTTCTCTTACCGCAGTTGGCAACGATCGGCCTAACTTGGTTCCAGGAGTCAGCCCCTATCTCAATACCAAATTCACCAAGGCGAGCGGCGAGGCCAACCGGGGATATCTAAACCCCGCGGCCTTTGCATTTGTTTGCCCCAAGAACAATACCACCGGGTGCGCCGCAGCAGGGACCTTCGGTAATGTCGGCAGGAACGCACTTCGCTCGCCACGCTATTTCAATATGGATGCCCAACTCTCACGCACTTTTCCTCTGCACGAGAGGTTCAATCTGGATCTCCGGCTTGAAGCGTTCAACGCGCTGAACCATCCCAATTTCCAACTGGGCAGTCTCGGAGCAAGTCAAAATCTCACTTCTTCAACTTTCGGCCAGGTCTCCGCCGAAGCTCCAACGGGCGCGAATACCAGTGGCGCAAGAATCTTCCAGGGGGCGGTTAAGCTGTCGTTCTAACTGAGCACGCCAGCTGCTTGGTCCCACTTTCTGATCTTCGATCGGTGAATGGGTGGCGCATGCAAGGGCGGCGGCGGAATGCCGAGAACTACGGGAACAACCCGTCTCTACACCAGTGCCACGTTGCCGCGACCAATGGACGTGGAGATTGGTATTGTCCAATTAGGTTTTCACCAGAAGTTTTGAACCGCAAGGCGGCTTTCGAGGTGCGATATGTCATCAAGCGAACAGAGTCGTAGGGATTTTCTCAAGGCAGGAGCTTCCGCGGCTGCTGCAACCGCGGTTTCATGGAATGCAAAGAGCTACGCAGCCATCGTAGGCGCAAACGACCGCGTCAGAGTGGGCGTGGTCGGCTGCGGTGACCGCATGAAGGGTGCACTGATCCCGTCGTTTCTTCAACATTCCAAGGATCTCAACTTCGAATTTGCCGCAGTCTCGGATATCTGGAGCCGCCGGCGCGAAGAGGGCGCGGCCTACATCGAAAAGCTGAGTGGAAGCCATGTTGACGCTGTTCGCAACAATGACGAGCTCTATGCCCGAAAGGAGGTCGATGCCGTCCTCATCGCGACGGCGGATTTTCAGCATGCCTACCATGGAATGGAAGCGGTCAACGCAGGCCGCGACGCCTACGTTGAGAAGCCTACAGCACACACTATGGGAGATGCGCGCAGATTTCTCAACGCGGTGAAGAAGACCGGGAAAATCGTGCAGATCGGAACACAACGACGTAGTACGCCGAGCTATCAGAAGGCCGCCGAATATGTCCAGTCAGGAAAGTTCGGCGACATCGTGATGGTGGAAATGACCTGGAATGTCAACCAGCCCGGGCGATGGCGTCGCCCCAAAGACGTGCCTCTTTTGAAGGAAGAGGACACCGATTGGAAGCGCTATTTGATTGACCGTCCGCAGGCGCCGTTCGATGCACGGAAGTATCTTGAATTCCGACTGTTCTGGCCCTACTCCTCGGGCATCCCCGATCAATGGCTGGTGCACCAGATCGATACCGTTCATTGGTTCACTGGTTTGCCTCATCCGCGCAGCGTGGTAGCCAATGGCGGCATTTATCTCTGGAAGGATGGTCGCAAGAATTGGGACACAATGACAGCGGTATTCGACTATGGCCCGCTCGATGATCCCAGCAAAGGTTTCCAGGTGCAATATACGTCACGTTTCACCAACTCAGCTGGAGGCGTGAAGGAGCTCTACTACTCCAATGGCGGCATGATCGATATGGACAAGCAGACCGTCACGCCGACAGGTGGGTTGTCGGCCCATTCCGCGGCTGAAATGGGAATGAACGCAAATCTGCTGCCTGGTTTCTCGCTCGTAGAGCACGCCGAATCCGCATCTACCGCCGCAGACACGGGGGCCGACCCGCAAACCTCGGCCAATATGCGTAACTGGATGGAATGCGTTCGCTCTCGCAAGACGCCGAACGCGCCGATCGAAGCCGGCTACAGCCATTCGATTGCTCTCTGCATGAATGTTGCTGCTATCCAGACGGGTCAGAAGGTCACCTTCGACGACAAGACGCAGCAGGTGATCGCCGGTGGCAGGGTCTATGCGTAGCATGGTGCTAGTGCCGTTCCTCGCAGTCTCGGTTCTTCTCGCACCCCACACACGCTTCTCCGATTCGCCGCGAGGCGTCAACGTGACCATCAACGAGGCTGAACGTCGCGTCGACGTAACCATGGACGGTAAGCCTTTCACTTCGTATATCTGGCCGACGACACTCAAGAAGCCGGTTCTGTTTCCGCTCATCACCGACGAAGGAATTACGATAACGCGTGGTTATCCACTCGAACCACGACCGGGTGAACGCGTAGATCACCCTCATCATGCGGGCCTCTGGTTTAATTATGGGAATGCCAATGGCTTTGATTTCTGGAACAACTCCGATGCGATTGAACCTGCGAACAGGTCCAAGATGGGCGATGTCGTTTTCAAGAAAATTCTCTCTGCCCACACCGGCGCAGATCGCGGCGAATTGGATGTCGAGTCAGTGTGGGTCACCGGCCGAAACGAACCGATTCTCGATCAGACAACGCATTACGTTTTCATTCGCCGCGATCACGCGCGCATCATTGATCAGATCATCACTCTCAAAGCCCTGGATCGTGTAGTCTTCGATGACGACAAGGAAGGGCTGCTTGGCATGCGCGTCGCGCACTGGCTTGAATCTCCAACCGAAAAGGGAGGGGTCTTCATGGATGCAAGCGGCAGACCCACAAAGGTTGCCGCAGCAGACACTGCCGGCGCAACCGGAGTGTACCTGACGAGTCAAGGCGTCAAGGGTGATGCTGCGTGGGGAACCCGCGGCAGTTGGTGCACTCTCACCGGCCACGCGGATAAGCACACCGTCACCATCGCCATCTTCGACCATCCTGGCAACCCTGGCTTTCCGACTTACTGGCATGCTCGCGGCTACGGATTATTTGCTGCGAATCCACTGGGCCGGAGTGTTTTCGACCCGAAAGAGCCCGCATTCAATTTCACGATCGACAAGAACCAGACGGCAACCTTCCGGTACCGTGTCGTCTTGTATTCCGGAAATATGAACGAAGATGAACTGAATCGGGAGGCGGATTCGTTCGCTGCCGAATATAAGTAAACTCTGCTTTCAGCAGACTTACAATTCCGCGGGAATGCGAAGATCTGTTTGATGTCAATCGCTTCAGCAGTTCCATTCATGATTCATGGAGAAAAGAAATTGCCCAAACTGTATCTGCTTACCAGAATCGTCGCAATCACGATGCTGCTGACGAGTGCAGCCGCCTGTGCCACCGCACAACAAGACTACTTCAGCAACTGGCCCCAGGGCTCCTCTCCCCAGGAAGTTGGCAAGCGCGTGGCGGAGCATTTCATTACTAGTCCGCATCAGGGCAAAACCATCTTCTACGGCGAAGTCGGCACATGGTATGGCGCACTGACTCTTGCGCAGCTGACCTCCGACAAAGACCTTCAAGAAAAGCTGATCAGACGCTTTGATCCGCTGCTTCCCGGCGGGGCTGAAACAAACCTGATTGGTACGCGCAGACATGTGGATGACGAGATCTTCGGGATTGTTCCGC
>Ga0126381_100002789_pt1 | contig 18938 bp, 18 predicted proteins | sample PanSoiMetPlot_28_FD_96465 | JGI IMG/M metagenome (GOLD analysis project Ga0126381, IMG submission 96465) | Tropical forest soil microbial communities from Panama - MetaG Plot_28 | ecosystem: Environmental > Terrestrial > Soil > Tropical forest > Bulk soil | place: Panama | collected 2016-02-17
GGTTCCACACCCAAGACGAAGAAGACCCGGGCTCTACAGCAAAACGGGGGACCCCGATCAAGGTTCTATTCCATTAAGGAAGCCAATCACACCCTTCTAACCCGAGATATGCTAGCTGCTGTGCTTCGATGCCCATCTTGTGCGGCGGAGATTCCAGAGGCTAGCCGGTTTTGCCTGCGGTGTGGGAAGCCTGCCGTACGAATTGATCCTGATAGCGTCGATACCATCGCGGATCCGATCTCTTCGTTTCCTCGCGCGGCCACCGCGACAGCTACCTCCAAAGAACGCTTTCCGCCGGGTACGTTACTAGCGAGCCGGTATCGAATTATTTCGCGCTTGGGCAAAGGCGGAATGGGAGAGGTATTTCGCGCGGACGATTTAATTCTGAATCAGCCTGTCGCGCTCAAGTTTTTGCCGGAAGAAGCGAAATCCAACGTTAATTTGCTTACGCGATTCTATGATGAAGTTCGAATTGCGAGGCAGATTTCGCATAAGAACGTTTGCCGGGTTTATGACATTGGCGAGGTCGATGGACAGCCTTACCTCTCGATGGAGTATATCGATGGCGAAGAGCTGGGAGGCTTGCTTCGCCGCATTGGAAGGCTTCCTTCAGACAAGGCCACGGAGTTTGCACGGAAGCTTTGCGCAGGTGTCGCCGCAGCGCATGCGCAAGGCGTGCTGCATCGCGACCTGAAACCTGCGAACATCATGATCGATTCGAAGGGCGAGCTTCGGATCACAGACTTCGGGCTTGCGGCCATCGTCGAACAACTGCACGGCGATGAGGTGAAGCACGGAACACCGGCGTACATGGCTCCGGAGCAGCTTCGCGGCACGGAGGTTTCCGCACAGAGCGACGTTTACGCCGTCGGGCTGGTGCTCTATGAAATGTTCACGGTCAAGCTGCCGTTCCATGCCGACACGATTGCTGAACTGACGCAGCTTCGCGAAAGCATCCGGCTGAGCAATCCTTCCACGCTTGCGGGGGATATCGACAAAAGCGTTGAGCGAGCGATTCTCCGATGCCTGGAAAGCGATCCGAAATTGCGGCCGCCGTCGGCGTTAGCGCTGGCGGCAATGCTTCCCGGCGGCGATCCGCTCACCGCCGCGCTGGCGGAGGGGGAAACGCCATCCCCGGAAACTGTCGCCGCGGCGGGTTCGGACGAGGGGCTTTCTTACAAAGTTGCGATTCCCATTCTGGCCGTGATCGCGATGGCGATGATTGCCTTTTGCCTCATCTATCCCCGAATCCATTTGATGAACTTGGTTCCCTTCGAAAATCCTCCCGAGGTGCTCATCGCCAAAGCTCGCGAGATCGCGAAGAATCTCGGCTATACGGATCGCCCTGGAGATTGGATTTCGGGCTTCTTCGCCGAGGGTGGAATCATTCAGTTCCTGCAGTCGAGGGGGCACAACATGGAGGAATGGAGGAAGTCGTTTTCGACGACGCCTTCAGCCCCAGGTTACTGGTACCGTCAGAGCCCTCGTCCTCTTGTTACCGAGCGTTTTGCGGCGAATGGGGAACCGGGAATTACGGACCCCCCAGTATCTTTGCCTGGAATGTTCACAGTAACCATGGATTTAGATGGCAAGCTGCGGAGATTTGTCGCAGTTCCTCCTGAACGGGAGCCTTCACGCGACAACCCTGCGATGGATTGGGCTCCGTTATTTGCCGCCGCGCAGCTCGATATGAGCCAGTTCAAACCTGCTGAACCGGAGTGGACTCCGTTGGTCGCAACCGAGACACGTGCAGCATGGACCGGACCTTACGCGGGAAGGGGTGACCTGAACGTCCGCATCGAGGCAGCGAGCTTTCACGGCAAACCGGTGTACTTCCAGGTGCTTTGGCCATGGACCCGGTCGACGCGCCTCACTCCGGACGCGCAAAACACGTCCCAGACGATTCGGAACCTCGTGTACTTTGCCGTTGGAGCGCTCCTGATCATCGCGGCGCTGTGGCTCGCACATTACAACTGGAAGGCTGGCCGGGGAGACGTTCGCGGCGCCGCTCGCATCGGGGTTTATTGCGCGGTGATGAATCTGATTGCGTGGGCTCTCGGCGCCCATCATGTGACGGATGACGCGGAAACGGGGCTCATTGGTTTAGCGCTCGCGAAGGCAGCCTTTGTTTTCGTGGAATACTTCTTGCTTTATCTGGCTCTTGAGCCTTGGGTTCGCCGCTATTGGCCCCAAACGATGATTACCTGGTCCCGTGTGCTCGCTGGGAGATTTCGAGATCCGCTCGTGGGGCGGGATCTCCTCTTAGGAGTGCTTTTCGGAATGGCGTATGTGACGTTTACCACGCTGTTCGAATACGTGGCCCTGCGCGGCGGAGAACCGGTGTTCGCGGAAGGAAGCTTGAGGGTGCTGAATGGATTCCGGGGGTTTGCTCGCATTATCGGGGGCAATCTCTTTAGTGGCATCGGCGCCGGGCTCTTGTTCTTTCTGACGCTATTTCTATTGAAGGCGGTGCTGAAGCGCGAATGGCTCGCTGGCGCTGTGTGGGTAATGGGTTGGACGGCGGTGCAGGTTACGCAAGTGAATCGTGGCGCCGCAATAGCTTATATCGCAGACAGCATATTTTGGGGTGTTCTATTCGCGATGTTTGTTGTCATTTTGCTGCGGTTCGGATTCTTCGCGCTGCTCGCGACATTGTTCGTTTTCAACTCACTGGTGGGAGCGTTCTTCACCTCTGACTTTTCGACGTGGTATGGGGAGAGTTCGCTGGCCGTCGTCATTCTTATCTCGGCAATCGCACTTTTGGGTTTCAAGTGGGCGCTCGCCGGCCGTCCTTTATTGTCGCCAGCGTTGTCTCAAACTATTGCTGCAAAATAAACAAAAGCCCCGAATCGTCCGGGGCTCTTTGAATTAGGGCGTTTCCGCGTGTCTAACTATTTGTAGTCCGCCCATGCCTTGCCGTCTTTGAAGTGCAGGGTCACTTCCGAAATCTCCAGCAGGTTTAGGTTCTCCCAAACCACGCTATTGCCTTCTTTGTCTTCGATGCGGAGGTCCCAGTGCGCAGCGGTTTCGTGGCGGCTGAATTTAATGTTGAGAGTTTCACCATCGGCGAGGGTGTCCTGTCCGAGAATATCTTCGCCCCACTCGTCGGCGCGGTGAGGAGAGATGTGCAACTTGTTGATGGACACGCCAGTGTTGTTGTGCAAGGTGAAATCCTGATCGCCCGCGAACGAAGCTGTCGCGAAGAGCATCGCCAAGATTGGAACGATGAACAGAGATCGCACGTTTCGTGCGAGGGAAAATCTGAGATTCTGCATGCTGTGGGTTAAGCTCCTTCCCTGCTCTTATCGCGTCCTAACGGAAAGACGTGAGGGATTTCGCGCCGCAAAAAATGCAAAAGGCCCCAAGCTTACGCCCAGGGCCTTCGCGATTACTGGAATAGGAAGCTGTATTAGTTGGTGCCGCCGGTGAGAGGCGCGTCGTGAAAGACGAGCTTGGTGTCAGAGTTCTCGACGTGGATGGCGCGGATCTCAGGACCGGACGCTTCGACGGTGGTCACTTTGTTGACCTTCGCGTCCTTTTCGACGGAGGTGGGCAACTTGAATGACTTACCGTTCATCTTGAACGTGGCTTCGTTTCCAACGACTTCGACCTTGTATTCGCCCGGCTTAACCTTTTGACCGGCAATGGTAACGTCGCTGGCGATGTTGAGGGTGAACTTGGTTGCGGCGGAGGCGGCAAACATGACTCCAACCGTAAGGACACTAAGAACAAGCTTCTTCATATGAAATCTCTCCAAATTGATTTATCGTTTTATGGCAAACAACTGAGTGCCGGCCAGGAAGGATTAAAACGGGCCTGCGCCATGCCTATCTGGAACACCACCACATGGAACGTGTGCCTTAAATTCATCCTATCATGAGGACGACGAACGCCCTCCAAAATGTTTCCTTAGATCTCTCTCCTATCTATGCAGATCGGCGTACAAACCTCCTTATCGGCCGTACTCTATTGAATTTTATGGATTGTTGCTTTCACCTTGATTGGAATCAGTTTAAAGTTCGGTGAATGGCTTTATGGGCGGGGTAACATATAGATTTCCCATCTCATGCTTCGTTTTGAAACAGCTGGCGAATCGCACGGCGAAACTCTTGTCGCAATCCTTACAGGATTACCGGCCGGCGTCCCTGTCTCGCTCGAAAAAATCAATCGCGAATTGTGGCGCCGGCAACAAGGTTACGGGCGTGGCGGGCGCATGAAAATCGAAACCGACAAAGCGCATATCGTTAGTGGAGTTCGCCATTCGAAAACAATTGGATCGCCGATCGCGGTGCTGCTCGAAAATAAAGATTGGAAAAACTGGACGGAATCGCTTCCGGTTGAAGACTTCGAGGGCTCGGGTGAAAAGCTCAAGAAGGTCACAAGGCCCCGGCCGGGACACGCCGATCTTTCTGGAGCCATTAAATACAATTTCGACGAAGCGCGGTATGTGCTGGAGCGCGCGAGCGCACGGGAAACTACTTCGCGCGTGGCAGTAGGAGCGCTGGCGAAAGCGTTTCTTGGCGCGCTTGGAATTCAGGTATTGAGTCACGTTATTCAAGTCGGCGAAGCTCGCCTGGAACGCGCCGCAGACTGGAAAGAACTGGAAGGCCTTGCGGCGAAGGATGACGTGTTGTTGAATTGCGTGGACGCGGAAGCGGAGCAGCGCATGAAGGCGGTGGTTGACCATGCCTACCGCACTGGAGACACCGTCGGAGGTGTTTTCGAAGTGGTAGCGCATGGTGTGCCGCCGGGGCTTGGGTCGCACATCGTATGGGACACGAGACTCGATGGAAAACTGGCGCAGGCGATTGTTTCGATCCAGGCGGTGAAAGGCGCCGAAGTCGGTTTCGCGGCGGAGGGCTCGGCTGCGTATGGATCGAAAGTGCAGGATACGATTCATTACAATCGTGACTCGGCGAAGTTCTCGCGCGGCGCGAATCGCGCGGGGGGACTTGAAGGCGGCATCACAAATGGGGAGCCGGTAGTGGTGCGAGGGTTGCTCAAGCCAATTTCGACGTTGAGAAAGCCGCTTGAAAGCGTGGATCTGGAAACGCGCGAACCGGCGCTGGCAGCGTATGAGCGCAGCGATGTCGCCGTAATTCCGGCGGCAGGCGTAGTGGGCGAGGCAATGGTCGCGCTGGTGTTGGCGGGAGCGGCGCTCGAAAAATTCGGCGGAGATTCGATGTTGGAAACCAAGCGCAATTACGACGCATACCTCGAACAGGTGAAGAACTTCTGATGGTGCACCCGATTACCAAGTACGGACAGCCCGTGCTCGAAGAGCGCGGCGAAGATATTACGGCATTCGACACGCCAGAGCTGCATAAGCTCGTTGAAGACATGTTTGAGTCGATGTATGCGGCGAAAGGCGTTGGCTTGGCGGCGCCGCAGATCGGGCTGGGTAAGCGGATCGCGGTAATTGATGTCACTAGCGGCGAAGATCCGGCGCAGAAGATCGTCTTAATTAATCCGGAAATCATCGGCCAGGAGGGCACGCAGACGGGCGAGGAAGGGTGCCTCAGTATTCCCACGTTTCGCGAGCCCGTTACCCGCGCGAAGCGAGTCACGGTACGCGCTCAGGATGTTACTGGAAAGCTGTTCGAGATGACGGGTGAGGATTTGTTGGCTCGCGCGTTTCTGCATGAAACGGACCATTTGAACGGCACGCTTTATATCAACCACATCAGTCCGCTAAAGCGGGATCTCATCCGAAGGAAGATCCGGAAGCTGCAGAAGGCGAACGAGTGGGGCGACTAAACTAACCGAGCAAGACCGCTCCATTACTGTTGCGGTTCGGTCTTTCAATGAGGCTGATTTATCTGGGCACGCCTGCTTTTGCCGTTCCTACGCTTGAAGCCATCGTGCGCGACGGACATGACGTAATCGGTGTTTTTACGCAGCCGGATCGGCCTCGCGGACGGGGACAAAAAGATGCAATGCCTCCAGTGAAAGAGGCGGCGCTGCGTTTGGGCCTTCGTGTATTTCAACCGGAGCGGATTCGAACGGTAGAGAACGTGGAATCGCTGCGGACAATGGCTCCGGATGTGATGGTCGCGGTGGGTTACGGTCAGATTCTGCCGCAATCAATTCTCGACATTCCACCCCGAGGCATCATCAATGTCCATGCTTCACTGCTGCCGAAGTATCGGGGCGCCGCGCCGATTCAATGGGCGATTGCCCGGGGAGAAGCCGTAACGGGCGTGACGACGATGAAAATCGACTCGGGACTCGATACGGGCGATATGTTGCTCAAGTGGGAAACTCCCATCGGCGACGGCGAGAACGCGATTGAGGTGGCGGATCGGCTTGCGGTTGCAGGGGCCGAATTGTTGGTCCGGACACTAGGTGAACCTGTCACCCCTGTGCCCCAGGATCCTACGCGTGCGACGTACGCTCCAATCTTGAAGCGCGAGGATGGCAAAGCAGATTGGAGTCTCTCTGCTCAAGAGATTCTGAATCGCATTCGAGGTTTTCAGCCTTGGCCAGGCTATTACGGTTTTCTTCGCGGGCAGCGATTTCATATTTGGAAGGCTCGGGTCGGCGGGGAAATAATTCCGCCTGGAGCGTTGCGCACACGCGGCAAGGCGCTTTACGCAGGCTGCTCTGAGGGTTCGATTGAGCTTTTGGAAGTCCAGCTTGAAGGGAAGAAGCGCATGGCTGCTTCTGCGTTTTTGAATGGGTTTACTCTGAGTGAGAACGAGGTGATGGAATGAACATGCCCCAGGGGTTCCGCTACGGTGCGGTGTACGCGGGCATTCGCAAGGTCCCGAAAGACGATCTGTGTTTGATTGTTTCGGACATGCCGGCGTCAGCAGCTTCTGTATTTACGAAGAATCGCGTTGTGGCGGCGCCGGTGGACGTGGCTCGGTCAAACCTGCGCGTTTCGCGCGGGCGGGTGCGGGCTATTTTAGTCAACGCTGGCAATGCGAACTGTGCGACTCGGACGGGAGAGGCCGTCGCGCTTACGAGCGTAAGGGAAACGGCCAAGGCTCTGGAGATTGAGGCTCACGAAGTGCTGCCGGCATCGACTGGAGTGATCGGCGTTGAGCTTGACCCTTGCAAGATTGTCTCCGCGCTTCCGGGCTTGAAAGATTCTCTGCGCGCGAGCGCTTTTCCTGAAGTATCGCGGGCGATCATGACCACGGACACCGTAGCAAAGACTGCATTCGCGGAACTGAAGGGCTTTTCGATCGCGGGGATGACCAAGGGCTCGGGTATGATTCAGCCCAACATGGCGACTACGCTCGGGTTTGTGATGACGGATGCACGGGTGACCCCGGCGGAGCTGCGACCCATTTTGAAGCGCGCGATATCGCGCACGTACAATCGCATTTCGGTGGACGGCGATACTTCGACCAACGATATGGTATGCGTGCTGGCGAACGGAGTTTCGGGCGTGAAGCCTTCGCTTAAGGCTTTTGAAGGCGCTTTGACACAGGTGCTGGAATCACTCGCTCAGCAGATTGCACGGGACGGGGAAGGCGCGCGGAAGTTGGTGACGATAGATGTCGAGGGCGCGCCGACGGAAGGAGCGGCCGAGAAGATTGCGCGTTCTATCGCGAATTCGCCGCTGGTTAAGACGGCGATTGCGGGGTCGGACCCGAATTGGGGGCGCGTGATTTGCGCGGCTGGGTACTCGGGCGTGGCGTTCGATCCGCGTAAGGTGGATATCGATATGCAGGGTATGGCTGTATGTCGCGGCGGGCTGGCCGCTGATTTCTCCGAGGCCGACCTAACGAAGAAGCTTGACGCGAAGGAGTGCTCGATTCGGTTTACGATTCGCGGGCGGGGGAAGGGGAAGGCTCGGTTTTGGACCTGCGATTTTACCGAGGATTACATTAAGATCAACGGGAGCTATCGGACTTGATGCATGCGGCCAAGACCTATTTAGTCGACAGGCTAAAGCCACGGGCTTGGTTTCCTTTGTTCTTATTTGCGGTGGCGGCTTCGGGCGAGCCTCCTAAGGACGTTCTCGATTTTCTTCGCACTGCGGCGGAGAATCTGGCGGACCAGGATACTCGCGGGTTTTTGGATCATTTCGATCGTGAAATGGCCGGATACCAGATGCTGAAAGACGAGATTGAAGCCTTGGCGTATGCGGATGTGGAGTCCACTATAGAAATCGCGACCGACGATGGCGACGAGGAGACGCGTACGATACGGCTCGATTGGCTCCTTCGCATCAATGGAGGAATGCCGAAGCGGCAATTAGTTGACTGCAAGCTCCAAAGACGCGGAAAGAAGTGGAAGATTACAAGCTTCCGCCCAATTGAGTTTTTCGCGCAACCGTAAGCGCCGCGGGCTCCGGCGCTAAAGCGCTCAGGATGCCTCCGGCGATGTCCTTGAGAGGCAAGACCGTCTGCGCAGCTCCGATGCGGACGGCTTCGGCAGGCATTCCGTAAACCACGGACGATTCTTTGTCTTGCGCGATGGTGGCCGCTCCGCCCTTGCGCAGCGCCAGAAGACCTTCGGCGCCGTCGGCGCCCATTCCCGTCAGCACGACTCCGACCACATGTTTAGCGCTATATCTCGCGACGGACTGAAACAGCACATCGATGGAAGGGCGGTGATGATTGCAGGGCGCGGCGTTCGAAAGCATGGCGCAGCGTTTACCGTTGGTTCCTCTGAGCTCCAGGTGCGAATCTCCCGGTGCGATTAGGATTCGACCCGAAGCTAACTCTTCGACGTTACCGGCTTCGCGCACTTCGAGCCCACTGATGCGGCTCAGATACTCGGCGAAGGGGCGAGTGAACCCTTTCGGAATATGCTGCACGACGAGCGTGGGCGGACAGTTCGCCGGGAGGCGAACGACAATTTCACGGATTGCGTCTACACCTCCAGTGGACGCGCCGATCACAATCAGTGACTGGCCGGGGAATGAGGTGATTGAGGCTTGAGGCCTAACGCCCGAGACCTGCTCTGGTGGCGCATGCCGCGCTACAACTTTCGCCCTAGCCGCTGCACGCACTGTCTTGACGAGCTGGTCGCCTAGTTCATCGACCGATAAAGTACCGCTGGGCGATAACGGACCGCCAGGTTTTACCAACACTTCCACCGCCCCGAGACGCAACGCCTCCAGTGCAATGCGGCATCCCGTGGGCGCAATAGAGCTTATGACGATTACAGGGAGCGGGCGATAACGCATCAGACGCTTCAGGAAAGCCAGCCCGTCCATGCGGGGCATTTCCAGATCGAGGGTCAGAACGTCCGGCCTCAATTCCAGAATGAGATCGCGCGCCGCAAACGGGTCTGGAGCCGAGCCGATTACTTCGATGTCCGGCTGGTCGGAAAGCATTCCGGTAAGCACCCGGCGGAAGATGGCCGAGTCGTCGACGACCAAAACTCGTGTCTTCTGCGGCATTCATGAACTCTTGAGCACCAGGCGTACAGTAAGCCATCCTTGCTCAAGGTCGAAACACTCTACGAAGCACTCCGTCTCAGGCCACATTCCGCCTTCGCCGCGGATGATTTCGGGGCTCAGGAGGGTGAAGCCGGGCCTGGACGCGATGGCGCTCAATACATTTCCGCAGACAATATTGGCCAGTTCGCACAATACATCGTCCACACGATGATCCGGGACAGAGCTCGAATCGGCTGCCAGGAAGTTAGCGGCGATAAGATCCGCCGCCTCGCGAGAGACCTCGACGTCGAGGTGCCCTCCGGGCGCTGCCGAATCGGAGTGCCCGATTGACATAACGCCCCCGAGGAAACAAATGCGCACGCGTATGTACGGTGGTTCGCCCGTTATTTCATGAGATCCGAGAATCGGCGTAAAGAACATGGAGCCGAGGGTCTCCCCTGCTGACAGCGAAAGTACTTCGGGAATGCATGCCGCAATCATGGCGCGACCTCTGTTGTCTTAGGAAATACTTTGTGTAACTCCGTTCTTAGACGCTCCGGAGAGAACGGTTTCGCGAGACAGGCCCGCGCGCCCAACTGCAACATTCGTTCGACACGCGCCTCACTGGAATCACTCGAGACGACCAGTACTGGCATATGATTCAGCATTTCGTGCGACCGCAGCTGAAGTATGAGTTCCTCGCCGCTCATGCGGGGCATATTTATGTCGGTGAGAACTACATCTACGGTGCGCGACTCGAGAATCTCCAAAGCGTCGAGACCATTGCCCGCTTCGAGCACCTCGCTCACCGCGAATCCGGAGAGATGAACCACGCGGCGGATGAAATTCCGCATGGCGGGGGAGTCATCAACTACGAGGATTCGATAGGCCATAAGGATCTTCTCCCATGCTTGCCGCCAAGCCTTGCGAGCTTCCGGCGGCTGATACGTCTCTTTGTTGCAACCATGTTTGTCCTGTTTCAATTTGCACGCCGAAAGATCTTGTCAGCGAGCCCCCCACGGCTTCGCCGCGAACGAGGATACCGGCCTTCCAAAGCAGGTTTTTCGCAGCAATGTAGTTTCTCTTGCCGATGGCAAAGAGACCTTGGGGATCCATGATTTGGCTACCACCTGCAAGATGCGCTGTCAGGCGCCTGGAATCCGCGCCCAGCTTGACGAGTTCCCGCAGCAACAGCGGGATTCCTGTGTCGGCGAACATAGCAGGAATTTCCCGAGCCTTCGCGGCGTCGATCGATGAGGCCGGCAGCATGTAGTGAATCAGGCCTCCGACGCGCGCGACGGGATCGTGCAGCGTAAGCGCGATGCAGGAACCGAGCGCATAGGTGACGATCATTTCTCCGGGGTTCTGCGAAATCTTATAGTCGGCAATGCCTACTATGAGCTGGCTCACCTAGCGTCCTCCCGCTTTTGGTATACGGCCGGGTGGACACGGCGCATCCCGTAAATCTCGGGCGGGAGACTCTCGGCGTGGCCGGGGAGAAAATGTCCGGCCGGCTTCAGTTGCGCGGAGAGACGCTCCAATAGCTTGTTTCGTGTCGCATGATCGAAATAGATCATGACGTTCCGGCAAAAGATTACATCGAACATGCCGGCTCTATGAAGGGGTTCATTCAGATTCAAGTAGGCGAAGTTCACCAGATTTGTGATTTCACGTTTGAAGCGATAAAGGCCCGTGCTTTGTCCACCTCCCCGGAGCAGGAAGCGCCTGCGCCAATTGCCGGACAGGCCCTGAAACGTCGCTTCGGGATATACGGCGCGTTTCGCGATCGCGAGCGCGCGGCCGGAAATGTCGGTCGCAAGAATGTGCACTCCGGGACGAAGCGACCCTAATTTGCCGACCAGCCAACAGGCGATAGTGTACGGTTCTTCGCCTGTTGCACAGCCGGCGCTCCAGATGGCAATCGACTTCCGCATACGCAGGACGGGTAATGCGGCGTGCTCCAGAAATTCGAAGTGCTCCGGTTCGCGAAAGAGACTGGTGAAATTCGTCGTGAGCGCGTCGACCATGGCGGAGAGTTCAGCCGGGTCGTGCATCACGAAGCGAATGTAGTCTTCGTAGCTGTGGATTCCGCTCTTTCGCAACCGCTCCGCGAGCCGCGAGACAACAAGATCCTTCTTGCTATCGCTTAGAAAGATACCAAAGCGGAGATACATCAGGGTCCGGATTTTTTCAAAGGCAGCGCGGGGAAGAGTTTCCTTCTGCTGGTCGTGGGACATCAGGCGAGCCTCTTCGTATTGCTGTGTCTCCGCCATCTCGCACTAGACCAATACTGGCTCTTCCAACACTTCCCTCGCCTGCGTCTCGAATACGCCCGCAGGATCGAGAATGAGGCCGACCTGGCCGTCCCCTAATATGGCGCCTCCTGCGACACCGGGCACATTGCCGAAAAGCTCGCCGAGGCTCTTGATCACGACCTCCTGCCGTCCGACTAGTTCGTCTACAACCAGACAGAACTGGCGGCTTTCGGTCTCTGTGATAATGAGCAGGCTTTCTTCCAAACCATGGGAAGAGGGCGCCAAATTGAATCGCTCGCTCAAGCGCACCACCGGGAGCACCAAATCGCGCAGGCGAACCATTTCCTTTGTGCCTTCGATTGAGGTCAGGGAATCTCTCGACGGCCGGAACATCTCTTTCACGGCGACGATGGGAAGGATATATCGCTGGCCGCCCACGCCGACGATCAAGCCGTCAATAATCGCGAGCGTGAGTGGGAGCTTGAGCAGGAACGTGGTCCCCTGGCCCAAGGTCGAGCGGATTTCGATGCGTCCACGCAAGCGCTCGATGTGGCGCTTTACGACGTCCATGCCAACGCCACGGCCGGAGACGTCAGTTACTTCACTGGCGGTAGAAAAGCCGGGGACAAAGATCAGATTGTAGAGTTCTTCTTCGGTGTGCTCGGATCCCTCGCTGATGATGCCGCGCTCAATGGCTCGCGCGCGGATCTTTTGTGCGTCTAGGCCGCGTCCGTCGTCGAATACTTCTACGACAATCACCCCGGCCTGGTGCGCGGCGCGAAGGCCCACTTTGCCGGTAGGGTTCTTTCCGGACTTGAGCCGCTCGGCCGGAATCTCAAGACCGTGATCCATGGAGTTCCGGATCATGTGAACGAGCGGGTCGGCCAATTCTTCCACAATATTTCGATCAAGTTCGGTATCTTCTCCACTGGTCTGGAAGTCTACGGATTTTCCGCTCTTGCGCGAGAGGTCGCGCGCGAGACGGGCGGTTTTTTGAAAGAGCTGTCCGATAGGCACCATGCGCATGGACATGGTGATTTGCTGAACTTCGCTCGTGATCCGCGCCATGTGCGAGACTTTGTGCGCAATTATCGCGTTTGCGTCGTGCTTGAGGCGTTCGTCGTGACGCAGTAAAGACTGAGCGACGACGAGTTCCCCGACCATCTCGACCAGCGCGTCCAGTTTGTGTGTATCGACTTTTACACGGCTCGCTTCGACGCCTCGGGCGCGTGAAGCATCTGCGGGCGGAGAGCTTGCTCCGGAGCCGCCGGTTAAGCTAGCAGGCGTATCCGTGATCTTGCCTTGCTGAAGGTCGCGCACGCGTCCGAGCAGCACAATATCCAGAGCCGGCAGCGGAACTTGCTCGCCACCGATGGATTGATCGAGAGCGCGCAATGAGCGGCTCAGGTAATCGGTACTGTGCAGCACTACATCCACGAGCGTAGAGCTTAGGGAATGTTTTCCGTTTCGCACGCCATCGAGCAGTGTCTCAACTTCATGCGTCCGCGCTTGAATCTGATCAAGCCCCAGGAATCCGGCGAGTCCCTTGATGCTATGGAATGCCCTAAAGACAGAATGAATTGCATCTTTATCATCGGGATGATGCTCCAACGTGAGCAGGCCCTTTTCGATAGACGCGATGTGCTCGCGGGCCTCGATGGTGAAATCGGCGACAAGGTCCAAGTCGCCTCCAAGGTAGGTCTGCGCGATGGAGAGCGGAGGGGTGGGTAGCGTTTGGGGCTCTGCGTTAAGAGTCTCCTTGTTTGCTTCCACCGGCTCGGATTCGGGGGAGTCGCTCAACGGGAATTCATTGTTGATTGACTCTACCTGCGTAACAGCTTCCTCCTTGGCCTTCTTCTCAGACGGTACACTTACCGGCTTGCGCGAAGAATTCTTCGTCGGCCGCAACTTCGCCGTCGGCTTGTTCACGGCTATTCGTCTCCCTCGCGATCTCCCTGAGACTGGGTAGCGGCTTGCATCTGCATTAATTGTGCGACTTCGAACAACACGTCTGGATCCACCAGGATGCGAACGCCGTCTTTAGTCTTTGCTATTCCAAGCACATAAGGAAGGTTCGTCCCATCGCCAAAATCGGGCGTGTCGTCAATGTCCGCCGCCGCGATGGTTACAACTTCCGACACGCGATCCACAACTGCGCCCGCGAGGATTGCGGATTTCCGGACGTTGAGCTGCACTACGATGATGCACGTGCGATCGGTCTGTTCCACCTGCTCCAAGCCGAACTTCATGCGCAGATCTATGATAGGGATCACCTTGCCGCGAAGGTTAATTACTCCCTTCACATACTCCGGCGCGTGAGGAATCTTCGCTGCAGCCTGCTTGCCAATTACTTCGCGGACGCGCAACACGGGAAGTCCATACACCTCGTTGCCGAGTTCAAACGTGAGATATTTCCCGGCACGCTCGAAGAGCGTATTGGATCGCGAAGGCGAGATAGATGGTGATACGGTCATGATTCTGCTCCTTGGGCAAGGCAATGAGGGCCAGGGGTCCATGCCTGCGCGGGATCTCCAGATCCCACTCCTGTGCATCCGCTTGGCCTGAGAGTGGAGCCTAGAGGCTCCGTGCAGGCGTAGACGCCCGCCCCACCTTGCACCCTGCACATCGCCCTAGAATTCCTTGAATTCGGAATCCATGGGAAATTCGGCCTCGCTGTGAGAGACACCGACCGGTTCGCTGCGCCACGTATCGGAAACAGCGCGACCCAGGTTCGAGAGCCCGGACGGCCTGCCGTGCTGCGAGGAGGTTCCGCGTGCGACTAAAGCGCGCACGTCCTCGCCTGACGTATCGCGTGCTTGGTCCGTGCTGCCGACCATCACGTGCATCCTCCGCACCAGCTTGCCGAGACCGCCAGCGTGCCCATCGAGCTCTCGCCCGGAAGCTGCTCCCTCTTCGGCGTTTGAAGCAGTCTTTTGCGTCACTTCCTGCATCTGTGTAACGGCGCGAGCGACCTGATCGATACCGCGTGCCTGCTCCTGGCTTCCGACGTAAACTTCGTCGACCAGCACCTTCACTTTGTTCGAATGCTTGACAACCTCCTGGATTGCTTCGGCTGCGCGAACGAGCTTGAGGCTACCGTCGCGGACGCCCGCAACCGTACCATCGATCATCTCGGCGGTTGATCGCGCAGCTTCCGCGCACTCCTGCGCGAGATGTCCGACCTGTTCGGCGACCACTGCAAACCCGGCTCCAGCCGCACCCGCCCGAGCAGCTTCCACCGCGGCGTTCAGCGAAAGAATCTTCGTCTGGAAGGCGATATCATCGATCAGCTTCACAACCTTAGTGATCTTTTCACCGGACGCGCTAATCTCCTGCATTGAAGCCGACATTTCGCGGATCGTACGTTCCGCAGCCCCGACGACTTCCATAGAGGCGTTCATCAAGTCTGCGGTGCCGCGGGAATTGTCATTGTTCTTATGCGTGACGGAGCGCATTTGCTCCATAGACGCCGATGTTTCTTCTAAAGCCGCGGCTTGCTCCGAAGCATACTGCGCGAGCGATTGGCTCGCGCTCGACACTTGAGCGGCCGCGCGTGCGATGCGGCGTGAGCCAGAGGCCACTTCGACGGCGAGTCCGCGCAGTTGAAGGTTAGTTTGTTGGATTACCCACCACACCATTGCGGCCGCTCCCAGAGAACAGAGAAACAGCAGCGAGACGATCCACGTTCCACGAGCCGTTTCGCTCTCCGCGGACTTCGTTACACTGGCCAAGCGTTCTTTTTCTTGCTCCACCAGGTTCTGGGCCTGCGCTCCCATTTCGCGCGCGCGAGGCACCACGGCGTCGTCGAATGCCTTCTGAACCTGGTCGAATTGTTGGCGGTCCAGATCGCCCAACATCTCGTCATGGGCGCGGTTTACGGCGATCAACCCCTGTTGAAGCGCGGCGAAAGCTCCAGATTGGCCTGATTCGACCATCGGCTGATACTCGCTCAGCGCGCCTTGCGTGCGCGACAGTTCCGCGCGAAATTCTTCTTTCGCCGCAGAGACCATCGGCGAGCGTTGCAAGATCGACCCCAGCACCAGGTTTTCATCCAAAGCCAGCATGCGGTTCGTCGAAGCCTGAATTTGACCTGCCAATGCCTGCTTGCGAGCGGTGATCTTCACCGCGTTATTGAGGTCGGCGGTCAAGCTTTTCACTTGCCAAAACGCTCCCACCGTCAGCGCGATCGACGTCGCGAGCATGACTCCGAAAGAACCGATCAGCTTCTGGCCGATCGTCATCTGATGCATCATATGGGTCAGGTTCCTCGGGACTTCTACATCTTGAAAACAAAGCTGAGAACGGTCTGGGCCTTTACGGCCTTGCCGCCATTCTTAAAAGGCGTGAACTTCCAATCCTTCACGGTTTCGATTGCCGCTTTGGTCAGAATGGGGTTGCCCGTGACCGCGGTGGCGCCTTCGACCTTTCCTTCTTCACCGATCGTGACCTGAACCGTAACTTCTCCCTCTACTTTTAGCTGCTTGGCAATCGCGGGATAGCTTGGCGACGGCTTGGTGGTGGCCGCACTCAGGGCGTCAGTACGCGAAACTTTCAGGGGCTCGTCTTCTGCGCGCAAGGGTGCCCACAGCCCGGTTGTAACCGTCAATCCGAGAGCGAGAACAACCTTTTGGCTGGTGATCATCGCAGAAACTCTCCTTCTGTTACCGCGGATTGGGTGACTTCGCGGTACTTAATCCGTATCGATCTGGGTGAAGAGATTCTTAGAGATTTAAAGGCTTGACGCGCATGTTCAAACCTAACCTGTGGCACACACTCTCGCCTGTGATGTCAGACCACAGGCTAGGTTTGAACGTAGTGTCTAACTAGACAACTTCTTTCGGCGGGCGGAGACCCAGCCGGGTTTGTTTATCTGGCGCTCGCGGCCCAAAGCCAATGTATCTCCGGGAACGGCGTCGGTAATAACGCTGCCAGCCCCGATGTAAGCATCGTCACCGATTTCGACAGGAGCAACAAGCGTAGAGTTGCTGCCGATGAACGTGCCTTCACCGATCTTGGTCTCATGCTTCTTAGCACCGTCGTAATTGCAGGTAATAGTCCCTGCACCGATGTTAGATCGCGCGCCTATTTGAGAATCGCCGAGATAAGCGAGGTGCTGGCTCTTTGCGCCCGCGCCAAGTTTCGTCTTTTTCAATTCGACGAAGTTCCCGATACGCGCATCGGCGCCTACGTATGCTTGCATGCGAAGCCGTGAGAACGGCCCAATCTGCGCTTCATGCTCTACCACTGAGTCCGCAATAAGGGTATAAGGCGCCACTTGTACCCGATCGGCCAAACGGGAAGATTCGATGATCGCGCCGGCTCCAACCCGGCAATCCTCGCCGACCTGGGTTGAACCCAGGAGGCGAACGAAAGGTTCAATTGTCGTATCACCGCCGACGTTGACATAAGCGTCGATAGTCACCGTCTCCGGCCGCTCGATGGTCACACCGGAGAGCATCAGGGCTTCGTTCTTTCTCTGCCGAAGCAGACGGTCTGCCTCCGCCAGTTCGATCTTTGTGTTGATGCCGAGCAACTCTCGAGGGTCTTCGACGTGCATCGCCTCCACACGATGGCCGTGATTACGAAGGATTACGGCCATATCTGTGAGGTAGAACTCACCACTTGCGTTGTTGGGTTTGACCTCGGGCAGATACTTCCACAGCAGGTCGGCCTTAAAGCAATAGATCCCGGAGTTAATGACCTTGATCTCGCGCTTAGCCGGAGTTGCGTCTTTGTGCTCGACGATCTCAGTGACCGCGCTGCTGGAATCCAGCACGACGCGGCCATACCCCGTCGGGTCGTCGATTGTCGTGGTGATTAAAGTTGCGGCGGCCTGCGACTGAGCCTGAACGTCACGCAAGCGTAAGAGAGTGGAGGCCGTCAGCAGGGGAGTATCTCCGTAGAGGACCATCAGCAGGCCGTCTTTGTATTCGATTCTTGATCCAGCGGAGGCGAGCGCGTGTCCAGTTCCCAATTGCTTTTCCTGCCGCGCAAAGCGGATGCCTCTGGGAGCAAGCAACTTCTCCACATCCTCCGCCTGATGGCCTGTAACGCACACGGTATCGGTCGTTGCGGCGATCGCGCTTGCCGCGTCAATTACATGTTCCACCAATGCGAGCCCTCCGGCGCGATGCAACACCTTTGCGCGCTTCGAGCGCATGCGCGTTCCAAGTCCGGCGGCCAACACGACTACAGATGTTCTCATTCTGACTTTCTACCTTTCCTGGCTCGGCCTTCCTGCGCGAGCTCGATTGCGACTGCGGCCACCGAGCCCGGATCGTGCCGGATCTTCTCCGACGTACGGGCATTTGCGTTCATGCGCAGGAGATCCGTCTGTAGAACATTCATTCCCATCCGCTCCAGCATGGCAATGTCATTCTCTACGGGCCTTGCCTGGCTCGCCTGATATTTTTGTAGAGCGCGCTTTGGAATTTGCTTCGTATTGACTACACAGATGTCGATTAATGGCCGCTTTTGGCGTCCGCTGTGGCGCAGCAGGGCCGCAAGGTGATCCGAGGCGCGGAAGTTGACCGTCTCTCCAGGCTGCCACATAAGATTCACAAAATAAGCCTTGATTGCAGGTGATTCGGCGATCGCCCGAGGAATACCTTCGACGAGCAAATTCGGAATCACGCTTGTAAAAAGCGAACCGGGACCCAGCGTGATCAGGTCCGCGGCGGCAATTGCTTCCAGGGTTTCCGGAAGCGGCATGGCTTTTCGCGGCGACAGCTCGATTTTTTCGATCGGAATCTTAGATCGGCTGATTTTTGATTCTCCGATCACTTTTTTTCCATCGGCCAGAGTTGCTTGAAGTGATACATTCGCGGAAGTCGAAGGAAAAATACGACCAGATACCGCTAGTACCTCGGACGCCAAGCGGACCGCGGTAGAAAAATCGCCGGTGAGGTGTGTCATCGCCGTCAGGAACAGGTTCCCGAAACTGTGTCCTTTTAGGCCGCGGCCCGCGCTGAAACGGTATTGAAACAAAGGGCCGAACAGTTTCTCATCGCCGGAGAGGGCCACCATACAACTGCGTATATCGCCTGGTGGCAGCACATCGAAATCGCGTCTCAAACGCCCGGAACTGCCCCCGTCGTCGGTCACGGTGACCACGGCAGTCAGGTCCACGGCGCCATCGCCGGCTTTCACGTACCGTTTCAGGCCGCGAAGCAGCGTGGAGAGTCCGTTGCCTCCTCCGACAGAAACAATCTTTAGAGGATTTGTAGGCGCCTCCATTGTCTCTACTGAGGATCGCACGAGGCGCGGAGGTGCGCGCCTGTTAGATCGAGACGTTTCTCGAAATGGAGTAGGCTGGTGGCCGACAGGACCCGGTACGCAGGAGA
>Ga0126381_100002790_pt1 | contig 18936 bp, 12 predicted proteins | sample PanSoiMetPlot_28_FD_96465 | JGI IMG/M metagenome (GOLD analysis project Ga0126381, IMG submission 96465) | Tropical forest soil microbial communities from Panama - MetaG Plot_28 | ecosystem: Environmental > Terrestrial > Soil > Tropical forest > Bulk soil | place: Panama | collected 2016-02-17
GCCGTGCGAACCACTCATTTGGATCCGGGGATCAGTTGGTCGAATTGGGCAAGCGGGGCATAGAGGGTGTCGCCTGCAGTCGTCACGAAATACAGAGTCTTGCCCTTAATCCAGTACTTCGTGATTGAATACATTCCACCCGTTTTCAATACGATCAGAGGCGGGTAGACCTCCGGGACGGCCGGGATTGGAGGCGGGGCCTGGTAATTAGAGGCCGTCTGGGGCGGATTCGGGGCGTCATCCGGGGCTGGGACTTTCGCGACCGGGACCGGTACAGGGACTGGCATCGGCGGAGGCGACGGCATCACCATCAAATTGATCGGGCTCGGAGTCGGCGGTGGAGGCTGGTCATAGGCCGAATCGCCGCTTTCTCCCCCGAAATCGCAATTGGGAGCGAGAGGGAAGAGCGGTGAGGCACATAGAGGCGTGTTGTACCACCAGGGTGAGGAACCATAGCCGGTGAACAATCCAAAACCTGAATTACGATTCCAACCCCACCATGGCTTGCGGCCAATTCCTTTGAAGGGCGGACGTACGGGTGATGGATGTCCCCACCCCGAGCCTCCTCCGCCATTTCCCGGCGGCATGCCGCCTACGTGCTGTGCAGCCGCGCCAAAGCAGCCTGCCACTACCAGTACCGCCACTCGCATAGCGTACTTCCGTAATGAGTGACTGTGAATTGGCGGAGCGGGGTTTAAAATCGGGGGCTTCGGTGAAGATGTCGGTTTACGATTGAGGAATGCCAGTCCCCGTCAAGTTACAGACCGTCCACCCCCGCAAGCTGGCCGCGGTACGGCGCGAGGTAGCGCCCGGCGGCGTTGGCTCGGCGTGGGGACCGGCCCTGGGCAAGGTCTGGCCGTTCATTCGCAGCCAGCCGGGGCTGTGGACGGATGGCCACAACATTTTCCTCTACCACCACCCGACACAGCCGGGTGAACCGATACTGTGTGACTTCGGTGTCGAGGTCACGCGCGCATTTGAAACGACGGGCGAGGTGTACGCGACCGAGACGCCGGGAGGCGAGGCTGCCGTCGCCGTCCACCGCGGCCCGTACAATCGCATGAACGAGGCACACGACGCGATCCGAAAATGGATGGCGGTGAATCGGAGGGAGTCCGCCGGACACTCGTGGGAGATCTACGGAGATCCGACGCCGGACCCGGCCGACACTGAGACGACGATCGTGTACCTGCTAGAGCGGGAATGAAGAATCAGCTGGCCTGTTGAAAGGTTGGTGGAGGTCGACCGGCTACAACCACAACCCTCGATCCAGCCGGCGCAACAGTATACATATGTCTGAAATAACCGACATTACGGGCCTCCTCGCGGCTGCCAGAATGGCAGACCAAGGGGCGGAGTCGCAGCTCTTCTCTCTGGACATCGAGAAGCATTGGATCGCTCGCTGAGATGGCGGCTCGCGCGAGTTGCGCCCCGCGATCCGGGTAGGAAGTCACCAGAAAGAGGGGCTGCCCAAGATTCTGATTGGTCTGCTGGCGACTCCTCGAGCAGTTTGGCCTTGCCATGTTCGATGTCCGCAAGCTGCTGAAGATCGGGAGAGCACTTGGCCGCCGTGGCCGTCGAGTTCTTCCGTAGGGTGGTGAATTCCCCGCTCCGGGCCTACGAGTAACCACGAGCCGCGTTCAGGTTTTCCAGCTGGGCTCGCCCTTCGGCCTGCATTAGCTCACGGGAGCGCACTCCGTAAGTTCCCGTTGGGGAGACGCGATGCCCTACTGCGGCTGCCGTCGCGCGGTTATGATCAGCGAGGCTCGCCCCGTCTGTGCCAAGGCGGGGGTCGTATACTAGCTCAAACAGTGGCATTTGCAGGAGACGTCCGGTTCGAGGTCGTGCGCCGCATCGGCGCGGGGGGGATGGGAGTCGTTTACGAAGCCGTAGACCGCCTGCGCGGCTCGCGCGTGGCGCTGAAGACGCTGAGCGATACCGCCCCCAATCTGCTCTACCACCTGAAGCAGGAGTTCCGCGCGCTGAGCGGGATGGTGCACCCGAACCTCGTGACGATTTACGAGCTGATCGCGACCGAGGCCAACTGGCTCCTGACGATGGAGTTCGTGGATGGAGTCGATTTCCTCCGCTACTTCCGGCCGCGCCCTGTTCCGGCCTCAGAAGCAACGCCGACAGCGTCCACTCCAACTCAGACGCTGGCGGCGGCCTCGCCCGCGGGCCCGGCTCGAAACCCTGAGGGGGCGAAAGTGTCGGCGCTCACTGAAAATCAGTATGAGCCGCTGCGCGACGCATTGCGCCAGCTGACGGAGGGTGTCCGCGCTCTGCACGCCGCCGGTCTTTTGCATCGCGATCTGAAACCCTCGAACGTAATGATCACACGGGAAAGGCGTGTGATCATCTTGGATTTCGGGATGGTCATAGGACTAATGCCCTCGCCGCTGGCGCCGGGAGGCAGTTTTGGTGGAACGCGCAACTATATGGCCCCGGAGCAGGCGACAACCGTGCTGCTCACCAAGGCGGCGGATTGGTATGCGGTCGGCGTCATGCTGTACGAAACCCTCTCCGGCGTTCTGCCTCGCTTCGAGGAGTCCGGGCCGGGCGAGCGAAGGCTGATTCCTCCATGCGAACTGGTGGCAGGGATCCCCAGCGATTTGAGCCGGCTATGCGCCGATTTGCTCTTGCACGATCCGGCCGGCAGGCCCGATGGGCCGGAGATTCTGGAACGCCTCAGTGGCGCGGCGCCGCCAGCGCACGGGTCTCAGCCGCCAGTCGAACGCGGCGAGGTATTTCTGGACCGGCGCGAAATGGAATCGCTGCGCGCCGCCTTTCGCAGGCTGGAAGACGGACATCCCGCTGAGTTTTACCTGCACGGCAGGTCGGGAATGGGAAAGAGTTGGCTGGCCGCGAAATTCCTTGAGGAATTATCGGGGCGCGGCGCTGTGATTCTTGCCGGCCGCTGCTATGAACGGGAGTCGGTTCCCTATAAAGCGCTCGACAGCGTGGTGGACTCGCTCAGCCGATACCTGGCGAAGCTGCCGCGCAATGATCTGGCCGAGCTGCTGCCGCGGCACACGCATGCGTTGGGGCAGATCTTCCCCGTGCTGAACCGGGTGGCTGCGATCGCCGAGGCGCCCCTCGCGCGTGTCGAATTCACGGACCAGCATGAATTGCGGCGGCGCGCCTGGGGAGCTCTGCGCGATCTGCTCGCGAGGCTTGGCGACCGCCAGCCGCTTTGCATCTTCATCGACGATCTGCAATGGGGCGACGGCGATAGCGCGGCGCTGCTGCGCGAACTGCTGAGCCCGCCGGATCCGCCGCTGCTGCTGTTTCTCGGCTGCTACCGCACGGAATACGAGAACACCAGCCCCTGCCTGGCAGGATTGCTCACGCGAGAGGCTGCGGGACAAAAGATCGAACTGGGACCGCTGGGATATGAGGACGCGCGCGCGGTAGCCATGGCTCTGCTGGGTGAGGACGGGCCCCGCGCTGCTGCCATCGCCCGCGAGTCCGGTGGCAATCCGTATTTCCTCAACGAACTGGTGCGGTACGCGCTGGAGAGCGGCGCCGGGCCGCGGGTTACGGGCCCGGAACTCCGCCTCGAGGACATGTTGTGGACGCGGGTGCGGGAGCTGCCGGAAGCCCCCAGAGAGCTGCTGGAACTGCTGTCGGTGGCGGGGCACGCGGTGGCGGAAGCATTAGCGGCGCGAGCGGCCGGAATGGGTGGCGAAGCGCAGCAGACGATTGCCATGCTGCGCGCGAAACGGCTGGTGCGGGCCAGCGGACCCGCGCAGCCGGCGGAAATCGAGCCGTTTCACGACCGGTTGCGGGAGACAGTCGCGGCCCGGCTCGAGGGCGAACGGCTCCGGGAGCTCCATGGCCGATTGGCGGCCGCCATCGAGCAATCGGACAATCCCGACCCTGAGCTGCTGGGCATGCATTACCAGGGCGCCGGAGAAAACGGCGCCGCAGCCCGGTATTACTACGCGGCGGCAAGCCAGGCGGAAAGGGCGCTGGCATTCGGCCATGCCGCTGATCTGTACCGCACGGCTCTCGATCTGGACCCACCCGCGCCTACCGTGCTCGCCGCCATGCGCGGCCGGCTCGGAAATGCGCTCGCCAATGCCGGCAGGGCCTTCGAAGCCGCCCAAGTGTACCGTGACGCCGCGCGAGAAGCTCTACCGGAAGAAGCCGATGACCTGGAGCGGCGCTCGGCGTACCAGTTCTCGATCAGCGGCCATGTGGCGGAGGGGCATGCGGCCTTCGCCCGCGCCCTCGGCCGGATCGGCATGCGCTTGCCGCGGACGCCGCGGCAGATCATGGCCGCCTATCTCTGGACGTATCTGCGGCTCAGCCTGCGCGGCTTCGGATTCCGCCGCCGTGAGGAAGGCGAGTTGACGCCGATGGCCCGCAACCGGGCGGACACAACCTGGGCCGCGGGGACCGGGCTGGCGCTCATCGACGTTCCCAACGGAGCGTACTTTACCTGCCGCGCCCTTCTGGTGGCGCTGCAGTGCGGTGATCTGAACCGCATCGCCCGGGCCTTGATGTGGGAGGGCGTCACCACTCACGCCTTGGGCAATGCGCGCCGCGGGCGCGCCCTGATGGAGTTGTGCCGGAAGGTAGTGGCCGACACCGGCTCGCCCTACGCGCGCGCCATTCTCCAGTTCGGCGAGGGGGTGGTGGCGTTCAGTTTGGATTTTTGCAAAGCCGGGCCCCTGCTCGAGGAAGCGGAAAGGCATCTCAGCGAGGAATGCACGGGAGTTACCTGGGAGCTTTCCAATGCCAGGCTCTTTCAGCTCTACACCATGATGTACCGTGGCCAGTACCGCGAACTGGCGGTGCGGTCGGCGACGCTGTTGGCGGAAGCCTCGGCGCGCGGCGATCTGTACACGGCCGTGATCATCGGCTGCGACGTGCAGCCGCTGGTGCGGTTAACGGCCGGCGATCCAGCCGGCGCCGCGCGCGCCATTGAAGAGTGGTTGCGGCAGTGGACTGCGCCCGGGTTTTTCCAGATTCACGCCATGGCGGCGCAACAGGTTGCTTGGGTTCACCTGTACCGCGGCGACGGGGCTTCGGCGCTTGAAAGCTTGGAACAGCATTGGCCGGACCTGCGGGCCAACCTCTACTTACGCGTACCGTGGTGGGAGGCCTCGTTTCTGGAGACGCGCGCGCGCAGCGCCGTGGCTGCGGCACTGCACGCAGCCGATCCGGGCCCGCTGCTGAAAGCGGCGGAGCGGGACGTAGAGCGGCTGGATCGGACCACGCGCGCCTTCACGGAAACATGCGCTGCCGCGATTCGCGCCAGCCTGGCGGCGCTCCGCGAAGATCGCCCTCAGGCGGCGCGCTGGTTGGAGCGAACAGTGGAGACGGCGGAGGAGGCTGGCATGGAGTGCCATGCCGCCGCCGCGCGGCGGCTACTGGGGCGGATCGCGGGGCAGGAGCAAGCGGCCGCCGAAGCGGATGCCTGGATGGAGCGTCAGGGCATCGCGGACCGCGATGCGATGACACGGATGATCTGCCCCGGTTTTCGGGAGGTGGCCAGCAAGCAAGTATGATCGGCCGGTTGCGGCAGGAGATCGCGCTCGGCGTTTATGTGCCGTTTGCTGCGGTGGCAGCCGGGCTGGCCAGCAAGCCGGGCCGCGCGCAAACGACTCTCGAGGCCCATCCCGAGCGTTACCTGTGGCCCGACCTGCTCCTCCGCCCCATTCCCCATGCGTCCCGCTCGCAGGCCATCACCGGCGTGTACGCTGTGTCGCTGATGAGCTCCGCTGTGACGCCGGACCAGGTGAAGCTTCCCAAAGGGTCGGAATTCGCTCCGGAGTGCCAGGGGAACGTCGGCAAGTGCCTTGCCGCGATCGGCATGGGCTTTCAGACGGCGGTGCGGCCGTCGTGGGCGCCCCCGCAGGCCGCCTTTCGGTACCCGGAACTCGCGGGGGCGTATCCCGTTCCAGGCTTCACGCCGTTCCCGCCAATCCCGTATCGTGGAGAGGCATGCGCGACGGATTAAAGGAGAAACAATGACGAGTCGGTGGCTGCAATGGGCAATCTTCCATGTGCTGGTGCCGTTGGGTGCATTATTGGCGGTGATCGTGAACAAACTGCGGCGGCCGGTGCAGCCGATCGACCTGAGCGACTCCTCCTATCTGTGGCCGGACCTCATCGGAAAGTCCGCCACACCGCCTCCGCCGTCGCTGGCTTTGACGGGCGTTTATGAGATGGCGATGATGGGCTCGTCGGTATCGCCGGATCACGTGCAGTTGCCGGAGGGCGTGGAATTCGACCCCGCGTGCCAGGGCCCGGACGGCACATACTTCGCGGCGATCGGTTTCGGCTACCAGAGCGGCGTGCGGCCAGCATGGATGCCGGCATCGCTCGGATACCACTACCTTGAAATTGTCAGCGGAGTGGCGGGCGTGCGCATTAAGGACGATCCGGAGCGCGGCACATTCTCCTGCATGGGCCGGCTGCTGCTCGACGACTGGCTGGCCACTAAGCTGGGAAAGCTCCTCGGGCTGCCCAAGACGATGTGCCCGGAATCGGCAAACGCGGAGGAGTTCTCCCGCCTGAATGCCGTTCTCAAAGCTACCGTTCCGAACGAGGGCGACCTCACCGCGTCTTTCCAGCTGAACCCCATGAATAATCCACCCGTCACCGCCGCCGATCCGGCATTTGCGGAGTACCGCAAATTTCTTGAGTTGCCGGTGTTGAGCCGGAATGCGTGGGGGGAGTTGATCACGATCGATTTTGGATTCCAGTTCGACCAGGCGGTCATCCAGCCGATTCTGGCCAACCTGGATATGGAGATACCGGGATATCCAGGGCTGCCGCCGGGGCAGTGGTCATGGCCGGAGATGAGCGCCGACCGGCCGCAGGCGGCCTGCCGCGTGTGGATTCCGTGGGTGATGCGGCAGGCCGATACAGCTAAGGGCCGCCCGGCGCCAGGCATTCCGCGACCCGGACGGTTTCCGGACAAGGGTTTGCAGAAATTCCCTGCCGGGCCGCCGGTGCAGCCGGGAAATGTTTCGGCGCAGACACCCGCGGCCCCGGCCGGGAGCGCCCAGGCATGACCGCGCGATGGTCTCACTGGTTCGTAGTGCATGTGCTCGTACCGCTCGGCTGGCTGATCGCCGCCATCGTCAATAAGCTGCGCAAGCCGAAGCCGGCCGCCAGCGCGGCTGGGGTAGGCGTTTTGTGGCCCGATCTGCAGCAAAAGCCGCTCCCGGCTCCGCCGCCTTCATTAAGCCTGACCGGCGTATACATGATGTGCATGATGAGCTCGACGGTTACGCCCGATCAGGTGGCGCTGCCGGAGGGAGTGGAATTTGACTCCTCGTGCCAAGGCCCGGATGGCAAATACTTCGCGGCCGTCGGCTTCGGCTACCAGATGGGAGTGCGGCCGGCCTGGCTGCCGGCGTCGCTCGGCTATAACTACCTGGAGATCGTAAGCGGGGTCGCGGGCGTGCGGATCAAAGGGCAGCCGGAGCGCGGCAGCTTTTCCTCGATGGGCCGCCTGTTGCTGAACGACCGGCTGGCCACAATCCTCGGCAAGCTCATCGGGCTGCCCAAGAAAATGAAGCCGCAATTGCACGATCAGGGGATTTACCAGGGAGGATTGCTGTCGAATGTCACCTGCGCGGTTCAGGGCGAGGGCTTTGTCGGAGTCGAGTTTCAGATGCTGCCCGACGCTCCCGTACTCGCTCCCGCCGATCCGGCGTTCGACGCTTACCGCAAATTCCTCGAACTGCCCGTGCTGAGCCGCAACGCGTTCGGCCAATTGATCGACCTCGACTTCGAATTCCAATTCGACCAGGCCATTGTGCAGCCGATTTCGGTTAACCTGTTCGTGCAGATGGCGGGCTACCCCGGCATGCCGCCCGGCCAGTGGTCATGGACTGGGCTGGACGCCGCCAATCCACAAGCCGCCTGCCGCATCTGGGTTCCATGGGTGATGCGGCTGAACCACCGTGACCAGCCGGTCCCGGCCAGCAGCGTTCCGCCACCTGGGCCTTTTCCCATCGCGGGGCACGCGCCGTTTAAACTTTTCCCGCCAGTGAACCCTCAAAAGCCGGGAGCGGCGGCGGCGGCAGCTGCGGAAGCGCCCTCGGGCGGAGTTGGCAAAGCGTCCTCGGCTGAGAAGGCGCCATAGATGAAGGTCGGCGAGCCGCAGATGGACCGGGAAGCCATCTGGCCGGAAATCACGGCAGCTTCCACGCAGCCGAGATTGATGCCGTTTTCGGTCCAGTCGCCGGCGAGAAAAAGATTCTCACAGCCGGAATCGCCCGGTTTCAAGCGGTACTTGCCGCTGCCCGGCAGCGACAGCACGTAAAGCTCCGATCCCGCCACGTTGGCGCGCATGTATTGGGATCTCAGGCGAGCCTCGCCACTCGAGCCGGAGCGGTCCACCAGCAGGTTCCAATCGAAACACCGCGGATCGCCGGAGCCGCAGCCATCCGGCCAGACCGGGGCTGCGGCGTGGCCGAGGAACTGCAGGCTGTTGGGCAGCACATCGCCGTCTACGCCTGCTTCCGGCATGGCATTGCATAGGTAGACGATCTCACGCACGTTGTCCTCCGGCCGCCAGTCTTCCCGCGGTATGAGGTGCCCCATATTCGCGATCGTGTCGAAGGGTTCCAGATAGCAGCCGAGCACGGGATAACGGTTACCCAGGCTGGCGGCATCGCGGTTGAGCCAGAGCTGGAGCGCCTGCGTCTTCACGGTTTTGAGGTGGTTCAGCATGTCCGCCCAACGCGGGACACGGTTGGTGAGCTCACCGCAGATAGCCGGCAGGGCTCCGATGGAGATGCCGAGCACCGCTAGGTGGAAATCGGTTCCGCGCTCGAGGGTGCGGCGGCGCGTAGACCAGCCGTAGGCTTCGCCGGTCCCGCCGGATTCCAGATTGTAGCCGCGGCGCATGGCTTCCCTCAGTTCGTCGCCGCGCTCGAGCTGGCTATAATCCGGCGCGTTGGGCCAGCAGGGAAGGCCGCGTACCTCCGACAGAGGGTCGTAGTCGCCGCCGTGTACTTCCGCCTGCACGTTCATGTCGATTGCGTCGATCTGCCTGCCATCGCCGGAAAGGCCGAGGTGGCTTACCTGGTGGAAGAATTCGAAGCGGACGCCGCGGGCGCGCAAGACGAGGTAGAGCGGACTGAACACCACGTCGCCCATGCCGGCGTTCATGTGGTACGAGAAGGCGCCGCGACAGGTGAGGAACTGGCGCAGCGCGAAATACAGCCCCGCGTCGGCCGCCATACGGAGTTTGCCGGAGTTGCCGTCCTCATAGGCGAAGCCGCCATCGTAGAGCGGCAGGAGGACGAGACGGGCGTAGCGGGAGCCGTGGGATTCGAGCCACTCGATCATATCGCGATGGGCGACCGCTTCCAGGCCGCGCGTGAGGAGATCGTCGGCCAAGGCGCCGCGGACGGCGGCGGCCGCCACGTCGATGGCCCGAAGAACCTGGCGCGCGCGCGGCGACTCTTCCAACCCCGCCTCCGCCCATCGGATCAGCCATCCGAGCACAGCGCCGAGCAGTCGAACCAACAGCCACCGCCGCCTCCGCCGCCGGCCGGCATGGGCGCGCTCCAGCGCGCGGGCGAGGCGGGCGGCAATGTGGATGGGAGTCAGCGCGAGGCGCTCCAGAATAGACCCGAGCCAAAGAGCCGCGGAGCGCAGCCATGAGGGGATGTCGCGGCGGGCCAGCTTGAGAGCGGCGGGACGCTCCGGCGCGTCCTGATACCAGTGCAGCATCTGGCGGACGGTCAGGAAGACAAACTCCCACAGGCTGGGCAGCGGTTGTTGCGAATCGAAGAGATCCTGGGAGCCGGGCTCGCCGCCCATATCCGGAAACGTCACGGCGGCGGATTGCCATCCAAGCGCCGACTTGTCCATCCAAGCGCACTCGCCGAAACCGGTGAAGGCCTGTTTCCAATCCTGGAACGGCGAGCGCGGGGCGAGGTTGCGGCGATGCAGTTCCTCATACGCCAGCCGCATCACGCGAAATGCGTTTTCATACCAGCCAAACCACAAGTGGAGACCGTGCTCCTCGATGCGCTGCCCCAGTTCGGCGTTGCGGCCGCTGGCGCCCTTGCCGCCCAGGCGCCAGCCCAACTGGTAGACGGTCACCTCGTAGCGATCCTGCCAACCAGGCACGGAAGTCAGCTCGAAGGCTGCGGCCAGGGCGCCCGCGCCGCCGCCTAGAACGGCGATCTTCTGTTTGGCTTGAGTGGACGGCATGGTCTCCCCTTCAGAATGAGATGCGCAAGGCTAACTGAAACTGGCGGGGATCTCTGGCGGCCGTGAAAGAGAGAGGCTGCGCGGGGTCGCCTGCATTTCCTACCAGGGGATGCGGTAACTGGGCGAGCGTCAACGCGCCGACGACGTTGTTGACCGACTGAAAATTCGTCCGGTTGGGCAGGTTGAAGCCCTCGGCGATAAAGGCCACGCGCAGAGAGCTATCCAGGCGCGGACGCCAGACGCGCTGCACTCGGCCATCGAGCGTGAACAGGTTGGGGCCGATGCCGATATCCCGTCCTGCCCCCAAAGGCCGGTGCGTGTTCTCCTGGCCGTCGCCGACGTTGTCGTAACCGGTCAGTACATTGAAGGGCTGAAACGACATGGCTTCGGAGACAAGCGAAACGGTCCAGCCGCCCAGGAGGCGCGCGCGCGTACCCGCCCCGGTAACCGGCGATTCCATCACGGCCGTAGCCACCAGCACGTGGCCCCGATGGAAGGGCGAAAGAGCGCGGTCGGCGCGGGCGTCAAACTGGTTCTGCGGCATGAAATCCATGTCGTAATCGGTCGCGTCGTCGATCGACTTGCTCCAGGTGTAATGCACGTTCACTGCCCAGTGGCGCAGAAAGCGGCGGTTTGCCTGCAGCACCAGGGCATCGTAATAGGAATTGGCCGTGCTGGACATGATGTAGTTATTGGCCAGGTTGGGATTGATTGTGCCGAAGATCGGCCACCCGTCGGGCCGCGTGCCCGCCTGATACAGGTTGGAGTCGAACGTCCTCGGAATGTGGAGGCCGCGGTTGAAATTGTAAGCCGCGGAAACGGCGAGGCTGCCAAAGGAGTGCTCGACCTCGAAGCTCGCCTGCTCGGAATAGGGATTGCGGAAATCGGAGGAAACGCTGCCGGTGATCGGGAAACGGAATCCGGCGGGAATGCCGAACTGCGCCATATCGCGATACTCGATGCTGCGCTTGCCGAAGATGCCTTCGGCCGCGAGCGTCCGGTAAATGTCGACCGAAGTGAGCGGCTGGCCCGTCATCGGGTTGGTGACGGGAACGCCGGTAATCGGCACTTCGACCAAACTCAGGTCCGGCCGCCGGAGCCCTTCGGCCGAGTAAACCGCGTAAAAATCGACGACCGATTGAAAGACGCCGAAACCGCCGCGCACCACCCAGTCCGCGCGATGACGGGGCGTCCACGCGAACCCGAAGCGGGGAGCGGCGCGATCCTGACTGTGAAGGTGCTGATTGCCTTCGTGTTGATAGCGCAGCCCGGCGGTGAGCGTCCAGTTCTCCCGGGGCCGGAAGCTGTCTTCCACGAATCCGCTGTAACGCTGCTCCACATTGTCCTGCCGCGGGTTGCCGAAACCCTGGACATAGGCCACGGGAAGCCCCAGGTTATAGGCCTGCACTGCGCTGATGGGATCGGACAACGCGCTCGCCAGAGACGGCTGGGCCGCGCCGAGTTGAGCCGAGTAGCCGGATCCGGCAATGCCGTCCAGGATCAACGACACCGGCAACGCCTGGGCGAAGATGAATTCGCCGCCAAAAAACACCTGCGGATCGGACTCATTGCGGACCGGGTTGAAATCCGCGCCGAATTTGAAGGCATGGCGGGCGATGGTGTAATTGAGGATTTCCTGGGCGTCGAAGTGGCGGTCGCGCTGGTCGCTAGGCGTCTGGATATTGCGGCCGAACAGGCCCGAGCCGGTGATATCGAGCGCCGGGCCGTAGGGATCGTTAGGCAGCACGGTGTAGCGATCGTAGGCGAACGCCAGGCGCGTGACGCCTGTCCACCGCGGGCTGATGCGAAAGATCTCCTGGGCCGCAAACCCGCCATCCCAATATTGCTTGAAAAGTCCCGCGTTCAGACCCTCTAGAGCGCCGAACTGAGAATTGCGATCGGTTTCGGCCGTCAGGTTGGCGCGCAGAAAGAAATTGTGGCGGGGCGAAAACTGGTGGTCGAGGCGGGCCGAGACCTGGGTGCTTCCGGAAGTGAAGGGAAACACCCCGCTATTGGTATCGAACAACTTCACCACCTGAGGATTGGCGCCGGGATTGAGGACGGCGGCCATAGCCGCGGCGGCGCCCGGGTTCGCGTTGCGAAGATAGGCCAGCAGGCTCTGTTGCGAAGTAGAAAGTTGGCTCAGCACGCCTGGATCTTCCAGAATGGGCACAAAAATGGTTTGTTGCAATTGCAGCCGTTCCACCGCGGCGAAGAAGAACGTGCGGTCACGACGGATCGGGCCGCCCGCGCTGGCGCCGGCCTGCACGCGCGTGAACGCGGATCTCCCGGGGTCAAAGAAGTTGCGCGCCTCGAGGTCGCGATCGCGCAGGTAGCCGAACAGCGCGCCGTGAAAAGCATTGCTGCCGGATTTGGAAACGATATTGACCGCGCCGCCGTAGGCCCCGCCAAATTCGGCTGAGTAGTTGCCGCGGTTCACCTGAAATTCCTGGACCGCGTCCTGTGACAGGGATGGACGTACGTTGCCGCTGGAGCCGTTGTTTTCGACGCCGTCGACGGTAAAGGTGTTGCCGCGGCCGGTGCTGCCGGCGAATCCGAGGTTCGAGGTGGGGGTGGAAGGCACGCGAAAATCCGCGCTGTCCGCAAGCTGTGTGGTGTCCACGACGCCCGGCGAAAGCAGGACGAAATCCATGTAGTCGCGGCGATTGATGGGCAGATTCTCAATCCGGCTGGAATCGATGAGGGTGGCCTGTTGCGTCCGTTCGCCGTCAATAGCGGGTAGATCGGCCGAAACCGTGATTGTGAACTCTGCCGAGGCGGGGCTGAGCGCCTGGTCGAGGCGGATTGTGCCGCCCACGGAAACAGATACGCCCTCGGCGGCGCGGTGGGCGAAACCAGGCATGTCAAACTCCACGCGATAGAGCCCGGGCGGCAGCAGGGTGAGCCGATAACCGCCGCCGGGCCCGCTTTGAGCGTGCAGTCGAATGCCTCGGCCGGATTCGATTGCGGTGATGGAAGCGCCGGCGATTGCCTGGTGCGCGGCATCGGTCACCGTGCCTGCAATATCGCCGGTATCGAGCTTCTCCTGCGCTGCCAAGGATAACGCCAGCGCCAACAGCGCCGCCATCCGCATTCTAACTTTTCCTTTTCCTTCTCTCGCGCGGACATCAGCCGGCGGCGCGAGCCGCATTGGGTACAGGCTTAGCCAGAGTGACCTTAGCGGTCACGCCGGGTGAATATAATACGAGCGCTTCTCCTTTCGGAGGGGGCACTCCGGCCGCCGTCACCAGGTTCTGATCGATTTCCAGAATCTGCGCTCGATGAAACGGCCAGACTTCATGCTCGACCTGCGCGTAACAGAGTTTCCCGCCGATTAAGGAATAGAGCCGCCACCTTGCGGAAAGGAAGATCTCGAGATCGCTGACGCTAGCGGGAGGAATCGCCTCGCCAATTGCCACGCGCACGCGGCTGTGGGCAGCCGGACGCCCTGGCCAGGTACGAGTGTGATGATAGAGAATTTCCGAGCCATTGCGCTCGCAGCGCATCGCCGACCACATGTACGGAAGGCGGAAGACGAGACGGGCGCCGATCACATCGAAGAGACGATCCGCATCCAGCGAAAAGAACCAAACGCCGGTACTGCCATCCCGCGCACGCACATAAGTGCGGAGGTTGGTTTCGAGAAACGTGGAAATCCAGGGAAGTTGAGGCAGTCCCAGAAAGTGGAAGTTGGTGACCTCGAAAGGCAGGATTCCTAACCACGCCTTGCCATCGTAAAGATCGAGCTCGAGCCCGTCTGGAATGAGCTTCGCCAGCGCGGCAGGCGGGTAGCTCCAGTGGATGGAGGCGAGTTCCATCCAGCCCTGGTATCCGAATGGGTGCCGGATTTCCTCGGTTGGGTAAGGTGATAACGACACTGCCTAAGTACTATCTATCACATTTTCGGTCCTGTCAAGCCTTGCGAATGCCATGGGTTGACAGGCCGCCGGCAGGTTATGCCTTCTCAAGTCGTTGCGTCGGCGCGGGGTTCGCCGTTTTCCCGTGCCTTCCGCGGATAAGAGGGTATGCCTTTGTCCAGGAGGTCCAGGAGTGTGGGTTCTTGCAGCCATTCGGTGGCTGCCAGATGGTACAGCTCGGTGAGATGGGGTGTGATCAGGATGCGGTCCATGACGAATTGCGCAAGGTCTTCGAAAGCGCGGCCGAGGAAGATAATTTCCTTCATCCAGCGGGCCGTTACGTAGTGTAGAAGAAAGGCCGCGGCGCCGCGAAACTCGGCCAGGCGCGAGAGTCTCCGGAGCGCATCGTCCACGGGACGAAGTACGGGCAGATTCAATTCCGCCTCCCCGAACTCCCGCTCCGAAGCCTCCACGATTCGCGGACTGACCAGCTTGCGCATTCGCCTGCCCTCCGCCGGTTGGATCGGGTAATTCGTCGGGTAAAGACGCGGAAGATGGACGAGCACCTGAACCGCGGGCAAAGCCGGCAAAGCCAGCAGCCGCGACCAGCGGCCGAGCCCGATGCCGGCGCCTTCTTCGAGCGACTCGGCATAAAGTACGCGGTAGAGAACCACGTTCACGAAAGCACGCTCGGCCGCGCTCTCGTCGCGGGCGAGGGCGGTGTGCTGGATATATGCCCAAACGATAGAGGCATTGTGCGCGCGATACCAGGCCTTCGACCCCGGCTGACGCAAGTAGTCGAGCCAACAACGAACGGGCCGCGGGATTTCGCCTGGCTCCCCGCCGGAGTCATAGATCAGACCTGCCAGCTCGGCGGTGTAAATGAACTCCTCGTTTACGGCGCGCCACCACGGGCTACCGGGTCGTTGATGGCCCGGCGGATTCAGTGTGGCGCGCTCGATTTCCCACCGCAGGAAAGCCATCTCGGAATTGCCGTAGCCGAATTCGCCAGGCGCTTCTCCCCCATACCTGCGATAGAATTCGGCGCGCAACCGGTAGCGGCCCTCCGGATCGTCGCGCACGGCCGCGACCAGTTTGCGGGCGCGTGCATCGAGACTCTCTAGTGGCAGCGGGCTCGGAGCGCTCATTTGCGGTGTTCCGCATCTTACACGCTGGCGCGCGCTGAAGCAAGGCGCTTGGGGCCGCTTGGCGCCGCTTGGGGTGCCGGCATTGGGGGCTCGCCTGAGTTGAAACACCAGACCCGCGAGGAGTACTACAACAGCCATGAAGCAATCGAGCGGGCTCTCCTACGAGCTCGTGTGCGGATGTAGTCGTGACGGATCGTGGCTCGCGGCCGGCATTGCGGCCCGAAGCGGCGAGCTCGGGATCCGCACAGCATTGCGGCCGCGGCGCCGCGCTCACCCGCACGGAGATCCGCGGGCGTTCACGAGGTGCGTTGTCCTGGGCTGCGCGGGCAAGATGAATTGTCTAGGCGTTTGAATGCGCCCGCGGTCGTCGACTGGAAACGGAACTGCATCGCGCCATTTGATACTATTCCGCCTACCCGGCGTCATATGCTAAATCGGGTTCAAGTCAAGGATACCCATCAAGCCGCTTCAAATAGCCATTTTGAGCCAGCCGCAAGCCGCGCCTCATCGGCGACAGCCCTATTTCACCCTAGAACCATAGGTTACGTCCGTACTGCAAACGAATTTGAACCTCGTCTTTTTAATCATCGAGCCTTAAAATTGGGGCTTCCTTCCTCATGGGTAGTGAGACTCTTGATGCGATTGAAACGGCTCGGCGTGTGATTCGCGCCCTCGCGGCCAGGCGTGATCCCGATCCCGCGGATGTAGAGAGGTTGCGCCGGCTCGCGCCGCCGTTAGCGCAGTTGCCTTTAGATGAACTGGCCGCCAAGGTGATGCAATTGGCGCAGATGATCTCGGCCGTCAAGATTGACATCGGCCGTAACGCGTTGACGGACGTTACCTCCATAAAAGTGGGACGGTGCGGCTTGAGGCGCACGCCCCGCCCGAAGGGCGCTAATCAACTGAGCCGGTCTCCTCGCATCCGGCGGAAATGAGAATTGCCAGCAGAATCACGCTGGCCGGGTACCCGATTCGCTGATTGAGCTTTTTCTCAGCGGCCCGTTGTAACTCTTGCACCGCTTGCCCGTCCCGTGAGTGTGCGGGAGAATGTCGATGTCGGTGGGAGGATGCTCATGATCCCCGCGTACAAACGGTGGCTCTTGGCCGCAGGTTTCGCCACAGTTTCGGCTTGGGCCGCCGATCCCGCGCCGCCCGTGCTCGCCCTGGCAATGCCGAATGTGATGTGGCCGTGAGGTGACTCAAATCGTCTTGAGCGAACCGAAGGCGAAATCCTAAGAGTGGTTGGGGGGAGGCGCTCATACGGTAACGCCCACGTCGCAGTCCTTTGGGGAAACCGGCAGGTATTTTTTTCGAGCTGGCGTGGTCACTCACGATTACATCGCCGCGCGACGGTTACACTGGAGACGGTTCAGTCTACGCAATCGACAGCATCACCACAGCGCGAATGATCCCAGGTTTCACGACATCTCCGTAACTCCGGCACATGGAAGTGCTCCGAAATCGCCCCGGTCCTAGCTGTTGTGTTGGGCGATTGTGCCGCAAAATACCTGGGTCGTGCGGCAAATTGCCCTGGGGCAGAGTCGACGGCGTTCTGGCCGAAACGCTCATTATTGGACAGAACCTGCGTCCTCGTTGTGTCCCGGAAACCTCTTTGCGGAAGAAGTCCACCAACTTCAAGACCGCTATCGGAACCTGCACCAACAGCACCGTTTGAGAGAATGCTCCAACATTCTGCACGGTTCGCCGCGCTGTGGAGCGGGTTGCCGGGGGGACATTATGCTCGCGGGCGCAAAGGTGAACGAATCTCAGGGCAGTTGCCTCGAGAGGTCGTTTCTCAAAACCAGGCTGCCCTGGGTCATCATGCAGTCGCGGTACGCCTTGATGGGGAGTCGGCTCAGTGCCTGGGTGATTGGCGCATACCCGGCATATTGCTCGGGACCTAGGGCCTCCCAATGAATTTGGCCTTCTCCCTGCCAAGCTGCGGTATAGACAAATTCCTGAGGAAACAGAGTTGCGTGGCTGAGAGCAGCGCCCGGTCGTCCGATATTGGGAATGTAGCGCCAGCCGAAAGCATTGACGGTGCCTGCCCGCTGGTTCAGGCGGCTGAGTTCATCGGAGGACATCTGCTTCGCTCGGCGAAAGTCCATTCTGAGGAACGTCCATCCCTCGTAGCTGGCGTTGGTGAGCAGTCTGTCGCCAAGCTGATGATGGTCTTCGATGTCCGCGAAGATTTTCGGCATGCCGGATTGCTCCCGACCGGCGAGAATCGGGGCTGTTCGGTTTTCCCAGATGACCAGAACGTAGAGGCCCTCGATGCGCTCGCGGCCTTGAACATGTGCCGCGGGAACGCCGACGGTGATCAGGTTGTAGCCGCTGCCGGCCATCCAATCCACGCGTCGACACATCGAGTACTGGATGGTCAGGATGGGTTGCGCCGTCTGGAACGGCTCCGGAATGAACGCCGCAAGCATTTCCGAGTTCGTTTCGTAGCTGACCATGATCGATATGACGTCGTGGTAAGCGGCCGCCTGCGGCTTTCCTGGATATCCACCGAAATGCACCGGCATCAAATAATTGGAGTCTTCGGAGAACTTAAACACCCTTGCCCTCTTATCATCGGTGTTGCCGACCCCGAGCGTTCACTGCATTGATCATGGAAGCCTCTTATCCGCTAACTACACGACCCACCGTCGGCTTCGCCGAGGTTCGACGCCACCTCGCTCACGATGGAGCGCCTTGTGCGTCGTTCGATTGCGTGCACTGGAGCTCCGCCACCCGCGATCGCAAATAGGCGACGAAATCGGGAGAGAAGTCATCGCACACGAACGCGCCCGACCGCAGATAGGGACGATGCTGGCGCACAATGGCGTTGATCGATCGCTGCCAGTTTTGCTGGCGGCCGACCAGAAGCCACAGTGTCTGCGCTGTGGTCAGTGAGTATGCGGCGAACCATGCATACCGGGCATTGACAGACTGGCTCTCATCTGGACCTGCCAGATCAGGATGCGCGACCGCGAGGTCAAGGTAGCGCTGCAGCGTCTCGAGAGCCAGCAACTGTACTTGGGCTTCCCCAGTACGCTTGTACACCCACACTCCAAAGAGCAGGGCGCCCACCGACCCAGCGGCTACCATGATACTCGCCAGCACTGCCACCAGCTGTATGACGACACCGCTATCCATGACAGCCTACCCATTTGGCGGCTAGCACTGTGATGCTGAGATCGGCACGCAGATTCAAAAACGGTGCAGCGCAGTCCCAAGCCCACGCGAGCGGGGGTAAGCTTCTCCAAAGGGAGCAAGCGATGGTGGCAGGTTCAGCAGGACACCATTCCGTGGAGGGAATTTGGCGGCACTCCGATCAATGCGATATTTGTCGATTCGGTATGACGGTCAGCGGTACGGGGTGTTGAGATCGTCTCCAGCTAATGGTGACTCGCGAGGTCTTCAAGCCGAGGTGGTCAATGGCATGCCCACCTGCGACCGTCATCCATTGACCACCAGCGATACAGTCGCCCTGTTAGCGTCAAAACTCCAATTCTAGCGGGATTCTAACGGAGACTTCCGACCGTAACCTGCGGCCGTTTCGCGCAGCGCGTTAAGGGGCCGCGCATCTCGGATGGCGTTAGTTGCGCGCGGCAGCCCCAGCCGCATGCCATGCGCGGTCCCGGAGGACGCCCCGTAATGAGGACATGGACAACCGCGAACGACAATTTTGACAGCGGCCCGACCGACATCGAAGGCAGTATGCCAGGAACTCCTCTACTTTGGACGAGAATCGC
>Ga0126381_100002791_pt1 | contig 18933 bp, 17 predicted proteins | sample PanSoiMetPlot_28_FD_96465 | JGI IMG/M metagenome (GOLD analysis project Ga0126381, IMG submission 96465) | Tropical forest soil microbial communities from Panama - MetaG Plot_28 | ecosystem: Environmental > Terrestrial > Soil > Tropical forest > Bulk soil | place: Panama | collected 2016-02-17
ATATGCCCGTCACGGTGTTCGTTACAGCGCACAACCACTACGCATTGAAAGCCTTCGAGATCCACGCGCTCGACTATCTCACAAAGCCGATCGAGCCGGAGCGGCTCCGAGAGACTCTGGCGCAGGTCAAAGAACGTGTCGCCTCAAAATCTGCCCTGATAGCGCAAGAGCAACTCAGGTCCGCGATCGGCAACATCCAATCTGGATGGCCCCCTCCGAGCCAAACCTACCCGAAGCGCCTGCTGGTTCGTAATGGAACCAAAGACGTGCTCATCTCGCTCGATGAAGTCGAATGGATCGAAGCGGCGGACTACTACTCGTGCCTGCACGTCGGGACCAGAAATTACCTTCTGCGTGAGCCCATCAAGCGACTAGCCGGCACCCTCGATCCCGGCAAATTCGTTCGAGTACACCGATCTGCCATCGTCAACATCGGGCAGGTTCGAGAAATCGTCCGCGAGGGCCGGAGCGAGGGCGCTGTCGTGCTTCAGAACGGACAGCGGCTGAGGATGAGCAAGGTCGGCTGGCGAGCCTTGTTAGCTGCCACACAAACCTGAAAACAAAAGCATGTCCTTCCCTTTCCGCCGTTCCCTGCAAGATCGCCTGCTCTCGCTGCACGAGACTTCCCTCAGACGCCGCGCGAAGCCATGCTGCAAGCAGAGGTCGTCTGATGTCCCGATTCACCCTTGACGTCAACGCTCGTCCTTTTACCGTAGACGCGGAAGCAGATATGCCCCTGCTGTGGGTTCTGCGCGACCTGCTGCAAATGACCGGAACCAAGTACGGCTGCGGCATAGGCATGTGCGGCGCCTGTACTGTTCATCTGGATGGAGAAGCTGTACGCTCCTGCCAGACTCCAGTGCAAAGCGTCGCAGGCCACCGGATCGTCACGATCGAAGGCCTGGGTCCTGAAGGCCTCCATCCCGTCCAGAAGGCCTGGATCGCCGAGCAGGTTCCTCAATGCGGATACTGCCAGTCCGGCCAGATCATGTCTGCAGCAGCTCTGCTCGCGACGCATCCGGCTCCCACTGATGCCCAGATTAACGACGCTATGGCAGGCAACATCTGCCGGTGCGGAACCTACTTCCGCATTCGCAACGCTATCCATCGAGCCGTTCAGGAGATCCAATCGTGAAGGCAAATCTCGAAAAACCTTCGTCCTCAAAGGTAAGCCGGCGCACATTTATCGTGTCAGGGGCCGCTGCCGGCGCGGGTGCGCTGGTGATCGCTGTACGGATGCATGGGCCGTTCCATATCGGTAAAAGCGCCGGTAAAGACACAGCCGCAACAGAAAATCCATTCGACGCCTGGGTCCATATCAACCCGGACAACAGCGCCCGGCTTGTGTTTGCCCAATCCGAGATGGGCCAGGGAGTCTACACTGCACTCCCAATGATTCTGGCCGAGGAGGCAGACCTCGATTGGAGCCGGGTCCAGATCGTTCAGTCCGATCTTTCGCGTGGCACAGGCGGCAGCGGCAGCGTATTCAACAACTTCACTCCGTTGCGTCGCGCCGGCGCCACTGTCAGAGTGCTCATGATCGCGGCAGCCGCGCGATCCTGGAACGTGCCCGAGGCAGAGTGCACCACCACGAAAAGCGAGGTTCTCCATTCCCCATCTGGAAAGAAGGCCACATACGGGGAACTTGTGAAAGCTGCTCGTCGTCTACCTCTGCCGGATCCGCTTCAGCTGCGCCTCAAGGATTCGAATCAGTACACGCTGATCGGTCGCGACACCCCGCACCGTGACATACCCGACAAATGCAAAGGAGCTGCCCGTTTTGGCCTCGATGTTCGACTGCCCGGCATGGTGTATGCCGTCGTCGCTCGCTGCCCTACGTTTGGCGGAACTCCTGCGAGTTTCGATGCGTCCAAGGCCCTCGCGACTCCTGGGGTTCTCCAGGTCTTCGAGATTCCAGCGCGCGGATACCGCGTCTTCACTGCGGGAGGAGTTGTCGTAGTCGCCACTTCCACTTGGGCCGCCATCCAAGGCCGCCTAGCGCTGAACATCACATGGAACCACGGTCCGCATGCGAACGAATCAAGCGAATCTCTGCGTCAGCAGATGCACCAACTGTTGGCTGGCACGCCTGCCTGGTCCTCCGAGCTCCACGGACCCGACCCCGACACGATCCGTGGGGCAAAGCGCATCGAGACCGTCTACGAATTTCCCTTCCTGTCTCATGCCTGCATGGAACCGATGAACATCACCATGCACCTTCAGGGCAATAAGTGTGAAGCATGGTGTCCCTCGCAGTGCGCCGACGTCAGCCGCACAGTCATATCGAAGGAGCTTGGGCTACCCGAGTCCGCCATTACCGTTCATACAACCTTCATGGGTGGAGGGTTTGGGCGGCGTTACCAGTACGATTTCCAGACCGAAGCCGCGCAAATTGCCCGCCACGTCTCCTCGCCGGTTCAGCTTGTGTGGACGCGCGAAGACGATATGACGCACGACTTCTATCGTCCCACTGGTATTCGCCGCATGCGCGGCGCTGTCGATGAGCACGGAAACATCGTGGCCTGGTCCGATTACCTGGTCGACACTGCGATCGACGCCTACTGGAGCGAGCCCGGCAAGTGGAAGCCGGGTGGGGACGAACTGCCCGGCGATCTTGTCTATCCCATCCCGAATATCCGCACCTCGTTTTCGTTGGCTGAGAGTGGCGTGCCGCGTGCATGGTGGCGCTCTGTCGAGCATTCATTTAATGGTTATGCGATCGAATCGTTCATCGACGAACTGGCCCACGCGGCAAAACAGGATCCGTACCAGTTCCGCAGGCGCCTTCTGCAGTTTCCCCCCATCATGAAACAAAAACCGGACTCCGATAGCCGCCCATTCGAACCGCAGCGCCTTATCGCTGCACTGGATCTGGCTGCAAAGAAAGCGGACTGGGGCAAACCGCTTCCGCCGGGCCGCGGTCGCGGCATCGCGTGTACCTCAACCTATGCCTATCTCGCTCAAGTCGCCGAAGTCACGGTCGAGCGCGGCACCATCCGCGTCGACCGCCTGGTCACCGCAGTGGATTGCGGACAAGTGATCAACCCGTGCGGCGCCCGCTCTCAACTGGAGGGTGGAGCAGTGTTTACCCTGAGTTCGATCCTCAAAGAGGCCATTTCGATCAAGAATGGCGCAGTCGAGCAGCAGAACTTTGATGACTACAACGTTCTTCGTTTCACTGAGGCTCCGAAGCTCGAAACCTGGTTTATCGAAAGTCATGCCAGACCATACGGCCTCGGTGAAGCCGCCGTGGGTCTCACCGCCCCCGCTGTTGCAAACGCCGTCTTTGCCGCGACCGGCAGACGTCTTCACCGCATGCCATTTCGCATGGACGAACCCAAGGTTTGACCTTGCCCTACGCAGGCTCAAGCATCGCCGGCTCTTCATGCGCGGAGGCGCGCATTCCGGCGATCTCTGCGGATGTCTCTGTGGCGGCAATCTTTCGGTCGGGATAGACTCGCGGCCATCCAAAGCGAAGCACAGCTCGGAATCCGCGCGAATTTAGTGTCTTCAGCAGATGCGGCCCGAAAGCGGCATCCCCAAACCAGCAGAGTTCGCGCTCGGGCGTGCCGTCGTTGGTGACATAGCGAATCGAAGCCGCCGTAACAGGCGCCCCGGCGGCAATAGCAGGTTCAAACAGCCGTCCATGAAAACGTCGCATCTTTCCGTCTGTGCTGGTTCCCTCGGGAAAAAGCAGAACGGGCATGCTCAGCTTCAGGCGCTGGCTCATGACGCCTGCGACCGCTTCTGCGCTTGCCAGGCTGGAACGATCGATGAACACCGTTCCGCCCTCGCGCGCTGCCTTTCCGAAGAATGGCCACGATTTCAGCTCTCTCTTGGCGACAAAGAAGCACGGCATCGCCGCGCTGAGAATCACGATGTCGAGATAGCTCAGGTGATTTGCGACCACCAGACCGTGCGTTGGTATCGGCCCTTCGGTCTCGCAGCGGATGTCCATGCTTCGCAAAACCCGCTTGCAGGTGTACTGCACCCAGCGGGCGCGCCGCTCGAGGGTACGTGGGCCGTGGAGACGCATCAGCCAAAAGTGAACAATGCTCGTTGCCAGAACGAAGGCCAGCGTCACAGCTCGCCGGACCATCCGAAGACTCATTGCGAGAGCGGCGCGAGGAAGCGATTTCGTGCTGCCGAGGAGAGCATCTTGAGGTCGAGCAGTGTGAGAAAGTCGATCGTGCCGAACTCGCGATCCCATGCCGGCGGAGCACAAATACGGGCGCCGATCGTCAGGTAAGTCTTCAATAACTTGGGAACGTTGGTCGGCACCACACCGGCCTGCTGGTCAGAAGATTGCTGTGTCTCTTCGACCGGCTGCTCGTTGGGACAAACGTATGCTCGCGTGGGTACCGTCTCGAACTCCGGCGAGACCCGGTAACGCTCGATCTCGCGATACATCCGCCAGCCTTCTGCCGGGTCCTTTGAATTCAATGACGAGCAACCTATCAGGTAACGCAGTCCCATATCGTTAGCATACTGCGCGATGCCGCGCCACAATAGCGTGAGGACTTCCGGGGTACGGTGCTCGCGATCGATGGATGCACGCCCCAGCTCTAGGATGTCCCTGCGAAGGGGTTCATACGGCGCAAATTCAAACTCCTGCGCCGAGTAATATCCCAGATTCTGGGCAGCCGTGGTTCCCGACTGCATGCGATATGTGCCCACGACACGTCTTTCATTCTTGTCTTCCACCAGCAAATGCTCGCAGAAAACGTCGAAGTGATCCGTGTCGATCCCGGTCTTGTACGAGCTCTCAAGTCCTTCGCCCAGTTCAATGTTGAAGACGCGGAACCGCAGCCTGCAGGCTGCCTCACGGTCTTCGGGACCGAGCGCAAGACGCAGCCGGTACCGGCCAACCTCGGCATGAATTCGGGGCTTGGCTTGTGTTGTTTCGGGCTTGGGCATGGAGAAAGGGGTCGATGGGCGAATTTCCGCCGGACCGGTGGAAGAGGGTAAAAGTGCGAACGGAGCCTTCTGCCCTGCTTTCGCAATCACTGAAGTATTATCCGTCAGGGATTGTAAGAGGAAGATGAATACAATGCAACGAAAATGCGAATAAACCGTTACTTTCAGATTTGAAACCACGGATTAAATATTTTATTTTAAACAACTTACGCGATAGACAATCTTGCGACTTGGCTCACCTTCAAGAGGAGGCGGGAGTCGTGACAGGTTTTCTGTTGGTCGCGAACTACACTTTGTGGTACAAAGTTAATTCATGAAGACGAATAGCCGCTCCCTCGCCGCTCTGGAATTGTTGCTTGTATTCCCCGCTGTCCTGTTCATGACCGCGTTGCTCATACGCAGCGTGCAGCCCCTGCAATACGAACCCGCGCACACGGCACAGCGCATCGTGGACTGGTATGCCGCCCGGCCGCACGTTGGCCTGTGGGTCTGCCTGATGGCCCTTCCACTCGCTGTCCTGGTGATCGGCACGGTATGGCTTGCAAACCAATGGCGCAGCAATGGGGCCCTTCGTGATGCCGCGCGTCAAACGATGACTGCAATCCGCTCCCACGCGGCCGCGCTTCTCATCGCCTTCGCGACTGCGACGGCCGGCGGAATCCTCATGGTTGTCGCGATGCACGTGCTGACGGACTAATCCGGCTCGGTCAGAGCGGTCACATTCCATCGCGCCACAGCGGTGGTATATTCTGGCGCGTCGTCTGAAAAGACCGAGGAGGATAACGTGAGAAAGGGCATCATACTGGCGATCGGCGCATTGACGCTTTTGGCGGGGTGCGACATGGGGGACAAGGCCGCCATTCCTGTTGGACCCAAATGGAAGGGACCGGCTTACCGCATCGCGTTTGACCAGGCTGGCAAGCCAAACCCGACGGGCGTGACGATTCCTGTCATCAAGTTTACGGCGAATCCTGAGGCGCTGGAGACCAGGGCTACCCTCGTGGTGCGATTCGATACTTCCCAATTTACAAAAAAACAGACCGAAGGCCCCACCATGAACAAGATGATCATGGCCCCGGTCGATATTAAGGGCGCGGAAGGCGCACTTCCCGGGGATTACATGGACCTGGCAAGCAAGGATCTGTCGCGCTTTCTCAGCGCCTACTGCGTTAAGGGAAAAATCAAGATATCTGTGGCGCTCGCGAGGTCGTCGCTGACCAGCCAGGCCGGAGATGCCGAAGTAGACAATAAGCGTTTGTCCGACTGGCTGCCGGCCGAGGTTGAGTTCAAGAACGCGCATCCGAAGTGCTAGCTACGCAGCGCTGACCTCAACTACGACACTTCAATTCGAATCCAGCGCGTCAAAAGCAAAACGTGGCCGAATCGGCCACGTTTTGTCTGCACCGCCATCCCACCCATGTGAAAATCAGCAGCACCCACCGGCGATCGAAGGAATCACCAGAACCTCGTCCCCTTCCTGGAAGGAATACTTGTCGTTCCCCAGGAAGCGGATGTCTTCTTCGTTGACGTAGAAGTTGATGAAGCGCCGGATCTGTCCGTCTTCTCCGCGCAGATGTTGGCGCAGCGCCGGAAAGCGGCCTTCGATGTCAGTCACGAGTTCGGGAAGATTCGACGCCGTGCTTGATATCTCGCGCACGTTATTGGTGTGTTTTTGAAACGCATTGGGCAACAGTACTCTAACGGCCATAACTCTCTCCAGCGAGGGACAAACCCTGGTCTTCTGCGGTGTGTTCTTCCACAAAGTTTTCAAAATCGGCGAGCCGCGGACGGATAGCTGCGCTCTGCTCGTACGCGTCGCTAAGGCAATCGGTGGTCTTCAATCCGTTGCCCGTGATGCAAGTGACAGTCAGTTCGTCCGGCTGGATGCGTCCATGCGCATAGAGCCTCGCCGTCACAGCCGTGGTTACGCCTCCGGCCGTCTCGGTAAAGATGCCCTCGGTCTCCGCCAGCTCCTGGATCGCCGAAACGATCTCCACGTCAGAAACATCCTCGGCCCATCCGCCAGTCGAGCGGATCACGCGCGCCGCGTAGATGCCGTCTGCCGGGTTGCCGATGGCCAGCGAGCGGGCAATGGTGTTGGGCCGCTGCGGCTCGATGACGTCGGTTCCATTCTTAACAGCCTTCGCGATCGGCGAGCACCCCGTAGCCTGCGCACCGAAAAACCGGACCGGCTTGTCTTGCACCAGGCCCAGCTCGATCAGCTCGTTGAACGCCTTGCGGATCTTCGTAATCAGAGAGCCGCCCGCCATCGGGACAACCACGTTGTCCGGCAGGCGCCAGCCAAGCTGCTCCGCAATCTCAAAGCCGAACGTCTTCGATCCTTCGGCGTAGTAAGGCCGCAGGTTCACATTCACGAAGCCCCAGTTGTAGCGATCGGCGATTTGAGAGCTGAGGCGGTTCACGTGGTCGTAGTTGCCTTCGACCCGGACCAGCGTCGCGCCATACACCTGCGTGTTGAGAATCTTTGCCGGCTCGAGGTCGGCGGGCACGAGAATGAAGGTCTTCAACCCCAGCCGTGCGGCGTGGGCCGCAACCGCGTTCGCCAGGTTGCCCGTCGACGAGCATCCGACCGTGTCGAATCCGAAGTCCTGCGCATTGGCCAGCGCCACCGCGACTACGCGATCCTTGAAACTCAGCGTGGGCATGCAAACGGCATCGTTCTTCACATAGAGATTCTTTGCGCCGAACTGCGCACCCAGTCGCGGCGCCTTCACCAGCGGAGTCAGGCCGGATGGCGTCTGCGGAACATAGGTATCCGTAACCGGCAGCAGCGCGCGATAGCGCCACATGTTCAACGGCCCCTGGGAAATCGTCTCGCGGGTGAATCGGGTGCGGGCAAACTCGAGGTCGTAAGCCACCTCGAGCGGGGAAAAGCACTCATCGCAGATGGAAAGCGGCTGATGACCGTAGGTCTTGCCGCACTCCCGACATCGCAACCAATACGCAGTCGTCACAAATCCTCGCTTCGCAGGTGACTGCGGAGTTGCGGGCACGTGACCGGCTCAACCGATGAGCGAACGTGAAGTGATTCGTAAAAACCTTTGAAGCCGCTTTGCGATGGATGCTTAGCGACCCCGAATCTCATGTTCCCCGCCATTTGGCGAGCGAGAGTTGACACCATACTCCTGGGTTGCCCAGGCAGGTTGTCGTGGCGTCACAGGGCCCGTCCCTCAGCCACTCTGCATGAAATCCAGGCTTGCCCTTTGGGGGCAAACATGAATGATTAGTTTGTATCACAGCATCGGGTGCGGCGCAAGTTACCTTGCAGCGAATGGGCAACCAGCGATTTTGAATGGATCAATTCGGGCCGGGAAACGCAAAGCGGTGGCGGGTACGCATTGGCCGGGTGCCCCAGGCCTCGCTTTTGAGACCCGGGAAACGACGTCAGTTCGTATAAATCCTCACGTAATCCACCTGCATGTCTCCCGGAAAGACCGTCGACGAATCCGGGCTGCCCGGCCAGTCGCCGCCAATGGCGAGGTTCAGGATGATGAACTGTGGTCCCTGATCGAACGGCCACGTGCCCGGAAAGTTCGCGGGCGTGAATGTTGCGTACACGTTCGACGGATCGTCGACGTAGTACTGGACCTGTCCCTTGCTCCAGATCATTCCGTAGGTATGCCAGCCGGCTGCCGAAAACCCGCTGGGATGATACTGCTGGCTGCCGTTGGCCTCGTTGCTGCTCGTCCCGCCGTGAACCGATCCGGCGATCCAGTCATAACCCGGAGGCGTGCCGCCGGCATAAGGCGCCGGATTGCTGCCATCGATGTGCTCCATCACGTCCAGTTCACCGCAAGCGGGCCAGCTGAGCGTCGCGATGTTGTTGCCCAGCAGCCAGAATGCCGGCCACATGCCCTGGCTCTCCGGCAGCTTCATCCTCGCCTCGATGCGGCCGTACATGAAGCTGAACAGCCCCTGCGTCTTCAGCCGCGCCGATGTGTAGGTTGTTCCCGATGGATTGCGCCCCACGACATGAAGAATTCCGGTTGTGTCGACGTAGGCATTCGGGTTGTTGGGGTCACACGGCGAGGTCGTTGAATCCGCTGCGCAGTAGGTCTCGAGCTCGTTGTTTCCGCAGCAGCGGAAGCCGGTGTCGTACGTCCACGTCTTCGAATCCGGAATCACATTTGCTGTCCCGGAATTCGGAAACTCGTCGCTCCAGACCAGCGTTCCCGAGGCGATATTCGGCGTGAAGCTCTGCGATGTCACCGTGCTGTTCGAATGCCCCGATGCCGCGGCCAGGGCCTTGACGCTCACGTTGGATGAAATCAGGATCGGCGCTTCGTAAATCTGTGAGGTCGTGGTCGGCACCGAGCCATCCAGCGTGTAGTAAATAGTTGCGCCGCTCGTGCTGTCAGCCAGCGTGACGATAACCGCCCCATTCTGGGCCTGGGCCGTAGTCACCGTCGGAGCAGTCGCTGGAGTTGGGTTCGTATTGCCGCCACTGCCTCCTGTGTTATTGTTGCCCCCGCTGCCACCGCCGCATCCGCAAACCAGCGCACCTGCCAAAACCAAAGCTGCAAACATATCAGACCTCATTCGCACACGATCTCTCCCCGTCTGACGACGAAAAAACAGAAATATTCCCGCCGATCAAGATTAAAGCTTCAGCATCAGACAGGGTCAATCAAACGCAGTACGAGTGGATGTGACTTCGGGCACAGAACCACCGACACCCCTTGAGGCATGAGCTGTTGAGCGACACTAACGCTCGTAGTTCAGATTCGGAGCCAGCCACCGTTCCACCTCGGCCACGCTCATGCCCTTGCGCTCCGCATAGTCGGCGACCTGCTCGCGATCGATCTTGCCAACGCTGAAGTAGCGCGACAGAGGATGCGCAAAGTAGAGACCGCTCACGCTCGAACCCGGCCACATGGCAAACGATTCCGTCAGCTTGATTCCGGTGCTAGCCTCCACGTCGAGCAGGCGCCAGATGGCTCCCTTCTCGGTGTGGTCCGGACATGCAGGATATCCCGGCGCAGGCCGAACGCCGCGATACTTCTCTTCGATCAACTCCGTATTGCTCAGCTTCTCCGCGCATCCGTAGCCCCACTCCTCGCGCACGCGCTTGTGCAGGCACTCGGCGAAGGCCTCGGCCAAACGATCGGCGAGCGCCTCGGCCATGATGGCGTTGTAGTCGTCATGTTGGGCGCGGAATCGATCGACGAGCTCCTTCAGTCCGATTCCGCTGGTCACGGCGAAAGCCCCGATGTGGTCGTGCAGGCCCGTGACTTGCGGCGCGATAAAGTCGGCAAGCGACCGGCACGGCTCGCTGCCTTCGCGATTTGCCTGCTGACGCAGGAAGTAAAGCGTTTCGAGCTGCCGCGTTTGTGAGCCATCCGCGTAGACTTCCACGTCATCGCAAACCGCGGCCGCCGGAAAGATTCCGTAGACGCCCCGCGCGGTCAGCAGCTTCTCGTCAACGACCCGGTCGAGCAGCGCGTTGGCTTCAGTGAAGAGCTGGCGCGCCTGCACTCCCTGCTTTTCATCGTCGAGGATGCGCGGATAGACACCCTTCAACTCCCATGTGTGGAAGAAGGGCGACCAGTCGATGAACTCGCGCAGCGTCGCTAAAGGAAAATCCTCCAGGACGCGCACCCCCGTGAACTCCGGCTGCCCCAGATCCTCTACGCGCCAGTCGATCGGCGTGCGTCTCTCGCGCGCGGCGGCGAGCGGGATGGTTTTCTGCTGAGGCGTCGCGTGTGCCTTGCGCACGGCATCGTACTCGGCCCGATGGTGTGCGATAAACTCTCCCCTGCTCTCGTCGCTCAGCAGGCTCGTCGTCACAGGAACGGCCCGGCTTGCATCCACGATGTGCACCACAGGCTCGCTGTAGTGCGGCGCGATCTTGACGGCAGTATGCGCGCGACTCGTCGTTGCGCCGCCGATCAGCAGCGGCAGCTTGAACTTCTGCCGCTCCATCTCCCGCGCAACGTGCACCATCTCTTCAAGGGATGGCGTAATCAGTCCGCTCAGGCCGATGATGTCCGCGTTCACTTCCCTTGCGCGTTCGAGGATCTTCTCCGCCGGCACCATCACGCCAAGGTCGATGACCTCGTAGTTGTTGCACGCGAGCACCACGCCAACGATATTCTTGCCGATGTCGTGTACGTCGCCCTTCACCGTGGCCAGCACGATTTTTCCTTGCGCCCTGACCTCTTGCCCAGCCGCTGCCTGCGCGGCCTTTTCGGCTTCCATAAACGGAGTGAGGTACGCGACCGCCTTCTTCATCACGCGCGCCGACTTCACCACCTGCGGCAGAAACATCTTTCCGGCACCAAACAGGTCGCCGACCACGCTCATCCCCGCCATCAGCGGGCCTTCGATCACGGCCAGCGGTCGACCCAGTTTCTGGCGAGCCTCTTCCGTGTCAACCTCGACATGGTTGTCGATTCCCTTCACCAGCGCATGCGTCAGGCGCTCTTCTACCGTGCCATGCCGCCACTCTTCGGTCTTCTTCTCGGTGACGACAGCGTCCGTGCCTTTCAGCGACTCGCCATACTCGACGAGCCGCTCGGTCGCATCCGGCCTGCGATTCAGCAACACATCTTCGACAAGTTCCTTCAGCTTCGGCTCGATCTCCTCGTAGACCTCGAGCATCCCCGCATTCACGATGCCCATATCGAGTCCTGCATTAATCGCGTGATAGAGAAACGCCGAGTGCATCGCCTCGCGCACGCGGTTGTTGCCGCGGAAGCTGAACGAAATATTCGACACTCCGCCGCTCACCTTCGCATCCGGCAGATTCTCCTTGATCCAGCGCGTGGCACGAATGAAGTCGACCGCATAGTTGTTGTGCTCCTCCATCCCTGTTGCGACAGTGAGGATGTTCGGGTCGAAGATGATGTCCTCGGCGGAAAAGCCGACCTTGTCCACGAGCATGCGATAGGCGCGCTCGCAGACGCGGACCTTGTCCTCGTAGTCCGCGGCTTGCCCCTTCTCGTCGAAGGCCATTACGACTGCTGCCGCACCGTACTTCAGGATCGTGGCCGCATGTTCGCGAAATTTGGTCTCGCCCTCCTTCAGCGAGATCGAGTTCACGATTCCTTTGCCCTGCATGCACTTCAACCCGGCCTGGAGCACCGCCCAGTTCGACGAGTCGACCATGAACGGAACCTTCGCAACCTCGGGCTCGCTCGCTAGCAGCTGCAGAAAGCGCGTCATGGCCGCGACGCCGTCGATCATCCCTTCGTCCATGCAGATGTCGAGGACGTTGGCGCCGCTTTCGACCTGTTGCCGCGCCACGCTTACGGCTTCTTCGAATTTCCCGTCTTTGATCAGGCGCGCAAACTTCGGCGAACCAGCCACGTTAGTCCGCTCGCCGATCATGATGAAGACACCCGCTTGTTGTGTGAATGGCTGCGAGCCGGAGAGGCGCAGTGGCTTCATCGGCGAACCTCAATGGGGCTCACACTCTGGTCTGAAAGGGCCTCTGCATGAAATGCCTCGTCCCATTTGCGCGGCGGCACACCCTTGACCGCCTCGGCAATCGCGGCAATATGGTCGGGGGTGTTGCCGCAGCAACCGCCCGCAATATTGATCAGCCCGGCGCGCGCAAACTCGCCGAGATAGCGCGCCATGTCTTCGGGTCCAAAGTTGAACCCGGTTGGCGAAAGAGGATTCGGTAGCCCGGCGTTCGGATAGCAGGAGATTGCCGCATTCGCCTTCTCAGCCAGCTCCGACAGGAACGGATACATCAAATCCGGTCCCAGCGAACAGTTCAACCCCACCGACAGCGGCTTTACATGCTCTACTGCGTTCCAGAAGGCCTCTGTCGTCTGCGCGGAGATCAAGGTCTCGCCGCCGCGACCAACGGCCGCCGAAATCATCACCGGCAATTCGACACTCCCCGGGGTCCCCAACGACAGGTCCCGTTGGTTGGGGTGGCAGTCCTCATCGAAGACCTCGCGGATTGCCACCAGCGCTGCCTTCGCATTGAGCGAGTCGAAGATCGTCTCCACCAGCAGAAAATCCACGCCGCCCGCCATCAGGGCGCGGATCTGTTCGGCGTAAGCAGTCTTCACCTGGTCGAAGGTGACGGCACGGAAACCCGGATCGTTCGCGTCCGGGGAGTTCGACAGCGACACGGTCAGCGGCCCGATCGATCCGGCGACAAACCGCGACCGCCCAGTTTCCTTCCCCACGCGATCAGCCCACTCGCGGCACTGCCGCGCCGAAGTCTCATTGATCTCCCACGCCAGCTTCTTCAGAAACGGATCTTCAATGACCTTCTGATAGAACGCAGGATCCTTGCGGCCGCCGTGCTCTCGCGGATCATCTACAAAAAATTCGCTCTGCGCGATCGTCGTCGCGCCGAAGGTATTCGTTTCAATGATGTCCGCACCGGCCTCCAGAAAACGCCGGTGAATGTCGCCGATCATCTTTGGCTGCGTGAGGGTGAAGAGATCGCCGTTATTGAGCAGGTCCTTCTTTGCGTCCTTGAATCGCTCGCCGCGCATGTCCGCCTCGGTCATACCGTAGGTGCGGATGGTTGTGCCCATCGCTCCGTCGATGATGGCGATGCGGTACTTGAGGATCTCCACGAGGGGATGTTGGCGTGGTGTCGTCATATCTCTTTGATGATTGTAAGAGGCTTGCGTCTCATAAGACTTCCGGATACACGGAACAGGGATATCAGAGTGTTGGACTGGCCTTTGGGGGCACTGAACAGCGACTACCTAGACTCCATTGAATCGTGGCTCATGTTGCCATTGCAGTCCGCCCGGCAGCCTGACCGAAGCATAGTCAAGATGAATCACCCGGCGACGTCCTCGTTGTTCGGAAGCCGATGAGGAATGAACGAGCAAAGGGCGCATCAACACGACATCGCCCGCTGCGGCCTCGCATACAACAACTGGGCCCGCGGCACCCGTTTCCGCCGCTTCATTCTCAGAGAGCCGCCCACCGCGGTGGGAACCGGGAATTACCTTCAGCGCCCCGTTCTCTGCCGGACAATCATCCAGATGAATCCGAACGGACAGCATGTTTTCCAAAACAAAAGCCGGTGGTCGGACGTGCTGCACGCCTGCCTTGACTGACCAAGGGCCGAAGCCGTCGGTCTCGACCTTCTCGGCAACTGCGATCGTCAGATCTTGATGCCAGGGAACTTTCCAATTTGCTGATTCCGTCTTGTCGAAGAGGATTCCTCGTACCGGAAAGGCCTTTTCACCCAGGACCATACTAACGATCAGGCGAATTGAGGGAGAACCCGACAGCTCTCTAACTGTTTCGGATACATCCAGCAAGTTCCGAATTCCGCCCCGGCGCTGAAACGAACCCCTTTGAACGGATTCGAGCGAAGAGATCAGATCCTTGATTTGCTGCGAATCGAGAACGCCAGGTGTGATTGCAAATCCGTTCTCGGACAACTGGTCACACCACGACGGAGCAGCGTTCATTGATTTTCAGGAAGAGGTTCTACGTCTACTTCGCCGCCGTCAGCGACTCCACCGGCACCAGCATGTCTTGTTTGCGCATCACCAGGCTGGTGGCGTTCAACGAGGCAAGTTCAAATCCATGCCCGTGCGTGATCGCATCGGTCGGGCAGGCTTCCACGCAATATCCGCAGAAAATGCAGCGATTGTAGTCGATGTTGTAGACCTTGGCGTACCGCTCCGACGAGGAGATGCGATACTCCGCGGTGTTCTCTGCCGCCTCAATATAGATGCAGTTGGCCGGGCACGCCGCCGCGCACAGGAAGCAGGCCACGCATTTCTCCAGCCCGTTTTCATCCCTCTGCAGCACGTGGGCGCCCCGGAAGCGCTGCTCGAATTTTGCCCCGCGCATTGGACCCTTGCCGTCAGGATAGTTCTCCACCTGCGTGGGTTGCAGCATCTCCCCGAAGGTGATGCTCATGCCCTTGGCAATGGCCGAGATATTGCGCACAATCGACATGGCCTCAGTATACGATGGACGCCTGGAGGCAATCACCCATGCCACGGATCGGAAAAGACACCTCCCTTCTCCTCGGTCTGTGCCTCGCGACGCCCTTGGCCCTGTCGCAAACGGGACCGGTCACCGACCTTCCCATGGGACATCCGCAGCCCCTTGACACCACGCTCCCGCGGATACAAGCCGACCAGGCCCGCGATAGCGCGATCATGCCGTTGAAAATCAGCTTCGGCAAGAAATCACAGGAGTGGACTGCGCCGAAGCTCGCGGGCCTTCCCCACGAAACCATGCAGGTTATGGACGGGCGGACGCAGGCAACCAGTACATTCTCCGGCGTTCCGCTGATGGCCCTGCTGGTCGAAATCGGAGTTCCACAAAAACCCAAGGGTAATGACTTTCGCCTCTACGTCATCGCCGAAGGACGCGATGGGTACAAGGCCGTGTACTCGCTCGGTGAAGTCTCACCCGATGTCCACGATGGATCGGTGCTGCTGGCAGACAGCATCGACGGCAAACCCCTGGCCGATGACGGCCCCATCGAGCTCATCTGCTCCGGTGAACGCCGCCCGGCACGCTGGATCCGAGGGGTTGTTTCCATTCGCGTGATGAAAGCCGACTGAGGACGCACCCGGGATTTCCTATTGGCGGGTGCCGGGCGGCTTTGATTGGCCCTGATTGTTCAGCGGCGGAGTAGTAACCGGCTTGCGCTCGTAATGCGCCTTCTGGCCCGTCTCGCAGAGGGCCGAATCCTGCCCTCGAAACAGTCCCGGTACCGCATCCTGCGCACGGCACAGCCTGTCTTTCATGCCTGCCGCGTCGCGCCCGAAGAGAAGCTGCGTGCGCTCCACGCTGCTCGCCGGATCGAGATCATAGCGATAGACAAATTCTTCGGCCGGTTTCGCCTTGCCGTAGTCCATGTGATTCCACGTACCCAGCACCTCGTGCCCGTTCGAGTCGGCCATCACCGCATAGAGCTGGGTCTGGGTCACACCAAGCGGAGCCTTTGCTGTCCACACGGGGATGGTCTTGCCGCCATCCTGCAACCAGCGTGCCGCCCACGAGTGGTTGCGCAGGTCATAGCGCAGCGCCGTGAAGTACGTTGTTGCCTCGCAATCGTTGCAGTCGTCGTAGAGCACGCCGAGTTCGCGTGGCTCGCCCACATTCAGCAGCAGCCAGTCTGCAAGCCGCAGATTGGTTCCATCCACGATATGCGTCAGCGCACGGTTCTCCAGCGAGACGCTCCAGATCGAAAACGTGTCACGATTTGGCGATGCCTGCGGAGACGAACGCAGCGTCGTGATCACCAGCGCCGCGTCATACTGCACGCCGATCTCGCGAATCGCCGTCCACTTCTGGCCATCGAGCGCGCGCGTCACCCACACCACAACATCCTGATCCTGCGACGAGTTGAAATCGATCCAGCGAAAGAAGTCCGGGGCCTGCGCAGTACACAGGGAAGCAATAGATGCCATTGCCAGGGCGATCAAGCACGCAATGGCCCAACGGGAAACGCCACGCATGGAATCAGGCTATCAAAACGGGGACGGGCGAACTTCACAGCCCCAGCTTCGCCCACATCGCATCCACCTTCGCCTTGGTCGCGCGGTCCATCTCGATCAGCGTGGGCCAGGGGCGTTCAAATCCTTCAGCCTTCCACTTGCGCGTCGCGTCAATGCCCATCTTCGATCCGTAATTCGGCATCCGTGACGAGTGATCGAGCGAATCCACCGGCCCCAGCGTGAACTGGATGTCCCGCTCCGGATCGATGTTGTTCGCAACGCGCAGCACCACCTCGCCAATGTCCTGCACATCGCAATCCTCATCCACGACGACGATGCACTTGGTGAACATCGCCTGCCCCAGCGACCAGATCGCGTTCATCACCTTGCGAGCCTGTCCCGGGTAGCTCTTCCGGATCGACACGATCATCAGGTTGTGAAACACCGCCTCTACCGGCAGGTTGATATCGACCAGTTCTGGGATCGTCATCTTCATTGCCGGCAGAAAGACGCGCTCCACGGCCTTGCCCATCCAGGCATCTTCCATGGGGGGCTTGCCGACGATCGTCGCCGCGTAGATCGGATCCTTGCGATGCGTGATGCAGGTGAGACGAAAGACCGGGTAGTCGTCGGTCATCGTATAGAAGCCGGTGTGGTCACCGAAGGGCCCTTCGCTGCGCAGCTCGCCAAGCTCGACGTAGCCCTCGAGGACGATCTCCGCACTTGCCGGCACCTCGAGATCGACCGTCTCGCACTTCACAATCTCGACTGGCTTGCCCCTCAAGAAGCCGGCGATCATAAACTCCTCAACCTCTGGCGGCGCAGGCACAATCGCGGAGAACGTCGTGGCCGGCTCCGTACCGATCGCCACCGCAACTTCAAGGCGCGAGCCCTTCAGATTGCCCACCGCCACCTGCGGAATGCCGCCAATCGGGTCATCCGGAATGCTGACCGCTCCGCCCGCCGACTCTGCCATCGCCGCCACGCGCGCGCCCTTCGGGCCGTATTGGTTTTGGTTGAGCGCATCGTCGGATACAGCCCTCCGTATCGCCTCGCGGAAGTGTTCCGCCGCCACCTTTTGCCGTTGCCAGTGCATCCCGGTCGTCTGGCCGTCGTACACCTGCATGCGATACATGCCGATGTTGCGCTTGCCCGTCCGCGGATCGCGCGTGTGCACGCATGGCAGCGTGATAAAGCGTCCGCCATCGTGCGGCCAGCACTTCAGAATCGGAAAAGCGTTCAGGTCGAAGTCTGCGCGCCCGTCTTTGTCCTTCGATTTAAGGACCACTTCCTTGCACGGCGCATCCTTCGCCTGCACGGTCTTCGGAAAGGCACTGGTCAGTGCGCCGAGTTGCGGAAGCATCTTCAGCTTGTCGAAGAGTCCCTCGGGTGCCTTCAGGTTCATCAGCCCGGTGATGCGCTCGGCAATCTCATCGAGCCGCTCGACGCCCAGTGACATGGCCATGCGCCGCTCGCTGCCGAACTGATTCATCAGCACCTTGTGCCCCGGAAAGCCCTTCACGTTTTCAAACAGCAGCGCCGGCCCTCCCGGGGCATACTTGCCCTTTGTCGCGGATGCCCTGACCCCTGATCCCTGGCCACTGATCCCCGTCTTCGACACCCGGTCGGTGATCTCCGTGATCTCCAGATCGGGCGAAACCTCCTCGCGAATTCGCTTGAGTTCACCGTTCTTTTCGAGTGTCCTGATCCAGTCGCGCAGATCGTCGTAAGCCAAAGGTTTTTCTCCCCACCCAATACTAAGGCTTTACTCTTGCATCAAGATCCCGGGTTACTATCTCGGAATGCACGCCTCCGTCAATCTGCAGACCGTTCATCCCCACAAGCTTGCCGCAGTCCGGCGCGAGGTCGCCCCGGGCGCGGTCAGCTCGGCGTGGGGACCCGCCCTGAACAAGGTCTGGGAGTTCATCCGTAGCCAGCCGGGCCTTCGGACCAATGGCCACAACGTCTTTCTCTACCACCACCCAACAAAGCCGGGCGCGCCGATACTGTGCGACTTCGGTGTCGAGGTGACGCGCGCATTTGAAACCGCGGGCGAGGTGTACGCCACCGAAACGCCTGGGGGCGAGGCTGCGGTCGCTGTCCATCGCGGCCCATACAATCGGATGAACGAGGCGCACGAGGCGATCGGCAGATGGATGAAAGCGAATCAGAGGGAGTCCGCCGGGCGCTCATGGGAGATTTACGGAGACCCGACGCCGGATCCTACCAACACCGAGACCACGGTCGTGTACCTCTTAAAGTAGAGTGAGCGTTTGGACGAGTGCTCTTCGGATCCCCTTCGCAGACGCCGCGATGGGTTTCCACACGCGATCAACTGCCAATTGGCCGCCCGGCCGTATGACGAACATCTGACAAATGTAAGAGCAAAATCTTCTTTCCAGCTCACTCAACAGCAGCGCCGGTCATCGGCGGGTGGCCTGGCGTGAAAACATGCTCACATTTCGGCATCGGACGCTTCCTGGAGTGAACAACCGTCGCCTAAAGGGCGACGGCTTCTTGGGGCACGCATGAGACAGCATCCTCTACGTTAAGCCCCAAAAGCCCGTTCCGGGCTCTGGAAAGGATCAGCTGAGCACTGACATGA
>Ga0126381_100002792_pt1 | contig 18930 bp, 13 predicted proteins | sample PanSoiMetPlot_28_FD_96465 | JGI IMG/M metagenome (GOLD analysis project Ga0126381, IMG submission 96465) | Tropical forest soil microbial communities from Panama - MetaG Plot_28 | ecosystem: Environmental > Terrestrial > Soil > Tropical forest > Bulk soil | place: Panama | collected 2016-02-17
AGGCCGCACCTAAGCACAGGAAGTAAATGAGGAATCGCGATACACCCTTTTTCCTGGGAATCCTGCTTCCGAGCAGAAGCCGCGGTAGGACGAGCACAAGCAACGTCGCGACGAGACTTACACCAACGACTCCGATCAGCATGGGAACAGCTTGATTAACCTTATAGTCGATGTTCTTGCGATTCCTCTGCGATAGAAAATTCCAAAAATCCTTCGGCTGCACGGTATAAAAGAAGAACGGGCGGTCATCGCTGACGGCGGAAATATCGAATGGATAGCTGCTCAAGAAGTCGGCGGAATCCGGGCTTGCGAGAAGTTCCCCGAAGGCATTTTCACGATCGCCGGGGAAATAGATTTTTTCCAGGTGAGAACGCGTGAGAAAGTCGCGTGCTCGCTCGATGTCCGCCGCAGTGAAAGGCTCGCGCGAAACCAGCACCGTATCCAGCGCGCCGTATCCCTGCAAACGCGCGGAATCCTCGCGCACCGCCAAAATGTGCTGCGAAGGATCTGTCTTGCCCATACGCTTTAATGCGTCCATAGCAAGCGTCACTAAACGGAGGGACTCGCGCGGTGGGTCGAAGCCCCAACGAGTGAATGCGAGCACGCCATCATCGGTTAAATGCGAGAGGTAATCGTAAAATGCGTCTGACGTATAGAGGTTATTCTCCGAAAGCGCGAACGCCCCGGCTGCGGTGGAGGCCCAGGTGTCGACCAGCGTTGCTTGCAATACCTGATAACGATCCTGGCTGCGACGGATATACGATCTGCCGTCTTCCGCGGCGATGTGGACCTCCGGAAGCGTGTAGATGCCGTGGCTCTCTTCCTTCATGTTGCCGCGCATGATGGTATTGGCGATGATCGGGTTAATCTCGACGCCGGTGCCATCCTTGCTGCCGCCCGCGAGCGCGCGAGCGATGTCATAACCGCCGCCCGGGCCGATGACCAGGCTCTTCGCGCCAGGACGCATGAAATATGGAAATCCGGGGCCTTGCAGCAACAGCTTATCTGCTGCGTCTTTTGAAAGCGGTTGGGTGAAATCGAATTGCGAGATGCCGGTGCCGGCGTCACCGTCAAGGATGATCGTCCAGTAAGCGCCTTTTTCCCAGCTCACTTCAGCGCGCTGGACCGCGACTCGCGAAAAGCTATTCCATTCGGAAAAACGCTCACGACCAATGCGGTGGCCTTTCGCGTATTTGACATCGATCATATGTGTCTTGCCGTTCACAATCATGAACGCTGCGAGAAGCAAGCTAACGCATACCGCAGTGGCTCTGCGCTTGTAGCCACCGGCCTGATGAAACCATATGGCGGCTGAGATCGCGTAAATGGCGCCCGCGGCAAGGACCGTATTCGGGCCTCCGAACAGGTTCAGAAAAGGGATTAGCAGCAAGCATCCGGCGGCAGCGCCCGTGAGATCAAAGAAGTAGGCCCGGTCGACACGCTCCACGGCCTGGGAGATGGCGATTGATACGACGGCGCCGGCAAGGAAGAACGGAATTGCCGCGGCGAAATACACTAGCGCGAGGGTCACATTTCCGACCATTCCGGCACGAGAAAGAATGAACCAAAGCGCAGCGATGACCGCGAACGAATTCCCCAGTGCGAGCCATCCGAGCCGGGCCCACAGGTTTCCAGGCCAGGACGAAACCAGGTACGAGAAGACGCCTCCCGCGCCCAAGCCGAACAAAGCCACCGAGATGGCCAGAAACGCAAAGTGATAATAGAAAACGACGGAAAAGATGCGCGTTAGCGTCAGTTCGAGGATCAGGGTCGCAAGTGTAGTAAACCCAAGCCCGAAATAGAGTTGCGTCCAGACAACGCTCGCGGCGTTCTCTACTTTCGTGAAGCTGACTCGGGACAAGTTACTACTTTAGCGCCTCACTGAAAGGAATCGCGATCGTGCGGCATTCTGTGGTCATGCGATGGATCGTATGTTGCGCGCCGCTCCTGATTTCGGCCTGCCGCACGCAACCCCCCGCCCCCGACCCTCAAGCTGAGGACCGCGCCGCGATTGAAAAAGTCATCAAGGAGTACAAGGACACCGACCACAAGATCGCGCCAGATCGCGGCCCTTGGTCTGAAGTTACCGCGCCAGTACGCTCCGTGGTGGCGATCACATTCCCCGAGCGAAACACGGCACTCGTAGAGGTGCTGACCACCCAATATGGAACCACTCTTGGCTTCATCCGCACTCAGGTGCGCGTAACGATGAAGAAGGAAGAAGGCAAGTGGGCCATCACCGAGGTTCGTGGCCTTGGTTGAGAATGAGGTGTGGCCCATCCCGCTTTATTTCAACCGCTAAGAGTTCGGGACTTGAATTTGCGCAATCGGATCGTGATTGCCCCCATGTGTCAGTACTCGGCCGAGAACGGGTGCATGACGGATTGGCACCTGATTCATTTGGGCCACCTTGCGCTTTCGGGCGCTGCGCTGTTAACAATCGAGGCCACCGGCGTGATGCCGGAGGGACGTATCACGTATGCCGATGTCGGGCTTTATGACGATGCAACGGAAGCTGCGATTCGGCGCACCGTCGAAAGCATTCGGCACTGGTCGGATATTCCGATTGCGATTCAGTTAGCTCATGCCGGGCGGAAGGCTTCGACTGAGGTTCCATGGAAGGGCGGCGCTCAGTTTCCGCCGGACCATCCGCTGGGGTGGCAGACGGTTTCAGCTTCGGCTATGGCCTTCGCGGACGGGCAAGTGGCTCCTTTGGCGCTAGATCGCTCGGCGCTGCGCGGGGTGCGAGACGCTTTCGTCGCGGCAGCCCGGCGCGCGGAGCGAATTGGGCTCGATGCGGTGCAGTTGCACGGGGCTCATGGGTATTTGCTGCATCAGTTTCTTTCGCCGCTGTCGAATAAGCGAACCGACGAGTATGGAGGATCGCTCGAAAATCGGATGCGGTTTCCGCTGGAAGTGTTCGAGGCGGTGCGGGCGGCGTTTCCTGCGGATAAACCGGTTTCTATGCGCGTTTCGGGGACGGATTGGGTCCAAGACGGTTGGGATGTTGAGCAGACAACGGAGTTCGCCAGAGAGTTAGAAAAGCTCGGGTGCGATGCGGTGCATGTTTCTAGCGGCGGGTTGCATCCGGGGCAGAAGATTCCCGTAGGGCCGAGCTATCAAGTGCCGCTGGCTCGCGTGGTGAAGAGCGCTGTTCGAATTCCGGTGGTAGCGGTGGGGCTTATCACGGACTTCGAGCAAGCGGAGGCAATTGTTTCGACCGGGGATGCGGATTTGGTGGCGCTGGCTCGCGGAATCTTGTATGATCCGCGCTGGCCTTGGCACGCGGCGGCGGCGTTAGGCTCGCGGGTGCGAGCGCCAAAGCAGTACTTACGATCGCAGCCGAGGCAGTTTAAGGATTTGTTCGAGATGGAGTGATCCGGCGAGCGTGAACACGCTCCGCCTGGCGGCGACGCCGCGGCACACAAGCACTATACGCCACTTTTAGTTGTCGGTCGGAATTTTTTCAATGTGAGTTACTACGAACAGATCAACTATAGCTTTACGAGGTTGGATGCGGAGGCCGTAAGTCTTGACAGCCTCGGAGAGGGGCGGCGCCGGTTCCGTTGATTTGTTGCCTTCGAAGCCGCGGGGGAGACCCGCGCCGGTTTCGGCCGCAAAGGTAAGCGTGAAGTCGTAGTTTCCTTCGATGGCAGTGTCGTCGATTACGGGACGGAGTGTGAAGCGGCTCATGATGCCAACCAACGTGAGGATGCTCGCCGAAGGCGCAGTGATGGTCATGGAAGAAAGTGATCCGCCGAATACCACTGCAGGCCTGGGCTTGCCGTCGGTTCCCATTGCCAAGAGCTGAGTGGAGGGAACTGGTTTCGCGGGCTTGAGCTTTGGGCCGTCCTTCGCAACTTGCAGCGAGTAGACGTCCATTTCCTTGAGCTCGCGGCGGAAGGTGAGTTTGAAGCGATCTTCCAGAAGAGCTTGGAACATTTCGGGGATTTGCTCGTGCGTGGCTCCTGCGGGAAGTTTGGCGGCGATATCAAAGCGGGCAGTAGGGATCCAGTCCGGGCCTACGATTTGATAGTTACCGATTTTGTACGCTCCGCGGATCGCGTCGAGCAGGGTGGTGTTGCGATAGGTAACGAAGCCAGGGTCGGCGGACATGCCAATGAAGGGGTTATCGGCGAGGTCCGGATCGGCGGGGCGGATGCTCGTGACTTCGAAGCTGCGCTTTGCAGGTCGGTCTTGAGCGCCGGCGAGGGCGCAGGCCATGAGGATGAGGAGGGCCGACCGCATGTTTTGTTAGCCTTCGTAAACAGTCTTCCCGCCGACCACCGTCCGCACAATCTTCATATCTTTGATCCGATCCATGGGAATCGAATATAGGTCATCCGCGAACACTACGAAGTCCGCCAACTTCCCCGCCGTGATGGAGCCTTTCAGATTCTCCTCGTGCGAGTTATACGCGCCGTTCAGAGTATTCACGCGAAGAGCCTCATCGATGGAGATCTTCTGGTTGGCGCCCCAAGTCTTACCGTCCCAACCCGTACGAGTTACCATCCCCTGAATCGCCATGCGTGGATCGAACGGCCCCGGGCTGAAGTCGGACCCCGCGGCGGCGTGAATTCCCGCGTCCAACAGAGTGCGAAAGGCCATCGCACGCTTCATGAAGTCTTCGCCGTAGAAGCTAAACTTATCGGAATTGTAATAAGCGTAAGTCGTGAACAGCGACGGCACAGCGTTCAGCGCCTTGATCCGCCGCACCAAGCTGTCATTGATGAGCGTGCAGTGCGTGATCTTGGGCCTCGCGTCTGCGCGCGGGAATAGCTTCTGCGCGCGCTCGATCGCCGTAAGATACATGTCGATTGCAACATCACCGTTCGCGTGGCAATTCACCTGAATGCCCGCGCGATGGACCTTCTCGACCCAAGCGTTAAGGTCATTCTGTGTCGTGGTGACATTGCCCTTATAGTTAGTGCCCGGGTAGTTGAAGCTAAGCGCCATTGTGCGCTCCGAAAAAGATCCGTCGACGATATGCTCCATAGTCGCGCCGAACTTAAACCACTCGTCTCCTGTGCCTGTCTTAATTCCCTGGGCAATCATGTCGTCGAGCGCTTTTCCGGTCGCCTCGAAGCTGATGCGGTGCTTAAGATTGCCCTCGGCCAACACTTTCTGCATCACCGGAGGGCTGCCGCTTTCGTGGTGTACGCTCGTCACGCCGTACTTGGCGAACATTTTTGACATGTAGGCGAGGCCTGCCGTCTCACTCTCCGGAGGTAGTGTGCGCCGCTTCCCTACTCTGCCGATTACGCGGTTTGCATTGTCGGTAACACGGCCGTTCAGCGAGCCGTTCGAGTCCTTGTCGTACGTGCCTCCGGCTGGATTCGGAGTCTTGCTATTCACGTCCGCCATCTCGAACGCCTTGGAGTTGTAGAAGGATGTGTGTCCTCCGCGATGGTGAACGGCGACCGGATGGTCTTTCGAAACCTGATCCAAATCCTTGATATTGAGCAGCCTTCCATCCTTCACTTTGGTGTCGTCGAAAAAATAGCCTTCCACCCAAGTGCCTGGGGGTGTCTGTGCCGCTCGAGTCTTCAACTTCTGAATAATGCTGTCAATCGTCACGAACTCGACTTCGAACGGATTTCCGACCAGCACTTCGTACAACAGGACCGGACCCACGGCGTGATTATGCGTATCGATGAATCCGGGTACGATAGTCGCGCCGCGAGCGTCATAAGTTTGCGTCTTCGCGTTGACGAGATTGCGAATGTCGGCGTTTGAGCCCACGGCCGTGAACCGGCTGTTCCTGATCGCAAAGGCTTCGGCGCGCGGATGCGCCGGGTCTACAGTAATGACCTTCGCGTTGAAGACGACGAGATCCGGATTGGAGGCCTGCTGAGCGAAAAGTTTCGGCGTTAAAAGACTGCCGCCAGTAAGCGCCAACAAATCTCGTCGCGTGGGTTGGTAGGTTGTCTTCGGCACATATAGAATATACCCAACATGTCTACGCTTTTCGCTCAAGGTCTGAGCCGCCGCAAGGCTCTCAAAGTGTTCGGAGCCGCAACCGCGCTTTCGGGCTGTTTGTTCGCGGACGAACCAACGTTCCCGCAAGGCGCAATCATTCGCGCGCTGCTCAAAGACTACAAACCGGAGGAACTCGCGGGCGGAGCGACGTTATTTCACGAGCACCTGCAGCTTGCGAAAGACTTCAACGCGAAGTTTAGCGCAGCTACTGCCGCCGCTCGAGCCGCGAACGGCTTGCCTCCCGCTCCGCCGCGCGGAGGAGGAACTCCGAAAGGCGGACCTCCACCTACTCCACCGCCGGACATCCAGCATGATGTTGAGCTGATGACGGAGGAAGTGAACAAAGTCAAGAGCGCGGGCATCACTTGTATCGTCGATGCGGGCCACCCCGATATGGGCCGCGACATCAACTTCATCCGCCAAGTCTCGATGAAGACGGGATTGCCGATCGTCGCAGGCGGGGGCTTCTACTCGCAGCCGTTCTATCCGAAAGAGATTTCCACGATGAGCGAGGAGCAGATCGTCAAAGCGCTCATCAAGCAGGCCGACGAGGATACGCTCGGAGTGTTCGGCGAGATCGGTTCTTGGGATGACATTACAGCCGACGAACGTAGAGTATTTCGAGCCGTGGGCAAAGCACATCTCGCGACGAATCTCTCGATCTTCACGCACACGGGCATTCCAGGAAAGTCCGCGCTGGAACAACTTGACATTTTCGAAGATGCTGGCGTGAAGCCCAATCGAGTTTTGATTGGCCATTTGGGGAATCTCGTGGACAACACCGAATACGTGCACAAAGCGATTTGCCGGCGCGGGGCATTTATCGGCTTTGACCGCCAGGGCGGACCAGGCGATGCTCAGGTGGTGCCCATGGTGATGGCTTTGATCGAAGCCGGATTCGCGGATCACATCATGTTCTCCGCCGATGCGTCGAGTGGATATTCGAAGACCATGACCGTGTTTGTGCCGAAGGTAAAAGCCGCGGGCGCGAGCGATGAGGTGTTGCACAAGATCATGGTCGATAATCCGCGGCGGTTCCTTGCGTTTGTGCCGAAGCGACCCCGGAAAAAGTAGAAGACATCTCCGTGGGACAGGCTTTACCCTGTCGTGCGAGATCGACAGGCTAGAGCCTGGCCCACGGAAAAGCAGAAGACAGGAGGCAAACCCTATGTTGCGTTTTAGTCTCGCGCTGATGATGGCGTTGGTGAGTCGCGCCGCGACCATCGACGTCAAGGCAACCAACAACCTGCCGAATCCATATCGCGCAGTGGAGAATTGGGCGCAGCTTCCGGCGGGGATGCAGTGGGGACAGGTTATCCAGGTTCAACCCGATGGCCACGGCAACTTATGGGTGTTCCATCGCAGCGACCCGCCGATCCTCAAGTTCGATTCGACGGGCAAGCTCATCAAGAGCTTCGGCGCGGGTATGTTCGTGCAGGCTCACGGGCTAACCCTCGACCGCGACGGCAATCTCTGGGTAACGGATGCGCAAGGCAAAGACGGCAAGGGGCAGCAGGTTTTCAAAATGGATCAGGACGGCAAGATCCTGATGACTCTAGGTAAGGCTGGCGTCGCGGGCGCGGGCCATGATACGTTCAACGGTCCTTGCGGCGTGGCCATTGCGCCGAACGGAGACTTCTTTGTCGCGGATGGGCACGGCAATGACACAAACGCGCGGATCGTGAAGTTCTCGAAAGACGGGAACTACATCAAGGAGTGGGGCAAGAAGGGTTCCGGCCCGAGCGAGTTCGATACTCCGCACAGCATCGTCATGGATTCGAAGGGCCGTCTGCTGGTGGCAGATCGCGGGAACAGCCGTATTCAGATCTTCGATCAGGAGGGAAAGTTCCTCAGCGAGTGGAAGCAGTTCGGACGTCCGAGCGGGCTTTACATTACGAAAAACGATACGCTGTATTCGGTCGATTCGCAGTCGGATGACAAAACGAATCCGGGCGTCAAGCGTGGCATTCGAATTGGGAGCGCGAAAGACGGGTCGGTGAAGATGTTTATTCCGGACATGAACGCGGACCCTGCAATTGCACTTGCCGAAGGCGTGAGCGCCGACGACAAAGGCGACGTCATCTACGCGGCCGGTGTGAGTTCAATGGCGCTGCATAAGTACGTCAAAAGATAGTCGTGCGCCATACATGCACAGTGATATAGTAAGCCGGATGCGCTGATAGCAAAGCGCGCCTGTTCTTTCAAACATGGACTTAACGCATATACATCTTCTGTTGAATCACTTCCCCACGATCGGGACGATCATCGGAGTGGGGCTGTTCCTGATTTCCCTGTTGGGCAAGAGCAACGATCTGAAGCGCGCGAGCCTGGTGATCTTCTTCGGCATCTGCATGCTCACGATTCCCACGTACATAAGCGGCAACGCCGCGGCGCAAAGAATCTGCATCGGTCCGGCCAATGGGGCGTGCCAGGATGCGACCGTTTCGAGAGTGATGATCAACTCCCACGAAGGCGTTGCGCTAGCGGCATTCTTCGCGATGCAGGTGCTTGGGTTCTTTGCGTGGCTCGGGTTGTGGCAGATCCGGCGGTTCTCGCATCTTCCGACCTGGAATCTGGTGCTGATCCTGATTCTATGCGCCGCGACGTTGGGCTTCGTATCGAAAGCTGCCAATTTGGGCGGCGAAATTCGGCATCCGGAGATTCGTGACGCCAGCATCACGGGCCCGGAGGCGCAGCCCATTGGGCGCCAGGTGGGAGCGTGGGTGATCGGACAAAAGTGGGTCTGGCCTACTTGCGAGACTCTTCACTTCATCGGGCTTTCGTTGTTGTTCGGTATATCAGCGATTGTCGATTTGAGAATGCTCGGGCTGATGAAGAATGTCCCTTTCCCGGCAATACATAGGTTGCTGCCGTGGGGGATTCTCGGCTTCGGCATAAATATGATCACGGGAATGCTGTTCTTCGTGGGGGCTCCAGAGCAGTACACCACCAATCCCGTTTTCCACTGGAAGATTGCTCTCATGATGCTCGCGGCGATCAATGTGTTGTACTTCACGATCTTCGATGAGGCTTGGGTGCTTGGGCCGGGAGACAACGCTCCAAGCACGGCGAAAGCGGTGGCCTTCTCGGCGCTGGTGCTGGTGATAGGGGTTCTGTTCTGCGGCCGTATGCTGCCATTCTTGGGGAATGCTTTCTAGGGAAACGCTTTCTAAATGAGTCTTGCGATAACTGTTGGAGCGGTGGTGCTCGGCGCAATTGTGGCGACGGCGATTGTTGGCTATTTGATTGACAGGAGCGCGGAGCATAAATGAGTTTTCTTAACTGGCTTGAGGAAACAGCATTCAGCCAATGGGTAGTGACATCGGGCTATGCCTGGATTCTCACGCTTCACACCATCGGCATGACGATTGTGGCTGGCATTGCATTCGTGCTCGCCCTGCGGCTGCTGGGGCTTTCACCTGGGACTCCTGTCAAGCCTTTGGATCGTCTGTTTCCGATCATCTGGTGGGGTTTCGGGCTGAACGCTCTGACCGGCACTATGCTACTGATTGCGGACGCTTCGACGAAACTGACCAATCCGGATTTCTACGTGAAGATGGTTTTCGTGGCGATCGGGATTACCGTGCTGGTGCGCATGCGTCGCACAGTATTTCGGGACCCGAAACTCGATGAAGGCGGACTGCCGCGATCGGCGAAGGGCTTGGCTTGGGTTTCTTTGGCGGCTTGGGTGGCGGCTATTACGGCTGGAAGACTACTTGCCTATTTGGGCCCCGTTTCGGGCGCCAAGGGCTTGGTCAACAGGTAATATCCTGGGAGCAGGATGCCTCTCTACGGCGAGCAGACTCGGCTTGCCATTTCTAACTTTCAAATTAGTGGGCAGCGGTTTCCGCGTGCCTTCTTGTGGGCGCTGGGAAACATAAAAGCAGCTGCTGCGAGAGTGAATCGAGAACTCGGCTTGCTGGACTCGGAGGCTGCCCAAAGGATCGAAGGGGCGGCTGAGGGAGTAGCGGCCGGGCAGTACGACAACGAGTTTCCGCTCGATGTCTATCAAACAGGGTCCGGAACCAGCACAAACATGAACGCGAATGAGGTGATCGGGAAGATCGCCTCGGTTCATCCCAACGATCACGTCAATATGGGGCAAAGCAGCAATGACGTGATTCCTTCCGCGATTCACCTCAGCGCCTATCAGGAGATCCAGGCCAAGCTGCTCCCAGCGCTGGGAGAATTGCGGGCTGCTATTGAAGCCAGGGCTCGAACGGTTTCAGACGTAGTCAAAACAGGACGCACGCATTTGATGGATGCCGTGCCGATTCGTATGGATCAGGAGATGAGCGGGTGGGCGCAGCAGATCTCGGACGCAATGGCCCGTATTGAGTCTGCCCTGCCCCGGCTCGGACGGATGGCTTTGGGGGGCACCGCAGTTGGAACTGGCGTCAATACTCATCCCGAGTTTGGGGCGTATGTCGCGGCTGAGCTTTCGCGCAGGACCGGGCTGCCTCTTACTACTTCACCGAATTACTTCGCATCGCTGAGCGGGCAGGATACGGCTGTTGAGGTGAGTGGTCAATTGAAAGCTGCTGCCGTTGCGATTTTGAAGATCTCCAACGATCTCCGGTGGATGAATAGCGGTCCTGTTTCCGGGCTCGCAGAGGTCCGGTTGCCGGCTTTGCAGGCTGGATCGAGCATCATGCCCGGCAAGGTGAACCCTGTCATTCCCGAGGCGGCGGCGATGGCTTGCGCCCGGGTCATTGGAAATGACGCGGCAATTACTGTTGCGGGACAGTCGGGAAATTTCCAATTGAATGTGATGCTGCCGCTGATTGCGGTTTGTTTGCTGGAGAGCATCCAGCTTCTTGCAGGAGTCACAAAAGCATTGGCCGAGAAAGCCATTCCCGGGATGGAAGTCAATGCAGACCGGCTGCGGCGGCTTGCGGAGAGCAATGCCATTCTGGCCACTAGTCTCGCGCCGAAGATTGGGTACGACCGGGCGGCAGAGATTGTGAAGATCGCTATGGCCGAGGGACGGACGATTCGGGAAGTTGCTCGGGAGAAGACGGATTTGAGGGACGAGGAGTTGGGTGTTCTGCTCGATCCTCTGCGAGCTACTGGGCATTGACGCCACCCAGAAACTGGATGTGAAGATCCCCTCAGCGGACAATTGCCCACGTTTCATTAGGGCTTCTGCATGAGTATCGTCAGTCGATGATCCTTGTTTGCAACTAAGGGCCACCAACCGAATCGGTCGGGCCGAATGGAGCCATCGGGTTCACGGATGGAAGAATTCAGGAGGTCCGATTTCCCGCTTCCCTTGGGGCCATCCATGGAGCGGTAGATCCTGAGTTCGTACGCGCCCAAAAGGACGCGCAGTTCGAATGTGTTTCCCGGGATGACATGACTATAGAAAGCCGTTCGAATACCAGGTCCGGCTCCCACGGAAAAGAGTGCTTGCCTGCCGTTTGCGGGAAACCCTGTCAGACTTGCAGGAATCAGATCGAGCTGGAATCCTTCTCCCTCGAAACCGTCCGGGCACTCGATCTTTCCCGCGAGCGAAACGGTTTCAGTCCTCAGGATTCGGAAGTCGATCCGCCGGGAGTGATGGGCCTCCACAGCTCGCAAGCCGATCACTGGCTGGAAGGTTCGCGCAATTACCCACGCGGCCGCTCCCTCCGGGGCGTTTATTCGATAATGCCCGAACGAGTCGGGAACTGTTGCGGCAAGGACGTTCCCGTTCCCATCCAGAAGAAGGACATCACTTGCGGACAGAGCGGAGTCTTCGTATTGGAGGACTCCAGAAAACACTTCCGTCATTCATTTCCTTACAGCCTTGCCGGACTTACTTGATGAACTTGAAGGCAGGCCACTGATCATCGAATTTCTCTTTATAGGGGCTTGCTATGTTCGCTGCGGCGCCAGCCGCCCCAATTTTCGATTCGCGCTTCGGATCATCCGCCGCGGTCTTGAAGAGCCACTGCAGATTCAATTCAGTGCGGTAGACGACTTTGTCTTTTTGAATGAAGTAGTCGACAAAGTGAGCCCGGGATACGACATGATCTACGTCCGCACCGCCTGCCGTGAAAGCTCCTTGAACCTTCGCTGACGCGTTTCCTGGAAGGTCGTAGATGGTAGTAGAGTCCGCCGTCCGGGAGGCGCCATCTTGCTTTTCAGACTCATCGGACTCGTAGAAAGGGGCCGTCTTGCTGAGCGTATCAGTATTGACGTTCGCCTTACCAGGCTTGCCAAAAGTCGAATCGGTTCCACCCGGCGTCAAATCGTATGTTCCCCCTGAAGTTGTAATACTATCCGCTACCGGATGTGCGGATTTGTCTTTGTTGACGGCGACGATCTCGCGGCTGATGAATTGCAGGATGTGCGTGTCCGCGGAATCGGGTCCTTTATAGCTCACCCCAAAGTCACCCTTGTCGGTGTCTGAGAACTCGATATCTGTACGCACCTTGACTTTACCTTTGTTTACGTCACCCGAGTGCACTTCCGTGCCCGCCTTCTTTTCCGGCACCGATGTCTTGCGAGTGCCCGTCTCAGAGGCAATCCCGAGAGTCTCTTCGACTTTTGACGCGGCTAGGACGCCGACCTGCGTCTTGCCGGCTTTTAGTTCCGCCTCGCCGGCATTCTTCATAACGATGGCAGAGTAGGAGTACCCTTTTGGATCACCAACATCAGCCACAATCCTCAGAAGATCCCCCTTCTTGATCGCTTTGACGGTGGTTTTTCCCGCTGCATCCGTAAGCGTGAAATCCTCTTTAGCCTTCACCAGTTGATCCGCTGCGAATATGATTGGCGTAGGTTTGGCTGGATCGCGCATTACTGCTGCACCGGAAGAGGCTGGACTCGAACTCTGCTGCATCACGTGCACTAACTCATGTGCGAGCAATCGCCGGCCCGCGCCGCTACCCGGCTCATAGCGTCCGTCCCCGAACACCACGTGAGAACCCACGGTGTACGCGTTTGCCGCCACAGACTCCGCAGATCGCGCTGCGAGAGGTCCCGTATGGACCCGCACGTCGCTGAAGTCGCGGCCGAGGCGGGTCTCCATAAACGTCCGATCCCCAGGGCTCAACGGTTGTCCCGATGACCGAATGACGTCATGGATGATAGGCGGGGCAGTTGCCTGGCCTGACTGGGAGCCGGCCGGCGCGTTGATTGCGCTCTTGGCGCGCACGCTTGGCGCGGCATGGGAACCAGAGGATCCCGAAGTGGAAACAGCGGATCCTGAAATTGCGCCATAATCTGGAGTCCTCATCACTTGCTGAGCGACGACGTCCGCCTCGCGTTCTAAAGGATCATCCACGGCGCCAATCTTGAGTTGGGGCTGGATCGAGGCATGCGTGTGATGAACCGGAACAGCCGCAAAGTTCCAATTGGGGGCGGATTGCCAGAAACCCGGCTGAGCCGTTGCATGCGCAGCTTCGAATCGGCGCTCCGGCGTAATTGTCAACGCAGACGTCTTGGCCGTCAGTTGATCATTCTTTTGTTTGGCGCTCCTCTGCGTTACCATGTCACGTTCCTCAGCCTCCCATTGTGTTGATGTCTTGCGCCACGTTCGTCACCGTCGCTCACTTCATTGTTTCCGTCTTGGGCCTGGGATACAGATTGGGCGGAGGCGCATTACTGGAGCGTCCGAAGTCTCTTAATAGCGTGCTCGTCTCAAATAGGATTTCGACGCGGCGGTTCTTTGGCTCCGCATTCTTGGTGTTGACTAGCAGTTGGGTCGCGCCAGCGCTCTGAGTCCGGATTGCTTCCGACGGTATTCCGTGCGTTACCAGAAACGCCTGCGCGCTGTCCGCGCGCCTCTGGCCGAGTCTTTGATTATCGTCTTCTTTACCGACACCGTCGGTGTGTCCGGTGATTCGAATTGTGGATGCGGGATAGCGCTTCAGGAGAACTACGATTATTTTGGCCGTGCTGCTCAGGCTCTCAACCTTGCCGCCAGGGATATCCGCCTTCCCGGTAACAAACCCGTCAATGGTCACCGGACCGATCGATGCAGCCACCAAAGGTGAGGCGGATTCCGCTAGAGATTCCCCCAGATCCAACGTTGGCGGAGAAGAGACGGGCGAGCGCAGGAACGGCCCGGTTGGGTCCTCGAACCTGCGAGGGCTGATCCCGATGGGGGCCGGAACGTCTGCGGTATCGCTATCTTGATTGCCCGCCGGAGTTCCCTGCGGCTTAGAGGGTGGCGGATTTTTCTTGATCGAACCGCCCGTCGCCTTGTCAATCCGCTCTCCAATAGGATCGATCGCTTGAGGCGGCACAGAATGCTGCCCAGGGCTATCGCCACCCATGTCTGGCTTGCCGCCCGGCGGATAAGCGGACTCATTGGGCGCACGGACATCTTCCGGAGTTTTCCCTACTTTACCCAATGCCTCTTTCGCAGCATCTTTCTTCTTCTCGACCCAGGATTTTGAGGGAACGCGCTTCTTCTCCGGAATCTTGTACAGATGCATCATTTGACTGCGTGGGATATTCCCCCCGAGCACCTTACCAGCGTTCTTCGCAAACTCCTCGATCGAGAGACGTAACAAGTCCTTTGAATCGACTGCCGTGAATGTTCCAGCCAGTTTCGACACCGCAGTCTGCACGTCCCGGTCCACCTTTAAGGATCGTCCACCCTGTGCGTCCCAAGCCCCGTGAAGATAATTCACCAGCGCCTTCTCAATTTCCTCTCCCGTTGCAACCGGATCGCCGCCGGAACTCTCGTCGCGCTGGATCAGCTGGACGCCCTGCCCCTGCTGAACTACGTGTGTCAACTCATGCGCAAGTAGCCGGGATCCATCTTTCGTAGCCGGCGCCAACTTACCGCTCCCGAATACGATGTCATCGCCGACCGTATAGGCATGAGCATTCAGAGTCCGCGCCGATTCCGCGGCAGCGGTGCCTGAGTGCAGACGAACCTGAGAAAAATCGTGACCGAAACGTGGTTCCATGAAGGCGCGAACATCCGGATCGAGAGGCCGGCTGGTGGATCGCAAGGCTTCGTGGACGGTAGACGGCGCCTCGGCGTGGCTCAAGCCGGCGGAAGAGGATGCCTTCGTTGGCGCCTTCGACTCCGCACGGGACGAGTCCGGCATACGCGTTACTCGGTCGGCGATCCGATCCGCTTCGCGCTCCAACGGATCGTTGACCGCGCCGACTTCCAACTTGGGTTGAAGAGAGCCCGATGCGCGGCTCACGGGAATCGCAGAGAAGTTCCAGGCCGGCGCATCCGACGCGGATGGCGCGCGGACGTAATGAGGAGCTTCCAAATCAGGCGTTGGCTTAGTATTTGATGGTTTCTTCCCAAACCGGTCCGACTTGCTGCGCTCCAGGCCTTCGTGTTTCGCCATATTTCGACCTCCACTAACAACACAACAGATTACTTGGCCTTTCGAGATGACAGAATCCTTTTGAATACGGCAGCGATAGCCTTTGGGTTGCCCCCTTTGAGAGGGATTATAAGCTCCCTTTCGAGCACCCGCTCATGCTGAGGGAGGAGATGCATATCCTTGAGTGCTTCTTCGAAGACTGAACCTTTCCGAAAAATATCAGCCAATCGAGCTCCCTAGAAACCTTCGCGCAGGCGGAGTACCAAGTCCATCGCTGCCCCCTCGCGAGCGCTTTCGGATCCGGCGAATTCTTGCGAGGCGTAGATGTTCATGAGGCAGGTCTTGAGGACTTTTGGATCTGTCGCGAGACCGGGATAGTTACGTAGTGCCCAGGCAAGCAGGTTGGCCGCGGTGACTTTCACGTTGCCTCGGGTGAAGCGGAGTATGTCCTGCGGGCGGTCGGCACGCGTCGCGGCTTCCGTGCGTTCGCGATTCTGGATCTCTTTGGCGCGTTCGTACCGGAGTTGCTGGATATCCGTGGTCTCCAGGATGTCGTTCGCGATGCGCCATTTGATGCCGGCGAAATATTCGACCCTGGCGGCGTCGCTTCGCGCGTGGGCGAGATAGGCGCGAAAGCTGCCGCCCTCCTCTTTGGCGAAGCGAAGGTCGAGTTCGGCCGTGGCGTCGTTGACCGCCTGTCGGGTAAAGTCCGCGGTGGTGGTGGCCTGGGTGGTGGCCGCGTCCCAGCCCTTAAGAATGGCGTCGAGTTCCAGGCGGGCGTGGAAGGCGTCGTTCGCAACGCGGGAGGCGGCATCCCGGACGGCGGTGACGGTCTCGATATCGTCTATGGTGACGGCGCCCTCACCTTGGCCGAGCGGATCGCCGGGAGTGATGGCTTCGTCGCGCCACGCGCGATCGACGCGCTGGCGGAGGGTGCGGGCGCCGCTCTCGAATTCGGCGATGTGGGCCAGGAGAGTCTTCGCGACCTCCACGTGCTCGCTGACGGCTTCCAGGGCGGCGAAGTGGGCGGCGTGGAGCTGGAGGTAGAAGTCGGCGGCGTCGAGCGCGCCGATCTTGCCAAGCTCGAAGGCGGAGGTGAGGCCGCGCCGGGCGGTTGAGGTCTCCGCCTTGACGGTGGTCTTGGTGGCTGCAGTGGCGGCGTGATCGGCCTCGGCGGCGGCACGTTCGGTCTTAGAGGCAGTCTGTTCGGCGCGGGTGGCATTGCCGGTCGTGGAGGCGGCGTCGGCCTTGCCAGCGGTCTGGGTGGCGGCGCCGGCGCGTGGCTTGGTTTCGGGCTGGAAGACGGGGAGCTGGGGACCTCTGCGGGGAACGTTTTGCGGAACCGTCCGCTTGAACCGGTCTTTCGGGAATGGAACCCGTTCCAGCAGACGCTCCTGGGCCGCGTTCGTGCCGCCGCCGGTAGGGGCAATGTGACCACTGCTGTTGGACCACTCGATCAGGATGCCGCGCTCTTGTTTGTTGGTGCCGAACGTGACATGCCCCGCATATTCAACCCGGCCTTGCCCGGCGAGGGTCAGATGGCCAGGACGGTCTGGAACGTTACCCCTCCACGCCGCGTTTTTTAGAGCAAAGACCTTGTCGTCCTTCACGACGAAATCGTACACGCCTTCGGCGCGGAAGCGGTCCCCCTTCGGGCCGATCTCGTACCAGAGCCCGCCGGTTTCCTCAAGTTGAACGATGCGGGCGCCGCCCTGGACGTCTCCCGGGTAGAGGTTGCCGTAGGTGGCCGGGGCGCGGCGAAGAACGGGGATCGAGGGGGAAGCGCGGTGCTGGACAACATGGGCGAGTTCGTGGGCTAGCAGCCTCCTTCCGGCTTCGACCTCCGGCGCATAACGCCCAGATCCGAATACGATATGGTTGGCGACGGTGTACGCCTGCGCGCCGACCGCCCTGGCCGAGCCAGCCGCACGCTCGTCATGATGCACGGAGACGTCCGCGAAATCAGCGCCGAACCGCGGCTCGAAGAAGCTCCGGATCGGTAATTCGAGCGGCCGGCCAGGGCACCGCAGCTCCTTTTTAACCGCGTCCGGCGCTTCCGCTCCCACCATCTCGGCGTCGGATTTCTCGGCTTGCAACTCATCTGCCGCCTCACCTTCGGCACCTTTTCGGTTAATCTGCGGCGGCGCAGCCCTCACGCCGCGTCTGGGACCGGGCATCCGCATTGCTTCGTCGGCTAGGCGATCCGCCTCATGCTCGAGCGGGTCATCAATGGTACCTAATGTGAGCCTTCTCTGGATTGGCGCAGCGAGCTGCGAAGCAGAAGCAGGCGTCAGTCGCTCCGGCAGATCCGTCCGCCTCTGTGGAAAGAGCGGGACCTTGGAGAAATCCCAAGTAGCGCCGGCCGGCTGGTTGCCTGGAGGGCCCGGGGCGGTCTCAAGCACACTTCGGCTCGTCTGTCCCCGTTCGGTCTCCCGATCATGACCGTGGACGGACAAGCGCGGGAGCGCTGAATGCTTCGTCGTTCGTGCGACGGTCTTCGCCCGAGGCTTCTGAATGAATGGTGCAAACATGCTTGCTCCCTTCACCACAATCGCCGGACCAGCTTTTGCCGGATCAGCACGTGAATCTTCGACTCGTCGAGTCGTTCTCTCCGCGCTGATATCACATTTTGTTGTATCTGCGCGCAATCCTGGTCCGACCGACATTTATCGAAATTTCCACCACAGGAAAATTTGCGCTGCACACCAGTAGCCGCGTTGGATATGACTGGGCTCGGGTCGGGCATGCGCATCACCCGTCCAGCGACATCGTCCGCTTCGCGCTCCAACGGATCGTCGACAGCGCCGATCTGCAGCTTAGGCTGAATCGAGATCGGCGCGCGGCTTACGGGAATCGTTGAGAAGTTCCAGACGGGAGAAGCCCCGGTCCATTGAAGTGCGTAATCGGGCGTAGCCGCCGAATTCGTACCCGAAGATTTGGGTCCAGCTAAGGGGCCTGTTTTGCCGCGCTCCGCTTTGACATGTATCGCCACAAGTTCACCAGACTAAGACCACAATCGATTAATGGTGCGCCGCATCGACGATGACACCGTCACCGGCCCTCCCGCCGCCACGCTGATGAATGCCAGAGGAGCGTACCAATGGAGGATCCCGTGCGGAGGCTCGAGCTGCGGGTCATCCGGCGGGCCCGGCCATTCCACGTCGCCCGTCGCGACTCGGGCGGGTGTGATCCAATAATCGCCAGTCCGATAATCGCCGTCGCCGAAGTAGACCTCGACTCCTTGTTCGAGCGCGAGATACCCATCGGTCAGAGGGTCAGCATTACGCGAGACGTCGGCGTAGCCTTCCCACCGGCGCAGAATCGGATGATCCGTTGAAACTGTGCCCACGTTCGACACGGGCGGAGCATCGAGTTCGACCGTGAACGTTTCAGGGTCGATGGACTTCACTGTGCGTAACGGCTCGGCGCGGTTTTGCAGAACATAGGTGTCATCTACCACCTCAACCATATCGCCGACCTTGAGACCGAGGCGCTCATCATGCCCCAGCGTTTCAAGGGTGACCGTGGGACCTTCGAGCGAACGAATGGAGAACACTACTGAGCCGTTTTCGCGAGACCACTTGAAGCTCGGCTTCGAAGAGCCGGCCGACGGGACCTGGACGAGAGGAAAGGCGCCAGGGTTGTGGATCTCAACGCGGTAGAGCTG
>Ga0126381_100002793_pt1 | contig 18929 bp, 16 predicted proteins | sample PanSoiMetPlot_28_FD_96465 | JGI IMG/M metagenome (GOLD analysis project Ga0126381, IMG submission 96465) | Tropical forest soil microbial communities from Panama - MetaG Plot_28 | ecosystem: Environmental > Terrestrial > Soil > Tropical forest > Bulk soil | place: Panama | collected 2016-02-17
CAATTTCCTTTTGGCGGGTGGCCGAGCGCGCGAGTGTTAGATTGGCGACGTTGGCACACGCAATTAGAACGACCAGCGCTACCCCTCCGAGCAGCACGAGCAGCCGCAAGCGGACGTTTGCGACTATGCCGCTTCGCAAAGGAACGACGCTGACATCGGCGTTCCAGTCCGAAGGCATGGGCCAGGGGAACATGCGGCTTACGCGAGACTGAAACACGCGAATCTCCGTACGGGCTTGTTCGAGTGTGTAGCCAGGACGAAGCCGACCGAGCACCGGCATGAAGTCATCCGCCCAATACAGAATCGCGTTTCGCGGATCGTTGCGCAAGGGAATCCAGACTTGTGTTGTTGCAGAAGGGAAGCGGAAATTCGCTGGCATAATACCGACTACCTGTCGGCTGATGCCTTCTAATTGGATCGAGCGGCCAATGATCGCGGGATCGCTTCCAAAATATTGTTGCCAGAGGGCATGACTGAGGACCACGTAGCTATCCTGACCGGGAATGTCCTCTCCCCGGAGAAGTGTTCGCCCTAGTTCCGGGCGTGCCCCAAGAACGTTAAAAAACTCTGCGGAAACGAGCGTGCCGGTCAGCCGAACAGGCTGGCCAATGCCAGTGAGGTTGAACTCATGGCCTTCGTAATACGCTGCCACGTCGGTGGTGCGCATGTGCTCACGCATGGCCACGACTCCACCCTTTGGATACGTTCCCTTGATGCTGACGAGTTGTTCAGGGCTTGGATACGGCAAGGGTATGAGCAAAACTCCATTCACCAGGCTGAAGATGGCGGTGTTCGCGCCGATGCCCAGAGCCAGCGTGAGCGCAGCAACAAGCGTGAACGCCCGGTTTTTGCGCAGCATGCGCAAGCCGAAACGCAAATCCTGCATGAGGCTGTCGGAGAGGTTGACGCCACGCGCGTCGCGGCATTCTTGCTTGGCGCGCTCGATGGCGCCAAACTCGATGCGCGCCCGCCGCAGCGCTTCCTGGCGGGGCACGCCGCTACGCACCAAATCCTCGGTGTACGCCTCGATGTGGAAGCGCAACTCCGCGTCCATCTCGCGCTCCATCCGCGGACGATAGACGATTGCGGACGTCCAAGACCGCAATTGATTCCAAAAGCTCATGCTCCCTCCTCCGGCCAGCGACCGAGCGAGTCAGTGCTGCGCCGTTCATTCGTACCTCAAAGCGACAATGGGGTCGACGCGCGTGGCGCGCTGGGCTGGCACATAGCTCGCTAAGAGCGCCACGGCAATGAGGAGCAGCGAAACGGCAGTGAAGGTGACCGCGTCGGTGGAATGTACGCCGTAAAGGAGCGACGAAAGCGCGCGCGTAAGCACCAATGCCCCAACCAACCCGAATGCCAATCCGATGCCCGTCAGCCGGAGGCCGAGTCCGAGCACGTCGCGGAACACATCGCGGCGCGAGGCCCCCAACGCTATGCGAATACCGATGTCCCGCGTCCGCTGCGCGACGGCATAGGACATGACCCCGTAGATCCCGATGGTTGCGAGCACCAAGGCGACGCCACTGAAGAGTCCGAGAAGAATCAGCATGAAGGTCCGTGTGGAGACGGAATTACTTAGCAGTTCTTTCATGGTAGCGACTGCGAAGATTGGTTGATCTTTGTCAATCGCTCCCACGGCTCGACGAATCGCGGTAGTCATGGCCGCAGGATCAACCGCGGATTTGACCAGCAAGTTCATGTGGTCTTGTGGCGCTTGTGCGTAGGGAACGTAAACCTCAAGCCGTGATGGATTGGCTAGGCCGTAGAGTTTGGTATCGCCCACGATGCCAACAATTTCGACCCAGGTTGCGGCGGTTGTGGACGATGGATGACCGAACATAAATCTTTTGCCGACCGCGCCGCCTTTTGGAAAAAATTCCCGCGCGAGGCGGTCATTGATCAATCCAACACGTGGCGCAGTTTCTCGGTCCGCCTCGGTAAACGCGCGCCCGCTTAGAAGCGGGATACTAAGCGTGCTGATATAACTCGCGCTGACGACATGAATATCCGGATGCGGGAAGCTTCCGGGCTTCGGTAGGGACATGCCCTCAATGGTAATGTCTGCGCGGCTGTGACTGTCGGTCAAGGGAACGACCGTTCCAACGGCTGCGCTCGCGACTCCGGGAAGCGCGCTCACGCGACTGAGGACCTGCTGCCAGAAATTGCGAATGGCGGGATCTTTGTCGTATTGCGCCGTGCGCAAATCCATTTCCATGGTAAGGACGCGATCGGGTTGGAATCCCGGGCTGACCGAAAGCAGCAGCCGGAGAGACTTCATCATCAGTCCCGCGCCCGCCAAAAGAATCAGCGAAAGCGCGAGTTCCGCAACCACAAAAGCGCCGCGCACTCGATTTTGGCGAGCGCCGGCTCCGGTTCCAGCACTGCCTTCCTTCAGCTGCGCTTGAACGTCCGGTTTTGTCGAACGTGCCGCGGGAGCCAGCCCGAAAATGAAGGTAGCGAGCGCAACAATGGCCGCCGTAAACAGCAGCACAACGCCATTTAGTTGAATGGTCGCGCCCGAAAGCATGTCCGTCGAAATCAGGCCTCTCATGCCGCGAATGCCAGCGAGCGACAGAAACACTCCGATTACGCCGCCGAGCAGCCCGAGCAGAAAACTCTCCGTCAGCATCTGGCGCACGATGCGGCCGCGGCTGGCGCCAAGCGCAATCCGCAGCGCGATTTCTCGCGTCCTGCTCGCGCCGCGCACGAGCAAGAGATTTGCCACATTCGCGCAGGCAATCAGGAGAACAAACATCACGGCCCCAAAGAGGGTCAGGATTGCGGGCCGCATGTCGCTGACAAAAGCGTCTCGGATTGGCTTGAAAGCCACGCCGAACTGATCGTTGGTCGCAGGATATTCTTCGGCCAACCGAGCGGCGATTCCTTCCATTTCCGAACGAGCCTGCGCCGGAGTGGCCTGCGGCCTAAGCCTGCCTAGCACGACCATGTCCCCGCGGCCGCCCCGTTCGGTTGCTTCGGAGCCTTGTGTCGCCCACACGCCGATGGGTTCCAACACATCCACTTTATCGGGCCACCGGAACGTAGCTGGCAATACGCCAATGATGGTGTAGCCGCGTCCATCGAGCATAATCGTGCGGCCCACCGCGCTCGGATCCCCACCGAGATGTGCCTGCCAGAGCGAGTAACTCAACATCACTACCGGCGCCGCCCCGGTTTTCTCTTCCGATGCGTCGAAATCGCGCCCGAGAAACGGCCGAATTCCAAGCAGCGAAAGGAAATTGGGAGAAACCGCCTGGCCGTTGATGGTTTCGGGTTGACTCACTCCGGCCAGGTTAAAGCCCGCACCGTGCACCGCGGCCATTTGAGAAAACTGGCTGCTTTCCGCCCGCCAGTCCAAAAAGTTCGGGTATGACACGCTGACCACGCCGACCTTCGGCGTGGTCTCATTCAGAAGAATCAGTCGTGCAGCATCATTGTATGGCAAGGGCTCGAGGAGCACGCCGTAAACGACTGAAAAAATCGCAGTGTTCGCGCCGACGCCAAGGGCCAGTGTCAGCGCGGCCACCGCGGCGAAACCAGGACTCCGGTAGAGAGTACGCAGCCCATAGCGAAAATCCTGGCGCAAGGTGTCAAACCATCCCAAGCCGCGAGCCTCCCGCCCTTCCTCTTTGACGCGCTCGATGCCACCAAATTCGATGCGCGCCCGCCGCTGTGCTTCCTCGCGCGGCACGCCTGCGCGCACCAAATCCTCGGCGAACGCCTCGATGTGAAAGCGCAGCTCTGCGTCCATCTCGCGCTCCAACCGCGACCGCCGCGCTACCACACGCATCCAGGACCGAACACGACTCCACAGCCTCATATGTCCTCCGATGTGCTTTCGAGGATTCCCGCCATGACGTCCGTCATCCCGTCCCACTTTTTCGGCTTCCGTTTGCAATTTGCGTTTTCCGGCCCCCGTAAGCCGGTAATATTTCGCCCTGCGTTGTTTTCCGACTCGCCCCATTCGCGCGAGATCCAGCCCCGATGCTCCACGCGGTTTGCTCTCCTAGATACGCTAGGAGTATATAATTGGACTCTCCTAGACTGTCAAGGAAACAGTCGAGTCGCTGCCTAGAGTCGCCAAACTGTCCCTCTTCTGACTACACCGCACTTTTCCGCGAAGCTCTTTTACCGGCAATCAGCGGATTCCGCGCGTGATCATAGGCACAAAGCCAGCGCGTTGCGCTCCCTGAGTCGTACCTTGCCGCCTATCCGGAGTGACCCGCAGGGATGAAGATATGGCGAAGCGATGGATGCAGAATCGAAGGTTTGGCCTAACGGGAAGAGTTCCCCGCGAGCAAAGCAACTTCCGGCAGCTAGCGTTTACCGGGACTTGGCGTTTGCGATTCTTGTTTACTCGTATCGCAGCGCAAGTGAGGGATCGACCCGCGTGGCGCGCCTCGCCGGTAAGTAACAGGCCACGAAGGTTACCACGATGAGGAGCGCGGCTACGATCGCGAAGGTGAACGGGTCGTACGAGCTGACGCCGACAAGCAGGCTCTTCAGCAGCTGGGCGACTCCCAGGGAGGCCAGCAGCCCGATTCCGACGCCGGTGCCCACGAGCAGGATCGCTTCGCGAAACACCAATGCAAAAATTCCCAGGGGACGGGCGCCCAGGGCCATACGCACGCCAATCTCATGGGTACGGCGGCTGGCGGTGAATGAGATCACTCCGTAGACGCCTACGACCGCCAGAAGCATGCCAAGTCCACCGAGAGTGCCGGCAAAAGCGGCGCCCATGCGAAAGAGAAAATAGCCGTTGGCACCGTTCAAGCACTTCTCCATGGTCATTACGTCGAAAAGCGGCATATTGGGATCCAGTTCGCGGACCTGCTCCTCGACGACGGGAATCAAGCTTTCCGGGGCAACGCTGGTCCGCAATTGCAAGACGTGGATCGACTGATAGTCTTGCTGCTCCGGCACAAAGAAGACCGCCCCCGGCGGCTCGAGAATGCCGCTGGTCTTTGAGTCGCGGACCTCGCCTACGATGGTAATGGGCGGAGCCGCGGCGCTCGCGCGGCTAAAACGCTTGCCGATGGGGTCCTGGCCAGGCCACAAACGCTTTGCGAGGGTTTCGTTGACGACGGCCACGAGCGCGGAGCTGCTGGTGTCCGCTTCGGTGAAGGTACGCCCGCGCAGCATCTTCATACGCATGGTGACGAAATAATCGGGGCTGATGCGATTCACACTCACCCTGGGCACTTGGCCGGCCGGATTGAGAACTTGCCCTTCGGGATAGATCGAGGCGCCATCGCTGTAGTAGCTCATGGGCACAGTGTAAGCAAAGCTGGCGGACTCGACGCCAGGTAGAACTTTAACGCGGCGCAACAACTCTCGGAGGAAGGCCTCGGCGCGCGGACGTTCATAGCCTTGCAAGCTGAGATTGATTCCCACGTTCAGCAGATGCTGGGGCTCGAAGCCCAGATCCACAGATTGCGCTTTGGTCAAGCTGCGCGTGAAGAGCCCGGCCGCCACCAAGACAATCAGCGAGCCTGCAACTTGTGCGGTGACCAGGCTGTTGCGTAGCCAGTGACGGCCGGCGTTTCCGATCATACCGCGACCACCTTCGCGCAGGGTCTGAACCAAATCGGTGCGCCGGGCGCGCAATGCCGGCACCAGCCCGGCGAGGATGCCTGCGGCAACGGCGACGGCGGCCACGTAGGTGAACACACGCCAGTCGAAGGTAAATCCGAAGCGCACCGGAAAATCACCAACCGGGCGTAAGCGGTCCATGGCCCGGCATACCCACATGCCCATCAGCGCACCCGCTGCGCCACCGGCAATCGCCAGCAGAACACTTTCCGTCAGAAGCTGGCGAATCAGCCGGATACCTCCTGCGCCCATGGCCGCACGTACGGCGATCTCCTTCTGGCGCGCGGCTGCTTTCACCAGCAGCAAGTTCGCGACGTTGATCGACGCAACCAAAAGCACGAGTCCGACTAGAAGCATGAAAACCGTGGCCACTACGACGATCGAATCACTGACGGAAGGCTCCGGACGAGCCAACCTTTCCGGGACAACGCGGGCGACTTGATCCTGATTGGATTGCGGATACTGCTGAGCGAGCCGCTTGGAAATGACACCGAGGGCTGCGGTGGCCTGCCTGGCGGTCACGCCGGGTTTCAGCGTGGCCAGCGTGCGAAAATTGTGATCGGCGCGATCGGTGTAGAAGTTCGTGCTGCTAGATCCGGCGCGGTACATGCCGATGGTGGAGTAGGCGTCCATGTCCACAATGGAGTAGGGCCCGGTAAACTCTTTCTCAACAACGCCGATGACGGTCATGGCCTGTCCGCCTACGCTGACGCTCTGACCGATGACGCCAGCTTCGCCAGCAAAGCGATGCTGCCAGTAGCTGTAGCCCAGGACCACCACCGGAGCGGATCGCAGCGCGTCTCCCTCGCCCGGCTGGATCAGACGCCCCACCGCGGCGTGAAGACCGAGCATCGAGAAGAAATTGCTGGGGACATAGCACATCACGATGCGGTCGGAGTGGCCGCGCCAACCCAAGCCTGCCAGGTCCAAGTCGAAGCCGGTCATCTCCGTAAACACATTGTTTTGTTGCTTGTAGTCCAGATAGTCGGGATAGGAAAGCGGGTTGGGGTCGCCATTCTTATTGCTCACGGCGACTACCGTAAGGCGCTCGGCGTTTTTCACCGGCCAGGGCCGGAACATGAAGGCGTCGGCAATGCTGAAGATAGCGGTGTTAGCGCCGATGCCCAAGGCGAGCGTCAGAACCGCAATGGCCGCGAACGCGGGCGCCTTCCTTAGCATTCGCAACCCATACCTCACATCTTGCCAAAGCGATTCCACGGTTCCTCCCACTGAACCTGATAGCAAGAAACTCAGGGCTCCTTACCGTAGACGAAAGACGGTCTCTAATTGTTCCAGGCATCGTTGGGGCGCCCAGCTGCCAGCAGTTGTAGTCTTGTCGAGGCCTGGCCGAGCAACGCTTTTGACCGAAAGGCCAAGCGAACTTCTTCGCGCTGATCGGTGGCAGCTCCTCCAGGTAACCGCGTTTGCGTCGGTTAGAGGACCCGACTTTTCCAAGGCTTTGCAATTCAACAACGAGCGTTGCATTGTCTCGAGAAATTCACATATCCTCGCGACCATGAATCGGCGACAGACCTGTTGCTTCGTCTTTGCTGTTCTCGGCTCTTTTTTTGTTTCCCCGCCGGATTCGTCGACGACGAAAGCTACCCGGATCGACCAACTGGTTTCCAGATATCAACAATGCGGTTATTTCAACGGCTCGCTACTGGTCGCCGAGCACGGCAAGGTTCTTTACGAGAGCGGTGTAGGCTTCGCGGATATACAAATGCACATTCCGAACACGCCTAAAACGAAATTCGGGATCGCTTCCCTCTCCAAACAATTTACGGCCGCACTGGTGTTGATGCAGGTTGCCATTGGCAATCTGCGCTTGGACGTTACTGTTTCAGAGATTCTGCCATGGTATCGAAAAGACACAGGGTCGCGCATTACCATCGAGCAACTTCTGCGACACACTTCCGGCTTGCCCCCGGATTATGACGCTCCGGAATTCGGCGACGGGGAAGCAGCTGCCCGGCACGCCGAGCCGACAGCCTTCGCCCAGAGCGTGTGTCAGCCGGCCCTCGTGTCGGAACCGGGTACACGATGGAATTACAGCAACTGCGGTTACATTCTTTTGGGCCTTATCCTCGAGCAAATTACCGGAAAGTCGTTCGATGAAATTCTGCAATCGCAACTTCTACGACCACTAGAGATGCACGACACCGGATTGGACAATAACGACTTGGTGCGTCTAGGTGGTGCTGCAGGATACCGGCGCCGAGTTGGGCCTCGGTATGTACCCGGCCCGTACATAGATCGCAGCCACATCTTTGCCGCCGGGTCGATGTATTCAAGCGTCGAAGACCTGTACCGTTGGAATCAGGCTCTCACCCATAACCACGTGTTTTCTGAAGAGCTGCGCAGGAGAATCTTCACTCCCGGACTCGGCGAATGGAGCTATGGGTGGTTCGTAAAGAGAATTGCTGTCGGGCAGCCCGGCGAAGGCAGCACGATTGCGGAAATGCGCGGCGACATGCCTGGCAACTTTTTCGCTTGGATCCTACGCTATCCCGAGCCGGACGATGTCATCATCGTCCTCCGAAACGGGTACGGGTCTACCGAGAATCTCGAGCAGAATCTCCAAGCGATATTGTTTGACCGCGATCCGCGCCTGCCTCGAAGAAGTCCTTTGGATATTGCCGCGCATGTCGGTTGGGTGTGTCTGAACTGGACTCTCACCCACCGCTTCTTATCGAGTCTCCTTTTGATTCCCTGCGTATTTTGGACAACTTGGACGATAAGGAAACGCATGCTCTCCGAAGACCGTATGACAGGGAAACCCGAGAAGCAAGGTTAGTCAGCTTCTAGAGGTAGCTGGTTTACGGAGGTAGCTGGTTTAAGAGGGATTGGAAACCATTCGGTACCGGAGGGGTCTAATCCTGAAGGCGAATCCGCGCTGGAGATGGCACGAAAATGAATGCGAAGAGTTTTCTCGAGGTTCTGTTGCAAGACACACGCTACGCCGGGCGTGTGCTGCTGCGGAGTCCGGGATTCGCGATCACGGCGATCTTGGCGCTTGCGCTCGGCATCGGGGCGAACACGGCCATTTTCACGGTGGTGAACAAGGTGCTGCTCGAACCGTTGCCGTACCGGCAACCCGACCGCCTGGTCGAGTTGGAGCTGAGCGGCCCGCAGGGCAACGCTGATGTCACGTCGATTCCGAAGTTCAACGTGTGGCGAAAGCAAGCGCGAGTCTTCGAAGCCGTCGCGGCCTACAGCGGGCAAGGGCCGGGTATAAACCTGACGGGAGTTGAAAGGCCGCAACAACTTACAGGCACACGAGCATCGGCGGATTTCTTCCCGGTGTTCGGGGTGTCGATGGAAATAGGGCGCCCATACACGGAAGACGAGGACGTACCGGGCGGGCCGAAGCTGGTGGTGCTGTCGTATGGTTTTTGGCGGAATCAATTTGGCGGCGACCCGAACATTGTGGGGAAAACGCTGGAATTGAGCGGCGAGGCCTACGTCGTGTCGGGGGTGGTGAGATCATCATTCGATTCGTCACTAGCGACGGATATTTACGTTCCGTTGGAGGCCGATCCAAACAGCACGGACCAATCTCATTACTTGTCGTGTACCGCCCGGCTGAAACCGGGTGTCACCCTGCGGACCGCACAGGCGGCGATGAAAGTCGCGGCCGAAGAGTTTCGCAGAGAATTTCCCGATAACACCATGGGAACACAGGAAGGATTCACGGCTGTGCCCCTGCGGGATGCGGTTGTGGGAGACGTGCGGAATTCGCTGTTCGTGCTGCTGGGGGCGGTGGGCTTTGTTCTACTGATTGCCTGTGCCAATGTGGCGAATCTCCTTTTGGTGCGGGCGACGATCCGACGAAGAGAGATCGCGATCCGCTCCGCACTTGGGGCCGGACGGCGCCGGATTATTTCGCAACTGCTGAGCGAGACCGTCCTGCTCTCCCTCGCCGGAGGAGTTCTCGGCCTGGTACTGGGATATTTTGGAGTCCGAGCACTGCTGGCCATGAATCCGGGCAACATCCCACTGATCGGCGAGCGCGGCGCGGAGATAACCATGGACTGGCGCCTGCTGGGGTTTACGCTGCTGGTATCCGCGTTGACGGGAGTACTGTTCGGGCTCATTCCCGCGTTGGGCTCTTCGCGGGCGAACTTGAGCATGACCCTGCACGAAAGCGGGTTGCGATCCGGAAGTGGCCTGAGGCAGAACAAGGCGCGGTCGCTGCTGGTCTTCACGGAAACGGCGCTGGCACTGATTCTGCTGGTCGGCGCCGCACTCCTCCTGCGCACGTTTGCCGCCTTGCGGGGGGTGAATCCCGGGTTTAGCACGCACAATGTCCTGACCATGAACATGAGTGTTACCGGGCCGCGATTCCAGAAGACGGCAGGTGTGGCGCAACTCGTTGAAGACGCGCGGCGGCGCGTGGAAGCGCTTCCCAGAGTGGAGGCGATGGCCACAACCTGCTGTTTGCCGCTCGAAGGAGGATTGGGACTGCCATTCACCATCGAAGGAAGGCCGCGCACGCAAGGCCCGTACGACGGCAGCGCGGGCTACGACATCGTCTCGCCTGGATATTTCTCCGTCTTCCGCATTCCGTTGATTCGCGGGCGGATCTTCACAGTTCACGATGACGGACCGGCGCCTGGCGTGGTGCTGATCAGCGAGGCCATGGCCAAGAAATTCTGGCCCAACGGCGACGCCGTGGGAGCGCGTATCACCATTGGCAAGGGCGTGGGCCCGGAATTCGCCGAGCCGGCGCGGGAGGTCGTCGGGATCGTCGGCGACGCGAGGAATGGCGGCCTGGGCACCGATCCGTTCCCCATAATGTATATCCCGGTGGCGCAGGTGCCCGACGGGGTGACCGCGCTAAACTCGCGAATCGCGCCAGTCAACTTTGTGATTCGGACGAAGCTGGAACCCTTTTCGCTGAGCGGAGCAATCCAGAAGGCGCTCGCCGACGCGAGCGGCGGCTTGCCTGTAGGTCACGTCCAATCCATGAATCAGGTGGTATCTCAATCCACGGCGCGCAGCGATTTCAATGCGACGCTGCTGACAATTTTTGCCGCGGTAGCGTTGCTACTCGCGGCGATTGGCATTTACGGGCTGATCGCCTATTCGGTGCAACAAAGGACCCAGGAAATTGGAATTCGGATGGCGCTCGGTGCAAGTCCTGAGCGTGTTCGCAGAATGGTGGTTCTGCAAGGCATGAGTCTCGTGCTCGGCGGAGCGGTGATTGGCGTGGCGGCCGCACTAGCTCTCTCGCGTTTCATGGTCTCACTTGTATTCGGAGTCAAGGTCCACGATCCAGCGGTTTTTGTGACGGTGTTCGCAGTGTTGAGCGCGGTGGCGCTGGCGGCGACCTATGTTCCGGCACTGCGAGCCTCCCGCGTCGATCCGATGGAATCGCTCCGACACGAGTAGCTTAGTAGCCCGTTCAGAGCGCCTGAAGGGTGATGCGCCATGTTTTCTGAAGAGCCTCGCACTGATGGATTGCTTAGGGGACCAAGGCCGAACGGATCGGGAGGATGATCGTATGAAGGGCAACAGAGTCGAGCGAGAACTATCCGCCATTGAAGCGCAAAAGCAGTAGTATAGGGTCTCGTATTGGCCTCGGCGTGCAATCCATGAATCCCGCGAGGAGTCTCGATGAAGCAAACACCTACCCGCCCTGCGCTTGCATTCCTCGCCCTTGGCGCCGTTTTCGCGGTTTCCTCACCAACAGCTCTTGGACAGTCGTGCTCCTTCAAGCCTCTTGAACAGGGACGCGTTTGCACCAAGCCGGGCGCTCGATGCAGCCCGCCCACGGTGGGTAGTGGAAATGTGGGCACGTGCACGACCGAGGGCATGCGTGCGGAAGCCCTTTCATGCGAATGCCAGGGCTCGCCGACTCCCAGCTACAACATAACGCTGTCTCCCCTGACGCCTACCTACATTGATAAAGACGTCGCAACTTCCACCATCACCGTCATTCCATTTAATGGCTTTACCGGCAAGGTGGACTTTACCTGCACGGTCTCCGGAGCGGCCCATCCGGCACCATCCTGTCAGAACCCCGCTTCGGCGACCGTGACCAACAGCGCTGCCACCTCACTGTTGACGGTCTCCGCAAGCACTTCCACCGCGGAGGGTACATTCACGGTTACAGTCAACGCAGTGGATGGCCATGGGCGGCCGCCGGACAACGGGGCCCAGTCTTCGACCGGGTCGGTGTCACACGTCCGCTGGATCCTCATGGGCGGCGGGCGCATTGCCTTCCTTACTTTTGTGGCCCTGCTGGCGCTATGGAGTGTGTGGCTCCTGTGGCGCCACGCGAGAGATGCTTCAGGATGAGCGCGCAATCTTTGTTGCACGCGAAGCTTGACCTGGCAGACATTCGGCTGCCTCGGCTGAGCCGAGAATTCCCGTTTCGCGCCAGCCTGGTCGCCCTGTTCGTTCTGGTTACCTATCAGTTCCCGTGGCACTGGCTGAGGTTTGTAACTTCAGCAGCCATCCTTCGTATTTCCGCATCGCTCGGCATGACCGGGGCGCGCGTGTCGTTTGATACCATTCGTATTCAGGGGCAGCTCTTCCGCGTCGTGATCGCCTGCACTTTTGTGGATGTCGTGATGGGGTCGATCCCCCTCCTCTGGGACGTTAGAAAATCCTTGCAGCGAAATGCCTCACGGTTTCTGGCAGTCGCCGTCATTTTTTTCGGTTTGAACCTAGTCCGGCTAGAAATTGCTCAAGTCCTCTATTTTCACGGCGTACCCTGGACGTTTGCGGACGAAGTCCTCGGCGGATTTGCCTATTTTGCGGTTTGGCTCTTTCTTTGGCGGCAGCGAACTTGGCGAGTTCTAGGCGAAGTGTAAAGCAATGGAGTCCTTGTTTTTGTTATGCAACTCATCGGCACATCGCCGTGGTTCTCGCAGGAATCCCCTGCGTATGTATAACCACCTGCGGCTCCGATTTCGAATCAGGCGCAGTGCGCGCTTACCCGAAAAAACTTCCTGCCCGGACCCCAGTGATTTCGGCGTTGACCGGCAAGGGCCGGTCGTTCGCGATCACTCCACACGTTTCATCTGAAAGTCCGGATAAACCCGCGAATGCGCAGGAATTGTCACGGTGAGAGTTCCTGCATCGGGGCCTTGAAGGCTCAGCCGGAAGACAACCAGCTTGGCATCAGGGCCCTTCACTTCGAATGTAAGCGTACGTCCCTCGGTTCGCGGATTCAGTATCTCTCCGTTCGGCGGTGGCGTTGGCAGGGGCGGCGGTGGGGGGGCCGGAGGCGGCGGCGATGCACCGAGCGAAAGCCGCGGATTTCGTATCGCTTGGTGCTGCCATGTGCTCGTGGAAGTGGTACCTGAAAGTTTGCCCGCGCCTCGAGCCTTCAGCATGAGTGTGACAGTCAATGACGACTGTGAGCCTGTTTCGTGACTTACGGCGCCATAGCCATGCCAGATGCCTTGCCAAGTGCCTTCAAAGGACTGCGGAGGGATACTCTCCCCCGATGAGGCCGACGATGACCTTGCGGACTGCGGCCCTTGAGCTCCGGTAGGTTTAGCCAATGGGTGAGACTTGGCTTCAGCTTGCGCTCCTGCAGCCGCAATCGAATAAGCGATGACGACAACCAAGACACCTTTGTTCATGGGTGATCGCCCCCCGTTTGACAATAAACTCCGTGGGTATAGACACCGCCAGAGCCTACGAGGTTTCCAATTGGGCTATGCGCGTCCGGCTTTGAGCCATACCGCGCATGCTCCCGGTAATTTGAAAGATAGTCAGCGAAGGGTGAGAGCGACTCCGAGTATTATCGCAAGCAGAACTCGGGAGGCGTAAAATGTGGACGAGACCGTCGAGGATGGTTAGAGCGGTTGTGGGGGCGTGTTACGATGCCGTTTAATAGGCAGGAAGTCTGAACAGACAGGAGGTAAAGCCAATGCGAGTGCTGAAATTCGCCAGTCTCCTTCTCTGCTCCCTTAGTTTCATGGTTAAGGGAGACGCCCAAAGCCGAGACCCAGCGGAAAAACCGGTTTGGGCCATGGAGTTCCTGGAGGTACATCCCGGCAAGAAGGCATTAGCCCTCGGCTATCTGGACGACCACTGGATGCGTGTCCGCGAGGAGGCGAAGCGGCAAGGTGTGGTTCTAAGCTACGTTCGGTTCTCTGAACTGCAACTGGAGCGCGAAGATGTTACCGGGGCAACGCCTAGTTCCAAGACAGGCGATCCAAACTCCATTGTGTTGCTGACGGAGTACAAGAACCTCGCCGCATTCTCTGGACGCGAAGTCGTGTTCGCCTCGATACTCCGCCATCTACCAAGCGCCACGCCAGGCGTGGTTCCGCTTAGGCCAGAAGAGCTTTACGAAACCGTGGAGACACGCGTGTTCATGGAACAACCCGCAAATCCCGACACGGCGCAGTTTAAGCTTATCGGCAAGAGGTAGGGCGTGGCGATTCCGCACTAGAGTCACTCAAGACTGCCGTTCAACATTACAAAGCCTAGTTTGCGAGAATGATCCGGCCAGTCCGATAACGTATTGGCAGGGAGCGGAGAGAAGTCTAGCGCATGCTGGAAGCGGCGAAGAATCTACTTCTGATTCTCAGTGCGATCTTCCCCATTGTGGACCCAATCGGAGGCAGCCCGTTTTTTCTGGCTCTAACCGGTGGATACAGTTCGGAGGCGCGAAAAGCGTTGTCATGGCGAATTGCCGTTTACAGTTTTGTGCTTTTGGTTGGCGCGTATTTTGTCGGTACCTACATCCTGGCTTTCTTTGGGATTTCGCTACCGGTAGTGCAGGTCGGCGGAGGAATGATCCTCGTAGCGATGGGGTGGGCGACACTCAGGGAAAACGATGAAGGGTGCGATAAGAGTGCGCGCAAGAGCATTGCACCGCAGGACGTATTTCATCGGGCGTTCTACCCTTTGACGTTGCCGCTAACCGTGGGCCCAGGATCGATCTCCGTGGCCGTCACGCTGGGAGCAAACGTGGCGCGGCGTCAGATTCTTCATCCTTTAACAATTTTGACGGCATTGGCTGGCTTCGCGTTGATCGCGCTGAGCGTCTTCCTATGCTATGGATTTGCTGATCGCCTAGCTCGAACACTGGGGCGCACCGCGATGGCGGTAATCACGAAATTGTCGTCGTTTCTTCTCGTTTGTATTGGCGTGCAAATTGGCTGGAACGGCATTAAGGAGTTGCTCGAGTCTGTCGCCTTGCATGTGGCTTGAGAGGACGGATGGCGGCGGCGTGAACGAAAATCAGCGCAACGCGATGTCACCTACATCTGAATGTGCCATACCGCCCGGTTCGTCTTCCAACCGAACATCTCCGTCCCAGGAGCAATCTCGACGCCGCGAAACAAGTGGGAGGAAATACTCGGGAGCCAATCCACCTTGCAGCGCGGCCTGATGCTGTTCGATCTATCACTGAAAGATCTTACGAGGCCGAGCCTCATCGAAAACCAATTACAGGCACCTCCGAGAGCTACGCAACTTGCGAGATAGCCGGGTCAATATACTTAACAAGCAGCACCTCGTTGCCCTGCTCGCTGTATATCAGCTCGTCGACAAGTTTCTTTGCCAACAAAAGCCCGAAGCCACCCGGCCGAAGACCTTGAGTTTCTCGAACGGCGACGTGGCTTAAGAGATCGTCGGCGGGGTTGTTGATGGCGGCGTGGCGAAGCTCTTCGAGCGAGAAGCCCTGCCCCGGGTCCTTGACGCGGCATGCAACCGCGCGACGGGCGCGAATGAACGAGATCTCCACGTGTTGGCTCGGGTCGAAATGCCCACCATATTCCATGGCGTTCAAAAGGACTTCTCTGAAAGCGGAGATGATTCCTTCGGGAATACTGGGATCTCTGACCCCGCGAAGGAATTGGACCAAGCGATCGGCGGTGGGGATGTCGCAGCGAGCCGTCACGCGAACCCAAGCGGGCGTCGCCGACAGTACTTCAATACCATCATCCCAGCACGGCGCGGCCATGGCGGCGCGCACCATTTCGGCGAGCTCAGCGGCATCGAAGGGAGCCGAGAAATAACTGAAGGCTCCCTCGCGCATGGCCGCAACGACGTCCCCTGGAGTGAATCTGTCGGTGAGGATAATCAGGCGCAGGTGTGCGCGAGCACTCCTGATTCTGCGAAGAATCTCAACATCATCTGGCCCGAGCATTTTTCGTCCGGTGACGATCAAGTCGAATGGCTCGGTCGCCGCCAGAGCAAGAGCATGTTGATTGTCCTCGGCGCGGTGAATACTCCAGCCGTCGCTGGCCAGAACGGTATTAAGTAGTTCATCGATATCCTTACCGGATGCCACGACAAGCGCCGTCTTTTGCGGAGCTGGAGGTGCGCTGCTGCAGGGGGATGTCATAGAGGCCTCAACGATGACGATGCGGCATAGCCTCGCGACCGGAAGCTGGCTAGAGCCCGGGCCTCATCGTCAAAGCTAGGGATAGCATCCAGCAGATGCAGCACCCTAAACACCTCGAGCACCGGGCCACTCGGACGCAACACTCTTAGGTCGCCACCCTTACGTCTAAGGGAAAAGCATGTCCCAACGATGACGCTGATGCCGGAACTATCAACTCGAGTCAGGTCTGTTAGGTTCAACAACAATTTACGCGCACCATTGGCGACTAATGTCTGTAGCCGGCCGTCCAACAGCTCGCTCTCACCGACGTCGATGGTCGCTCTTCCGCGAAGGTCGAGGATGGTGACATCGTCGGATTCGCGGATTGAGATTTGAAGGCCCACAGCGCCCCTTTGTCAGGTTCACCGCATTCTTTCAATTCCATCCACAGGTAGTGATGTTAACCCCGGATTAGATTCATTTGAAATGAGGAATGAGGGGGGGCTGCAACTTCGTGATGCAATCGGGGCCTAAAGGGATTAAACTTCTCTTAAACAAGGTCGCGCGCACCTCGCAGCCAATCCTGGAGGTTGCAAGGAGGGCCATTATATGGCGCTCTTTTTTCTTCGTAGTTCGATGCAGGGGAAAATTTTGCTGGTTGTCACCTGCGCAGTGGCTTCCCTCTGGCTTCAAACTCCCATTGCAACGGCACAGTACCGCGGTGGCCACCCTGGTGGCGGCGGGGTTCGCACTGGCGCGCCGCACGTGTTTGTTCCGCCACCTTCATTTCCCACGATTTCGCGGCCTCCGCTTATTGCAGCTCCGCGTCAACTGGGAGTGGACGCGCGTTTCCATTTTCCGCCGCGCCCGATCAGTGGTTTTGTTTTTCGCCGCCGTTTTTTCTTTGGCGCACCTTGTTTCCGGTTTGGAGTGGGCTTCGGATGCAACTCCTTTTGGTGGCCGAACTGGAATCTTTGCTGGGGGTGGGGATTCTACTGCAACACTTTGCCCTTCACGGGGTATGGCCTTGAAAATTATGTCACTCTGCAACCGTACGTGGTTCCTGTGTACCTGTATGGCCCCGGAGAACGCGAGCAAGTGTGGTTATATCTGAAAGACGGTACTGCATACAGCGTGGCCGACTACTGGTTCGTGAACGGTCAAGTACATTTCATCGCGGTCGAGGAGGGTGGCGCGAAATCCGTCGAGCACGTCATTGGCTTCGACGAACTGGATTTGCAAAAGACCATCGATGTGAACACGCGCCGAGGGTTCCGGGTCGTGATGCGCGACGAGCCCCTGGAGCAGTATTTGCGTGATCATCCGGATGCTACGCCGCCGCTCTTGCAGCTTTCACAGAAGGACTAGCCGCCAGCACCGCAATCCGAGCTTCCTGCGCCCAAGCAACCTTCCGTGTCGACAGTTGGGAGGTGAAACTCAGTAACAGGTCGCGCCTCGCGGCGCCAAGAGAACCATGCGAGAACAAACGGGAGGCGCGGCGAGCGCGATTAGAAGTGAAACACGATGCCCGCGGAAGCGCGCGGCTGATTTTGCGTGGTTCCGTGCAACTGCGTGCGGAGATAATCCACTTGAATCAAGCGGAGCTTCACAAAGGGAACCAGTTTGAGGTCGAAGCCCGCGCCGATAGCGGTGGCGAAGGATGTATCGGAGCCGAGTGTGAAAGGGCAGGTAATGGACGTGACGGCGGCACAGACATTCCTTGGACTCTGCGTTTCTATGGCAGCACCGAACAAGGCGTGCACGAAAGGCGAGACTCTTGTGGGCAGAGAAACCTGTGGCCCCACGAGAAAGGTATGTTGACGGACGCCGCCACCGTTCACCGTGCCGTAGGTTCCGTTGAAATCCGCAACCGCGCCGAGAAATGGCAACAATTTATACTGCCCCGAGAGCGCCCAGCCATTGAGATTTGCGTGTGACGTGGAGAACGTCGAATTAGGGCAAACGGTTACACAAGGATTGAATTGTCCCTCTTGGATTGAGGCGCGGAAATAGGAGTAGCCGCCGAAAAGTTCGACTTTGTCTTGCGCGTTGCAGGAGGCGGCGATACACAAGGCGGGCCCGGAGAGAACAAAAAACTTGAGGAGCAGCAACAACGCAAAACGCAAAGTACCGGCAGCTGGACAGGGGCAAGAACGCATTCGCTCACCTCGGTAGGAGGTCTGGTCTGGTGCCGGGCAAGGATTGCGATGCGAAAGGCCGTAAGTGGAGTTGCCAATCGGTGCGAGGATTGCCAAATTACGCTGGACCGTTTCGTGTTGCTCGTCCCTCAGGGCGCCGTGCTTGCGGGCCGGACGAGGTCCGGCCTGCGACATACGCAGCGCCGAGGTTGTCCCCGGGAATCGCGCTGGCGAAGTCTTTGTCTCGCCCTCCCAAGTAGGTGCCGTATCTGAGTTGAGGCGCGGAAGGAACGAAAACGCAGAGGAACGCAACAAGAAAACACACCCGCATCCCACGTTTGGACGCCGCGTGTGTTTCATTTGTTTCCGCGAAATCCGAAGTTCCGAGACTCAGGAGGTGGAGTGGTCTTCCTCCGCTCGGGGAGTCTCGATGCTGGTGAGTACGAGGCGGGTCAGCTTGATGCGCTCGCCGTGATAATCAATGGAATCGCCTCCACGGTCTCCTTCAGATGGCAGGATCGGTGAGTCCCGCCAGGGGATTCGGATCGTCAGGCTGGACTCGCACGACTACGCGCTTGTTCAGCAGCATCTCGATCCAAATTACAAGTCCTATCGCAACCGCCATGCGGACCGGGTGGGCCTTCCAGTATTTTCGGTAAACTCGCGCGACTTCGCTTCGGTCTGTAATTACATTGGCCGTTCCAGAAATGGCGGGACCGTGGTTGCTCCCCACATAACAGATTACACGTGGATTCCTTCGCACTCGTTTCACCTTATAGGCATCCCCCCGAGTGAGGAATTCAATGTGTCCGTCATTTACAACTAGCCACACCTGTATTTTCTTCAGTTCGCCGGATGCCTTATAGGAGCCGAACCACTGGGTGTGTCGTTTAAGGGCG
>Ga0126381_100002794_pt1 | contig 18929 bp, 20 predicted proteins | sample PanSoiMetPlot_28_FD_96465 | JGI IMG/M metagenome (GOLD analysis project Ga0126381, IMG submission 96465) | Tropical forest soil microbial communities from Panama - MetaG Plot_28 | ecosystem: Environmental > Terrestrial > Soil > Tropical forest > Bulk soil | place: Panama | collected 2016-02-17
GGCGTCAGCACAATCGCGCTCGTGAGGAGTGTCTTGGTAACGGTGAGCATGTTATTGTCCTTGAATCGAAATGAGGCGCACCGCGCGAGGGCTTCCATCCTGCCCCACCACGACGTCGGCCTGAGCAAAACCGGATGGGTCCGCAGTCTCTACGCGCAGTCCGGCAGAGAGCAGCGCCGCTACCGGCAGATCCATACGCACAACTTCCACCCGCTCATAAGGACCCGGAGGAGCAACGTAGGGAATGGGGATGAACGGCTGCTCGGGGGCGGCGGCGGCGTTCGGTTGGGGCGCCGGGGTAGGCGCTGATGCTGGCTTTGGTCTGGGAACCAGCATCAGAACGAACACCGCCACAGCCACAGCACAGGCCGCAATGGACCAGCGCTGCATTCGTTCGCGTTTTTGCACGCGATCGAACTCTAATTTGACCGCCGCCTCAACCCATGACGGCGCTCCCGCATTCGCGGTTTCCTGCTTTAATTGCTTGATGGCATTCGCGAGTCGGTGATTTATCATTTTTCTCTGCTATTTCCTACTAAACGGCGGCGCACCTGCGTCCATTTCCTACCAGTTTTCGCGCCAGCAACTCCCGTGCGCGATGGAGCCGCGATCTGACGGTGCCCACGGCGCATTCCATCACAGCGGCTGCCTGCTCATACGTTTTTTCTTCTAAATCGCACAGAACCACCACGGCCCGATAGCGTTCCGGCAGCGCGGCGACCGCCTTGCGCAACCGATCCACGTCTTCGGCCGCCCTGTCCGAATGATCGCGATAGGAAGTCATGTCCGCGGCGGACTCATCGAGTGGCGCCCAGCGCCTTTGCTCCGAATACTTCCGCCGCAGCACATTTCGCGTGACGCCGAGGAGGAACGACCCTAACTCCCCCCGCTCCGGATCGAATCCGTTCGGATGATGAACCAGCCACACAAACACGTCCTGAGTTGCTTCCGCGGCTTGAATCGAGTCGCCCGTCATCAGGCAGGCGAAGCGGAAAACGGCCCGTTGATGAGCTTCATAAATCTCATGGAACGCATCCCGATCTCCTGCCTGGAACCGCTTAAGCAGGCCGCGGTCTCGCGCTCGCTCAAACTCGGCCATGTTCTAACTGCCAGTATTGCGCTGAGGTACGTGGAGAGTTCCAAAAGGTGATGAGGTGCGCGTAACGCTGATTTCGGCTGGTTTCCGCCGTCTACAGCCGGATGCCCGCCGAACAAGCAAAAGGCGCGCCATTTGCGCCGCGTTAGTTCTCGTCCGGGCGCTCAATCTGATCAACCACTAGAAACTCGCCGGGCGCTTTGGTCGATTCCAATTTCAATCCGAGTTGCCCTAGGGCAGTGAAGATCGACGGCGCGGCCGGATCCGAGACATCGCTGGGGCGGGCGCGTAGCTCCGGATTGGCGTATTGTAAGTGAAAATCAAAGCTCCCAGTCACTCCCGTCTCGTCAACTATGGGCTTATCGAGCCCTGGGACATTGCGGAGGAAGAGTCTGGTGAATTGTTGGATCGTAATTCCCTCGGCATTTACCGTTCTGATGGGTCCGGCCGGGATCCCCAACATTGCGCAACGCCTTTGGCCCGGTTGAAGCGCAGGAGGCGGCGTAGTCCGGGCTGGATCGAACGGTGGTGGCGGAACGCAACTTCCTTCTCTGTGTCGAGGGAATTTGATTCCTCCTTTTGCCACCGTGAGCGCGTAGACAGGGATCTCGCGTGTCTCGCGATGGGTTTTCAGCTTGAATCGGTCCTCGAGCAGAGCCTGCATCATGGGACCGTTCATGACGGGCTGCGGAACTTCGCTCTCTGTTTTCGCGTTAATTGCGTAGCGTGCCGATTGGATCCACGCCGGGCCTCCCTCGACGATGGTGGAGCCATATAGATTGAAAGTACGGCCATCTCCGTACATCACGTAAGCGGTGGTGATCAGACTCATCACGCTCTGGCAGTTCACAGCAATCGTTTCGCCGGAAAACCTTGAAAGCCCTCCGCCTTTTTGTCCCGGAGCGGCGTTTGTGCAGGCGCGAATCGAAGCCACTTCAAATTTCGGCTTAAGTTCAGACACCGCCTGCGCCCGGAGTGAGATGGAATACAAGCCAGCCAGACTTGTGATGGCTATGACTGTGGCGATCGGCCTTTCCACAATACTAATACGTTAGTACTAATGAAATAGCTAGTCAAGGGGAAAAACAAAAAAGGCGCGCCGTTGATTCAGCGCGCCCTATTTAAAATGCTCTCGTTTAAGTTATTGGTTAGGGTACGATCGGACTGCTGCGGTCGATCTTCCGCGACTCGCCGCCGACCATCAACTCATGCGCGTAGTTCGCCTGCTGGCAAACATACTCGAAGAGTTCCTGGTTCTCGTTGTAACGAAGGTTGAACCCGCCGTCGAACGGCTTGGTGTAAGCTCCCGGGTCATCGATCGTGAGCTTGTAATCGATCGTGTTCTTGTTCGTGCGCGTGAAGCGTTCGATGGTGTGCAACTGCTCGGTGTGCGGCAGGCCGCGGCGGTCGAGCCAGAAATCCTCGTTATAGCCGACGGTGTCCACCACTAGCGTGTCGCCTTCCCACCAGCCTACGGAATGACCGTAGTTTGACGGCGTAATGTCCGCCGGATGCGAACGGCCATCCATGTAGATGGTGCGAAACGTATGCGGCCCGCCGATGTCGAAGATGAAAATACGGCTGAGTTCTGGCAGATCCACGAACTCCACGCCATACGGAGTCATGAATTGGCGAGCCGCGCCCGACGCCTTGCAGCGCGAGTGCGGTTCCAGTTCATTCCTCTGGCGCGCGTCGTAGAGCGCCTTCGACCACGGCTGGAACGGTACGTTCTCAAGCTTTGCGGCAGGCTCGGTGATGCCGATCTGTGGTGTCCAGACGCCGTTCTTTCCGGCGACTTCGCCGTCGAGAATCACCTTGCCATCCGGCGTCCGAGGCGTCGGCCCTGCCGGAGGAGCAGGAGCCCTGCCTCCAGCGCGGCCACCACCGCCTGCTCGACCGCCGCCCGCGCGGCCCTGTTGGCCAGGGTTCTGAACGCCCTGCGCCTGTTGCGCTCCGCCTTGTTGCTGGGCAAGAGCAGTCCCTACGGCCACCGCCGCGGCGGCGACCACAATAAAGCCACGCTTCACGTTATTCTTCCTTGTTGGTGCTGTTGCCGCTCGAATTCGCATCGAGCTTCTCGCCCGGCCGTCCTCCCGTGGAGGCCAATGTCACCGACCGCGCATTCATACGGGGAGTACCGTTCTTAGCCAAGGAACCTTCGACAGTAATTTCGGAGCCGATTTCCAAAGTATTCCGGCGCCATCCGCGGCTCTGCAATCCGTGCGGCGGACCCAGTTCCGCGCCCCAGTTGGTCACTTTGCCTGAGTCGTCTTTCACGTTGAGATAAATCCATACGTGAGGATTGGTCCATTCGACCTTGGTAACCACTCCCTTCAGAGTGACCGGCTTCTTCGCATCGAATTCCGCCGTAAACGAATGATGCGCCATTGCTGTCCCAACCCCAACCAGCAAACCTGCGGCGACCATCCCCAACACGATCATCTTTCTCATGGTTTCTAGGCTCCTTGTACTTTCTAACCCGCGCAAAAAGGGCGCGGCCCTTTTTGCATTTACTGCCTGTTATTTTGACAGAAATACGACGGTAATGTTGCGCCGCCGTTCCATTGCAGGTCCCAGCTGGCTGACCACGGGCGGGTGAATGCGCCCGGATCTTCCACCTTCACTTCATAATGCAGCGTATCGAAATTCGGGCGCGAGAACCGCTCCGTCAAATGCAGATCCGACGTATGCGGGATTCCGCCGTTCGTAAACCAGAAATCCTCATTGAATCCCGTGACTTCCACCACGAGCGTGTCGCCTTCCCAGTGCCCCACCGAGCGGCCGTAATAAAGAGGATTGTCGTCATCACCGCCAACCAGACCCACAGGCTTGCGCCCGTCGGTGTAGATGATGCGGTAGTTGTGGTTGCCGCTCCCGAGCAGGACGAAGTAGCGCTTGCGCTGCCGATCTTCGATGAACTGGATTCCGAGCCGGGACTGGTATTGCCGCGGTCCCCCGGGAGGTTTGCAGTTGATGAACATCGGATCGTCGCGAAGCTGCCGCTGCTGCCGATCCTTATATACTCCCAGCGCCCAGGGCTGCATGGGCGCGACCTTCGCGGCATCTTCGATGTTGGCTAGCGCGCCATACTCGTCCATCTTCATGTTCGCGCCGTCTTCCTGAAGGTAGGTCTTGGTGGGGTTGGTCCAATAACCGTCCGCCGCCCCCGGCAATGAGCCTAGTGCGGGATGACCGTCCGGCCAGCGAGGCGTCGGCCGTTCCGTCGTATGAAGCGGACCGGTCTTCGCGAGCTTCGCCGTGAAGAGTTGCGAGCCTGAAGCGGTGTCGCGAACGTCCACGCCCCACACCTGGCGGGACCGGTCACGCGAAGGATAACCTTTAACGCTGATCTTGTCGCCCGGCCGAAGCGTGTTGCCCTTCCAGCCGTCCATTTCCAGTTCGACCGGGCTTTCAAGCTCGACCGCGTAGTTCAGTACGCCGCCCTTGCCGGTCACGTTCATGAAGATGTGGGCATGAGGATTCCGCCAGTCCACATACGTCACCACGCCGGTGAGTTCGGTGTTCTTCGACACATCGAACTTGCCTTGAATCGCATGGTGGGCCCATGCCGCCGTGGCGCCGACAAAAACCGCGATCCCCAGGGATCCCGTAATAAGAAGACGATTGGCTTTCATGAGCTATTGCCTGTGGACTTCGAACTTACCCTTACCGCTCTGGTTCTGCCACGTGCCGACGATACCGCGGTTGGGCTGTTCCAGGTTCTGGATGGTTCCGTCGATCACATAACGAAGCGCCGCGCCCTGTTTGTTCTTTGCATCGGCTTCGATGTGGACTTTCCAGCCGTTCGGATCGAGCGAGGCTTTGTCGATCTTGATATTATCCGTGCCGGGATTGATGGTTCCCGAGATGTTCTTACCGTCCCAGTTCATGACGAGGAGTACGTCATTGCCCTGCTGAGTGTTGCCTTCCCAAACGCCGATCCAGGAACCCTTCAGGGGGAACCCTTCCTGAGCGACAACCGGCAGCGTGAGCGCCAGGGCAAGCGCGCAAAACGCCGGTACCGTTTTTAGACTACGCGGAATTTTCATTCTGACTATTCTCTATTGACAGGGGAATAGAGTCAATCTGCTTTCTTACAGATAGGGACGGAGGATCCGGAGATCCGCGCCGGGGACTCCAGTCCCGGGCCCGCCCGGCCTGCGAAAGATATAAGAACTGGCGTATTAGGGATGAGAGCTATCCTCGATCTCATGGCTTTATACCAGGTTCGTGCTCATGACGCGACCGTTCTTGGATTTGTCACACACTCTGACCACTACAAGGATTACGAGTTCGAGACGGACGAAACGATGGAAGAACTCGCGGCGCGTCTCGCGGTGAAGGGATTCTTCGACAAACCGCACAATCGCTGGGTTATGCCAGGCGCGATCGCCTGGATTCAGCCTGTGTGGAGATAGATAATAAATATCTCACTCAACAGCGTTTGCGGCGGGGAAGGTCCAATACGCACGGACCGAGTGCACTATATTCATCCGATCCGCCGACAAAAGATCTCGCGGCTAGTGGCTAGTCCCATGTCCTGGCTGTTTCCCCGTTTGGCTTAAGGCCGCCTTAAATCCCGCAGCGAGCTTGTCCGTTGGTCCGGTCCCCCAATAGTGAAGGAAATAGACGGTGGGTTGTCCGGTCATGTGTTGGTGTATCGCGACAATGTTCAATCCGTTTGACCGAAGGGCCTTCAGCACAGGAGTGATTTCATCCGCCGTCATTGCGATGTCTCCAGCCACTTCGGCGTTCGCATCGCTTCCGTAGAATGCCGCCCAGGTATTCAGCCCCATGCGGGCATTGACGGACGCCCCCATATCCTTCAGATTCAGGTCGTCGCGTCCGACCGTAATCTTATAGATCTGTCCCGATTGCTCTCCTTCGTGCCCCACAAGCTGTGCGATCTTGGCGGTGTTCATCTGCCCCGCGGAAACATTCGACGCACCCCCGCTCACGGTGCTCGTATGCTTCGCGGATCCCTTGCCAATCAGATCAACGGCGGGCTTCACTTGCTTCGTAAGGTCCACCGCCGAGCCGTGCCCGTGGACGTGCATATAAAAGACCCGTGGGCTGTCGAAAAAGAAATGGTTGTGCAAAGCAGTCACTTCCAGTCCGTTATCGAGCAGCGCGGACATTACCGGATTAACTTCGTCTTCGAGGAGTACAAGGTCTCCCATCATCACTTCCTGTCCGCCCGTCCCCTTTGTCATTGCCAGCCATCCGCCGAACCCGAATGGTGTCGGGGTGGCGATGCCATCGATGCTTACCTTCAGGTCGTTACGCGGAATATTGATCTTGAGCACATTGGCCTTGTAATCTCCCTGCTTTCCCAGCGTCTTTAGCACGGCCGCGTAGTCCGAAGGGATTTCCTGCGCGAAGGCGGCCGCGGCCATTGCCGTTAAACTCAGAATCGTTTTGTACATGGTTCTCACCCTTTCTCGAATCGTTAGGGATTGGCGCTGTTTCGCCACAATCGAGCCCCTAAGGGAGATCCAATAAAGCGCGTCTGTGAACTAACTTAAGGATTGCCTTGTCAGGAGAATCTCGCGTCATTCGTAGTCCGGCGGCGATGGCCGAGCTCGGATCGCATACTTGCAGTAGGACTTCCGAATGCCTTCGGGACGACGTGAGGGTCACGCCGTTTCTCTTAAAAGGCAAGAATTATTGGTGTCTGGGCCGTAAATCGATGAAACGCCGACCGCGGCCCGGCTCATAGATAGATGAAGGAGGATCAAGGAATGGCAACGCGTACCAGCAAAAAGGGCGTCAGCGCGAAGGCGGATAGTCCGTTCACAATCTGGTCTGCGAACGGCGCGAGCTTTGTGCCCGATTCAAAGTCTGTGGCGAATAACTCATATGGCACCGGAGCGGGAACCGTCTCTGGGGGCGCGCAGGTGACCGTCACGTTGTACGCACGCGTCACACTGCTCCCGGCGAATACCGGATTCTCATCGCTACTGCTGATCAATTCAGGGCGAACAGCGCCCAACGTCAACACGAAAGCCGAACTAGTAAGAATGTCGCGTGCGACAGGCGCCGAGTTCACTATTGCGGCGGTAACTGCCACTTCATCGTCTTCCGTTCATACGACAAATACCAATTTCAGCGCCCCGTTCGATCAAGACCACTTCCTGTATTACGTCAGGGTTACTCTGAGATCCGGAATCACGGTCACGCAGTTGCAGGTGCTCTATGGAGTAGCTCTGCAGTAGCTCTCACGCTCGATTGGAACTCGCGCTATCTTGACGGGTTCTGAAGCGACGGCAAGCGACCCACGATTTCTTCTGACGAATCTAAAAATTAGTGAATCTCGAAGATGCGAATCTCCGCACTCTGAGAGCCTTCGCGTCGGACTGCGACGAACAGCCGCCCCAAATCGGGCGAGAAATATCCGGTCCTCGCGCCATTAACGGTCGCAACCTTAGCCCGGATCGGGTAATGATCCGGGTCTTGTTGGTCATAGACCCACACGCCACCCTCTCCCCCGATTGCGTAGACGCGCTTTCGAGCCGAATCGTAAAAGACATCGTCTGAATCCCCGATTGCAGGCTCCGTCGCAACTACCCGTCCTGTCGATGTATCGAGAACGACAAGCCGCGCTGGACTCCGGCACACCACGATCAGGCGATGGTTTGCTTCATCGAGCGCCATCGGATAATTCGCCGCTGGACCTCCGGTCTTCCAGGCTCCAATCACTTTTCGAGTGGTCCGGTCCACCACGCCGATCTTTCCGGATCCGGGAAGATTCACGAAAATACGCGGCCCATTTGTTTCGAGCTGGAACGACTCGGGATGCGCATCCACCGCGATCTCGCTCAGCTTTTTCCCATCCGCATCCACTGAGGCGAGCGCACCGCCTCCGTACCCGACCCACATCTGATCCGTGCGCGGGTCGTAGCGTACGTTGTCGGCATCCTCGCGAAAAGGAAGGGTCTTGATCGCCCCGTAAGTGGCTCCATCGAAAATACGCAGACTTCCGTCCTGACCGTTCGCCGCGTAGATTCTGTTCGACTTGGGCGCGAAGGCGATCCCCTGAGGCTCACGCAGACCCGTAATCGTATGCAGCCTTTTTGCGTTCTTAATGTCGACGACCTCAAGCGTGTTGTTCCCCAGCGCGGCAACGAACAACCGTTGGCCGGCAACGTCAGCCGCCATGTGATCGATGCGTCCTTCGACATTGGGCATGGGAACCGTGGCGATAAGCCGGAGAGGATCGTTGGGCTGGGCATTCGCCGAGCGCGCCGCGAAGGCAACGAAGATCAGGAGGCAAAAGAGAAGAGGCCGCATAGCGGTTAGATCTACTCGCCGCCGGAAACGAACCCGACGACACGAGCGGGATTTCCCGCGACGATACAATTCGCCGGCACGTCCGACCGTACGCAAGCCCTCGCGGCAATAATCGCGTTTGCCCCGATATGAACGTTGCCCAGAATGATTGCCGCGGCGCCGATCCAAACGTTGTCGTCGATTTTGATTTCCGCGCGCACGTCTTTAATGCGGCGGGCCGCGGGTGGCAAAGCGTACGGGTGGTCCGCGATCACTACCGCATGCGCTATCAGGCAATAATTGCCAATTTGCACGGAGCTATTCGTTGAAATCTTGGGGCCCACAAGCGTCGAGTAATCGCCCACGCTCACACACCCCTCTTCGCCGACGTCGAAAAAGGTCCCGTTATAGATCCCGGAATGCGAGCCCACTACCACGGCCCCCTCTTTGCGGCTGCGGAAATGGACAAATGCGTAGGAACTGTAGATCCAGCTATGCTCCCCAAGAATTACATTGGGCGGAATCTCTGCGGGGAACCAATCGTGGTCCAGCTTCATTCGGATTCGCTCGCGGCTGTTCGGGCCGGATTCCCTTCTACGCGCGCACCCGCGGGGACGCTTTTGAACACCACGGCTCCCGGGCCAATCCATGCGCCTCGGCCCACGTGAACCCCCTTCATCACCATCGCGCCAATACCGATCCATACATCGTCCTCAATTAGGACAGGACGGGTAACCAAGGGTGGTCGTGAGTCGCGGTCGCCAAAAGGAGCGGAGGCAATTGCGTCCTGCCGGCGCAGTTGGGGATCGCGAGGATGGAAGTCGCAGTCCGCGATGGTCACGTTGTAAGAAATGACAACTCGCTTCCCGATGGAAATCGACTCCGCACACATAAACACCGCGCCCACCAGAATCGATTCGTCTCCAACTGAAACGCTGCCGGCAGGCTCGATATTGAATGTGGTCCAGGTGTAAACCTGGACATGGTTCCCTAGCGCGAGTCCTACTTGCTGCGTGCTGCGGAACCGCTCAAAGGAGTCCTTGCGTTCGATAAAGCAGCCGGAACCCACACGTACGTTGGATGGGAGCGTTGTGTAGTCCCACTCTCCAGTGATTTCGCTGATCATAGAGCCCGCGCCGAGTATGACACCCACTCCGGCGCTTTATTCTTCGGCGAGGTTCTGTGACTATCCCGCGCCCGAGCCATTAACTCGCCTTCAGTGGCTCCTATCTGCTCAAGACTGAACCGGCCCACGACCCGTGTTTTCAAGCCGCGCCGCCTGTCTGAAGCAGAGTTGGCGCCGTGCGCACCTGGCCGTCCGCAATTTCGAGACGCATGTCACAGGACTCAAGCGTACTTAAGCGGTGCGCGATCATGAACGTGGTCCGGCCTTGCATAAGGCGTTCTAACGCCTCGATAATCGCGGCCTCCGTTCGAGTGTCCACCGCGCTCGTGGGCTCATCCAGAATCAGCAGAGGGGCGTCCTTTAGAAACGCCCGGGCGAGCGCGATCCGCTGACGCTCGCCGCCGGAAAGACTCATGCCGCGCTCTCCCACCTGAGTCTCATATCCTTGTGGGAGGCTCGCGATGAAGTCGTGGGCATTGGCCAGTTTGGCCGCTTCCACGATCTTCTCGGGCGTGCTTTCCTCCACTCCGTAGCCGATGTTCTCGGCGATGGTAGTCGAGAACAAAACCGAGTCCTGCTGGACGATCGCAAACTGATCACGAAGATCGGCCAGCTTATAGTCGCGAATGTCGACTCCGTCCAGAAGGATCTGTCCGCTGGTTACATCGAAAAAACGAACCAACAGGCTCATCAGGGTGCTCTTCCCGGTCCCTGTCTTGCCCTGAATTCCAATGCGCGCTCCGGAAGGAATCTTGAGAGAGACTCCGGTCAACACGGGATGATTCGGATTGTAAGAGAAGCTGACGTTATCGAACGCCACGTCGCCGTTTGCGCGTTTCAACGCCCGAGCATTAGGACGCTCCGCCACATCGGGAGACTGGTCTAATACCGCGAATGCCCGTTCCGCGCTAATTAGGCTCGCCTGAATGTCCGTGAGCTTCTTGCTCAGCGCCTGCAGGGGCTGATAGAGCTGGGCGACATATGCCAGCACCAGCACTAAGTCTCCCAGGCTCAACCGGCCGTTCTGAACGTGCAGGACGCCGACGTACAGCGTGATTGCCGTTCCCGTGGCAAGAGTCATCCCTGTCGCGAGGTCAAATCCGCCCTGCAGAAAAGAAACTCGAATCAGCTCCCGCATACGTCCGATGGAGTGATGCGTGAAGCGCGCTTGTTCTCTCTGCTCGCGCCCGAAGGCCTTGACCACGCGGACCGAGGAAAGCACTTCCTGCACCAGTGAATTGGCCGAGCTTTCCAGCATCTTTACGTCCGTCCAGCGCGCGTGCAGCCGCGCGCCGAACGTTCTGGTGAGAAGAAACAACACAGGCGAGATGCCCAGGGCGACCAGCGCCAGCTCCCAATCGAGGCGCGCCGTCACCAGGATCATTCCCGCGAGGGTCGCCAATGAGGTAAGCAACGGAATCAGCCCGGTGATTGCTATATATTGCAGCGCGGGAGCGTCGTACTGGATTCGAAAAGTGGAATCGGCCGTTCCCTTTGCATCGTGATACGTCAGCGACAATCGCTGTACGTGATCGAACAACCGCAGCCGGAAGTCATGCACCATTCCTTCGCCGGCGTAGGTCTGCAGCAGCCAATTGAGCAGACCCTGCGTTTGTACCAAGAGGGCCACCGCGATGGTCATTGCAGCCGCAATAATCAACAGTGACGACGCCGAATGTTGTGCTGAGCCGGGAACCACATTGCGTAAAAGTGCGGGCAGCGGCTTCGATCCGATTACGTTGTCGATGACAATTTTCAGCGGAAGCGGAGTCAGCAGCGCCAGGGGGATAGACAACAGCCCCAGAAGGAAGAGGCCCGTCATGTGCAGCCAATACGGCCTCGCCTGTGCTAACACGCGCCAGAGGACTCCCCAGCCCGCTTTCCGCGGATTCACTTGAGATTCTCCAGGCCTGCCTGCGCTTCACCCATCGCGCGGCAGCACTCCATCGACGCTCGAACGCCGAGCAACAAAGCTGAGCAGCCAAGCGCGGCAGAGGCGATCCAGGCGCGATCGAACGCGGCTCCAATTGCGAGGACAACCGAGGCGGCCACGATCAAACGGTACCAGCGTGACACGACGGGCCAGACCCGCCATCGCAGGAGTTGCCTGCCGGCCCCGTGTTCCTCTACAGCGAGGCGCAGCCGCGCGCCGGTGAAAACTCCACCACGAACCTCGAAATCCCAGCGGTCATAACCGCCGCCGGGAGCAGCCACCGATTCGAGTTTTCGGAACTCGGAACGAAGCAGTTCCAGCCACTCCTCACTTGCGCGCCACTTCTCGCTCCATGTGGTGTGTGAATAGCCAAAGCGCCAGACGTATAAGGTTTTCGCGCGTCCGCGCCAAGGCGTCAATCCATGCGCGACTCTTCCCCATAATCGTGCTATGGGTTGCAGCGCAAAGAGACCGCCCGTAAGCCAGCGTAATCCGGGACTCGAAAATGACGTCCGCGATACAGACGCGACAATCTGAACGAGCGGCAGCAACACGCCGACAAGAACAAGCGGGATCGCCCAGAGCAACGGGCGCCAACTCAAACCCAGAAGGCTTATGGCAACCAGCGCGGAGATCACCATGTACCACTCCGGCATTTGAGGCAGCGCCTGCCATAAAGGAAGCTCGGGTTGATAAAGAATCTGGAAGGGCGCCGTATTCCAAATGCCGTGATACACGCGCGAAATCAATCCCGCTCCGCGCAGAACGCCAGGACCATACAAGCGCCCTTCCCAGCGGAGATGTCCTACTGCGTTATACTTCTCCGGCCATTTGCGCTCCAGCAGTGCTTCCGCTTTCCCGTACCCTTTTTGCTGGCGCCAATATGCCTTGAGCGAATTCCGGCGATGATGCCAGACTAAAGCCGCGGGATGAAAGCCAATGGTCCCGCCTCTTTCCTGCAAGCGCCAGCAGACATCCACGTCATCGCCCGCGGCGCGGTAAACGGGATCGAATCCGCCGATCGCCTCAAGCGCCGATTTTCTCATCACGAAATTGCAACCTGGTATATGCTCCGCCAGATCGTCGTGGACGAGAACGTGAATCGGGCCTCCGGGAGACTTCGCGACACATTCCGCGATGGGCCCGTCGCCGGGAGGCGGAAGATTCGGTCCGCCGATAGCCACATGCGAGCTATTGCGAAAGGCAAACGCGAGGTAGTGAAGCCAATGTGGATCGGGGTAGGCGTCGTCATCGATGTAGGCGATGATCTCACCGCTCGCGGCTCTCATCCCGGTATTTCGTGCCGAGCTCAGCCCCTGGTTTTGAGTCTCAATGACCTTCACGCCGGCGTATTCCCGAGCAATCGATGCTGTCCCATCCGTCGAGCCATCGCTTACGACAATCGTTTCAAAATTCGGATAGCGCAAGTCCCGCAGATGATCCAGTGTGTCGTGAATGGTGCGGGAACCGTTATAGCTGCAGACCACCACGGAGAACATGGGCCAGTCCGCTTGCGGCAACAACGGAGCGTGCATGAATGCGCTTCGCACCGTTGTGAGAGCGGGCTTGGGTTCGCGCGCGCGAGTCGTCAGCCCGAAATCCCAGTCGTCAATGTCAAAGCCTCCGCGATGCCATTCATCCGTCCAGGCGAAAACAAACAGGCCGATCGCCCCGCTCGAAAACACCGAGGCAATCTGCCAGTTCAGCGTTTCGGCTTGCGGAATCGGGCCGTTTCGGCGGCTATCCAGGCCGATCTCCGCCATCAGCAATGGCTTTTCGCCTGCCAGGTTCTGAAGCCTTGCGAGGTATGCCTCCAGCCGGTCGCGCTTTTCCAGGTAAACGTTGAAGCAGACAAAGTCCAGGAAGCCGAGCTCGAGATACTCCGTGGTCGGAAAATTCACGTACGTGACCAGAGCGCCAGGATCTTCTTCTTTCACGGCTTTGTACAGCCGCTTCAGGAACTCTTCGACCCTGCGGCGTCCGTGCCATCGAACGATAGATGCCGGAATTTCGTTTCCGATGGCAAGGGCAAGCATGGCGGGATGGCCCTTGATGGCGCGAACCGCCTTCCGGATTCCTTGCTCGATATCATTTGCTCGCTTGGCATCGTCCAGGAAAGCGATGTGCTGCTCCCATGGCATGCCCACCATCACCAGTAAACCGTGTTGCGCCGCGGCATCCAGAAACCACACTGGTGGCGCCGTATACACACGGACGGCGTTAATTCCGGCAGCCGCCATCCTGGCAAAATCATCCGCGGCGACTTCGGGAGTGTGATATTCCGAGCCGTCTGCTTCCGGCCGAAACGGTCCGTAGGTGACGCCTCGAATGTACAGTTTTTGCTTGCCTACGTACAGGAATTTCCCGTGCACTGTCGGCCTGGGCGCGGTCCCGTGCGTTTGGGGCGAGAGGGCACCCATTATCGCTATGTCGGGGGAACTCAAGGGCAAATCTCTTAGTTCGCTGCGACGGCTGCCGCGGCTCGGACCTGGGAGGTATGCCAGGCCCAGGCGGTTCCCACGATTTCTTCGAGGCTTGTATAGCGAGGCGTCCACTGAAGAAGTTTTTGCGCAAGGTGATTATCGGCCACAAGCTTCGGTGGATCTCCTTCCCGCCTGGCAGCAAACTCCCGAGGAACCTGCTGTCCGCTCACTCGCTCGACGGCTTTGATAACTTCCAGTACGGAATGTCCGCAAGCCGTTCCCAGATTGATGGCCGTGCTCTCTCCGCCGCTCGCCAGGTAATCGAGCGCTACAATGTGCGCTTTTGCCAGATCCTCTACGTGAATGTAGTCTCGAATTGCGGTGCCGTCATGCGTCGGATAGTCCGTACCCATCACGCGTACAGGCGGCTCGAATCCTAATGCGGCGCCAATCACCAGGGGAATCAGGTGCGTCTCCGGATCGTGGACCTCTCCGATTTCTTTTTCATGATCGGCTCCCGCGGCGTTGAAGTATCGTAGGGCCGTCCAGCGAAGTCCGTGCGCGGATTGATACCAGCCCAGCGCGCGCTCCACCGCGAGCTTCGATTCGCCATAAGGGTTCACCGGCAGCTGCGGGGTCGATTCCGAAATGGGGACTTTCGATGGAATGCCATAGGTGGCGCACGTGGACGAAACAACAATTCGCCGGACCCTTACATCATTCATCGCTTCCAGCAGACGCAACGATCCCACCATGTTGTCGTGCAAATAGCGGAACGGGTACTTCATGGACTCGGCCACGGAAGCATTGGCCGCGAAATGCATTACTGCTTCGACGTGGTACTGTTCCAGGGTTCGGCGAACCAGATCGCGATCCGCAATGTCGCCTTTGACCAGTGGTCCCCATTTTACGGCGCACTGATGTCCCGTACTTAAGTTGTCCAGCACGACGGGTCGGAATCCACTTTGAGCCAGGGCCTTACACGCATGGCTGCCAATATATCCGGCTCCTCCTGTAACTAAAACCGCTTTCATTTTTGTCCTCTCGGTTGAGCTCGACTTCGCTCAGCATTGGCAAGCGGACTGCGGAGTCTCCTGCCTATGGCATTACAGCTCAGTCTAGGGTGTCATCCCTTTATAAAGCTGAAAAAAAGCAAAGTCTTAGATATAGATCGACTAGTACTGGGGTACCGTTACAAGGTTCAAAACGCACCCAAGAACCCCTTTGGGGATTGGATGCAACTAGTTGATGTGACGCCAGGAGTGCACAAATTGTGCCGATCCACAGAAGCAACTCTTTAGAAACATTATATCGGAAGGAGCTTTGAAAAACTTTAGCCGGGCTTCACAAGCTGTGGTCGTTCGGACGTCCTGTCTGGTCGCTGATGATGCGCTTTCGAATTAGTCGAGAGGCAGCACCTTCTCGATACGCCGGTCGGGAATCAGCCAGATCAGCGCGATGATGACGAAGATGGCTTCCGAGATCCATGGCGAAATGAAGGTGGCGCCAATCGCGATTATGTACAGGAAAGGCGAAAGCTTTCCCTTCCAGTCCCGCCCGACGGCCCTTTTCAAAATCGAATCCGGCCCCTGCGAGCGGATGATCGCCTGCTGAAGTACGAAATACGCGATGGCGGCCATCAGCAGGACAACACCGTAGAGAGCGGCGGGAAGCGCGCTGAAATGGTTCTCGCCCATCCAGCCGGTGGCGAACGGAAACAAGGAGAGCCAGAACAACAGGTGCAGGTTCGCCCATAGAATCGGGCCCGTTACGATTCTGGTGGCGTGGAGAAGGTGATGGTGGTTGTTCCAATAAATGCCCACATAAACGAAACTCAGGACGTAGCTGAGGAACACCGGCAGTACAGGCAACAAATCGTTCAAAGCATCGCCGTGAGGGACTTTCATTTCGAGCACCATGATCGTGATGATGATCGCGATCACCCCGTCACTGAAGGCTTCCAATCGTCCTGTTTTCATCTCGTCCCTGGCTCACCTTTCGCCTGCGATACTGCCGGCGTCTTGGAACGCCATCCATTCGCCACAAGCACACTAAAGGTGAGTGCCCGCGTCCAGCGTGCAACGAAAATGTAGCACAGGGGCGGCACATACCCGGTAACCTTGAGCGAAGTCGATAGCGCTTTGAAGGCTTAGAACGAATACATAAGTAACGGAAAGCTCACTGATAAACGCCGGGGCACATCGGCGATTGCAAATCCGGGTGGGGGCGCTTCATTAGTCGCGGTTCACCGCCGCGATCGACGCGCCCCGCCACCCAACCCGCCGAGATCTATTACGACTGCAACCAGCAGCCACAGGAGATTAATGCCCTCGGTGGGCATGCCGCTATTGATCTCCCAGGTATAGACAATCGTGGTGAGCGGCAGAAAAATAAAGCCGAGGATCGGCAGCAGCAGTTCCCCGTGGAAAGCGCGCTGCAGGTAGTTCGAAAAGAACCACATCAATACAAGCACTACACGAGGAAACAGAAGAATGACGAGCAGAAGAATGCAGGGCACAGTTGAATCCTATCGCAGGGCCAAACAACGCCCTTGATTGGATGCTTCAACCTGCCCTTCCGCTACTGCGGCGTCAATAGCCAGTGCGGTTTTTTGCACGCCCATTCTGACGAATCTCGCTATACTCCTCTCGAATGGTTGATGAGCATTCTTTTTCGGCGCACATCGAATTGCTACGGCAATTTTTGAGCTGCCGCGAGGAAATCGTTGAGAGCATCGAGTCGATTCTGAACGCGCAGCGGAAGCCGGCCCAATTCTTCGGCGACCGGCCGCTCTTGTCTCGCCTTTTTGAAGATTTCTTCTTCGCATACGCTGATGCCGCTAGCCAAACGCGCCTACGGGGCGAGTTGGAAGAGGCGCATTGGGCGGCGGGGTTCAGGCCCCGGCAGGTTCAACATGTTTTTAACGATCTGATTCATCCTGCGGAGATTTTGATCCGCGCGTTTCATTGCTGGCAGCAGACGCGCTGGCCAGGCGGAAAGGGCCGTGCGCACTTTGCGCACACGCTTTTCAATTTGTACTTGCTTCGGTGTCTCCAGTTCCTAAGCATGCGCATCTGGGACGGGAATCCGGGCAATTCGGGCGCACGGCTTTCGCAAATCCAAGGCTTGCTCGGCGAGCTTTGGGGAAGCTCACCCGCCAATCAGCCCGCGTTCGTGCGAGATGCCCGCTGGCTGATTCCGTTGGCGCAGAGTCCCATCACTGACGACTTAGCGCCATATCTCGAAGTCGCACGCCAGGTCACGGAAACGCTTCCGTCGGCGGACGCGCTCGAAATCTGGAGAGCTCATGTTCGAATGCTCGGCGGACATCTGACTTCGCAGATCCGTTACTACTGCACGAAGGACGGCGTTCCGATCAACGACCCTACGGTGGTTCGTCGCACGCGGACGTCCAACGCGCTGGACTTTGCACTGCTGGTCGAAGGCCTCGTAGAACTGCTGAAGGCCTATGATCGGGCGCTCGAAGACGGTGATGAGCGATTGCGGCTCGCAATGGCAGGAGCCATCTGCCAGGGCATATCCCCCGATCCCGAGTTGTTTTTGAACCGGGTCGGCCTCTTGAGCGCGTACACGATGATGGAGCATGTTTTCGTTGCCCAGCGTGACGGCCATGCTGTGTATTCCCCCTTAGGGCAAAGGCATGTGGAGCTTGTAAAGGAGTACGGCGCGCTGATTGAACGGCTGCGTGATTCGTTGCGGGAAGATGCGCCACGCTTCAAGCCCGTGGATGGCGGCTACTCTCCGTACGGAATTCTGTTTGGAACGCCAACAAATCTGATTGAGCATATGGCGCTGAAAGCTTTGCAGCACTATGCTGAAACGCGCTTCGGCTTAGAAGATGTTTTCGAAGATGTGTGCAATAACGAGGGCGATGGCGCCGCAAAGCTCGTGTGGGTGAATGGCTGGCGAGAGCTGCCACACATCCGCCCCGAAGTGCGGCGCCAGTACGATTACCCGCAGCAATTCGCCGAAGAAATCCATAGCCGCATCGAGCATGAGCTCAATTCAAAAAGCGACTCAAGAATCGGCGGGCTATATATCCTGTCCGAGACTGACCGTGACAAGGCGTCAGAGATACCGGAACTTCCGCTGCAATATGTGGTCTCTTCGGACAAGCAAGTCATGGCGGCGCACAGGGCTGAGCCTTATGACCAGGCGCAATTGCTGCGCGACCGGCAGGAAGGCCATTTTCTTGTGAGTTACGAAATTCCAGGCGGATGGACGGCTCTTAGGAAGGACCTGCTAACGGACATCCTCGGAGCGGGTCGCGATGCAAAGATCGTCGGTCTACCGCTTAACGCCGCGCAGGTATTGAGGCTGATGTGCGCGGACGTTGTAAGCGAATAACTATCCCATTGAGAATCTGCGTAACTAGTGAGAATCCGCGTGATTCGTCTTGCGCTGGCCGGAAGCCGCCGGGCGCCTCTGAACTACCGGGCAGCGTGCTCTGCGTCCTTCTCGTTCTCGGCGCAGAAGGATTCGAGCAGGTCGCTGTCGGGCATCAGATGCTGCTTGATCCGGACGCTAAATGGCCGTGTGTAGGTCTGTGGATCGTTAATGGTGATATCGAGCAACATCGTCCCAAAATTCATGCGGCGAAAACGCTCGGTAAGATGCATGGCCGAGGAGTGCGTATGCCCGCGCGCGTCAAGCCAGCCGCGGTCGTTGAAGCCGTTACTTTCGACAACGAACGTATCGCCGTCCCACCGTCCGATCGAATAACCAAGCCATGTGGGAGAAGGATCCATCGGAAGTTTGCGGCCGTCCGTATGGATCTGGCGATAAGTAGTGTCGCGCTCGTAAAGCATCACGGTCAGGCCGGGATTCTGAATGATCTTATACGGCGCCGGAGCCATCTCCACCAGGGGCATGCCTTCGGGGAGGCAGTGCGAAAGCGGCGAGACTCGGCTGAACCCTGCCGCCCGTTCACGCAGCGCTGCGGCCGCCTCGGGCCGGATGGGTTCCTCGCCTGGCTTGAAATCGGAAAAGATGTTGATGAAATACTGCGAGAGCGGCTCCTCGCACGCCCCATTGGTGCCGTCGGAAATCAAGCGAGAAAGA
>Ga0126381_100002795_pt1 | contig 18926 bp, 16 predicted proteins | sample PanSoiMetPlot_28_FD_96465 | JGI IMG/M metagenome (GOLD analysis project Ga0126381, IMG submission 96465) | Tropical forest soil microbial communities from Panama - MetaG Plot_28 | ecosystem: Environmental > Terrestrial > Soil > Tropical forest > Bulk soil | place: Panama | collected 2016-02-17
CGAGTCGCGCGCTTTCACAACGTGTATGGGCCGTGGGGCACATGGGATGGCGGACGCGAGAAGGCACCAGCGGCGATTTGCCGGAAAGTGATTGAAGCAAAGGTTTCTGGCCGGCACGAAATTGAAATTTGGGGATCCGGCGAACAGACCCGCAGTTTCATGTTCATTGACGATTGCTTGAAGGGCATCGAGCTCATCATGAGTTCGGAAATCCTGGAGCCGATCAATCTGGGTTCAAGCGAGGCGGTGACGATCAATCAGTTGGTGGATCTCGCGGAGGAGATTGCCGGTGTTAAGCTGAAGCGCAGATACGATTTGAGCGCGCCCAAAGGCGTGAACGGGCGAAACAGCGACAATACGCGCATCCAAAAGTATCTCAGTTGGGAACCGAATACCCCACTCCGAGTGGGGCTCGAGAAGACGTACCCGTGGATTTACGACCAATATTTGGCTCGCGAGGGAGGGCAGGCGATGCTTGCTCGGAACGCTGCCGCGGAGGGGTGACCGCTAAGAGAAGCCGACGTTTTCTGGCTGAATCCTTTTGAAATTACAGGGTAACATCCAGGAGTGGGCAAAAGTCTTCCCTTCGCGCTCTTAGCCGAACGTACATCGTGGCGGTGCGTGGGGCAGGCTTCCGTAAAGTGTTTATAATGAACGCTTTACATTAGAACGAGAAGTTGGAATGTAACGAGTTTCTGGCATAGCGATTGCTCAATTCTTACGGTCCCTATCCCTGTAGGATTGTGAGGGTAGTGCATGATTCGGAAGTCCCTTGTAGTGTTGGCACTGGCTTTCGTGGCGTTTTGCTTCAGCGCCCCGGCCATGGCCGACAATATTCACCTTTGCGACATCAATCAGTTCACAACTTGCAATGCCGGAAACGCGATCCAGGTTCAGTCGGGTACGACCCAGGCTTGGGCATTCGGCACTACAAATACCAGCGAGACGCTGTATATTGCCGTTCTAACGCCAAATGCAGGCACTGGCGGCAATTTTACCAGCGGTTCAAACCTGTGGGCAGTGCTTGGCATTAGCCCGACACAGGTATTTCCCAACTTCGCGAGCACCGTCAGCCAGGAGCAATTGGCGACCGGCATGACCGCGGGCAGCTTCAACGCGTCTTATTTCCAGGTAGGCGCTTGGACTGGTTCCGTTACTCTCGGTCAGTCGGTTGCGCTTCCGGGGGGGGTGCCAGTCGGGACGATTTTCATTGCGTTCCTGACCGATTCCAACGGTAACTTGGTTGCCGTCAGCCCTTGGAGCTCCAGCTTGATCACGGTGTCAAACGTGCCGGAGCCCTCAAGCCTGATGCTGCTTAGCACCGGATTGCTGGCCCTTGGCGGGTTTGCCCGGAAGCGGTTCCTAAAGAATTAGTCCTAGGCGGTCCATACCCCCATCCGCAGAGTTCGGCCCCGCTCAGGGTTGGGCGGGGCTTTGCTCTTGTGCAGGAAAAATCCAGAAGTGTGCAGCGCTTTTCCCAGGATCTTCTCGAAAGCGTTTCTGGCGTAAAGGCCCCTAGATTAGTGAGATTGTATCCATATGATAATGAATAGCTTAGGGGCTGCCTGGGGCGGCGTCTGATGACGTAATGTTGGCACTACAATTGCGAGTTGTTTCTGTCGCTTATTCAAAATTTGGGGGGATGTGTCATATGATTCGCAAGCTCATGCTTGTTTTGGCGTTGGCCCTAGTAGCGGTTTGCTTCAGCGCACCGGCGATGGCCGACAATATTCACCTGTGCGACATCAATAACTTTACGAGCTGCAATGCCGGTAATGCAATCCAAGTGCAGACGGGTACGACGCAAGCTTGGGCGTTTGGGACGGCAAATAGCAGTGAGAACCTATATATCGCCGTTCTAACTCCTAATGCGGGCAAAAATGGGAACTTCCTGGCGGGCACAAATCTGTGGGCGGTGCTTGGGATTAGCCCGACTCAAGTGTTCCCGGACTTTGCAAGCACGGTTAGCCAGGAGCAGCTAGCCACCGGGATGACAGCGCAGAGCTTCAGCGCCTCGTATTTCCAGGTAGGAGCTTGGACCGGTTCCGTTACTCTCGGGCAGACGGTTACGCTTCCGGGCGGCGTGCCAATCGGAACGATTTTCATCGCTTTCTTGACCGACGCCCAGGGGAACTTGGTTGCCGTGAGCCCTTGGAGTTCGAGCTTGATCACCGTGTCGAACGTGCCAGAGCCTTCCAGCTTAATGCTGCTTGGCACTGGATTGTTGGCCATTGGCGGGTTTGCCCGTCGTCGGTTTACAAAGAATTAGCCCGGTCACAACCCTCAACCTCGTATTCGGACCCCGCTCTGACCTTGGAGCGGGGTTTTCGTTTTTGTGGTTCTATACCCTCTAGTTCCAAGGATTGCTACAGTTGTGCAACGAAGCAGTCATAAGTTGGCAAGGCCTTCAATTGAAGCATTTTCTAGATGGTTGAAAATAAAAGTGTTATTCCAATCGCGCATCTGGAATGTGAATTGCGTGTTGACTTGGATGAGTGCCGGGAGCCTAGCCGGAGCTGTGAGGGGGACCATGTCCAAGAAATCGTTGTGGTTAGTCACATTGACTGTATTGGTTCTGTCGTTCGTATTTCCCGGCGGAGCCAAGGCCGACACGGTCTACGTGGATGGTAGTTATGCGTTCGCGAGCGGCGGTTATGGGATTCCACCTTACGGTGGAACCTTGAACGGGCAGAGCGAGCAATTCTTTTGCGTCGATTTCTCCACTCCTATCTGGGCTGGGGAGAGTTGGCAGGTGACCATCACAAGCCTGACCGGGTCAAACTTCTCTTTGACCAAGCTGAAGAACCAAACCTCTTACCTGGAGATGGCTTGGCTCATCACGCAGATGATGAGCGCTACGACTCAGGCGCAGAAAGCCATGGATCAATATGCAATCTGGAGCTTCACCGGCGGTCCAAACCCTTACGGAACCAACAACTCATTGGTTGCAGCCGCGTTGGCGGCGGTACAAGCCGGGTTTACCGGAGCAGGATGGGAGATCTTGACGCCGACGGGTAGCGCCGGGCAGGAATTCCTGATCTTCGTGGGCGTGCCAGAACCTGGTGAGCTGCTGCTGTTGTTGATTGGCTTAATCGTTGTAGCCCTTGCCACTCGCAAGAAGCCATGGAGTCAAGCGCAAGCCGTCTAACGCGAGTTTGATTTGACGGAATGAGGGCTCGCCGGCGTGTCTCCGGCGGGCTTTTTCTTGTTAATGGGAGCTGTTTCCGATTCACAGAGATACCTCTGCGTGACTTCCCCATATCGCGAGCAGCCCCAAACCCTTCCCGATGGAAAAAGGAGAAAAATTTGGAACTTCTTGGCATAGAATTGGGACTCCCCTTGGGGGTGTCCGCGGCGACAGCACTTTGGGCGGGAGCCTAACTTATTGCCCATCAGTAAGTTAGGAAGGGGATGGGGGTGTTAAACCTACCTCGCGGCTGGAAGGGTATTTGCATTTCCGTATGGTCTTAAGGCCAATGAGTACGTATCTTACCGATGCCATTCGCTCCACTGCCAGCCCGTTTGTTCGGGGCCAGTCCGCAGCTGTTCAGAGCCTGAATTCCATGGCTGAGGAGATCGCGCGTACCAACATCCCCGTGTTAATAATGGGCGAAAGCGGAACTGGGAAAGAAGTCTACGGGAGGATGATCCACCGGCTTTCCAAGCAAGCGCATGTGCCGCTCAAAAAGATAAGTTGCGGGGCGGTACAGCATGGAGAGTTTCTCGCCCAGCTAAGGTCCGAACTGCAAGAGAGTGGAGAGGCCGCCCAAAGCGGGCGAACCCTCTTTCTGGACGGAATTGATGAATTGGACCTGGGGAGCCAGAAGATTTTGCTTTCGATTTTATCGGACGGGGAGGTTGACGAGACAAGCTCGAGCCGCGCGCGGGTGATTGCTTCGACTTCGCGGAACCTGGAAAAAGAAATCGAGTCTGGGAGATTTCGCAAGGAGCTGTATTTTCGAATCAACGGAGTTTGCCTGCGCTTGCCTCCGTTAAGAGACAGAAAGGAAGACATTGGGGTCTTCATGGAGCATTTTCTGGCAAAGCATGCAGCGGAATTGGGACGCGACGGGCTGGCGCTCAGCGATAAGGACCGGGAATTTCTGGCGAGCCATGATTGGCCGGGGAACGTGCGTGAATTGGAAAATTTGGCGCGAAGAATGGTGCTACTGGGAGGTTCCGAGAGGGCCATCGCAGAATTAGGCGAGATGCCGAAGCTGGAACTCTCGCGCACCGAAGAGCCACGTAGTTTTTCATTGAAGGCGGCGGCGCGAACCGCTTCACGACAAGCCGAGCGCGACTTAATCGCAAAGGCCCTGGAGAGAACACACTGGAACCGTAAGCGCGCGGCCCAAGAGCTTCAAATCAGCTACAAATCGCTGTTGTACAAGATCAAACAAACTGGCCTTGAAGGGGAAGGGCAATAACGGGTAACCGGGTATGAAGAACTTAGTTCCACTGATTCTATCGGGGGTTTTGCTGGGGACCGTTGCGCCTGCGTACTGTCAAGACCCGCCTGCGCAAGACAAACAAGAGACGCAAGACAAGAAAGAGGAAGCGAAAGAAGCGAAGGCGCCGGCGACATCGGCTTCTACTCCAGCCGCCGCCGAGGACCCTTCGTACAGGATTGGGGCACAAGACGTCTTGAGAGTCGACGTTTGGAGAGAAGACCAGCTGACGCGAACCGTTCCGGTTCGTCCCGACGGGAAGATCACGTTGCCTCTTTTGAATGATGTGCAAGCGGCTGGATTGACGCCAATGGAACTGGCCGGCGCTATCCGCGAGGAGCTGAAGAAATTCATCACGAATCCGCAGGTTACGGTGAGCGTCACGGAAATCAACAGCCGCCGAATCTATGTGAATGGGGAAGTCAACAAATCGGGCGCCTACCAGATGCTTCCACACATGACCGTGCTTCAGGCGCTTTCGGGAAGCGGAGGATTCACAGCCTTCGCACGCATCAAGAATATTTACGTGCTCAGGAACGAAAACGGTAAATCCATCAGGATTCCGTTCAACTATAAAGAGGCGATCAAAGGAAAGAATCCGGAGCAGAACATTGAGCTGCAGCCGGGAGACGTGGTTGTGGTGCCGTGAGGTAAGGAATGAAAGTCTGGAAACAATTCGCGTGCGGAATTCTTGCAATCGTCGCGTACGATTTCAGCGCCACTGCGGTTTTGGCCCAGGAAGCTAATGGCGAAAAGCCAAAGCCTGCTGCGCGTGTGCTGGTGCCTCTTCCAGATCTCAACGGAAATCAGCAAGACGATACCGACAACAACCAGACGATGCAGCCTGACCGTGGTCCGGTGGCTGGAGTTCAGGCTCCGACGCTGGGCACTTCCGAATTGCGGCACAGCTATTGGGTTCCCGGTGTTCAATATGGCATTACAGCCCAATCCAGCAATTTCAGCAATACCGGCACAACACAGAATCAAGGGTGGACGACGACACACTACGCGAGCGGGAATTTCAGCCTGCTGGAAGCATGGAACCACGCCATGTTCGGAACTAACTACTCGGGCGGGGGCTTCTTCTCTTCAGACTCGACACAGGGAAACGGCCAGTTCCAGCAGCTTTCTTCAGCTTTCGAGCTCGACGAGAGACGCTGGCAAATGCTCGTTATGGAGCAATTTTCCTATCTGCCCCAGAGCTCATTCGGATTCGGAGGCACGACCGGATTATCTGTTCCCGGAATCACTGGGGCTTTGTCTGTGGCTTTGCCGGGGCTCCAGGAAGTTTTCGCACCGGGCCAGTCCGTTTACACGGCCACAGGTCCGCGCTATAGCAACGACTCGGCGGTGCAATTGTCATACTCTGTGTCACGCCGCGGTTCGTTTACGGTCGCAGCAGTTTACGGTTTCCTTCGGTTCAGCAATCCTGGGAACACGGACAATGATATGGAGATACTGAACGCCGGGTATACCTATGCCGTCACGCGGAAGGACTACCTCGGAGCCATCTATCACTTCACCGCGTTTCATTTTCCAGGAAATCCAGAGGCGCTTGGCGATCATGCGGCGCAGTTCATGTATGGTCGAAGGATCACCGGAAGATTGGCGCTGAATCTTGCTGGGGGGCCGGAGATAACGAACTTTCGTTTTCCCGTGAGCGGCATCCAGCGCACCACTAGGGGTTCGGGAATCGCCTCCCTTGCGTACGGTTTTCGCGTCACTACCTTGCGGTTGATTTATTCGCACGGGGTCGGCAGCGGCGGCGGGTTGCTAAGCGGTTCGAACAACGATCAAGTGATCGCGAATTTGAACCGGCCAATTGGTCGGCTTTGGACCAGCAGCTTGAGTTTCGGATTCTCGCGTAACAGCCAACTTGTGACGATAAAATCGCTGAGTTCTCCCACTTACAATTCCTACCAAATCGCGGGTGGATTAACGCGGCCGTTGACAGGGACCACAAATTTTTCCATCGGATACCAAGCGCAAATCCAGGCGTCCAACGGGATTGTGTGTACAACTCCGGCCTGCCAGAGCAACCAAACGACGCATCAAATCCAAATGAGTTTTCAATGGCACGCGCCTGCGCAGGTGCTACGATAGTGAAAATACACAGCTCATGTTCGATTCTGACGGCGTGTCTCCCCGCGTTTCAGGGACACGCGATCATCGAGTCTGCCAGAGTCGGATCGAAAGAAGTTAGGGACTATGTATAGACCCTTTTACGGACTGAAGGAAAACCCCTTCAGCGTCAGCCCGGATCCACGGTACCTGTTCTTCACCAAACAGATAGAAGAGACCCTTTCCAGTTTGATGTACGGCATCGAGACCAAGAAGGGGATTATCAGTCTCACCGGCGAAGTGGGCACGGGAAAGACGACTCTCATAAACCGCCTGCTGGATTGGTTGAATCAGCGCGGAACGAAATCTGCGTTCCTGTTCAACTCGAGGATGAACTCTTCACAGCTGTTCGATTTTGTTCTAGCTGAATTTGATATTCCCTGCGAATCCCGTTCGAAGAGCCAGCAGCTTATGAAGCTAAATCAATGGCTCTTAGAGCGATTCCGCGCCGGTGAAACGGCAGTGCTGATCCTTGATGAAGCGCAAAACCTAACTTTCCCGGTGCTGGAAGAAATCCGCCTGCTGACCAACCTGGAGACCTCAACCGAAAAGCTGCTTCAAATTGTGCTTTCCGGCCAGCCTGAGCTTGAAGAGAAACTGAATCTGCCCCAGCTCCGCCAACTGCGGCAGCGAATCATGATTCGCTGCAAGACAAGCCATCTGTCCAAAGAAGAGACACATGACTACATTCTTGAGAGACTGAGGATTGGCGGGGCAGTTGCGGGGCAGCCTCCGATTTTCAGCCCGGCGGCCGCGGATACAGTGCACCTATTCTCATTGGGTGTGCCGCGCGTAATCAATCTTCTGTGTGAACACTCGCTGATTAACGGGTACGTGGAACACCAGCGGCCGATTGAGCCGAAGATTGTCGAGGACGTGGCGCGCGAATTTCAGTTGGACGTGGTCGAACCAACAGCTTCTCCCGAAGCGCTCCGGACCAGCGCGGAGCTTTACAATTCCGAGGCTTTCATACAGAACCTAGGTGAGGCCCTCTCGCGTTTCCGGTTGAGCCCCACATCATCCGCGAGAAGCAAAAAGTAAATCTGCAAGAAATGCGGGCAGTGTCTAAAGTGACCAGCGGTTGGTTGCACTGGCCGCGCCACTGCGGGATCAGTCTGCTTTTGAAAATTGGAGTACAGAATCAGTTGACCACGGCAGTCAGGCCCGAAGGAGGATTAGGGGCTTGAGCCGTTCCTGAACCCGCCTTGAAGGCAACGCCGCTAACGATGGTCGCGTTGTTCTGCTGGTTGGAGTATTTTGGCACTGGCACGGAGCCCGACACGTTAAGGATCGCGTCGCTGGCCGCCTGGCCATTCCAGAACTGCGGACCACATCCGCTTTGGCATCCGCGCACATCGGGAAAATACGAGACAGACGACGTACCGCCGTTGACCAAGATCGACTGGAAGACGGCATCTGTCACTCCCTGCGACAGGCTAAGAGTTGCTCCTGAGGGACTCGTGCTCGCGGCATTCGTAGCCGTGTTGGCAGTGTCAAAGGCAAACGTGCCAGAGCTTGTCGCGACCTCGTAGAACGCGAACATGGTGTTGGCGTTTCCAGCCATAGTTATGCTGATAGAAGTCGCAGGAGTTGAGCTGCTGGAGAGCAGGTACGCGCAACTGAGCGCGTTACCCGAAGACTGACCGCCCTTAACCTGACAACTTGTCGGCACGACCCACGTTCCGCCGCCGCTCACATTGCCAAGAAAGACTCCAGAAGTATTTGCGGCTTCAAGATAAAGAAGGTGCCCCGAGCCAGTAGCGGGAACGGTAAGGCCGCAGGAAGGGGCGCAGTTCAATCCGTTCAGACCTTGTGAAGGGTCTGGATCAACGAAGCTCACGAGGCTCATGGGACCGGCAGCAGGGGGAGTAAAGCTTCCTGCCGACGATTTAAACGCGATGGCAGAGAACACGGCTCCCGTAGCGCCCGGCAGCACGTTGACGGAGGGAGCTGCTTCACTGCCTGCCCGTGCGTTCACGTGAATACCGTCGCCGTTCGGCAGGGTCTCATAGGGGGACGCCCAGCCTTTCCAATTCGCCGGAGCGGTTCTGTTCAGAAACTGCACAACCACGTCCGTTGACGAGAGCGTAAGACCAACGCCAGTGCAGGTTCCCGAGCACGTCGAGGAAGCGGTTGCCCCTCCGACGTCGAACGAAGCTGTCGCCCCGGCGGGCGGAAGAACTTCGACAAAGGTCACAGCAAACGCCGATCCAGAGCTGCCTGACAAAGTGATGCTGAAGTTCGTCGATCCGGCGGTGCCGCCTATGGCATAGAAGACTCTGTTGCGCCTAAAGCCGGAAAGGTACGTGGTGCACGTTGAGCATTCTGTCCAAGTAGCTCCCCCGCCGCTTACCGTTGCGGTTACATCATTCGTCGTCGAGATTCCGAAAATCCAAATGGTGTTCGCCTGCGTGGGGAGCATCGTCCCCACGAAATTGCCGCAGGAGGAAGTGTTGTTGGCGCAATAGGTGATGACGCTCTCCTGAATGTAGGTCCATGTTTGGGCGCGACAATTCCATGCGAAGCAGAGCGCGAGCGCAAAAAGGAAGGCGACTTTTTTCATCAAGAACCTCAGATCCTAACTTGCAGGGTGTGTTGCCGACTGCCGGCATCGGCGAATGCCAAAAATGTCCCGTTTCAGGGCGGCGAGCTTAGCGGAAAAAAGCTGGGAGCTGCTAACCTCCCTGAATCCAGGCTCTTAGGCCGCCACCACCTTCTCTTCCAGATTAGAAAGTTAACGTGGCGGCAGGCGGCTGTCTATCCAACCAAGGTCCAGAAAAGGTGCAAAGTGTGACCTGTCCTTCCCCTTGTCCCTTGGGGCAGCAGTACAACCGAACCACGTGACGGCTTCCCTCGAATAACTGTGGAACCTTAGAATGGTGAAAGCCTTGCGTGTAAAGTGTCGTTATGAAGAGAGGATTCCTTTCGTGAAAAGGGCCTTCTGGAAGCCATGGGGGTTGGCCGCACTGCTTTTAGTCTTTCCGGTTTTGGCGCAGGGCCAACAGTGGTCCGGAATCGTTGATCCTTCCAGGGCAGTGGATTGGTCCAACGCAGGTGTTCATGGCGGGATTCCAAAGCGCACGACCATTTGCGCGACGCTCAACCCGGGGGCGACTTCAAGCCAGATCAACTCGGCAATCGGCTCGTGCCCGAGCGGGCAGGTCGTGTTTCTCAACGCGGGAACGTACAGCGGGCTGAGCGGCATTATGTTTGATGGCAAAACGGGAGTTACTCTGAGGGGCGCGGGTGCAGACAAGACATTCTTGATATTCACAAGCGGTGTCGGCTGTCTCAGCCTTGCGAGCGACGTTTGCATCACTAGCGTGGATGGAAGCTGGAGTGGCGGCCCATCGAATACCGCGAACTGGACGTCTGGTTACGCGCCCGGCACCACGAGCATCACGCTCAGTTCAGTGACCAATCTAAAAGTAGGAAGCCCGCTGATTCTGGACCAGGCCGATGATCCGGCCGACACGGGAAGTGTGTTTGTGTGCCAGGCTCCTGCGACTGTGCCTTCCTGTTCGCTGCAAGGAAATGGTACGAATGGCCAGCGATCCAATCGCGATCAAGTGCAGATCGTGCAAGTTGTTTCCTGTGGAACTGCCTCCACAGCGGGTCAAGCCTGCAATGGCACGAATGTAAAGATCACTCCTGGTTTGTACATGGCGAACTGGAATTCGGCGAAGTCACCCGGTGCTTGGTGGGCCAATTCGCCAGTCTCCGGCGTCGGCATTGAAGACCTTTCCCTGGATCACACTGCTTCCACCGGCAGCTTCGGCGTTGAGATTTTCAATGCCATCGATTGCTGGATAAAAGGAGTGCGCGGGATAGACAGCGGGAAAGCCCATGTGGAACTGCAAGAATCGGCCAGAATTACGGTGGCGGACAACTACTTCTATCTTACGCAGAATGCGGTGCAACAAAGCTACGGAATCGAATCGTTGAATTCCAGCGACGACCTGATCCAGAACAATATCCTTCAATTTATAGCTGCGCCACTCATGATAAACGGTTCGTGTTCGGGATGCGTCGTTGCCTACAACTTTGCGACCAACGATTTCTTCACGGCGAGCACTGGGTATGTTCAGGCCTCCACGAACAATCACACAGCAGGAATCGATATGCTGTTATATGAGGGGAACGAAGCACCTCAATTCTACGCCGACAATTTTCACGGGACGCATAACCTGGTGACTGTTTTCCGCAATCAGTTCATCGGAAATGATGGAGCTTGTTACAACGGAACTCCGCCGTACGGGGAATCTGCTTGCAATAACAACCAAGTGGCGATGGATATTCGCGCGTACTCGCGATTTTACAGTCTTATCGGCAACGTGCTTGGGCAGAGCGGCACCAGCAATGGATACCAGAGCGGCAGCGCACCGATCTTTAGAATCGGCGGAGGGAATTCTTCGAATGGCGTGACGGTCCCTTCAGATTCTTTGGTGGCGTCTACGCTGATGCGCTGGGGAAACTATGACGTCGTAACCGGAGCCGTTCGTTGGTGCGGAAATTCCTCGAGCCCCGGCTGGGCAACGACTTGCGGCAGCGCTTCGGAGGTGCCGTCGGGCCTCAGCAAATACGCGAATGCAGTTCCCGCAACGACATTACTGCCAGCTTCCTTTTATCTGTCCGCCAAACCCGGGTGGTGGCCTTCAGGAAAGGCCTGGCCTCCGATTGGGCCGGATGTGACAGGAGGAAATGTCGCCGGGGTGGGCGGGCACGCTTACACGATTCCTGCTGAGGATTGCTATTTGAAGGTCATGGGTGGAGCAGCTACCGGAACTGGCAGCGTTCTAACCTTCAACGCCAACCGATGCTACTCTAGCGCATCTGCAACAGGGCCTCAGCCACCGACGAGTCTGCAAGCCATCGTAAATTAGATATTGCCTGCCCTGGGCCCGAGCTAAAAGGCTTCCCGAGCCGAACTCCGTGGCACCCTTTTCCCGTGAACTGCATGGTGCGCCTCGCGGAACCCTGTTGTCTATAGGTGGTAAGAGTTTTCCACGAGCAACTTCAGGGCACAGCCCTCGGTTGGCGCTAGAGGGTAGGCCAATTTTCATTAACTCCTTTAATGTCATTGGTTTATGGAATTGGCTAGGTGAGGCCCATTTACCAGGGCGCTGGCCCAACTCTGGCAGACTGATTGCGATTGACTAGTACGTCCTTTGAAGTCATTGGTCTGCTTCTAAGTAACTGATTTTAAATGGCCTAGAGCAATAATGAGTGGAAATGTTGCATTTAGGACAGGGACAAATGGCGGTAGCTTGCCCCGCCAGTCAGAAGCAGCCCACCAACAAGCCTATTAGATTTTCCCCGCAGGCGAAAGAGCGTACATGATTCGAGTGGGCGTAATTGGTTACGGATACTGGGGTCCGAATATCGTCAGGAATCTCCACGGACCGGACAACATTCGTGTGGAGATGGTTTGCGACAAGAGCATGGCGGCGCTTGCTCGCGTAAGAAAGGCTTATCCCGCCGTCAGTACTACCACCGACCCTTGCGAGGTTCTGAAGTCTCCGAATATCGACGCGATCGCAGTCATTACTCCGGTTTGGACCCACTACGAGTTGACCAAAGCAGCGCTCGAGAACGGCAAACACGTTTTTGTTGAGAAGCCCTTCACGGCAAGTGCGGCTCAGGCAGAAGAACTGATCGAGCTGGCGGAGCGCAAGGGTCTGACCATTATGGTGGACCACACCTTCTTGTTTACCGGTGCGGTCCGCAAAATTCGGGAGCTGGTGGAGAGAGGCGACCTGGGCGATCTCTATTACTACGATTCGCTGCGCGTCAACCTGGGCTTGTTTCAACACGACGTGAGCGTTGTTTGGGACCTGGCGCCGCACGACCTCTCGATCATGGATCACTTGATCAAGAAGGAGCCGGAAGCCATTGTCGCCACCGGCGAGAAGCACCTGAACGGCGTCGAAGACGTTGCGTTCATGACCATCTATTTCCCACAGAACATCATCGCCCACGTCAACGTGAACTGGCTTTCCCCCGTAAAGATCCGGACCACGCTGATTGGCGGCGAGAAGAAGATGCTGGTTTGGAACGACCTCGTTGCCGATGAAAAGATCCGCGTCTATGACAAGGGCGTGCGTATCAACAACGGAGACGGAGAGGGGATCCGCGAGGCCCTGGTGAGCTATCGGACAGGGGACATGTGGGCTCCGCAGATCGAACAAACGGAAGCGCTCCGCGTCGAGCTGGGATATTTTGCAGACTGCATTTTGAACAACAAGACGCCCTTCAACGACGGTCACGCTGGCCTGCGGGTCGTCCGCATGCTGGAAGCGGTGGACCGCTCCATTCGAAAGAAAGGAGAGTTGGTGCGCCTGTGAACGAATTCTGCGCGATTGCTCCGGACGTGAAGCTTGGGTCGGGCGTGAAGCTTTCCAAATTCATCAATCTTTACGGCTGCGAAATCGGAGAAAACACCAAGATTGGCGCGTTCGTCGAGATTCAGAAGAACGCGACCGTTGGGAAGAATTGCAAGATTTCCAGCCACACTTTCGTCTGCGAAGGCGTAACCATAGAAGACAACGTCTTCATCGGACATGGAGTCACCTTCATCAACGATTCCTATCCGCGCGCAACGACGGGGGAAGGCCAGCTCCAAACAGAAAGCGATTGGAAAGTCGAGCGAACCTTGATCAAGAAGGGCGCTTCGGTCGGTTCGGGCTCCACGATTCTTTCGAATGTGACCATCGGAGAAAACGCCATTGTCGGCGCCGGCTCGGTGGTCACTAAGGATGTTCCTGCGAACGCCGTTGTGGCTGGGAATCCCGCGCGGCTGAAGAGATACCTAGACGCGAAAATTGCTGAGGTTATAGGAGACAGAGAGTGAACGGAAAAAGCGCCATTCCATTTCTCGATTTGGTGACGCCGCATCGCGAGCTGGCACCGGAATTGACCGAGGTCTTCGCGCGGGCATTGAACACCGCGGGCTTCATCGGCGGCCCAATGCTCGAGCAGTTTGAAAACGCATTTGCAGAGTTTTGCGAGGCGAAATACTGCGTTGGGGTGAGCAGCGGAACCGATGCGTTGCGTTTTGCGTTGATGGCGGCAGGAGTGAAGTTCGGCGACATCGTGATCACCGTTCCGAACACTTTCATCGCGACTACGGAAGCCATTTCGCAAGCGGGCGCCGAACCCCGGTTTGTCGATGTTGATGAGCGCACCTACAACATGGATCCGGTGCAGGTTCGCAGATACGTGACCGAGAGCTGCACGTTCGACTCCCGCATGGAGCTTTTGATCGATAATCGAACGGGAAAACCGGTTACGGCCATCGTTCCGGTCCACCTTTATGGACAAATGGCGGACATGGACGAGCTTCTGGAAATCGCCCAGCAATACAATTTGAGCCTTGTGGAAGACGCCTGCCAGGCGCACGGCGCTCAATATTTTTCACGAAAGGAAAATCGCTGGCGCACTGCTGGATCGATGGGAGTTGCGGCGGCTTTCAGCTTCTACCCGGGTAAGAATCTCGGAGCCTGCGGCGAAGCGGGAGCGGCTACGACCAACGATGAAACCCTTGCGCGCAAGATGCGCATGTTGCGCGATCACGGCCAGGCGAAGAAGTATTATCACGACATGGAGGGTTACAACGGGCGCCTGGATTCCATCCAGGCAGGTCTCTTGCACGTGAAGTTGAAGCATCTTTCCAGCTGGAATGCCAGCCGTCAAGAACGCGCCCGGAAGTACGACGAGCTTCTTTCCGCTGTTAGTGCTGATATTAAAACTCCGTTCGAGCCATCCTGGTCCAGGGCCATCTATCACCTGTATGTGATCCAGGTGGAAAACCGTGAAGCGGTACAGGCGGCGCTTGCCAGGGAAGGCATCGGAACCGGAATTCACTACCCAATTCCACTGCATCTGCAGAAGGCGTACGCGAACCAGGGCTATCGCGCAGGAGATTTTCCGGTGACCGAAATGGCCGCCGAGCGAATCCTATCTCTGCCGATGTTTCCGAACCTTTCGGAAGTGGACCAGGCGCGCGTCGTCGAGACGTTAATTCGAATCGTTCAGGAATCGAAGCCGCAACGTGCAGCGCTAGCGGCGGATTAATCCAACCACCCCAAGCGAGCATAGCCGGTCACGCGGGCCAATTCCTCAAGGACCATTCAAGATAAGCGATCGTTAAGCACTGATTGTGATGTCCTCAACGACAACTCGAGAAGCAGACGTTTCTCCGAGCGCTTCGTCGCGCTCTGTCGCCTGCAATGAGCGGCTCCGAGGCAAGCATGTTGGGGTGGTCATGTTCTCGTTTTACCCCAATGACCCGCGGCCACGACGCGCCCTGGAAGCCATGGTGCGCGAAGGCATGTTCGTCGATCTTATCTGCCTCGGAGGCGAGGGATCTCCTTCCCGGGAAGTGCAAGGGAACATTGAGGTCTTTCGAATCCCGCTGAAACGCCGCCGCGGCGGGATGCTGGCTTACTTTTGTCAATATGCGGCCTTTATTTTGATGTCATCCGCGATTCTTGGGTGGCGCTCTTTTATGCGCCGCTACGATTTGGTCCACGTGCACAACATGCCAGACATCCTGGTTCTCAGTGCGCTAGCGCCAAAATTGTTAGGCGCAAAAGTCATCCTCGATTTGCACGATCCCATGCCCGAATTGATGATGACCATTTTCAAGCTCGAAAAAGAAAGCTGGAAGGTCCGCCTGTTGCGTCGCGTCGAGAAGTGGAGCATCGCTCGCGCGAATGTCGTGGTGACCGTGAGCGTCACATTCAAGCGCGTGTTCTCCGGCCGCAGTTGTCCCCCGGAGAAGGTCGAAGTGGTCATGAATTCTCCGGATGGAGAGATTTTTCCTTTGCGTGCGCCAGTGACGCGCTCCTACACGGGCCGCAAACCTTTCGTGATCATGTACCACGGATCGCTCGTTGAACGGAACGGACTGGACCTTGCGGTCGAAGCCCTGGAGCGTGTTCGCGAAACTCTTCCCCAAGCGGAGCTGCGGATTTACGGCGAAAGCACGCCGTTCCTCGATCGCGTCCTTGAAATGGCCCAAAGCAAGGGACTTCAGGAGGCCGTACATTACCTCGGGCGGAAGCAGCTCGAAGATCTCGTCGGCGAAATTGAAAACTGCGACGTCGGCGTCATTCCCAATCACAAGAATTCGTTCACCGATATCAATACGCCCACTCGCATTTTTGAGTACCTGGCTCTGGGCAAGCCCTGCATCGCTCCACGCACCTCGGGCATTCAAGATTATTTCGACGGCGACTCGCTTGTTTTCTTCGAGTCCGGCGACGCGCAGGACATGGCACGAAGCATTGAGTACGTGTTCTCTCATCCCGCGGAAGTCGCTGAAATTGTCAGGCGCGGGCAGGAAGTCTTTGGCGAACACTCCTGGCAAAAAGAGCGCCAGCGCCTCATCGGAGTTGTCTCCGGGCTTCTGAATAAAGGAAGCAAGCAAGCGGATCTCACGAAAGAGGCAATCCTCTAAGCGCCATGTTCAAGGACCTGCAAAGAGTTGTTGGGATTGTCGAAAGAGGTTTCCACGGCCGTCGCGTGCTGGTTGTGGGCGACCTGATGCTGGACCGCTACCTGTGGGGCGCGGTCGAAAGGATCTCGCCCGAAGCGCCTGTTCCGGTGGTCCGCCTCGACCACAAAACGCACGTCGCTGGCGGAGCGGCAAACGTTGCGGTGAATCTGCGCGGGCTAGGCTGCGCGGTCTTGCTGGCCGGAGTTGTCGGCTCGGACGAGGATGGCCGCCAGCTTCTGGAAGTCGTGCAAAATTCCGGGATCGACGCAGCAGCAATTCTGGCCACTCCGGACAGACCCACGATTTGCAAGACGCGCATTCTCGGCGGCCGGCAACAAATGCTTCGCGTCGACGTTGAAAAAGCCGGCGAATTCAGTTCCGAGCTGCAAAGCATGCTTGTCGCAAAGATCGAAGGACAAATCTCGGGTTGCTCGGCGATCATTCTTTCTGACTACGGGAAGGGATTGCTGAGTGACTCCGTGTGCCAGTCGATTATTCGGCGAGGACGCGAACTTTCGATACCCACGTTCGTTGACCCCAAAGGCTTGCATTACGAGAAATATGCCGGATGCGACGTGATTTCTCCAAACCGCATGGAACTTGCGGCCGCAACTTCCACGAATTATGGTGAGTTGGAGCTGTTGCTGCAAAAGGGCGAAGTGCTCCGTCAGCATCTGGGGATCAGACATCTCCTTGTAACTCTCGGTGAATTGGGCATCACTCTTATCGAATCTGGCTCGGTGCAACGTTTCCCGGCGCTGGCCCGCGAGGTCTTCGACGTCTCGGGCGCGGGCGATACGGTCATCGCGACGGCGAGCGCCGCCATCGCCGCCGGCTTGCCTCTTCACGAAGCCATCCGGCTTGCCAACGTGGCCGCAGGAATCGTCGTCGGGAAACTTGGAACTGTTCCAATATCCAGAGACGAATTGCTCGCGCGGCTGGCATCGGACGGAGAGAAGGGCCAGGCGGACAAGATTTGCTCGCGGGAATCGGTGATGAAGCGCGTCGCGCAATGGCGCGTCTCGGGTCAAAAAATTGTCTTCACCAACGGATGTTTCGATTTGCTGCATGTGGGCCACCTCGCGCTTCTGGAGCAGGCCAAGCGCGAAGGGGACCGCTTGGTGGTGGCGCTCAACACAGACCGATCCGTCCGTTCCCTGAAAGGCGCCGGACGGCCGATTATTTCCGAAGATGCCCGCGCAAGAATCGTGGCGGCTCTGCCTTCTGTGGATGCCGTCGTGTTTTTTGACGAAGAGACCCCCTTGGATCTGATCCGCGCCATCAAGCCGAACGTTCTCGTCAAAGGCGGCGACTATTCCGAGGAAGAAGTGGTTGGCGCGAACGATATGAGGAGCTGGGGCGGCAAAGTTTCGTTGATTCCGCCCGTCGAAGGTTCCAGCACAACGGAGATCTTAAAGCGGGCGATTGCGTCTCTGGGCCCGGAGTCTCTCGGCCTGATTCAGTAAGAGAAAACCATGGATCAACGCAACGTTCTTCCATCCTATGTTTTGGTCACCCCGGCGCGGAATGAAGAAGCGTTTATCGAGAAAACGCTCGAATCCATGGTTCGACAGACGGTGCTGCCTTTGAAATGGGTCATCGTAAACGATGGTTCAACAGACGCGACGGCAAGTATTGTCAGCCGTTATCTCGAAAAGAACCCGTGGATCGAATTGGTCAATCTTCCGCAGCGCCGGGAACGCCATTTCGCCGCAAAAGTGCATGCCATTAACGCGGGCCTCGAGCGACTACAGAGCATCGGATACGATCTCATCGGCAACTTGGACGGAGATATTTCCTTCGATCCGGATCACTTCGAATTCCTTTTGGGAAAAATGAAGAATGATCCTAGGCTTGGTGTTGCGGGAACGATTTTTAGAGAAGAGAATTACAGCTCTGAAACTGACAGCTTTGAAGGTCAGAATCACGTTGCCGGCCAGTGTCAGCTGTTCCGGCGCGAGTGCTTCGAGGAAATTGGAGGATATTGCCCGAATAAAGCCGGCGGAATCGATTGGATCGCCGTCACCTCCGCGCGAATGAAGGGCTGGAAGACAACAGCCTTCCGGGAAAAGTCGTTTTTCCATTACCGCCACCTGGGAACGGCGGAGCGCAGCGTTTTCGCGGCAATGTTTTCCTACGGCGAAAAGGATTATTACCTCGGCGGCCATCCTCTTTGGGAACTTTTCCGGCTCACTTATCGCATGGCCAAGCGGCCTTATTTCACTGGAGGGCTGGCGCTGGGATTAGGCTACGGATGGGCGATGCTGCGCAGGGTAAAACGGCCCGTCTCCAAAGAGCTCATGAAGTTTCACCGCAAAGAACAGATGCGCAAGCTCAAGGGAATATTAAGAACAGTTTTGACCTTGAAGTCGGTCGATAATTTCAAAGTCCTTTCGGATTAATCTCAACTCCTTCGCCGGGTCTCCGTCATGGAAAAAACACAAATTGCAAAAGTGCAAGCGTCCGTAACCCGCTTCACGGACTGGCTCGATCGTTACGGCGAGACTTCCTGGGATCACCAGAGTTTTTACGCAAGCAAGCTGGGCCGCGCCGCAAAAGCGCTTTACTACCGCAAGCCTTTGCTCGGCACGTTGGCCGTAGCTCCGATGGTGTTTAGTGAAGCTTTTCTTCCTTCCGCACGCAGGCTCTTTTGGAAGCGCCAGCGGTTGCCAATTGCCGACGCGCACTACGCCATGGGTTTCGCGTTTCTCGCGCAGATGCACGGCGGGGGTGCGTATCATCAGCGCGCCGTCCATTTTCTCGAGGTTCTCAAGGAGACTCGCTGCCGCGGTTACGAGGATTACTGCTGGGGATATCCTTTCCACTGGGAGACGAGAACCGGCACGTTCATGGAAGGC
>Ga0126381_100002797_pt1 | contig 18923 bp, 16 predicted proteins | sample PanSoiMetPlot_28_FD_96465 | JGI IMG/M metagenome (GOLD analysis project Ga0126381, IMG submission 96465) | Tropical forest soil microbial communities from Panama - MetaG Plot_28 | ecosystem: Environmental > Terrestrial > Soil > Tropical forest > Bulk soil | place: Panama | collected 2016-02-17
GCACTCTTGCCTTTCACCCACTGGCCTCCCCGCTCCAGCTGGAACGCGCGCTCGGAGTAATCGTTGTGGAGAGCGTATCCGGCGACAAATCCGAACGCGTTCTCCTTGGAAACGTAAAGAGCCTTCTTACCGATAATGACCGCGAGTTCAACCTCCCAGTCAACCTTGGTCGCGTTCCTTGGAATCATGACTGCGTCATTCGGGCCTACCAGCGAAGTCGTGGCTTTGAAAAAGATCACCGGCTCCTTGGGAATCTCGGCGCCGGTCTCAACCGCATGATCGCGATAGTTGAGGCCGATGCAGACGATTTTGCTGGGACGACAGATGGGCGGCCCCAGGCGCATGTCCTTCGCAAGGCGAGGCGCCGACCGGGAATTCTTCTTCAGCCATTCCGACAGTCTCTCGATGCTCCCATCCGAGAAAAATTGCTCGTCGTAGTCGGAACCGAACCCCGACACGTCGATCGGCGTACCATCCTCGAGTAAAATCCCGGGCTTTTCTTGTCCCACCGCCCCGAAACGGATTAGCTTCATCGGCTCGCTCTCACTGCAGATTCAATCCCGGCTGGCTTCTCAGGATACAAAAAAACACGCCGGTTTTGAAAACCGAATGCGGGCCACAGAGACAACCGGACCCGCCGCCTTGGCCGAGCATCCGGGGACGGGGAATTAGCTCTCGCGGTTACGCTTGATGGCGCGGGCCAGCGTCTGATCGAGCGCCGCTTTGGTTTTCGAGTACTCTTCAAGCGAGATCTCGCCCTGTTGGCGTTCGACTTCGAGCTGGAAGAGTTCATCTTTCAAGGCCTGGAGCAGATTGCCTGCCGATGGCCCTGCGGCCGTGGCAACGGCTGGCTGAGGAGAACTTGGCGACGACTTGGAACGGTTCACGGTGTAGATGGCGCCCGCAACCAGCACGATTCCGAAGCCGCCCAGGATGTAGTAGCGATAGTTATCGAATGGGTCCGGCGCCTCGATGGGCGCACCTAGGCCACCCCCGGGGCGAGTATCGGCGGAAGATCCCGCTCCGCCGGAAGCTTGTTCCTCCTCGTTCCTGAGTAACCCGTTCCCGGAAATATCAAACGCGAGTTTCTGCCCAGGCTGCGGGTTATCCGCCAACTGAGCAATGGCGTCGGGTTGGTTCGGAGGCTGCTTGGCTTCATAGATTCCCGGCTGCACAGGAGAGAACTGCATGGCGCGGGGAATGATGGCTACAAAATGCTGCAGGGGATACACCAGCCGCGGGTCGATTGTGGTCTTGCCGCTGTAGGGCAAATGATAAGTAACCTGAAACTGGGTTTCGCCGGGGCGGAGGGGAAATACGAACGCGTAACGTCCCTTTTGCGCCTGCGGAGTGGGAGAAAGGTTCAGCGGCTGGCCCCCGGCAGTTTGGGCACTGGCTTCCTCGATCTGAGCCGTCTCCGGCACATAGAACTCAAAGTTCGCGTCGTTCATCTGGGTGCGCGCTGGCTTCGAGTTGTTGCTAACGGAGAAGATTCGGGTGATGTTCAGGGTCCCTTGAGCCGCCTGAATGAACATCAGGTCGGCAACCGCGTGCACGCCTTCAACCCTTTGCCCGACGTCGTACACGGTAATGTCAAGCGAACTGGTTCCCGGAGGCGCCATCTGATGATAGGTCACTTCCTGATGAATCACGCGAACTAAATGGGGTGAGCCGCTGTCCTCAAAATTGAAGCTGAACTTGCCTTGCGCATCGGTTTTCGCATGGGCGACTTCTTCCATCCCGGCGCCGAGCTTGATGAGAATCGCTTGGTCTCCCACCGAGGGCTTGCTGGTTGTACCGTTGGTGACCGTTCCGGTCAGGGTGGCGGCCGCCGCAACTGACACCATCAGCAGCGATGTTGCCAGGAAGAACGCGATGCGTTGCAGTCGAGTAATCAAGCTCTGCGCGCCTTTCCGCCCGTCGGCGTGGTGCCTGACTCAAGTAAGGAAATCTCCGACAGGATTGCCGCCGCCTCTTGTTCGAGAGCATTCTTCATGCTGCTGTAATCGCTATCGGGCAGCTTTCCGGCTTTATACTCAAAATTCAGGTCGCGAAGATTTTCGTACACGGCTTCTTTTCTTTCTCGCAGGAAAGCAATGCGCGTCTGTTCCGGTCCCTGATGGACGGTCTCCGGCACGCTAAACATATAAATCAACGCGGCTGCGGTAAGGGCGAGGCAGGCAAACACCATCACAGCTCGGTCTCCTTGCGGGCCTGCTCGCGGAAGCGGTCCAGGTCGGGAAAATCAGACGAAAGTCCTGCGGCCGCCTGAGCCGCCGGTTTGCGTTTATGCCAATTGCGCACAACCAACACCACTCCGCCTACTCCTAAAGCGAGCACGAAGTAAGGCATAATCCAGGCCAGTTGGTCGAAGCCGTGGATTGTGGGCGCGGCCAGAACGGTTGGCCCATATTTGTCGACGAAGGCATCGAGAATGCCTCTGTCCGTATCTCCCCTGGCAACGGCAGCGACCAACTCCTGCTGCTCGGGCGTGAGGTATGGACAACCGTAGTGATTACACTCGAGCAGAACTTGATTGCAGCCACACATGCAGATCACTTTGTGGCCCAGCTTTTCTACCCGGGCGGAATCGTCACCGGCGCCGACGAGAACCAGGGTGCCTAGAGCCACGGCCAGGATCAGCCGTACACGATTGGCCGCAAATGCGCGTAGGAACTTCATCAGTCGCCGGCCCCGACCGGCGCCGTACGAGCGGGAATTGCGGCCACCGTGGCTGGGGCAGTCGCTCGAACCGGAGCCGCATTGGGTATCAGCGCTACCACGGTGCCGAACATCATCACCAGAACGCCGATCCATAACCAGGAGACCAAGGGATTTAAATGTGCCTTGATGATGGGGTGGCCAGTGTCCCGATTCTGCCCCTCGAACACGACATACAAATCCTCCTTTAACGTGGAGCGCACGGTTGGAATGTGCTGCGGTTGCTCGGTCGCGGTGTAGAAGCGGCTTTCGGGATACAGGGTGTCGATCTGGCTGCCGTTTTTGTACACGTCCAAGATCGCGATATCGGCGCTGTAGTTGGGATTTTCGGTCTGGGTATAAGAACGGCTGACCAGCGTATAGGGCCCGATATTGAGCTGGTCGCCAGGGCTCATCTCTTTTTCCGCGGTTTGATTCAGTGGGGTGCCGAGAACTCCCAGGAAAATGAGCGCGATGCCGATGTGTACGATGTAGCCGCCGTAGCGGCGGGTGTTGCGGTGAGCCAGGTGAACCATGGAGGCGGCGAGTCCCTGCCCGGTCTTCGCGGCAATGACCCGCCCGCCGCGAAGGAACTCCGATGCCACCGTCGACACCACCAGGGTAGCCAGCATGGCGGCCATGAGCGAGTAGAAATACGAGATGTCCAGCCACGGCCGGAGGCCAAACGCGGAGCCCCACGATGGCGGCGTGACCACAAGAAGTACTCCCACCCCAAGCGCTACCACGGATGGCCACAGGAAGTTTCGTTTCAAACTCTCGAGAGAGGTCTTACGCCAGGCAAGCAAAGGGCCCACGGCAGTGAGCAGCAGTAGTCCTAGCGCAAAGGGCACGGCCACGCTATTAAAGAACGGCGGCCCGACGGTCTCCTTGTGCCCCTTAACCCACTCGGTCAGGACCGGGAACAATGTCCCCCACAGGACGGTGAAGCAAATCAGAAGGAAGAGCCAGTTGTTGAACAAGAAACTGGATTCGCGCGAAACCATCGACTCCAGCCGGTGCTCAGTCTTGAGGTAGTCCTTGTTCTTCCAGTACAGAAAGACGCAGACCACCAGAATCACCACCAGGAAACCGACGAACCAGTCGCCAATCGAAGACTGCGCGAAGGCATGCACGGAGTTCACGATTCCGGCGCGAGTAAGAAATGTGCCAAAGATCGACAGACCGAATGTGGAGAAGATCAGCCACATGTTCCAAGTCTTCAGCATGCCGCGCTTTTCCTGCATCATGACCGAATGCAGAAATGCAGTGCCGGTCAGCCACGGCATCAGGGATGCGTTCTCTACCGGGTCCCAACCCCAATAGCCTCCCCAGCCGAGCACGTTGTAGGCCCAGTGCGCGCCGAGCGGAATGCCGAGGCTTAAGAATCCCCAGGTGACCATCGTCCAGCGGCGGGTGATGTGAATCCATTTATCCCCAGGGTAGCGCATCCAAAGCGCGCCTAGTGCGAAGGCGAAGGGAACCGTGAAACCCACATACCCGAGATAGAGCATGGGCGGATGAATCACCATCTCGGGATACTGCAGCAGGGGATTGAGACCCGCTCCATCCGCCTGCGGAGCACCTTGCATCACCGCGAAGGGCTTGGCCGCGAAATTCAGCAGTAACAGAAAAAAAACCTGCACCGCCGCAATGATGACCGAAGCATGTGCGAAGAGGCGCACGTCGGTTTTGTGGCGCAAACGCAACACCAGAGCGTAGGTCGAAAGCAGCAGCGACCAGAACAGGAGCGAACCCTCTTGTCCCGACCACAGCGTCGCAAATTTGTAAGGCAGGGGAAGATCGCGGTTGCTGTGGTGATAAATGTAGGCGAGGGAAAAATCGTTGCGGAATGCGGCTGTGACCAGAACTAGAGCGGCCAGAAATACCGCCGCGAAGGTGGCGATTCCCGCCCGGCGTGCGGTTTCGCCGAGCCGCGCCGAACCGGGGCCCTTGATCAAGAGGGCTACGAACCCACCCAAAAACGCGTACCCGCTCAGAGCGAGTGCGAGCAGGAGCGCAAAACTACCTAGTTGGGACATGCTTACAGTTATTTTTTCAGACTTGCGGGGTACAGGCAAATCCCACGGAAATCACTAGACACGCCTGCGAGTTCGGGAACTCTGGATTTAGGCCTCTCCGTCGAGCGCTTCGCGCACTTTAGAAATCAGCTCCTCGGGCGGGCAAGGCTTGCGCAGGAAAGTTACGCCGAGGCCGGAATACTCCGGTTCGGCCTCATCCATCCCGGTGACGACAAACACACGGACTGCGGGCCGGGAGTCGCGGAGTGACCGCGCAAAGGCGGCGCCGCTGGCCCCGGGCAGAACGTGATCGGTTACGATCACCCCCAATTGACGGCTCGACGCTTCGTCCGCGAGCCAGTCCCGTGCCGCTTCTGCGCTGGCGACTCCCTTAACGGAGAAGCCAGCATCGCGGAGCACGGCTTCGCGCACCGAGAGTTGCGTGGGGTTATCGTCGATGACGAGAACTTCAGGCATCGAACTCCTCGGGCCACGACGTCAGCTAATTACCTTCAGGGGAGTTCACGCAGTTTGCTTCTGCTCGGCATGGCGAGCCAGAATCTCGCGCTCGGCGTTGAACCAGTCCTCGTCCGCATATCCGTGGACGTAGCCCCGCTGCTCAAAGAGCTCGTACGCGCGAAGACGAATCTGATGCTCCAGCTCGACGGGAGCGTGATTCCCAACGGCGTACCCGTTGCCGGTATCGGGCATCTGCAGCACTTTCTTCTCAGCTTTCGGTTTGACTGCGCGGGGCGACCTTGCTTTGGCCATCTCTATTACTCCTTCACTTTTCGTCAAATGGGGTTTGGGCCAACCACAGGCGCAAACAACCGAACGGCTGCATACATCCTTAGTGGCGGGTTATGTCCTAATCATAAACCGGAGTGGCTGTGAAAAATTCTGGGTCGCGCCACAAAAAATTCTGCTTCGCATGAGCAGTTTTTTTGACATGTTGTCTTAACGTGATTTTCATAGGATGGTTGCGAGTGCTGAAACCACTTTCGAGATCGAACTTCGTTCAAGCAAGGCGTGTTCGCGCGCGGCGTGGTGGACGGTCATGCCAGTGATCCCTATGGGTTGTGGGGATGCCGCCGTCGCCCGCGAGTTCAGTCACATTGCCGCCCCCCTGGTGCTCTTGAATCTCACCGACACAGAGTACGAGGAAATTCCAGGCGTCATGATGCCGGGGCGGAGCGTGGTGTTTGACCTGGAATTTTTCGGGCGCGGCCGCTAAGGAAGGGTCCCGAGTCCTCGTCAGTGAAAGTCGTGCGAATGGGTCTCGGCGCGGGTAATGTTGAGCGCAGCGACCCGCGTGGCTTTCACGGAAATCACGCCATCCTGATTCTGCAGAGTGCCGTCAATGATGAGAAACCGTTCCGTGGCCAGCAGCAACCGGTTCTGCTGAAAGCGGTCGGGGGTGACAATCGCGTTGGAAACTCCGGTTTCATCTTCTAGGCTTAAAAAGACGAACCCCTTGGCGGTGCCCGGGCGTTGGCGAGCAATCACGGCGCCGGCAACGCGCACTTTGCGGCCGCTGGGAAGATTCGCCAAGTCCTGCGCGCGTAGCACGCCCATTTTGTCCAGGCGCTCGCGGTGATAAGCCATCGGATGGGGTCCCACCGTCATACCGGTTCCACGAAAATCCGCGACCAGGCGTTCTTCGTCCGTCATTTTCCTTAACGGAGATGCAAGATCGGATCGCGGAATGGTCTCCAGCAATGGCCCGGCTGGATTAGCCGCTGCACCCGCGCTCCACAGGGCATCGCGACGATGAAAAACACTTTCCCCACAGAGACGCAGAGCCGCAGGAGAATTCTTATTTAAAACTTTCGCGATGTCCGTGGGTGGCTGGAGTGTCGATCCAATTGCGTTCAGAGCGCCAATTTCGGCGAGAGTGTTCAGTTCGTCTTTTCTCAGCTCGGGCACGCGGCGAACCAGCTCCTGAATGGAACCCCAGGGTGCGCGCTTTCTCTCTCGTGCAACCGCCTGCCCCGCTTCTTCGTGCAGCCCGCGCACGTAGCGCAGGCCAAGGCGAAGTGCAAGAGTGCTGTCTCGATGGGACTCAGACGGCGAAGGATTTGCCACTTCCTGGGCTGCCTGTAAGTAGGGAGGGGCGACCTTCTTCGCCGAGTTCGGATGGCTGAAGGCTGACGGTTCCAACGTGCAATTCCACTCCGACCGGGTGACATCGACTGGCAGCACCTTCAAGCCGTGGCGTTGCGCGTCCTTCACGATGGTTGCGGGACTGTAAAAGCCCATCGGCTGGTTGTTCAGCAATGCCGCCGTGAATGCTGCGAGGTAATGGCATTTGAGATAGGCGCTGGCGTAAGCGATGAGTGCGAAGCTGGCGGCGTGCGATTCGGGAAAACCATAAAGAGCAAACGAAGTAATGGAAAGGACAATTTGCTCCTGCGCTTCCTGAGAGATTCCGTTTCGCGTCATGCCGGCGCGCAGCTTGGCTTCGATTTCGCGCATGCGTTTTTCGGAGCGCTTGAATCCCATGGCGCGGCGTAGCTCTTCGGCTTCGCCGCCGCTGAATCCGGCGACGACCATAGCCATGCGCAAAAGTTGTTCCTGAAAAAGGGGTACGCCCAGAGTGCGCTTGAGCACCGGCTCAAGCGAAGGGTGGGGATACGTCACCGCTTGCCTCCCGAGCCGTCGCTCCAGAAATGGATTGACCATCTGCCCGACAATGGGCCCGGGGCGAATGATCGCAACCTGGACGACCAAGTGATAAAAGCGCGTGGGCCGCAGCCGCGGCAAGCACGACATCTGCGCGCGGCTTTCGATCTGGAACATGCCAATGGTGTCGGCTTTCTGCACGGTGGAATAAACCTCGGTATCGTCCGCGGGCAGCTGCGCCAGGTCGACTTCTTGGTGGTAGTGATCGCGAATCAGGTTCAAAGAATCCTTGAGCGCCGCCATCATGCCGAGGCCAAGCAGGTCGACCTTGATGATGCCGAGATCGGCGCAATCTTCTTTATCCCATTGCACGACGACGCGGCCCGGCATAGATGCGGGCTCGAGCGGAACGACGGAGTCGAGTTGGCCCTGGCAAATCACCATGCCGCCGGAGTGCTGCCCGAGATGGCGCGGCAGATCCTGAATCGCTTCGCATAATTCAAAATATTTACGAATACGCGGATGGCGAAGATCAAGGCCGGCATCGCGGAAGCGATGATCGAAGCTGTCGTTGGCGTCGCGATATTCCCAGTGTGCGACCGCGGCGGAAACTTTATCCAGGGTCTCCGGATCCAAGCCTAGCACCTTGCCGATTTCACGCGATGCCATGCGGCTGCGATAGGTGATGACGTTGGCGGTCATGGCCGCGCCACGCTCGCCATAGCGGCGATAGAGATACTGAATTACTTTTTCACGGTCGTCGCCACTGGGCAGGTCAAGATCGATGTCCGGCCACTCGCCGCGCTCTTCGGAAAGGAAGCGCTCGAACAGAAGCTCCATTCTTACGGCATCCACGGCTGTAATTCCGAGCGAATAGCAGACCGCGCTGTTGGCGGCCGAGCCGCGCCCTTGAACGAGAATGCCCTGCTCGTGGCAGTAGCGCACGAGATCCCAGACGATAAGAAAATATCCCGGCAGCTTCAGTTTCTCTATGAGCGCCAGTTCGCGCTCGATCTGCAGGCGGGCGCGCTCGCGCAATTCGGCGGAGGCACGCGCATAGCGTGACTGAAATCCTTCGCGGGCGCGCTCGCAAAGAAACGACATCATGGTTTCGCCTTCGGGCACGGGATACTTGGGAAATTCGTAGCCGAGGTCTTGGAGCGTGAATTCGAGTCTCGAGGAAAGCTCGACCGTGTTGACGATGGCTTCGGGCAGATCGGCGAAAAGCGCTTGCATGTCTTCCGGCGACTTCACATGGCACTCGGAATTGCGCGCCAGCAGGCGTCCGGCGGTGCTCAGGGTTGAGTGATTGCGAATGGCGGTAAAGACATCGGCCAGCTCGCGAGCCTCTTTGGTCGCGTAGCGCACGTCGTTGGTCGCGAGCAGCGGAAGCCGTAGCTGGCGGGCAATTTCGATGGCAGCACGGTTGCGGACTTCCTGCTCGCGATGGAGATGGCGCTGCAACTCCACATAAACATTGCCGGGCCCATAAATATGCCGCAGGCGCTCAACGGAGCGGCGCACTTCCTCAAAACCGCCCTTCTCGAGCGCGGATGCCAGCGGACCATCGTCGCCGCCGGTAAGCGGAATCAGCCCTTCCGCGTGCTCCTGTAATTCTTCTTCGCAAACTGCACCTTCATTTTTCGCCGCACGCAGCTTCATCTTCGTAATTAAGCGGCAGAGGTTTTGGTAACCGGCCCGGGAAGCAACGAGCAGCGGGAGCCGAAATTCACCCCCGAAACCCAGAGCCCCAGAGTCTTTTTCTAAATGGTTTTTGGATTTGGTTTTCTCTGTTTCGCGGGGATCCGGTGGTGAAAAGTTGCAGTTCACTTCCGCGCCAATATGCGCCTGGATCTTCGCTTTCTGCGCGGCCATATGGAAGCGCGGAGCTCCATAAATACCATCGCGATCGAGCAGTGCCATCGCGGGCATTTTCAGTTCGGCGCAGCGGGCAATGAGGCTTTCCGGCACAGATGCGCCTTCCAGAAAGCTGAACGCGGAACGGGCGTGAAGTTCAATGTACATGGGATGATCGGGACCTCTGGTCATGGGGCGATCGAAACACTTCAGTCATAGCCCCCCTCCAGCATCCACTTGCCATTCAGCAGATCATGTACCAAGCGATACAGTGCGAGGCCGCCATCTTTTTCAATCGCGATGTCCCACTCGTCGCGCAGCCAGGCATCGTGCTCCCACCAATCGCCTGAGGAGCGCCACGGGCCTGCGGCCCACAGCACTTTGCGGGAGAGTTGTTTTTCCTTGCTATAGGAGATATGGCAGGGCTTGCCGTTTTCACAGCCAACCTTCACGTCCACCGGCGGACGAAAAATTCGCAGAGCGGTGACCAGGGGGGCCGGTGCGCGGGAATCGCTATTTTTCAAAGCCTCGCGGGCTACCGGGCTTTCGATTACGGCACTCCAAAATGCAACTGCCGATGGCGTGAAGCGCCGCATTTCGAACGCTTCACGGCGATGCGCATCCAGCAGGGCCGGCGAACCGGCGCGCCCGCCGCCCACAACTGCGGCAATTCGCGCCAGCGTGAGTTCCAGCTTCTCCGGTTCCGGGGAAGAAGGAAGAAAAAGTCCGTTCTGCCCCGGGCGAGGCTTGGCCGGCTGCATGCGCAAAACCACTTTCACCACCGGAGCACCCGGAGGATGCGCCTTCAAATCCAGCTGCAATAATTTTAGAAACGTTTGCGGATTCAGCAGCGGCACCGGCAGGCGGATGGTCCGTTCGAAACCGGTGAGCGCGGGATCCGACGGGCGTCCATTTTCGAGCATCAGTTCGAGCCGTAATTCCTGCGCCGCCAGAGCACGCGCTTCGAGTCGGGCACAAAGATGTTCGAGCATCCGCTGCAATAAGAATGCAAGCGGCTCCAGCAGCACCAGCGGGAATTCCAGTTCCTGCGCTTCTTCAAACCGCAACGGCGGGTCGCCGGGAACCAGCGTTCGCGCGCCCATCCCGCGCGCTTTTCGTTGCAGCTCAAGGCCGCGCTGTCCCAGGCGTTCGCTCAAATCAACTTCGGGGAGAGAGGCGAGATCGCGCAATTTACGGATTCCCCAGCGGTGGAAAGTTTGGAGGAATTCTTCGGCCTTCTCAGCATCCGCTTCCTCGGCAAATAGCACTTCGACAGGCAGCGATCCCAAGCATTGCGCTTCTTTCATGGTCGGGACAACGGTCACTCCGCTGAAGCCGTGGGCGGCGACGAGCGCCGATTCCAGCGTGGAAGCGACCGCAACATTGGTTTCGAGTCCCATCTGCGAAGCCCGGCGATAGATCCCGCGCGCCATTTTGGGGGTTGGGCCGAACAGTTTTTCGAGGCCCGACAAATCCAGCAGAACTGTGTCCGGAGCGGCATCTTCCACGCGCGGCGAAAAGGATTGGGCACAATCGAGCAGTGCGCAATGCGCCGCCGACTCCTGCAACTCCGAACGATCGCGCGACATGACCTCTCCCGAAAGCCCGGCTTGCAGTTTTGTCATTCCGATCGATATGCCGGCGCGCCGTGCTTGTTCATTGGTGGAAACGACTTTTTCTAATGGTGGTTGGCCCGCAATCACGGCTACGGCGTGCGCCCGCAGTTCCGGCTCGGCGCGCACGATGGCCTGCGCGGGAAAATCCGGGACGAAGATGCAGGCAAAAGCCATAAAAGTGGTTGTCGGTCGTCAGCCAAACTGCACATCGAACCATTCATCCGGCACTTACCGCTTTGCTTTCGAAAACTGCTTTCACGGACTGCATCGGCTTGCGTTTCAAGCGCGAACGCAAAAGTTCCGTTTCCACACGCATACCTTCGAAGACCTGCGTGTGTGTCGGTTTCCGGGATGGCTGATGGCTGAGAGCTGCGAGCTTCAGCGCCAGCGTGGCGCACGTCTGCGCGCATTGAAATTCGCTGACCACCAGCAGCGCAGTTTTCGTGGGCTCGACGGCGCGCTGAAAACGGAACCAGGAAGCGAGCGGAATCCGCCGCACGAATTTCTGTGGAATGCCGGCGAGATCAAGTGCGACCAGACCGAATCCCCCGCTTTGCAGAACCAGGTCCGTGGCTTTGAGGACTTGTTCGAGTCGATGTTCCACTATGGTCTTTTTCTGTGTGCCTCTGGGGTCTCTGGGATTCAAGGTTTTGGTCTTTAACCCAGAGGACGCCGGGGCATCCAGAGAAGTACCGCATCTCACCCACAACAATTTGCTGAAATCCATTCCCGCCTTCGCGGCGGAGCTGGGATCAAAGCTGTCGCTGGCGTCGATCAACACGCAGTTTTCATGGCGCCGCGTAGCCGCCGCGAGCGCAGTCACAAGCACGGTCGTTTTTCCTGAAGAAGCCGCCCCGCAGATTTCTGTCAGGCGCCCACGGGGGAGGCCGCCGGTCAGCTCATCCAGCGCAGAAATACCGGTCGCGAGCATCTCCGGACGCGGGCACACCTCCAGCCGCGAAGCCGGGCGTACATCGATCAACCGCTCGGAACCGGCAATATGCTTCAGAATGGCATTCATTTTCGCGTGGAGACCCTCGACCGGCGGAAGCGACGGAGGGCCAACGGCATTCCACGAAAGAGAAGACATGCGGAACCTCAGGCGGAAGATCAGGACTCGAACAATGGCCAACCTTGCTGAGGTTAGACATTCAGCCGGAACGCAAAAACCAGAGACTTTCGCTTTTTTTTCGCCTACAAGATTCTGCTACCGGGGGCGGGGGTTGTCAAGCGGTGAAAGGGCCGTCAAATCTGGAGTTTGGCCCCACTCTCGATAAACCCGAGCGGCCTTTCTGCCCTGACCAAGGCTCTGGCGCAGAAAGGCCGCTCGGTACCGCAATGCGGATTCAGAATACGAACCTCGCCATCAAGTAGATGGAGTTGTTGCCATTGGCATTGCGGCCGGCCTGATCGTAATTGGTCGACCCGCCGTTGAAGCGCGTATAGCCGGTGTATTGCGCGGTGAGGCCAACATTCTGTTGCGGCCACCAGGAGACATTGAAAATGTACCCCTTCGTCTCCGGGTTGCCGTTCAGATTGCCCGTGATTGCCGCCTGCGGATAGAGGAGTGGATCCGAGCTTCCGGTTACGCTGAACAGGCCCACGGTAGTCGACACTCGCGTGCCCCAGTGATACTCCGCCTCACCCTGTAGCGTATTCAGGTGGTGGTTCGCGAACTGGGCCGGCGTCGACACCAGAGAAGAATTCTCGCGAATGTAGGTCCCGCGTAAGGTGAAGACATCGTTCTTCCAATGTGGGAGGGTGCGGTTGTACTGAAAGTCCGCCGCCCAGTCGGTGAAACTGTCTTGGGGACCGGTAATCCCACCGTTCGTACTCTTCAGGTGTATGCCGTAGGTGCCAATTTCGAAATCGTTGTTCTCGCTGGTGGTTTGATAAGCCAGACGCCAGTACGGCGCCATGCCGCGGATGTTGATGGCGCAGCAGGTTCCGTCATTGGGTTGGGAAGACCCAATGTGCTCGGAGCGGTAGACCGTGCCCACGAAATAAAGATGGTCGTTCCACATGCCGTAACCGCCAACTCCGGCGACATCCTGCGCCAGGCCGCCGTTGATGAGGGCTCCGGCGGTAGGTCCTGGAGCCACGTTGGTGGAAACGAAGGGGAATCCCCAGGCCGGCGTGCTGTTCCACAAATCCTCGACGGTCGGATTGTTATTCAGGGTTACTCCGTAGGTGAGTGGCTTGCCAAACAGCTTGCCGTTGGTGCCGGCGGCACGAATATCCGTGTTGTCCCAGCTGAAGTGGTCAGCTTGTGCGTCGTAGGTCACCTGCGCGAAACTGCCCACATGGCTTGCCCACTGGCCGGCAAGAAACAGCGAAACCGCCTGCGGAAATTCGAAGTTGCCGTTCTGCGTGCCCGGCTGCGGGGCTTTGGTCGATGTGAACGAGGTGTCGAACACCACCGAGAGCGGCAGCGACTCCAGCAGGTTCAGGCCGGCATTGTCCTTTTTGTCCGCATTGATGGTGGGCTTGGTCGCGAAGGTGTAGCCTTCCAGCTTGAATTTCCGACCAAACGGAGTCAGCTCGGGCGGCGTGTAATGGCATGAGGAGCAGGCTAATCCGGTTTGCCGCGAATAACTGGGAACCGCGCTCGCGTGGGGCACGTAGAGCGCCAGGAACATGAGCGCCGAGAGTCTTCCGAAATCTCTGTAGGTAAGAAATGAAGTTCGAAACATTCGATTAGCTCCTTGTTTTCGGCTCGCGAAGCGACAATCGCCTGGCGGTTTTTTCCGGGGCAAATTGCCGGGTTGGGGAAGCTTTAGTTTTTGGCGTGCGAGATTTGGGGAAAGTTGCCACTTCCGATAACTTCATTTGCGCGAATTTTTTCTGGCAGACCGCCATGGTCTGGTCGAGCGCGCGCATGACCGGAAAATCTCCCATGGGCTTAACCGGATGCCGCGCCAGAAAGAAGTCGATGACCGCACCCATGGTGATCCGGCTGGCGGCGGAGGCCAATTGAAAGCCCCCTTTGGTGCCGCGGCGCGAAATTAGGAAACCGCCCCAAACCAAAAGCTGTAGAATCTTTGCAGTTTCCGCCTCCGGAACCCCGATTTTGGCCGCGATCATCTGCGATTGCATTTCCTTGTCGGAGCTTGCCAGGCAGCACAGTGCCTTGAGTGCCGACTGCAATCGCTTGGGGAATGCCGGCCAGGTCACGGGATTCTTTCCTTTCGGAGTCGATTGTCCGAAAGGACCGAGGGCGTGGTCTGTGGGCCTAGCTACAAAGGAATGTGATTAGAATCACAAAAACGGAGTTCCGACTCTGATGGGCGCGGGTGCGGTCGCCTCGGGGGGGCAATTTGGATTTTCGGGGCTCTCGTTTACGTTCCGGCAGCTGAGTACAAGTGAAAATGATTCCTTCGAGAAACGATGGCGCGATTTTGCTCACCGATCGCCTCATCCTCCGCTCCTGGAGCGAATCCGACCGTGAGCCTTTCGCGCGGCTGAATGCTGATCCCCGGGTGATGCAGTTTTTGCCGCGTGTGCTTTCGCGCGAGGAAAGCGATGCCGCCGCCAAACGGATCGAGGATCATTTTCGCGGGCATGGATTCGGCTTATACGCCGCAGAACTCCGAGAACCCAGGCAATTCATCGGCTTTATCGGCTTGAGCATTCCCGCATTCAAGGCGCGATTTTCTCCCTGTGTCGAAATTGGCTGGAGACTGGCGGCCGAGCACTGGGGACAGGGCCTGGCCACGGAGGGCGCGCGCGCGGTCGCGCGGCATGCGTTTCGGGAATTAGGGCTCGCAGACATCGTCTCCTTCACGGTTCCGGCGAACACCCGGTCCCGCCGAGTCATGGAGAAACTCGAAATGACTCACGATCCCGAAGAGGATTTCAATCATCCCCAGTTACCGCCCGGGCATCCTCTGCGCCGCCATGTCCTCTATCGACTCTCTCGATCGGGCTGGAACCATGGCTGAAATCCGAGCGTAGAGGAGTGCTAGGGAGTGGTGTGGCTTCGATCGCGTGACAAATGTCAGATGTCGGCGCTGACGATCCGCACTGGCGGGTTCTCAACGCTTCCATCATTCTGAACAGGGTTGTTGATACAGGATTTATGGGCTATGCTGGAGGCCTACTCCCTAGACTTCTTGGACCATTGCCTTAACTCAGGTTTTCCCGGAGTTCGCCGATGACGCTAACTCGTTTTGTTCGTAAGAATGCTTTTCGGAATAAGCGGCGCACCTTCTTGACCATCGGTGCGATTGCTTTCCCGTTGTTGCTGCTCTCGTTTCTGATGTCGCTTTGGCGGGCTTTCTACGGGGACGATTTGCGTTCCGCGCAGTCTAACCAGCGCCTCATCACGCGCCATAAAGTCTCGCTGACAAATTTTGTCCCTGGTTACTATCGCGAGAAGATCGAACACATCCCCGGCGTCGCCAAGGTCGTCCCCATGAACTGGTTTCAGGGGGTCTATAAGGACGCGACGCAAAAGAACTTCTTTGCCCGCTTCGGAACCGATCCCGACGAGTTTTTTGATATTTATCCGGAGTTGTCGATTCCTCCGGACCAGTTGGAAGCCTGGAAGAAAGACCGCGCCGGCTGCGTCGCCGATGTGGAGCTCGCGAAGAAATATGGATGGAAAGTCGGGGACCGGATCGTAATACAGGGCGATATTTATCCCATTCGTCTCGACCTGACTCTGCGCGGACTGTTCAAGGTCACCACCGACGCACCCAACAATTCGCTTTATTTCAATCAGAAATATGTGGAGGAGGGTGTTGCGTTTGCCAAAGGGAAGGCTGGTTTCTTCAGCATACTTGTGGATTCGCCTCAGAGCGTCGATCGCGTCTCTCATGACATCGATGCGATGTTCGCCAACGCTCCGGAGCCGACACGAACCGAAACCGAGAAAGCCTTCGGGTTGAGTTTCCTGGCAATGCTAGGAAACATCAAGGCTTTTATCTTGATCATTTCGTCGGCTGCCATTTTCACGATTCTGCTGGTGAGTGGCAATACCATCGCGATGTCGATTCGCGAGCGCACTCGCGAAGTGGCGGTCCTGAAGACGCTGGGCTTCACTCGCGGGACGATCCTGGGCCTGTTCATTGGAGAGACACTGGGCATTTCCCTCGTCGGCGGAGTTTTGGGGGCCTTGATCGCGCTCCTGTTTCTGTCCGGTGCAAGTCACGCGCCCCAGGGCGGCCAGTTGTTCCTCATTGCGCTTCATGAATGGAAGTTCACAGCCCCAGCTGCGGTTGGCGCGGCGCTTCTCGCAGGTTTTCTAAGTTCCGCAATACCGGCTTACGGCGCGTCTCGCACCGGCATTGTTGAAGGACTGAGGCATATCGGATAGAGGCACTCCAAATGGCGATACCGATCAGCTACAACATCCGCAATATGATTCTCCGCAAGCGACTGACCCTGATGACCGCACTCGGGATCGCGCTCACGGTAACGACCACCGTGTTCCTGATGATGCTTTTGGCTGGAATGCGGAAAGCTTTCGTCTCGAGCGGCGATCCACTCAATGTCCTGGTTCTGCGAAAAGGGTCGACTTCGGAACTCACCGGCGGATTTACGTTAGATAAGTTACCCATCCTCAAACAGCTTCCCGGGATTGCCACCGACAGCCACGGTCAGCCGATGGTGTCGGGCGAGTGGGTGGTTGTGGTTACGCTTCCCCGTAATGGAACCGAAGTCAATGTGACGTTGCGAGGCATGGAGCAGGATGGAATCGAAATTCGTCGCAACCATGTGAAGTTGGTCGAGGGTAGGTGGTTTGCGCCCGGTCAGCGTGAAGTGGTGGTCAGCCGCTCGATTCACGGCCGCTACCCCAATACCAATGTCGGCGACACTATGGACCTGAAAGGCCCATGGAAGATTGTCGGGATCTTCGACGGGGGCGGGTCGGCATATGACTCGGAAATCTGGAGTGACTTAAACCAGGTGGCAGGCCAGTTCAATCGGCAGGGGGCGCTGGGCAGTGCTTATCTTCGTGCCACTAACGCCGTAGCCGCCGACGCGCTTAAGCACCGCGTGGTCGATGATCAGCAGCTTCAGCTCGACGGCATGCTTGAGACCGAGTACTACGACAAGCAGACCAGCAACGGCGGCGGAATTCGTTTGATGGGTTACATCGTTGCCTTCACCATGGCGATTGGTTCGATCTTCGCCGCCGCGAATACTATGTACGCGGCTGTGGCCTACCGTTCGCGCGAGATTGCAACCCTGCGAGTGATAGGATTCCGCCGCGGCAGCATCGTCACATCGTTCATTTTTGAATCTGTTTTGCTGGCATTGCTCGGGGCTGCGATAGGAATCCTGCTGATGCTGCCGTTCAATGGCATGAGCACCTCGACCTCCAATCAGGTCACCTTCAGCGAGGTTGTGTTCACGATGCAGATTACGTTGTCAGTCGTAATCACTGCGGTGATATTCGCAATCTTCATGGGTCTGATCGGTGGCGTTGCCCCCGCGTGGGGTGCCGCACGGCGTGAGATTCTGGCCGCGTTGCGAGATTAGGTTTATGGCGATTGATACCAAACACAAAGACCTCGAGGGCTTGCGGATCGATCGGTCCTCAGTAGCCGAGCCGCCCCAAGTTCCGTTTTGGTCGAGGATGTATATCCTCGTCGGCATTGGCATTTTCGTCCTCGCGGGCGTCGGCGCCCTGGCTTATCGTTTCCTTGGCAATACGCCAGAAGTCGACGTCGTTCGTGCGACCGCGGAGGGCGGGCAGATTGCCGGTAGCGTGGTGCTGACCGCAACCGGCTACGTCGTTCCCCATCACAAGATCAACGTGAACTCCAAAGTCACCGGCCGCGTGAAGTGGATTGGCGTCGAAAAAGGCGACAACGTCAAAGAGGGCCAGGTTCTGGTCCGGCTGGAAGATGATGAGTTTCGCGCCCAGTACGAACAGGCGCGCGGAGCGGCCGACAGCGCGAGCGCTTATCTCGAAGAACTGCAGCACGGATCGCGGCCTGAGGAAATCGCGCAGGCGCAGCACAACCTCGACGAAGCTCAGGCCACCCTGGTGAATGACAAGCTCACCCTGGATCGCACGCGCCAACTGGCGAGCCAGGGAGTGGTTTCCAAACAATCGCTCGATGACGCCGTGGGAAAGTATGACTCCGATCAGCAGCGCGTGAATTCTCTGGGAAAAGTCTTTCAGCTGTCGAAGATCGGCCCTCGCCCGGAGGAAATCGCCCGCGCCAAGGGCGCTCTGACTCAAGCCGAAGGCCAGGCGGCGTATGCCAAGTCGCTGCTGGATGCCACGGTGATTCGCGCCCCGGTTTCCGGCACGATCCTGGAGCGTACCGCGGAAAAAGGAGAGTTGATCACCGCACAATTTGCCAGTTCCGCCGAAGGGGGCCCGCAAGGCTCGGTGGTGTCGCTCGCCGATCTGAACGACATTCAGGCGGATCTCGATATTGCGCAGGACGATTTCGCCAAGCTTACGCCGCGTCAGAAGGCCATCGTTACGGTGGATGCGTTTCCGGATCTCAAGTGGAACGGCGTGATTGCGGAAGTTTCTCCGGAGGCCAACCGGCAAAAGGCGACGATCGAGGTCAAAGTGCAAATCCTGAACCCTGATTCGCACCTGCGGCCGGAAATGAACACGACGGTGCATTTCATCGCCGACCAAACCCAGACTGGAGCAACTGAGTCTGCGGGCGCGTTCGTCCCCGCAGCGGCACTGCGTGACGCGGATGGAAAGAAATACGTGCTGCTCGCATTTGACGGTAAAGCCATGCGCCGCGAGGTGAAGATCCTTTCGCAGCGCAACGGGGGCGCGCTGGTGAGCGGCCTGAACGGCGGCGAGAGCGTAATCACGACAGCGCCAGAGAATTTGAAAGACGGAGACAAAATTAAGGTTAAGGGACAGTCATGAGCACAGCTACAGTAGCGAATGTGACCACCACCACCAACGTAGTTCAGGCCCGAAACGTCAGCAAAATCTTCCGGCGCGACGCGTTTGAAGTCAAAGCTCTAGACGATGTGTCGATCGAGATCGCGGGCGGAGAATTTCTTGCGCTCATGGGGCCGTCCGGCTCGGGAAAGACAACCCTGCTGAACATGATTGCGGCGATCGACCGGCCGACCGCGGGCGAACTCCTGGTTTTAGGCCAGAATATTTTCACCTTCA
>Ga0126381_100002798_pt1 | contig 18921 bp, 33 predicted proteins | sample PanSoiMetPlot_28_FD_96465 | JGI IMG/M metagenome (GOLD analysis project Ga0126381, IMG submission 96465) | Tropical forest soil microbial communities from Panama - MetaG Plot_28 | ecosystem: Environmental > Terrestrial > Soil > Tropical forest > Bulk soil | place: Panama | collected 2016-02-17
GCGAGAGCGACGACGTCTGGTGGCTCGGCTTCGATTGTGCCCATGCCTTCGACTACATGCCGGGAATGGATCCCGTGGTGCGCCGTGTCCAGGATAAGTTTCCCGAGCTGCACGCGCTCGATACCTATCGCGACATCGCCTGGGTCAGCGCTGAGGTTGAAAGGCTCGCCGCCGAGCTCCACCGCCACGCATGAGGCGCCGTCGACAGGTCCGCGCTCTCTACCAGCTCTATGTCGCGCACTGCTGCCGGCTGCACGGCCTCGACGAGCGACTCTTCCTGGCCCGCCTCGCGCTCGGCAAGATGCGCTACCGGATCCCCTCATGATCCGCCCCAAGCACTACGCGACTCGTCGGGTCGAGCTGGTTGCTATGCCGGGCGGGCTTGCCGAATGGCGCGCCGAGGCGACGCTCTATGACGAGGCCGGGCTCATTGCCATCGAGCAGCGCTGGCGCCGCCGCCTTGCTACCCGCGAGCAGGCCAACGCATGGGTTCTCGATGCGCTGGGCATGATGGCGGTGGGCCACCAGATCGACATCACCTATCTGCCGCCGAAAGCGGCGAAGCGATGACGCCGCTGCAATTCTTCGCCGACACCTGCAAGCTCGCCTTCCAGGGCATCGGGACCTATACCATGACTTTGATCGCCCTCGATGAGGTGTGGTGGTCGCCGCGCCGCCACTGGCGCTATCTCCTCACCGGATGCCTGACTTTGGTTGTGACGCTGCTGCTGCAGTGGGGTGCCTCATGATGTTCGCTCTCGGCGTCCTCTGCGGCATGGCGCTCTCCATCGGTGTCCGGGTGCTGCTGCAGATCATCGACGAGCGCTGGTTCCATCGCTCCTGATGGCGGTATTCTACTGGACTTGGTTCCGCTGAACCCCGGCCGGTGAACAGCGGACCAGGACGCCCCGGCCCCAACCTGAATGACAGGAGTTGTGCCTTTCCCTCGCCAAAGAGATTGGTGCAACTGGGGCCGGGGCGCTTGACGCCGCCGGGCAGGGCAGCAATGCTGCCGGGCCAATGGCTGGCATCGGGGAAAGCAAGCTCGAGAAGGTCCAGCGGCTCGCCCGCGAAGGAGAGGCTCGCGACCGCACCCGGCGTGGCGCCAACCCCTACGACCCAACCGACCTTGTCCCCGACGGCAAAGACCCAAATGTCATCATTTCAGACGCCGGTCTCGACCGGGGCACCGTCGAGCTGCTCCGGCACCTGGATCTCGAGCTGGAAGGCACCCGCAACACCCGCTTCGATCCCGCCCGCGCCAAGCCCCACCTGCGCAACCGGGCCGAAACCCCCCTCGACGAATATCGCAACCGGCACTTACTTGCCCCCGAGGACGAACAGCTCAATAGGGCCTACTGGCGCGCCGGGAGGCGCCTCAGAAGCGATTGGACCACGGCTAGGCTTTCCCCCAGGCTCACCCAGGTGCTCTCCCAGACCGTCGGCAACGGCTCCAGGAGGCATGCCGAGACGGACACCGCGCTGGACGCTGTCGACCGGCTCGCCCAGGCCCTCCGGCCGCTGCCGGTAATGCCTCGCGCCTGCGTGGTCGCGGTCGCCTGCTGCGACCAGTCAGCCACCGCCTGGGCGACGATCCGGCGCTCGCCCCCGGTCGACAGCGCCATGGTGGTGCTGCGCATCGGCCTCGAGTGGCTGTGGAGCTGGTATCGGCAGGTCGACCGCAACCGCGAGGCGGCGGCATGACCTACATGCGCGTGGCGGCCCGAGAGCACAAAATGAAGGTTATCGAGATCGGGCATCAGATCCGGCTGGCGGCGGGATCGACCATCAAGCGCCTGGATCGCGAGGGCGGCACCATGGTGCTCATTCCGGTGATCGGCGAGCGCGACGGCTACAAGGAAGTGATTCGGTTGACCCTGGAGGAGGCCCAGGCGCTGCATGAGGCCCTGACAGTGGGGCTCGCTCAGCCTGGGAAGCCGAGCGCCGAGGTGCTGGAGCCATGAGCGGCAATCCCGAGCGCACCGACCTGACGATCCGCAACGAGGGCTTCCACTTCCGCATTGTGGTGCGGACCTTCCATCCGAAGACCGGCCTGCATGAACCAGGACAGCCGGCCGAGGTCGTTCTCGGGCCGGGAGCGTTCGATTGCTTCCATGTCCATGGCGGACAGGCGCTGGAGATCCACCTGGAATGAGCGACATCTTGACGGTTCCCCAGGTCTGCGATTAATCCTGTTGGCAATCGGGGGCTGCGTTCCTCGCTTTCCCCCGGCTCCTCAAAAGTGCGTCCTGAAGACACACGAGCTTCAAAGCCCTCGACCCCGGCTCGTGTAACCCCTGGAACCCGCCGCCTTTCCCCAGCGCGGCGGGTTCTTTATTGCCCAACAGGATCAGATGCCGCGCCGGAAACCGATCAAGCGCGGGAACCTGGGTGCCAGGAAGGCGCCCAGCAAGCCCGTCCAGCCCCAGGTCGACCGCTTCGGTGTGCCGCTGCTGGTGACTTCGCGCCCGGCCTGGGCGATCAAACACGCCATCGCCGTCCGCGAGGGCACGAGCGCCTACTCGCCGGAGATGGCGGGCAAGATCTGCACCATGGTTTCCATCGGCATGACGCTGGCCCATGTCAGCGAGCAGCCGGAGATGCCGAGCGTTCGCACCATGCACCGCTGGCTGGCGATCCACCCCGAATTCAACACCGCCATGGACGAGGCCATCCACGCGCGCGGCGAATATTGGCTCGCCGAGCTGATGACCCTCGGTGACCGGCTGATCGAGGCCCAGCAGCTCATCGAGAGCGAGAAGCAGGGCGCCCGCCAGATGGTCGATCACGGGCTGGTGAACGCGGTCCGCGTGCACTCCGACAACATCAAATGGGCACTCGAGCGAATCTATCCGGCGAAGTTCAGCCAGACCTATCACGTCCACCACGCCGGCCACGACGGTGGCCCGCTGGTGATCCCCAGAACCATCGACCTGACGGCATTGGATGATGAAGACCTCGCCAAGCTCGCGGATGTTCTCGCGGTGGTTAGAGAGTCCTATCTTGAAAATCCCGTCGTCGACGTTGTCGAAGATGGTGGCGCGGGAGAAGAGCGAACGGAGCCTGCTTGATTTCGTCCGCTGGGGCTGGCACTTCCTCGAGCCCGAGACGCGGCCCTTCGTCTGGGGCTGGCATCTCGAGGCCTTCTGCAAGCACCTCGAGGCGGTTACCCGAGGCGAGATCACCCGGCTCCTGATCAACTGCCCGCCGGGGGCGATGAAGTCGCTCCTGACCGAGGTCTTCTGGCCGGCCTGGGAGTGGGGCCCGCTGGCCCAGCCGCATCTGCGCTACGTGACGGCGAGCTACAACGAAGGCCTGACAGTCCGCGACAACATCCGCTTCCACCAGCTCATCTCGCAGCCGGCCTACGCCGAGCTGTGGGGCGACCGCTTCACAATTGATCGTACGGGCGAACACAAGATCACCAACGACCGCACCGGCTGGAAGCTGGCCACCAGCTCCGGCGGCCTGGGCACGGGCGAACGCGGCGACCGCGTGGTGATCGATGATCCGCATAACGTGAAGACGGCCGAGAGCGACGCCGACCGGGCCGACAAGCTGCACTGGTTCCGGGAAGTGATGCCGAGCCGCGTCAACGACCCGAAGACCTCGGCCATCGTGGTCATCATGCAGCGGGTCCATGAGGACGACATCGCCGGCTACATCATCCGCGAGCTGGGCGGCGAGTACGTGCATCTGATGATCCCGATGCACTATGACCCCGGCCGGCATTGCGTGACCAAGATCGGCTGGAGCGATCCGCGCGAGGTCGAGGGCGACCTCTACTGGCCCGAGCGCTTCCCGCCCGAGGTCGTCGAGCGCGACCAGTTCGTCATGGGCCCTTACGCCGTGGCGAGCCAGTTCGAGCAGTCTCCCGCCCCGCGTGGCGGCGGGATCCTGAAGCGCGAGTGGTGGAATCTGTGGCCGCCGCGTGGCGCCGACGAGGAGCTGCGGACCCGCTTCCCGCCCTTCGACTACGTGCTCGCGAGCCTCGATCCGGCGATGGGCGAGAAGGCCGAGAACGACGAATCTGCGCTCACCATCTGGGGCACCTGGAGGGCGATGCCGTCGCACTCGACGCAGCTCGCGCTGCCGGATGGCTCGCTGCTCCGGGCCGATGAGATGCCCCTGGTGACGCTGCCCAGGCTGATGCTGGCCTATTCCTGGAGCGGCCGGCTCAACTTCGCCGCCTTGGTCGACAAGGTCATCGAGCTGTGCCGCAAGCAGAAGGTCGACAGCCTCCTGGTCGAGGCGAAGGCGAACGGGCTCTCGCTGGTGCAGGAGATTATCCGCCTGACCCGTGAGCAGGAGTTCGCCGTGATCCCCAGGCCGGTGCCGGGCGACAAGGTCGCCAGAGCCAATGCCATCGTGCCCATCTTCACCGCCGGCCTCGTCTTCGCCCCCGACCGGAGCTGGGCCGACAAGGTCATCGGCCAGTGCGAGGTCTTTCCCAAGGGCATGCACGATGACCTCGTTGATTCGACGACCCAGGCGCTACACTACCTGCGCGAAATCGGACTGGCCCAGTTCTCGGCCGAGGTCGAGATGGAAGAGCGGCGGCAGCTGATGTTCCAGTCCGCCGGGGATCGACCGCTACCCTATCTGGTCTAGGAGGCGCCGATGGTTGGACGTCGCGAAGACCGTTTCTGCGTCAATTGCAAGCACGGCCACGAGGCCATCATCGGCCAGGGCCGGCCGTTCCTGGTGTGCGAGCGTCCGAACCTCGTCGACCTCGTGACCGGCGAACGTCACGCGGTCGCCTGCGAGGTCGAGCGCAACAGCGCCGACAGTCACCGCTGCGGGCCCAGTGCTTGGCACTACGAGGCCAAGGATGCCGAAGCAGCGGCCTGAGGCGGACTGCGGCTGCTTCTCCTGCGCGCTCGGCCGGCTCATCGACGAACACTTTGCGGGCCTGCAAGAAACCCGGCTCCAGATCGAAACCATGGCCGGGCACCTTGCCATGATGATCTCCACGCTACCGGACGAGATGCACCCCAGGGCCCTCGACTTCGTCGAGGGCCTGATCCGTCGGGATGTGCAGGAATACGAGAAGCAGGATGAGGCCGTGGGGGATGTGGCCAACGAGCTGCCGATATGACGCTCGATCTCGATCCGCTCACCGCCATCCTCTCGGACGATCTGACCGTTGTGGAGTGCTGCGGAACGTGTGACTATTTCGCCCCTCACTGGGGCGGCATTTGCCGACGGTGGGGGCCTACCGCAGTTCCGCTACCGGCACGCAGCAATGTGATCGCGGCCAACGGCCAGGAGGAGTTCAAGCTCTCCTCGGCCGGCATTTGGCCGCCGGTCAAAGCCGAGCTGTGGTGCGGCGAATGGGCGCCCATCAATCACAAACGCAAGAGGCTCGGCGACGATGGCAGAGGTAACGGTCAGCAGTGAAGATCTCGAGGCGCTGCTCTTCGCCACCGGGGTGATCAAGCGGATCGAGCAGGCTGTACACAGCCTGCCCGACGATCCGCAATATCTCCAGGCGCTGCCCAAGCTCTCGAGCGCTCATGCCCGGATCGCCACGGCATGGCGCCGGGCGACGCGCCCCGACCCGCAGCCGCTCGACACGATCCACCTGGGCCCGGCAGAAGAGAGCCTGCTGCGCGAGCTGTTCGCGCTGCCGCTCAACAAGCATCTGCTCGTACCGACCGACGATGCCAGGGTGCTGGTGGCGCGCGATCTCTCGCGCTTCCTCCTGGTGCAGTTCGCCAATGTGCGTCACGCGGTCTTCTGGGGCGCCGATATGCCGGAGTTTTGCGATCTGGATCCCTGGCCGCGCATGGCGATCCGCCTGCTGCCGCGCGGCGAGGAGTACTGCCAGAAGATCCTGGTGCTCCAGCGCGAGCTGGTTCGAATGGAGCACAAGGCGATCCGGTCGGCCGAGATCCGCCGTTTCGAGCCGCCGCTGTCCGGGCCATAAGGTGAGCCGTGAACGACAGCGACATCGCCCCGGTCTTGGTCATCATGGCCGGCGCTGTGCTGGCGATTATGGTGATCTGGTGGATAAGCGGATGGTAGAGGACTTGCTGTTTCACTGCACCGAGCGCTACGCCTACGGCTGGATCGATGCCCGCTTCTTCCTGCGCGACATCGACATGCCTGGGCCGCGCGAGAGCGAGGTGTCGAAGGCGATCCGGGCCAAGGTCCAGGGCGCTTGGGACAGCTTCAATGGGCGCAGCGGGCCCAGCTCGCCCTGGCCAAGAGAATGAAAGTTAAGGCGCCGTGGACGCCGGAGCAGATGGTCGCTCTCAATCGTTGGCAGCACTTCGATAGCGTGCATCCCTTCACCTGTCCCAACGAGCATAAGGGCTCGCGCGTCCTGATCGCCGGCTTCAAGGGCTGGACCTGCCGGTGCTGCGATTACGTCCAGGACTGGGCGCATGACTTCATGTTCGAGCCATGGCCGCGCCGTTCTACCGAACCGACATGAGCTGGTGGCGCCGCACCTGGGCGTGGCTCAAGAAGCAGCTCGGCTGGCCAAAGCCGCCGCCATGATGCCGGTGTGGGAGCTGGTGCCGTTGAGCTTTCTGACGGCCTTCGCCCTCCTCGCCATGCTGGAGATCTACACACGTATTCTCGTGGCGCTGGTCGATGCGTGGCGCCAGATCGTCTTTGAGGAAGAGTACTGGCTCGAATGATCCACTTCCGCCAGCACGTGCCGAACTATGTCGACATCGGCGACGAGCCGTGGTTCGAGGCCGATGTCGAAACGGTCGCCGAGATGTTGGAGCTGTCGCGGGTGAAACAGTGGACCGAACCGCGACTGAAATTTACCGGCTGGTCGCTGGCGCATCGGCCCTACAGCGAACACAACCGGAGCATCGACGGCAAGGTCGAGGGCGGCCCACACTTCTATGAAGATTGGTTGTTGATGGCCAACTTCGATGATCCGACGAGCTGGTGGGTGGTCGGCTATATCACCGGTCTGACGCCGGAACAGGCAAGCGAGCTGCGCACCTGGAAGGGGCCGCAGTGATCGGTGCGGCGGCGTGGATGGACACGCAGCGGACTGTGTGCGTGAGCGGCCACGGTCAACGCGGGCTAATTCCCCTTGCCGGTATCAAACCCGGCCCGCACCGGCCATGATCCTCGACCGCCGCAAGTTCCTGACCGCCATGTTGAGTGCGGCGGTCACCGCGCCGGCCATCGTCAAGGCGTCGAGCCTGATGAAGGTCAAGTTGATCGACATCGAGGCGATGGAGTTTCTGCCCTACCCGCTCGGCGGCCATCCGCACGGCAGCGGCATCGACCTCGCGGCGATCCGCGAGCTGCTACTGCCCGGCCTGCGTGCTCTCGAAGGCCAGTACCGTATGGTCGGTCCACAATGGACGGAGGTGTTCGACAAAACATGATCGGTTTGCTCATCTACCTGATCATCATTCTCATCATCTTCGGGGTGATTCTCTACGCCATCAACGCTCTGCCGATCCAGCAGCCCTTCAAGAACATCGCCTACATCCTGGTGATCCTCGTGTTGCTCTTGATCCTGCTCAGCTTGATCGGCGTGGTCCCGCTCGGGACACCGCACGTCCTCATGCAATAGATGGCTGTCGTCGGGCGGGTGAACGGCGCCGCAGCTCGCAGCTTTCCACCACAACCACACTGGGACGGTCTTGGCTTCTCGGGCGATCAGAACGTCGAGATCACCATTGGCCCGGCCGACAGCAGGGACGTTCAGGATGCTGCTGCTGCAAGCGGCGTCGACATCGATGTCGATGCCGAGGGCGAAGTCACCGTCGACCGGGCGCCGGATGACGATGTTGACTTAAAAGTCAACTTCGGCGCCAACCTCGCCGAGCGCATGGGCGAGCAGGCGCTGGCCATGATCTCGGCCGATCTCTACGAGGGCATCGAGGCCGACGAGCGCTCGAGGTCGCAGATGCTCGCGACCTACAACGACAACATCGACATGATGGCGGTGAAGATCGAGCACGCGCCGGGCGGCGACGGGCAGTCGATCTCCAACTTTCGCCATCCGGTAATGCTCGAGGCGACGGTGCGCTTTCAGTCGGCGGCCGGCGCCGAAATGCTCCCGGCGTCGGGGCCGGCGAAGATCCGCAACGATGGCGGCGATACCATCGAGCTGGACGAGATCGCCTTCGCCTTCGAGAAGGATTTCAACCACTACCTGACGACCGTCGCGACGGAGTACTACCCCGACACCGACCGGGCGCTGTTCTATTTGGCGTACGGCGGCTGCATCTTCAAAAAGATCTATACCTGCCCCGTCCGGCGCCGGCCGGTGAGCGAGGCGGTCTATATCCCCGACCTCATCGTCAGCAATGACTGCACCGACCTGCAGAACGCGCTCCGCGTCACCCACCAGCTCAAATATCTGAAGAGCGAGGTGACGAAGATGCAGCGCATGGGGCTGTGGCGCGATGTGCCGCTGACTCTGCCGCCTTCGCTGCCGACGCCTTCGGACATGAAGGAGGCCGAGGTCACCGGCATCAACCCGATGACGCCGCGCATCCAGGATGCCCGGCGCATCATCTGGGAGTGCTACACCGAGCTGGACCTGCGCGAGCACGGCATGAGCGGCGAGAAGGGGCAGCCGAGGGGCTTGCCGATTCCCTATCGCGTGACCCTGGACAAGGAATCGCGGCAGGTGCTCGAGATCCGCCGTGACTGGTCGAAGGGCGACGAGCTGTTCCGGCGCAAGAAGCATTTCGTGAAGTTCGGCTTGGTCCCCGGTTTCGGATTCTACGACCACGGCTTCTTGCATCTGATGGGCAACCAGACCAAGACGCTGACCGCGATCTGGCGGATCCTGGTCGACGCCGGCATGTTCTCGAACTTCCCCGGCGGCGTGATGATCGAGGGCGCCAGGATGAAGACCAACATCCTGCGCCCGAACCCCGGCGAGTTCCTGACCATCAACACCGGGCCGCAGCAGGACATCCAGAAGGCCTTTGCGCCCCTGCCCTACAAAGAGCCCTCGACGGTGCTCTTCCAGCTCGCCCAGGCCATCGAGCAGAGCGTCAAGTCGGTCGGCATCGCGGCCCAGCTCGAGACGGGCGAGGGCCGGACGAACATTCCGGTCGGCACGATCATGAGCCAGATCGAGCAGCAGACCCAGGTCATGCTGTCGGTGCACAAGCGCCTGCACCGGGCCCAGGCCGAGGAGCTGGCGTGCCTCAGGGAGTTGTTCGCCGAAGACCCGACCATGCTGTGGAAGTTCTTCGGCCGCAACAAGGAGCCGGCTAAGCAGTGGATGGTGCCGGACGAGTTCATGAACCTGAACCTCGTCCCGGCATCGGACCCGAACGTGCCGTCGCAGATCCACCGGATCATGTTGGCGACGGCGCTGACCCAGCTCGCCCAGCTCGGCGGCCCGTCGGTGTTCGACATCCAGGCGACCGCCAAGCGGCTGCTGATGATGATCAATGTCACCAACCCCGACGAGATCCTGATGACGCCGGCCAAGCAGGCGGCACTCGGGCAGGGTGGTCCGCCGCCGCCCGATCCCAAGGTCCAGGCCGAGCAGCTCCGGCAGCAGACCAAGACCATCGAGGCCCAGATGCGGGCCAAGGAGGATCAGACCGACCTGCTGCAGGAGCAGATGGGTGCCACCAACAAACTGCGCGAGCAGCAGGCCGAAGGCGCGCAGCGGCATCTCGACCGGCAATCGCAGGAGCGGATCCAGTCGATGAAGGAGCAGACGGCGCGCCTGCAGCACCGTGGTCAGGAGGCGCAGGAGGGTCAGCGTCTGGGCCTCGATGCCGAGAAGCAGCGCCACGACATGGCCATGGATCATGCCGGGCTGCAGCTCGATCACGCCGGGCTCGCCCAGCAGGAGCAGGAATCGCAGCGCGAGCACGCCCTCGGGCATGCCGGACTGCAACAGCAGGAGCGCACGGCGCAGCGCCAGCACAGTGTCGATCAGGCCGGGCTCGCCCAGGAGGCGCATAGCTCGCAGCTCCAGCACGACCTCGATCAGGCCGGGCTCGCCCAGCAGGAGCGCACGGCGCAACGGCAGCACACTGTCGATCAGGCCGGGTTGGCGCAGCAGGCCGAGGACTCGCGGCAGCAACGCGCTGTCGACAAGCAATCCCTGATGAACGACCGGCTGAGGGCGGTCGCGACGCAACCGCCAGGGTCGACGGGGCAGGGTTGAGTCGTAGGGGTTGCAACCGGTTTCGGGATCCCACCTCTCGATGGGCCTAGCCCCGTCGTCGCGCAGGATAACGCAGGAGGACATGATGGCAAATAGACTCGAGGGCGCCGGCCGCAAGAAGGCGCGCAGCTTCCTGGTGAAGGCCGGCTACAAGGCCGGCGGGTGCGTTGGCGACGTCAAGGAAGGCGTGCACAAGCACGAGAGCTTCCTCCACCCCGGCTCGAAGAAGACGCCGCTGAAGAAGGCCGGCGGCTCGGTCGTCGAGGGCAAGCGCAATGGGGGGCGGCTGGACAAACGCGCTCGCGGTGGTGCCCTGTCGACTGGGGCCAAAAGCCGGTCATTCAACCGGATGAAGCTCAGCGACGACAACGAGTTTCGCAACAAGTACGACGACAATGCTTTCGCCGAGGGCGGCCGGACGAAGGGAAAGAAGGGCAAGGGCGGCCACAACATCCACATCGTTATCGGCACCCCGAGCCCCAGGCCACCCGCGCCGCCGATGGCTGGCGCTGGCGGCCCGCCACCGATGCCCCCGCCGCGTCCACCCATGCCCCCTCCCGGCATGGGCGCGGGTCCGGGTGGGCCACCGCCTGGGATGCCTCCAGGTGGTCCTGGCGGGCCGCCTGGGATGCCCGGTGGACCCCCGATGCCTGGGCGCCCGCCTGGGATGAAGCGCGGCGGTCGCGCCGAGCGTCGCGCTGGTGGTGGTGCGGCTGATTCTGAGCGCCAGGAAGATGTGGCGCAGATGAAGCAGGCTGCCCGGACGGGCGTTGCCAGCCACGCCTGGAGCCTTCGCACGCCCCCCTCCCAGGGCGGGAAGACACCGCAGCAGTATCAGAAGGATCTATATCCCATCCTGGCACCGAAAGACGATGAAGACGTGCCGCAGAGCGCTCGCGGCGGCCGGGCCAGGGATTCCCTCGGCCGCTTCACGGGCGGCCGGGCCCCGAGGAAGCTCCAGATGGGTGGGCCGGGTGGAACGGGACTCCCGACGGGAGGTACCGGGCGCTTCGCCGGGGCGACTCCGGGCACTATCGGCGGAATGGCCGGCATTCCTGCGGGTGGGCCGCCGCCGGGGTCGGCGGGTCCTGGTGGCCCCGGCGGGCCCGGCATGACCCCTTCAGGGTTTGGCCCTGGTGGCGTGCCGCCGCCGGCAGGCATGAACCCGGCGCAGATGGCAGCCTTCGGTGCGGCTGGGGCGGCCGGGCCGCCCGGTGGGGCGGGTGGCATGGGTGGGGCGGGTGGCATGGGCGTGCCGGGTGCAGCAGGGCCGAGAGGTCCGATGGGTGGCATGGGCATACCAGGAGCGCGGCCCCCAGGGATGGGTGGAATGGGCATGGGAGCACCGCCGCGCCTGCCGCCTCCGGGCGCAGCAGCGATGTCGGGCATGGGGGCTGCTTCGCCAGCGACGGCCGGCATGGCGCCGCCATTGCCGCCTCCAGGTATGGGGGCCATGGGTGTGCCGCCGCCACCGCCTCCAGGCGGGGCGATGTCGGGCATGGGAGCCGCCATGCCTGCAGGCATGGGAGCGCCACCGCCGCTGCCTCCAGGCACAGGCATGGGCGGCATGGGTGCCCCGCCCGCGCCGCCGACCGCACCTATGGCGTATCGCGGCGGGCGAACTCGTGCCAGTGGTGGACGTGCGCCTGGGGTCGACCTGACCAAGGCGATGCCGGGCTCGGCCTCGAGTGGTGAGGGTCGGCTGGCGCAGACCAAGTACTACAAGAAGCACGGCATGTGAGCGAAGGGCCGCGACTCCACCCAGTGGTCAGTTCGAACCTCAAGGAGGTCGGCTACGACGCCGAGACGCGCACGCTCTACGTGCGCTTCAAGGGCAACCCGGTGGCGCTCCATGCCTACGACAACGTGCCGCCCGAGGTCCACCGCGACCTGATTGGCGCCAGCTCGGTCGGCGCTTACTTCCACGGCCACATCAAGGGCAAGTATTCAAGCATCGTCCGCCGGCCCGAGGATGAACGTCGCGACGAGTGAACTGCTCGCCTCCTCTCGTCTCTGGCGCCACCTCGGATCCAAGATCGACGAAGAGCGGCGCAGCGCCGAGTACAAGCTGCTCAGCGGGCAGGCCAGCGACTTCGCCGAATATAAATACTGGTCCGGCTTTCACACCGCCCTGATCCTGGTCCGCGAGCTGGCCGAAGACGCGGCCACCCAGGCCTACGCCTCAAACAAGGAGATCTAAATGCCAGTCGCCTCTCAGGCGGTACTGATGGAGCACCTCGTCGATCCGAAGCAGGCGATCCTCGACGAGGTCGCACCCTTCATCGACGACGTCGAGCCCATCGGCCGCCAGATCCTGGTCGGCACTTATCTCAGGCCGGAGAAGACCCAGGGCGGGCTCTTGCTGCCTGATGGCGTGAACACCGCGCGCGGCGAGGACCGCTATCAGGGCAAGGTGCAGATGGTCCTGAAGTTCGGGCCGATGGCGTTCGAACCCTTCGGCTATGTCGATCCTGATGAGGGTGTGGTCGACTTCCAGCCCAAGCCGAAGCTCCACGACTGGATCCTGATCCGCGTCGGTGACAGCTTTCAGTTTTTGCTGGGCAAGCAGCCGATGCGCCTCGTCATCGACCGCAACGTGCGCGCCATCCTGAAGCGCCCGGACATCGCCTATTGACCCCGTATCTGCAGATGTGGCTCGGCTATCTGCACCGGGCCCGCCTCGACAATCGAGCCGACGACGTCCGCGACATCGCCGCCATCATCCGCACGCGCTTCGAGGCTGACACCAAGCTGAAGGCCGAAGCCGAGAGCGAGCTGGCGCGCATCGACGATGTCGCTGCCTTCACGGGCGAGGCTCTGCTCCAGAACCGCGACTACATCGGCAGCGTCATGCGCGGTCTGCTGCGGACCGTGCTGTCTGACCCCAACAAGGAGATCTCGAATGCCGGAAGCTAACGGGTCCGCGCCGGACTCCGACGACGACATCGGCCTGCTCAAGCGGCAGCTCGATGAAACCAAGCGTCGACTGAGCGATAGCGAGAGCGCGCGTCGCGCCGAACGCGATGGCCGGCTGCGTGGCGAGCAGCAAATCCGAGCCGAGAGCCAGGGGCGCTTCATGGCCCAGAAGAGCGCGGTGGAAAGCTCGATCCACGCGCACGAGACGGCCATCAGCGGGTTTGAGGCCGAGCTGGCCGCTGCGATGCGGGCCGGCAATAGCGAGGCGTCCGCCAAGATCACCCGCGACATCGCCCGCCTGGAAACCCGGCTCGAGGGCCTGCGCAATTCCAAGGAGCAGATCGATGCCATCGAGCGCCAGGGCGGCCCGCAGCCCCAGCTCCAGGTCGATCCGACCGAGGATCCCCGGATCAGGAACATGAGCGCGACATCGAAGGATTGGGTAAAGCGCCATCCCCAGTTCCTCACCGACGAGAGCTTCTTCAACGAGACGGTTGGCTATCACAACCTTGCCAAGGCGAAGAAGATCGAGGTCGATAGCGCGAAATATTTCGCCTTCATCGAGTACAAGCTCGGTCTGAGCGATGTGGATCCCGAGGAGGAGCCAGATAGTGAGCAGCGCCGGCCGAGCGCTCGCCAGCAGGCCGACATCTCCGGCGACATCACCCCGGCCGATATCGAGCGCGACAACCGAGGGTTCGACCGCGAGCGCCGTCCCGACCGCCGCCCCGAACGCGGCGACGCCACCAGCTCGGCGGCGCGGCCCTCGCGTGGCGCGGCCAACAGCGGCGAGAGCTATGCCGAGAGCGGCCATAGCGGGACCGGCGATGCCTATCTGACGCCGGCCGAGCTGGAGATCGCCCAGCTCAGCTATCCCGACGAGTGGGCCAAGGACCCGCGCATCGCGCGAAGGCTCTATTCCGACCACAAGAAATATCTGAAGAGCATCGGCAAGATCGGCACCGGTCACTAGGAGGAACGATGACTGACACCGACCAGGGCCTGGGCGGCGCACCGGCCCCCCGGCGCAATGGCCCCAACGGCCCCGTAACCGTATCGCGGCTCAAGCCTGGGCAGCGCGAGCAGATCGCGCGTTATCGCGAAGAGGCCGAGCACGATGGCCTCTATATCGATCCCCAGCGCATCCCCGAGGGCATGAGCTACGAGTGGAAGCGGATCGAGGACGTCTTCGGGAAGCCCGACGACAAGTACCAGTACGACATGACGCGCTATGGCTGGCTTATCGTGCCGGCGGCCCGTCATCCCGAGTTCTTCGGCCGTGTCAGCAACGGCGATCTGCCCGGCATCCACAAGGGGCTGGTGTTGATGGAGCGGCCCAAGGAGCTGACCCAGGATGCCCGCCTGCACGACTGGAACATGGCCGTGCAGCCGGTCAAGGACCAGACCGCCAAGTTCAAGATGAGCGCGCATGAGATGCTCCCGCGCCGGGTGACTCAGGCACGCCGGAATTACGAAGCCGTCGACATTCCTGTCGACAGCTGAAGTCCCGCCGGTCAGCGGCGCCCGCTGACCATCCCCCAAGACTACGCGAAGGACTTTCGCGGCGCCCGCGACGGACACCCGCGCTCCTGCGTGGAGACTCGAACCATGCCCAATGTGCAAGGGCCGTTCGGACTCAGGGCGCTTCGTCGCATGGACGGCAGCGCCCCGAATTACGCGACGAACGCCCAGCAGATCGCCTACAACAACAGCAACAAGATCGCGCGCGGCGACCTTGTGAGGCTGCTCGCGAGCGGCTTCATCGACATCCTCGCGCCGGGCACGACCGCGCCCTTCGGTGTCTTCGATGGGTGCGAGTACTACGACCCGGTCCAGAACAAGAAGACGTGGTCGAACGCATGGCTGGCGCCCGCCGGCCTGCCGGCGACCACCGTGGTCACTTGCTACATCATCGGCGAGGATCAGCACCTCGTCTTTGAGGTGCAGTCTGGCACCGTCAACCCCGTCGGCCAGGGTGCTGTGGGCAACAACATCCAGATTGCCCAGCAGGCCGCGCCGACTGCAGCCGGCCTGTCCACCCTCTATGTCGATCAGTCGCTGATCAACACGACCGCGACCCTGCCGCTGCGCGTCTGGGGCCTCGGCCAGAAGATCGGCAACGACAACACGACGGTGTTCAACACCATCGAAGTGGTCCTCAACGGCCCGCAGCTCTCCGCTGCGCTTGGCGTCTAAGGGGGACAGCAGCCATGACAATCAATCTTGCCAGCATTAAGGACCAGCTGTTTCCCGGCCTGCGCGGTATCGAAGGCCGCTACCAGCAGATCCCAACCCAGTGGTCGAAGGTGTTCGACGCTGGAACCAGCAAGATGGCCGTGGAGCGTACGCTCGAGAATCGCTACATGGGCCTCGCCGTCATCAAGAACGAAGGCGGTGCAACGTCGTTCGATAACGCGGCCGGTGAGCGATTCGTCTACAATCAGGAGCACATCGAGCTGGGCCTGGGCTACGCGATTACTAGAAAAGCCATCGACGACAACTTGTATAAGGAGCAGTTCAACCCGCAGAACCTCGGGTTGACGGAGGCCTTCAAGCAGACGAAAGAGATCGTCGGCATGACGGTCTTGAACACGGCGAACGTGCTCAACGTCAATGTCGGCGGCGATCAGCAGCCGCTGTGCTCGACGGTGCATCCCATCGACGGCGCGACCTACGCCAACCGGCCGACCGTCGAGGTCGATCTCTCCGAGACGGCCATCTACAACGGGCTCATGCAGATCCGGCAGTTCCGCGATCAGGCGAACCTCAAGGTCTTCGCCCGTGGCCGGCGCTTGCTGGTGCCGCTGCAGCTCGAGTACGTCGCCGCTCGGTTGACCAAGACCGAGCTGCGCCCCGGAACGTCAGACAATGACGTCAACGCGTTGATCGCGACCGGCGGTCTGCCGGATGGGTACGAAATCCTAGACTTTCTAACGAGCCCCTACGCGTGGTTCATTAAGACCAGCATTCGCGGGCTTCTCTTCCTGCAGCGCCTGCCGTTCGAAACAGACCTGCAGGTAGACTTTGTTTCCCAGAACCTGCTCTGCACCGGCTACGAGCGTTACAGCTTCGGCTGGTACAATCCTCGAGCCATCTGGGGCACTTTCCCGACCGCATAGGAGGCACCAGTGACCGTCAAACACATGCAAGGTCCGCTGGTCGTCTTCGGGCAGGCCAGCGGCGACTACAATCCCTCGCTCGGGATCTCGCCGATGTGGGGCGGCGGTTCGATGCTCGATCCACGAGGCAGTTACCAGCCGGGCCAGGACGTCACTGGCGACATCCCGTGCTGGAGCGACAACACTTTCACCGTCATCTCCCAGGTGCCGTCGGCGCTGGCCGCTGCCAATATCGCACCGGCCACGGCGGCGGTTGCTGGGACGCCGTTGCCACTGGTTACGACCAGCGGTGCCGGCATCACGGTCGGGGCCAAGGTGACGAACCTCACCACCGGGGCCCAGGCGACGGTGCTGGCTATCGACAGTGCCATGGCTGTCATCGCCTATGGCACCGATGCGACGGTGCAGTGCTACGACCCGCGCACCGCGATTGCCCGCAACGTCCGCGCCACCTGCGCGGGCAATGACACGGGTGGAACCTTGACCGTGCGTGGGTTCTCGATCTACGGCGAGCCGATGAGCGAGGCGATTGCCCTCGGTACGGCCGCTGTCTATGCCGGCAAGAAAGCATTCAAATACATCCTGAGCGCGACGCCCTCGGGCACGCTCTCGGGCAACACCATCTCGGTCGGCACAGGCGACGTCATCGGCCTGCCGCTCCGGGTCGATAATTTCGAGAACATCCAGATCTGGTACGGCGCGCCGCCGCCAGCTCTGGTCAGCGCGGCCACCGGCTTCCTGGCCGCTGATGCGACCAGCCCGGCAACCGGTACGACGGGCGATGTTCGGGGCACCTATGCACTGCAGTCCGCTTCGAACGGGACGAACAAGCTCGTGGTGTCCATCGGCATCATGCCGTGGAATCTCGCGCCCAACGCAGTCGGCGTTTACGCCGGCCTGTTCGGCGTTCCTAACTTCACCAACTGAGCGGAGGCCGTCATGGCACGTCAACAGGTCGTCACCGTCGGCCCATTGGCGGCGGCCAACGCGACACTGATCTGCGCCTCCCAGATCCCGCAGGCCGGCACGCCGCTCACGCTGAGCGGCCAGCCGGACGTGGCACGGCGGGTCCTGGTCACCTATGGCAGCGAGGCAGCAGCACGCACGCTGACCATCTCTGGCACCAATGTTTTCGGCAATCCGATCCGCGAGACGCTGGCTATCCCGTCGGGCGCAGGCGGCACCATCGCGACCCAGCAGGACTTCGCCAGCGTCACGCAGGTCCTCGACGGCGGGGTGACCTGGACGGCGGCCATCACCGTCGGCACCAACGCCGTCGGCAGCTCGCCCTGGATGGGCCTGAACAAGGAATTTGGACAGGTCCAGTATTCCATCGCTGTCTTCGTCAATGGGACCGTCAGCGGGACAATCGAGTACACCTACGACGATCCCAACAACAGTATGGGCACAGGGCCGGCGGTGGCTCGGCCGATTGCTGCCCAGGCGCCGCTGGCGGCGATCACCGCTAATGCCGATGCCACGCTGAACAACGTTGCCTATGCATGGCGTCTGACGCTTAACTCCGGCAGCGGGTCGGCCCAGGCGACCTGCATCCAGGCCGGGATCACCAACCTCGGATGAATGCGTCTACCGCCAGGATTCTGGTGGCCTCTGGCTGCGTGCCTGATCACCGTTGCCGTCGGTATCGGCGCCGGGCTGCAGCCGCCGGAGAAAAAATCTAAGGTCCAGCTCAGCATCGAGAAGATCGCGGCCCGCGATCCACGGGTCGAGGCCGCAGCACGGGCGATCTGTGCCGCCAGGGGGATCGATCCCGATTACCAGGGCTTCCCCTATCCGCCTGGAATGCCGGTGTGGATGACATTCGTCGAAGAGGCGAGAGACTTTCTTGCCGTCGACGATGCGGCCACGACCTGGGCGGCGAAACACGCGGAGCGTCGGCTTCCGCCGAACGACTGATCAACGCAAGCGAAAGGAGATTGCTATGGCTAATCGTCACCGGGTGAAGAAGTTTGCAGAAGGCGGCGGCGTCGCCCCGAGCGACAGCCCCGAGAACGTGACACGGGTGAACAAGCACCCGGTTTTCGAGGAGGCTGCCAGCAAGAGCGGCGGCTTCAAGGGCGGCGGCAAGGTCAGGGGCAAGAAGGGCGGCGGCCGGCTCGACAAGCGGGCGCGCGGCGGACGCACGCGGCAGAAGTACGCCAGCGGCGGCGGCGTGCTGTCGACGGCGGCGAACGTCAAGACCGCGACGAAGCGCGGCTCGAGCGACAGCGAAGACCTGTCCATCGACTGAAGAGCAGCTCATGAAGCGCCGCATTGCCCTGGTCGGTCTCCTGCTCGCGCTCGGTGTTCACGCCACGCCAGCGCGAGCGCAGACCGCCTGCGCCACATTGACCCAGCCGCAGCTGCTCAGTTCGTTCAGCGACAATGCGCCGCCGGGCTCGATCAGTCCGCGCAACATCCGCGACTTCGTCTGCTCGTCGGCCCTGCTCACGGGGACAAGTCCGATCACGACTGGCCTTCAAATCACCGGGCCGACGACTTTCTCGGGGACCAAGGCTCCGTCCAACTCCAGCTTGTGGATCGTGCCATCGGCAACGGTCACCGGCACATGCTCGCAGACCGGCCCTGGTAACGATACATGGTGCGACCTCAACCGCATCGCCGTGACCGAGCAGATCAACTCCATAAACGGGAGAAGCATTCCCGCCCTCAATATCGTCCACAATTTCGGCGGTGGCGCGACCTCGGGTCAATTCAATGGTCTTGTCGTCCTCACCCAGCAAACGGGGGCGGTGTCGA
>Ga0126381_100002799_pt1 | contig 18918 bp, 20 predicted proteins | sample PanSoiMetPlot_28_FD_96465 | JGI IMG/M metagenome (GOLD analysis project Ga0126381, IMG submission 96465) | Tropical forest soil microbial communities from Panama - MetaG Plot_28 | ecosystem: Environmental > Terrestrial > Soil > Tropical forest > Bulk soil | place: Panama | collected 2016-02-17
ACTGAACGCTGGCGTCGACCTGTCCGACGTTAACCGAGGCCCCGCCGGTGGTGAAACCGATGAACAGGACCGGGTAGGCGGCGTCTGGCGATGACGGCGGAGTGCACTGCGTATTCGACTGACTGCCGGCGCCGAAGGCGGGCCCGAACGCGCCGAAGCATGCCTGGCCCGTCGGCATGCCGTTCGTGCCAGGCTTCCCGGTGACGACCTGCCAGGACTCGCCGTTCATTAGCCCGCCAGCGATCACGCCCGCCCGCGCCCCCGGGCCGGGCGGAACGTCGGTCACTGTGGGCTGCTTGTGCTGCACTGGGGGCCTCGGTACCGGCCCCGCCTGCATATGCTTCAGCGCCGGATAGCCGAAGGCCACCAGCAGCGCCACCGCCGTCACGGACGCTGCCGCGGCCGCCCGGCGCCGGGCCCGCATCGCCTTGCCGCGGCTGATCGCCTGGTCCACCGGCGGATCGCCGGGGATCATCTCCCGTAGTGCCTGGTCAAGGCTTTCCCGCAGCTCGGTCACCGTAGCTCTCCCTCCACTACCTTCCCCCGCAGGGTGGCCAGCGCCCGCGAGGCCTGACTCTTGACCGTGCCCACCGAGCAGTTCAGCGCCGCCGCGGTCTCCGCCTCTGACATGTCCAGCCAGTAGCGGAGCACCACGACGGCACGCTGCCTGGGCGCGAGGGCTCGCAGCGCGTCGATCAGCGCCGACCGTTCTTCCGGGCCAGGCAGCGCGGCGCCCCGTTCCGGCAGCGTGCCGGGCAGCGCCTCGGCGACCCGCTGCTTGCGGAACCGGCGCCGGTTCTCGTTGATCACGATCCGCCGCAGGTAGGCCTCGGGATCGGCGGCGCGCCTGACCCGGCTCCAGGACGCGTAGGCGCGGGCGAACGCCGCCTGCGCGACGTCCTCGGCATGCCCCGCGTCGCCGGTCAGGCCGTAGGCTAGCCGCACCATGGCGGGCCACCGGCCGCGCATGAACTGACGGAACTCCTCGTCCGATTCGGCGCTCACCACCCACCTCCTCGGCAGTGCAGAGCACCGCAAGCCGCTGCCCGGTTGCAAGGTTGCACAGTCAATTTTCCCGAACGGAGGCGTGGCGGCTGCCGCAGCCAAGTGACCCGTTACAGCAGGCCCGCGACCGCGAGCGTCGCGACGGCGGCCATGCCGAGCGCCGCGGCGGCGGCGTTTGGTGTGACTGAGGCCGGGGACAAGCGTTCGGCGGTTATCAGGATGGTCAGGCCCGCCAGCCAGAGCAGCTGCCCGGATGGCGCCGCCAGCATGACCAGCATCAGGCACCAGCACGCGCCAAGGCAGCACAGGCCGTACCGCAGCCCGCCGGCCAGCGCGGAGCCGGGCAGCGCGACGGCTGGGTTCTTGTGCTGCCTGAGCAGGTGCCGCCTGACGGGGGTGAGCTGCCAGGCGGCCGCGGCGAGCAGCGTGAGGGCGAGCGGCGCCGGGCCCGGGACGCCTGGCAGCGCCGCGGCGGTCGCCTGGGCGAGAAAGCCGAAGGCCGCCCAGACGGGTAGGTAGGCGACCGCGAAGGCGGTCAGCGCCAGGAAGGGGCGAGCGGCCGCACCGCCGACGTACCGGAACCTGGGCAAGACGGCCGGGCCCATCATCGCGACCGTCATCAACAGCCAGGACGGCAGGCCGGCCGCGGCCGACGCCCAGGCGCTGGCCGAACTGGCACTCATCTGCATGCTTGAACGCTGGCCCGCCAGCACGAGGGTCGCCCACGCCGTGAGGATGGCGAGCGCTGGAACTATGACCGGATGCTGGCGCACCCGGGAAGGACCGGAAACCGCGTGCGCCATCTGCGAAGCGTAAGACTTGTCAGCCGAGCGTGTCGATCCAGTCCGCGACCCGGACAGACTCGCGCGCCATTAGTTCCGGGTCGCGAAAGGTGGTCGTCAGCAGGGCGGTGCCCTGGTACCTGGCGATGACCTCGATGGCGAGGTCGCGCGCGTCAGCGCGGCCCATGGCCTGGAACTGGCGTTCGGCCCAGTCGACGGGTTCGCGCATAAGCGGGGCGGCGAGGGCCGGACCGTCGGCGCGCTTGTCCAGTTCCAGGCAGAGCGTGCCATGCGGGCAGCCGTAGCGGGCGACCAGCTCGCCCTGACCGGCGAGCACGCCGAACAGCGTCTTCAGCCTGTCCCGCGGGTCGTCATGAGCGGCTTCGATCGCGGCGAGCATGGCGCGTGCCTCGACGATGTGCGACTCGACAACTGCCTGGACGATGTCGTTCTTGGTCTTGAAGTAGTAGTAGACGTTGCCGAGCGGGACACCGGCCGCCGCGGCGATGTCCGCCAGCGTGGTCTTCTCGATCCCCTGCTGGTACAGCATCTCGAGCGCGGCGGCGACCAGCCGCTCGCGCTTTCCCTGCTGGCCGGCGTCGGCGCGTGCGGCGGCGCCGGGCACCTGAATTGAGTCAGTCATCTCACTCAGAGTATAGACGTTGGGTTAGATCTCTACTAAGTTGGTTAACTGACTGATTACAAGATTACTTCCGGAGGTTCACCTGACATGACTTCACCGCCGGTCGCAACGTCGTCCTTCCTCGCCACGCGCCGGGGCAAGATCGTCCTCGCCTTCCTGTGCGCGGTGGCCTTCCTCGATTTCCTTGACGCCTCAATAGTCAACGTCGCGCTCCCGTCCATCGCGCGCGACCTGCACTTCTCCGTGCAGAACCTGCAGTGGGTGCTCAGCGGCTACATCGTCACCTACGGCGGCTTCCTGCTGCTCGGCGGGCGGTGCGCCGACCTGCTCGGGCGGCGGCGGGTCCTGGTCGCGGGCACCGCGCTTTTCGGCATCGCGTCGCTGGTGGGCGGTCTCGCCCAGAACTCCGGCATGCTGGTCGGCGCCCGGCTCACCCAAGGGCTTGGCGCGGCGCTGATGTCGCCGGCCGCGCTGTCCATCCTCACCACGAGCTTCAACTACGGCACCGACCGGGTGAAGGCGCTGGGCGCCTGGGGCGCCATGGCCGGTCTGGCCTCGGTCCTCGGGGTCTTCCTCGGCGGCGTGCTGACCGCGGGACCGGGCTGGCGGTGGGTTCTGTTCGTGAACCTGCCAGTGGTCGCGCTGGTGCTGGCGGCCGCGTTCCGGCTTATCGATGGACAGCGGCCCCGCTCGTTCGGGACCAAATTCTCGGCCTTCGATACCCCAGGCGCGATCCTTGGCACCGCCGGGATGCTGGTCTTGATCTACGCGCTCGTGCGCGCGCCCGATGCGGGGTGGGGCGCGGCCCGCACGATCGGCGAACTGGCGGCCGCGGCGGCGCTGCTCATCGCGTTCGTCGTCAACGAGCTGCGGCAGCCCAACCCGCTGGTGCCGCTGTCGATCTTCCGGATCAAGGGCCTGGCGGCCGCCGACGCGACGCAGGTGATCGGCATGGCGGGGTTCTACTCGTCGTTCTTCTTCACCACGCTTTACATGCAGGACGTGCTCGGCTTCTCCGCGCTGCGGGCCGGCGCCGCGTACGTGCCGGTCGCCGCGATGGTCGCGGTCTCCGCGGGAATCGGCACCGGGCTGATCCCCCGCACCGGGACGCGGCCGGTGATGGTGGCGGGCGCGGTGATCTCGGCGGGCGGCGTGTACTGGCTGTCCCACATTCCGGTGCACGGGTACTACTGGACCGACCTGTTCCCCGGCCTGATGGTCATGGCGCTAGGACTCGGCTGCGTGTTCGTCGCGGTGCAGACCGCCGCGAACGCCGGCGTGCCGGCGTCGCTCGCGGGGTTGGCCGGTGCGCTGATCAACGCGTCTTTGCAGGTGGGTGCCGCGCTAGGGCTGGCGATCTTCTCGGCCGCGGCCGCCGCGCGGACGCACCATCTGCTCGCCGCGCACGCCTCACCGGCGGCGGCGCTCGCCTCGGGCTTCCACATCGCGCTGCTGATCGCCAGCATCTTCCTCGTCGCGACGGCGCTGATCGCGCTGCGCGCCGCGAACACCCGGGGCGAGCCGTCGAGCGAGATCACCGGCGTGGAAATCGACGACGCCGCGCGGCGTTCGGAGCCGGAGGTTACGTTGTGACAGCTTGACATCAAGGTGAATAAATGGTGTATGCGGACCTCGGCGGTAGTGGGGCGAGGGCGGGACATGCGAGGATGCGCGTTGGGTACGTTCTGTCCGGTCCTGACGGTATTGACAGGGATCCATGAGATCTAAATCTGTAGCCCTCGGCGTGGCCGTGCTGGCGCTGGCGCTCGGAGCCACCGCATGTTCGGGTGCCGCGACGGGCTCGGCCACAACGCACCAGGCCGGGCCCGCCGGCAGGCCTAACGCGCTGCCCGCGAGCGGAACCGTGACGGTCAAATACGGCAACAAGGTCGTGTGTGTGATGACCGTCAAGGCCGGCAAGGGGACGTGCAAGGTGAACACCGCGAAGTACCCGCCGGGAGCGCTGAAGTTCGTCGCCTCGTATAGCGGCGGCGCCGGGTTCAAGTCATCCACCGCCTCGACCACCCTCCAGCTCAAGAGGGCCACGTCCACCACGAAGCTCACGCTGTCCGCCGCCCGGGTGGCGTACGGTCACGAGCAGGCCGAGCGGCTGACCGTCCGGGTCGCGCCGCAGTACACGGGCACGCCGCCCGGCAAGGTGACGGTATCGGCGGGCCGGACCGTGGTGTGCGTTATCACGCTCGCGTCGGGCGCGGGGTCGTGCACGCTGACCGCCAGCAAGCTCACCGCGGGCAGCTACCATCTCGTCGCCAGGTACGCGGGCAGCGCCAGTTTCGGCCCTTCGGCATCCGCGGGGCAGTCGCTGGTCGTGACCGGCTAAGTGGCGGCGTCCGTGCGATGATCGCCGCATGGACCTGCAACTGACCGGCAAGCGCGCGATCGTGACCGGCGGCAGTCGCGGCATCGGGCTGGCGGCAGCCCGCGCGCTGGCCGCCGAGGGCTGTGACGTCGCGCTCGTCGCTCGTGACAAATCCGCGCTAGAGGCCGCCCGCGAGACGGTCGCCGCCGAATCGGGGCGGCGCGTGATCAGCGTCAGCGCAGACACCGGTGACGAGGAGTCCGTCAGGGACATGGTCCGCGCGGTGGTCGCCGGACTCGGCGGCGTTGACATCCTCGTCAACGCCGCCGCGCGGCCCAACACGGGTGCGGTTGTCGGCATCGAGGACTTCGTCGACGCGGAGTTCAGCGAGCAGGTCAACGTGAAGGTGCTCGGCTACCTTCGGTGCATCCGGCAGGTCGTGCCGCTGATGCGCCAGAGCGGCTGGGGCCGGATCATCAACATCAGCGGACTAGCCGCGCGGTCGACCGGGTCGGTAACCGGGACGGTCCGCAACGTGGCCGTCTCGGCGCTGACTAAGAACCTCGCCGACGAACTCGGCCGGCACGGCATCAACGTCAACGTCGTCCACCCCGGTGTCACGGTCACGGAGAAGACGCCGGAGATCCTGGCGGGGCGTGCGGAACGGGCCGGGGTGTCCGTGGCGGAAGTGGAGCGGCGGCTCGGTGCTTCGGTCGGCATCGGGCGGCTGGTCACCGCCGAGGAGGTGGCGACGGTTGTCGCGTTCCTAGCCTCGCCAGTCAGCGTGGCAATCAACGGCGACGCGATCGCCGCTGGCGGCGGCGCGGTAGGACACATCTACTACTGAGCTCTGCTACGTGACTGGCTGGGCACCGTGCCCGGCCGGGGCAGGAGTGTCCGCGAGGGCCGTGCACAACTCGCTGAGGAACGCGGTAATGGTGGCGGTGGCGACCTTGCGCAGGAGCAGGCGGTCTAGGCCGGCGCCGAGCGGGCCCAGCGGCGGCCGGTAGGTGCCGGTCAGCTTGACCAGGGTGCGCTCGCTGTCGGCGGTCAGGCTGATGTCAGCGTCAAGCGCCGGGAAAAGCCCGCCAGTCACCCCGACCGCCTCCCAGCGCAGCCCGACCCGCATCGCGTCGTCTCCCCAGTGGGAGGGATCGGTGAACTGCACGCGCACCAGCCGGGAAGTGCCGGGCCTGTCGCCGAACGGCCCCACCCGCAGCAGGTCGTCGGCGCTGCGCTGATAAGCCTCGTGAGAGGCATTAGTGAGCCAGGTCCCGCGCATCAAGCTCATGAGCCGGGACTGCGCGATGCCGAAGGGCACGTCGATAACCTGCTGGCCTGCCGCGAACATGACTGCAGTCAATGCCGCGCGGCTGACCGCAACCAAGGGACCTTGGTCGGTTCCTGATGGGGGAAGGTCCCGGCCCCTGCATGACGTAGCGAGTTGGACTGCCACTCAGTTGACGAGGGGGCGGACCTTTTCGGCGACGAAGCGGACGAAGGCGACCGGGTCGGAGTCGTCGGATGGGGGATAAAGGGCCACCGTGTCGGCGCCGTCGCGGGCCCAGCTCTCGATCACGGCGGCGATTTCGGAGGGGGCGCCCGCGGCGGCGGCGGACGCCGGGTCCACGCGCTGGTCGCGGATCGCTTGCGCCAGGCGTTGGGTGCCATCGGTACCAGCGAACGCCCTCATGTAGACGACCAGCGGGTGGGGGTCGGTGCGGCCCGCTTCGGCGCGACCCTGGTCGATGAGTTGCCTGGCCTCGCGCAGCGCGGCGGACGTAACGCTCGAGTCCATGACGGTGCCGTCCGCGAGTTCGCCGCTCAGCCGGAGCGTGCGCGGGCCGGCCGCGGCGGCGAAGATGGCCGGGACGGAAGTTGGCGGCCAGTCGAGAGCCACCTGGTCGAGCCTGACGTAGCGGCCGTTCGTGGTTACCCGCTCGCCGCGCAGCAACGCGCGAAGCGCGCCGAGGTACTCGCGCAGCAGCGTGAGCGGTGACTCGGGGCGGACGCCGACCTGGCCCATCCAGTCCTGGACGCCATGACCGACGCCCACCGTCACCCGGCCGGGAAACAGCCGGTGCAGCATGGCGGTCTCCATCGCGGTCAGCGCGACGTTCCGCAGCGGCACCGGGAGTACCCCGATTCCGACCCGCAGCCGGTCTGTCCAGGCGAGCACCGCGGCGGCAGCCGACGCGCCGCCGCCCCAGAAGCAGTCCTCCCAGAGCCAGAGCTCGTCAAGTCCGCAGTCGTCCGCCGCGCGGGCGAGCTCGCGCAGCCGTTCGGGAGGGACTTGGGGCCGGCAGATCGCGGCAAGAGTCGTCATGGCTCCATCCTGGTCCATGGCACGCCGTGAGGCGCGCTTACTTTCTTTCTGGAGGGCTTGCGCCGTATGGTGGCGCGGTGACTGACTCCTTCAGCGGCGAACTCTGGGACAGCATCACCGATATCTACCGCGCCATCCTCGCCCATCCGTTCATCAGGGGACTGACCGACGGCACGCTGCCCGCCGAGTCGTTCGCGTTCTTCGTCGTGCAGGACGGGCTTTACCTGAGGCAGTACGCGAGCGCTCTCGCCGCGGTCGCCAGCCGGGCGCCAGAACCCGCCGCGATGCGGATGTTCGCCAGGCACGCGGCGGATGCCGTGGCGGTCGAGCAGGAATTGCACTCGCAACTGCTTCCCGCGCTCGGCATTTCCGCCGAGGAGGCTGCTGCCGCGGAGCCGGCCCCGACGAACCTCGCGTACACCAGCTATCTGCTGTCCATCATTCGCGGCGGAAGCTATGCGGAGGGCGTCGGAGCGGTACTGCCGTGTTACTGGATTTACTGGGAAGTGGGCAAGGAACTCGTGAGCCAAGGCTCGGCCGATCCTCGATACCAGCGATGGATTGACACCTACGGCGGAGACGAGTTCGGCGACGTCGTACGGGACGTGATCGCCGAGACCGACGCGGTCGGCGCGTCGCTTTCCGAGTCCGAGCGCGCGCTCGTTCGCCGTCACTTCCGCACGACGAGCCGTTACGAGTGGATGTTCTGGGACATGGGGTACCGCAGAGAATCTTGGCCGGTTTAATCCAAACCGGTAACAAGTATCGCCGTCCGTTCGTTCTTCCCGTTAGAGCGTTGTGATCGGCGGTCCACCGCGATAGCGGTGAGGCTGCGACACGCTCGCCCCGATTGTCGTAAATGTCACATAGCTCAGAGCTAGTCAGATAAGATCACGTCGGCTTAGCACAGCACAAAGACTTCGGCGGCCGGGGCGGGGAGTCCAGCAATTGCCGAAGGTGTGCGGGATGGGGTGGGTCCGGCGCCGCTAACGCCGCGGTCATCGATTATGATGGCTGTCGAAACAAGGAAAGGCGGAAATCCAAGTGGCCCAGAAGATACAGACCCTCTTCATCGACGACATCGACGGCGGAGCGGCAGAAGGTACGGTGCGCTTTGCGCTCGATGGTACGGATTACGAGATCGACCTGAACGCGAAGCACTCGGAGGAGCTGCGCTCGGCCCTCGGAAAGTACGTCTCTCACGCCCGCAAGGTTGGCGGCAGCGCACGTCGCGCTGGTCGCGGTGCAGGTAGGGGCAGCCGCGGTGCCGGCAGCTCGCTCAACACCACCGAGATCAGGAACTGGGCGCGCGAGCAGGGATATGACATTAAGGACCGTGGCCGCGTGCCCGCCGACCTGGTCGCCAAGTACCAGGCCGCGACCGGTAAGTGACGGCTATGTAGGAATACGTAGTTTCGTACCGATCCTCGTTCGGTATTCAGAGATAACGCCCCCGGCAAGACTGCCGGGGGCTTTTTCTCTGCTGTCCTGCTCGCTCTGCTAGTCCCGCTCGCCGCCGGGCGCTTTTCGCCCGCCGTCTTCCCTCGTCACGATGAAGCTTCGCTTCATCGCTTCCTCAGTCCAGACGGCGGCGCGCCCTTTGGCTCACGGAGGAGGGGCGCGGGGCTAACCGAGTGTATGTGGATTCCGCGTCGTCTTCGGCGTCGTCGTCATCACTATCGTCAGCCTCATCGTCAACGCGTTGCGAGGGCGGCGCCGGCGCGGGGTTCGGCGACTGCGGCACCGCCGGCATTGCCTGATACCCCGGCGCGGTGAGCATCCAAGCACACGATACGACGAGCGATATCACGAACACGCAGTACACCCAGAATATCGGCGTGACCCCTGAGGAAATCGAGAGCCCGGCCGCCGCCGCCTGCGCCGGTGAGATGCCGAACTGCGCCGGAGTTGCCGGCTCGCTCACCTGAATGAGCGCGGATATCGCCTGCGCGATCAGCGGAACCGTCGCGCCCGCGAGCAGTATCGCGCCATGCCGGACCGGACGCCACAGCCCTGCGAGTACCGCAACCGCGATTACCGCGATTATCACTGCGACGTCGCCGGCAATCACGGCTCCCGGGTTGGAGAAGGCATTGCCCGCGGTAACGGTCTGCGCGGTCCCGGTCGCCGACGAGCTAAGCGTGAAGCTGTCCCATGAGGGGATGAACGCGGCCACCGCGCCGATCGCGGCGAGCAACACGAGCGCCAGCGGTCCCGCATTAGCCAGGTGCGGCCGGGTCAGCCCGGCCGGTGCGGTAAAGCCGGTCTGGCCGCGCGGCGGCGTGCCGAACGAGGGTCCGGCGAGATACGGTCCGGTCAGCGGCTGCCCGGACGGCGCGGCGGGCGATGGCGTCGTGGCCGGCACGGTGGGGCGCGTGCGCGCGGTCAGGGGGAGGATCGACCCGACGGCGCATGCCAGCCAGCCGAGGAGGCTGAGCACCAGGCCCGTGCCAAGCAGGCTCGAGCCGCCCGAGATCACCTGGCCGAGGTCCGCGAAGAACAAGCCGAAGGTCACCGCGCTCAGCCCGGTACCGAGCAGCGCGCCAAGCCGCGCAGTCTCGTGCCGGCCCCGGCGGGCGCCGAGCGCGATCAGCGTGCCGCTCGCCGCCCAGGTGGCCAGGTACATCAGGTGCGGCCACAACTGGTCGGCCTGCGAGGCCAGGCTCTGCGGCTCCAGGTACGCGGGAAACAGGCCGATCAGCCCGAGCAATATACCGAGGCCGATAAGGCCGACGGCGACGGCGGCGCGCGAGAGCCTGTTCCGCCTGCCGGGCGCGGCATTAGCCGCCGAGCTCCGCGCCCGCTTCCCGCCCGGGAGCTTCAGCCCGCCGCGCGAGGACTCGACCTTGGCGATCGTGCCGGGGGTTTCGATGGCGGTAAAGCGCGCCCAGGCTTGCGACCAGCCGTCGCGGGTCTGCGGCCAGCGATCGATCGGGTCTGTCGCCGGCGTGCCGGTCACCCAGATGCCGTAATACCGCTTCCCCCGTCCGATCTCGTACTTCTCGCCCCGATACGCGACGGTCACCTTCTCAGGCACGGTTCTAGCCTCCATGCTCAGCCTGCTACCTTCCGTCACTGAACATAGGCGGCTGATCTGGAAGTCTCCTGAATGCCTCCTCAGGCACTCCTGTATGTGAGCGGCTGCGCCATCGATAGGTCATGCAGCGCGTGCACCGGGCCGTCGCCGCTACCAAGCCCCGATAGGCCATGCGCGACCGCGTCGCCGGCCACGGCGGCTGCCTGCCTGGCGGCCGCGGGCAGCGGAAGGCCGGCCGCCAGGGCGGCCGCCAGCGCCGCCGAATGAGTGCAGCCCGCACCGTGAGTGGCGGCCATCTCGTATCGCGGCACGTGGATCCGCAGGTGGTCACGCCCGTCGAAGAGGTGGTCCACCGGCTCCGTGCCGTGCCCGCCGGTGACCAGCGCCGCGCCCGCGCCCATCGCCACCAGCCGCTCCGCGAGCGCCTGCCGGTCTTGTGTGTCCATGCCGGTGAGCGCCTGCGCCTCGAGCAGGTTCGGGGTCACCACTGTGGCCAGCGGGAACAGCCGCGCGACAAGCGCGCCCACCGCGTCGGGCAGCAGCAGCCGGCTCCCCGAGCTCGCCACCATCACCGGGTCCACGACCAGCGGCAGCCCGCGTCCCGCGAGCTCATCGGCGACCGCCTCGATCAGCGGGGTAGAGAAGAGCATGCCGGTCTTGGCGGCATCGGCACCGATGTCGTCAAGTACAGCTCTTATCTGATCCCGAACGAAGCCGGGCGACTGTTCGGCGATGCCGGTCACGCCCAGGGTGTTCTGCGCGGTGAGGGCGACGATCGCCGACATGCCGTGCGCTCCGCAGCGGGCGAACGCCTTGAGGTCGGCCTGGATACCGGCACCGCCGCCTGAGTCGGAGGAGGCAATGGTCAGCACCCGCGGGATCACTGCGGTATCTCCCCCGGCGGGCTGGAGGCCACCGCGTGCCAGCGGCGCGGGATGCGGCCCGCCTCGTGCGCGGCCCGGCCCGCTTGCACCGCCAGCCGGATCGCTGTCGCCATCTTCTCCGGGTCGGCGGCCCGGGTGATCGCGGACGCGACGAGCACCCCGGCGCAGCCTAGCTCCATCGCCAGGGCCGCGTCGCTCGCGGTGCCGATGCCCGCGTCGAGGATGACCGGCACCCCGGCCCGCTCGACGATCATGGCGATGTTGTGGGGGTTCCTGATGCCGAGCCCCGATCCGATCGGCGCGCCGAGCGGCATCACCGCCGCGCAGCCCGCCTGCTCCAGACGCAGCGCGAGCACCGGGTCGTCGTTGGTGTACGGCAGGACGGTGAACCCGTCGGCGACGAGCATGCGGGCCGCCTCGATCAGCTCCTCGGGGTCCGGCAGCAGCGTGATGTCGTCCGCGACAACTTCGAGCTTGACCCAGTCGGTGCCGAGCGCCTCGCGGGCCAGCCGGGCGACCAGCAGGGCCTCGGTGGCGGTGTGGCAGCCTGCGGTGTTCGGCAGGACGTCGACGCCGGCCTGCCTGATCATGCCGAGCAGCGAGCCCTCGCCGCCGGCGCTGACCCGGCGCATCGCGACGGTGGTGAGCTGCGTCTGGGACGCGGTCAGCACCTTCCGCAGCACGTCGAGGCTCTGCGCTCCCCCGGTGCCGACGATTAGCCGTGACGTCAGCGTGCGGCCGCCGATCGTCCACGCCTGGTCCTGTTTTTCGAGTGGGTAACCGTTGGCGGGGGCTAGCGCCTCGTTCGGGATAGTCATCTGTTCAACCTCCCTGCACGGCGGTCACGACCTCGACCTGGTCGCGGTCCGCCAGTGGTGTGCCTGCCCAGGCGCGGCGGGGAAGCACCTCGCCGTTGACCGCGGCGGCGACGCCGGCGGTCTGGTCGGTGAGCTGGCTGACCAGCTGCGCGACGGTGGTGCCCGGCGGGACCTCGTGGAGCTCGCCGTTCAGCGTTACGTTCACCCCAGCCTCCCTGGCCTGAAGGGGAGCCATTCCTCGCTCGGCTGGCGGCCTGTGAGCAGCGCGGTCACCGCGTCCGCGGTCGCGGCCGAGAGCAGGATGCCGTTGCGGAAGTGGCCGGTAGCGACGATGAGACCTGGCGTGCCGGTGTGCCCGACGATGGGGCCGTTGTCCTGGCTGCCCGGGCGGCGGCCCACGCTGATTTCGGCGAGGATGAGCTCGCTGATCGCCGGGAGCGCGGTCATCGCGTCGCGGAGCAGGTCGTGCACCGCGCCGGCGGTGGCGTCCACGTCGTCGCGCTCCTCCTGCGTGGCGCCGACGACCAGCTCGCCGTCCGTGCGGGGAACGATGTAGACGTCGCGGCCGCCGACGGTCGCGCGGATGCTGTGGGTGGCGACCGGCGGCATGCCGGGCGGGTGGCGCAGGCGCAGGATCTGGCCCTTGACCGGGCGGACCGCCTTGCGGACCGGGTCGGGGACGCCGGTGATCTTGCTGGTCGCCCAGCCGGCCGCGACGACGACCTGCGGGGCGGACAGCCCGGCCGTGCCAGTGACGATCACGCGGACGTGGCCGTCCTCTGGCGTTAGCCGGGTCACGCTGCCGGTGACCCGGCGCACGCCCGCCTTGCGGGCGGCTTCGCGGAGCGCGGCCAGATAGCGGCGGTTGTCGACGGACAAGTCGCCGGTCGCGAGCACGCCGCCACGGGTGCCAGGGGCGAGGAACGGCTCGAGCTTGCGGCACTGCCTGCCGTCGAGTTCTTCCGCCTGGAGCCCGATCGAGTGGCGGAAGGCCGTTAGCCGGTTGAGCGCGGCGAGATCGTCACTGTCGTAGGCCACGGCGAGGGTGCCCTCGGTACGCAGCCCGGTGACGCGGCCGGTGGCGTCTTCCAGTTCCTTGTTGAAGCCAGGGAACCTGGTTATCGCGAGCAGGTTCAGGTTGAGCAGGTCCTGCTCGCCGAACACGCTCTCCGACACCGGGCCGAGCATGCCCGCCGCGACTAGACTCGCCTTGTCCGCGTCGTCGTCCGGGTCGACCAGAATGACGGTCAGACCCTCGAGTGCGGTGCGCCAGGCGATCGCGGTGCCGATAACGCCGCCGCCCGCTATGACGACATCAGCGTCCACCTGCTCTCCCTTCGCCGGCATTACCCGGATCAGGTTCAACGGTCGGAGGCTCGCGCGCCTCCCTCTCAGCCCGTGCGAGGGCTCCCGTGGTTGTTCACGACAGTTTAACGCGTGGTTCGATTGGCTTCATGACGGACTTGCGGGAGCGGCTCGCGGCCGCGCGGCTGTACCTGTGCACCGACGGGCGGCGGGCCCAGGGGGACCTGCTGCCGTTCCTCGACGCGGTGCTGGCGGGCGGGGTGGACGTCGTCCAGTTGCGGGAGAAGGGGCTGGAGGCCGCGGAGGAGCTGGCTTTGCTTTCTGTGTTCGCGGACGCGTGCCGGCGGCACGGCCGGCTGCTTGCGGTGAACGACCGGGCGGATGTGGCGCTGGCAGCCGGGGCCGACGTGCTGCACCTGGGGCAGGACGACCTGCCGGTGCCGGTGGCGCGGCAGATCCTCGGGCCTGGGCCGCTGATCGGGCGCAGCAGCCACTCCCCCACGCAGTCGTCTGCGGCTGCTGCTGAGGAAGGCGTCGATTACTTCTGCGCCGGGCCGCTGTGGACGACGCCGACCAAGCCGGGGCGGCCGTCGACCGGGCTCGGGCTGGTGTCTCATGTGGCGTCGCTGTCGGTTGACCGGCCATGGTTCGCGATCGGCGGGATCAGCCTTGAGCGGCTGGATTCGGTGCTCGAGGCGGGTGCGACGCGGGTTGTTGTGGTGCGCGCGATCACCGAGGCCGACGACCCGGCAGCCGCCGCGGCGGCGTTCGCGCGGCGGCTGTCAGGAGGAGAGTTCCCTGAGGGTGTCCATTAGCTGTTCGGCCAGCTCGCTTAGCGTCGCACCGCTGCGGGACAACAGGCCGACTGGTTCGGCGCTGCCGGGTGCCGGCACGTTCAGCCGGCACAGCCAGCCCGTGTCGATGTCAAGCTGCACCGCGTGTTGCGGCGTGATCCATACCGCGTCGGAGAGCAGGGTCAGGGCGCGCGCTAGCGAAACCGACTGCGTCTCCGTGCAGCCCGAAGGCAGGGCGATGCCGTGTGCCTCGAAGAACGCTTCTGCGCTATGCCGGGGCGCGGTGCCGATGCCAGGAATGACCAGCGGGTAGCCGAGCAGGGCGAGCGGAGAGACGCTCCTGTTTGCCACCAGCGGATGCTGCGGCCGGGTCACGATCGTCAGGGATTCGGCATAGAGCAGTTCGAACGACACGCCCTGCATCATCGAGGGCTCGGCCATCCGCCCGACGGCGAAATCGACCTCGGCTGACTTCAACGCCGCCAGCAGTTCCGGGTTGGATGCCGTGATCACCGCGATCCCGGCGTGCGGGCGGCGCTGGTGCAGTCGGGCGATGGCTTGCGCGAGCGGGCCGCCCGCCACGGTGGGCAGCGCGCCGACGTGCGCGGTCGGAACAGGCGGCGACCCGGTACGGGTGAGCGCGGCGGCGGCCGACTCCAGAGCTTGCGTGACGTCGACCGCGTAGCGCAGGAACTGCTCGCCGGCCTGTGTCAGCTGAGCGCCCGTGCGGCCACGCTCGACCAGCCGGCGGCCGGCCAGAACCTCGAGTTCGGCCAGCGTCTTCGAGACCGCGGGCTGGCTCAGGTGCAGCCGCTGCGCGGCCCGGGCGAGCGTCCGCTCCTGGGCGACGACCACGAAGCATCTCAGGTGCCTGAGCCGGATGCGCGACAGCGCCGCCGGTGCGACGGCGCTGTCGCCGCGCTGGGCCGTGCCACCGGCCGCCCCTCTTTCCATAACGTGAAGTTATGGAAAGAGGGACAATAAGTCAATTTACTTCACCAACGCGCAACTATAGAGTCGCTGGCATCACCGTTGCATACGGGAGGATCACGATGGCCCGGATCATTGGTGGCGTCGCCGCGTCGCACACGCCCACCATCGGCTTCGCCTATGACCAGCACAAGCAGAACGACGCCGACTGGGCGCCGATCTTCAAGGCATTCGAGCCGGTGTCCAACTGGTTCAAGGAGAAGAGCCCGGACGCGATCGTCTACATCTTCAATGATCACGTCACCTCGTTCTTCTTCGACCACTACTCGGCGTTCACCTTGGGCATCGGCGAGGAGTATCAGGTCGCGGACGAGGGCGGCGGCCCGCGGGCGCTGCCGGCGATGCCAGGGAACCCGAAGCTCGCCCAGCACATCGCGGCCAGCCTGGTCACCGATGAATTCGACCTGTCCTACTTCCAGGACAAGCCCCTCGACCACGGCTTTTTCTCCCCGATGTCGGTGCTCCTCGACCGCGAGGACGGCAAGTGGCCGACCACGATCGTCCCGCTCCAGATCGGCGTTCTCCAGTTCCCCATTCCGACCGCCGCACGGTGCTACAAACTGGGCAAGGCGCTGCGGCGCGCCATCGAGAGTTATCCGCAGGACATCCGGGTAGCCGTCGTATCAACCGGCGGGCTTTCTCACCAGGTGCACGGTGAGCGCGCTGGCTTCAACAACCCGGAGTGGGACCACAAGTTCATGGACCTGATCACGAACGACCCCGCTTCGCTGACCGAGATGACCCACGCGGAGTACGCGCTGCTCGGCGGTTTTGAGGGTGCCGAGGTCATCATGTGGCTGGTCATGCGCGGTGCGCTGTCGGACAACGTCGAGCGGGTGCACAGCTCCTACTACCTGCCGTCGATGACCGGCATCGCCACGCTTGTCCTGAACGACGAGGGCGGCGAGCTGCCGGCGTCCGTGGCCGAGCGGCACCGCGAGCGGATGGCGGAGCAGATGAAGGGCAGCGACAAGCTGACCGGCACGTACCCCTTCGACCTCGCCGCCAGTGTGAAGGCCTACCGGCTCAACAAGTACCTGCACGCGATGATCGACCCGGCGCACCGCGCCCGCTTCCTGGCCGATCCAGAGGCGTCCTTCGCCGACGCGGGCCTGACCGACGAGGAAAAGGACCTGATTCGCCGCCGGGACTGGCAGGGGCTGATCCACTACGGCGTCATCTTCTTCATGCTCGAGAAGCTGGCCGCGGTGACCGGCGTCTCCAACCTGCACGTCTACGCGGCGATGCGCGGGCAATCGCTGGACGATTTCCTCAAGACGCGGAACACGAAGGTGCTCTACTCGGTGGCGGGCAAGAAACAGTAGTGGTCAGGCGTCGCGCCAGCTCAGAACCGCGGCGCCGAGCAGCAGGGCGCCGGCCGCCCACAAGGCTAGCACGCCGAGCCCCTGCCAAGGGCTCAGCGGCAGGGACTGGACGCCGGTGGTCACCTGGATGTCGAGGCCCGCGCTCATCGGGGCGACTTGCTCCAGGTGGCGGGCGAGCACCTGGTCCGGGATGACCGAGCTGACGATTGGGAACAGGTAGAGCGAGGCGAGGACCAGGCCGATGGCGACGGCGGAGTCGCGCACGGCCATCGTGATGCCTACCGCCAGCAAGGCGATCAGCGCGAGGTACAGGACCGAACCGACGGCCGCGCGCAGGTCGGGGCCGTTAGACAGCGACAGGACCTGGTAGCCGTTCGCGGCGGACAGACCGTGGCCGGGCAGGATCAGCCGGCCGGCGAGCAGCGAGCCGAGGATGGCGACCGCGCTGGCCGCGAGGACGCACCCGGTCACGACCGCGGCCTTGGCGGACAGCACCGTCAGGCGGCGAGGCATCGCGGCTAGCGTGAGGCGGATCATCCCCGTGCTGTACTCTCCGCCGACGGCCAGCACCGCCAGCACCGCGACGACCGCCTGGCCGATGTCGATGCCGGTGAGGCTGATCTTGGCGGGATCGGCTCCGGTCTGGGCGAGGGCGCACAGCCCGGGCTGGCAGCTGAAGGCCGCGGTCGTGGCCGCGCTCACCGAGATGGTGAGCGCGGCCACGGCGAGCAGCAGCCAGTACGTGCTGGCCTGCGTCCGCAGCTTGGTCCACTCCGCGTGCAGCGCGTCGCGCAAGTCCGCGCCCGCGGTGCGCACGGCGTGGCCGGAGGGGGTCCCGGCAGCCGGCGCGGCCGTCACGCGTCCCGCCGGCGCAGCAGGTAGACCGCAACGGCAAGCGCCACGGCGGCCCACGCGGCGAGCACCGCAAGGCCCGCCCACGGCGCCAGCGGATAGTAACCGTTCCTAGCCGCGTAGAGCCCGTCGACCTGCGCGTAAGGCGGATAAGCCTGCTGCAAGGCGAAGCCCGCTGCCGGCGTGATCCGCAGCAGCCAGTCCGCCACGCCGAGCGGCACGACTCCTACGGCCGACAGGAAATACGGGACCACGATCGCGACGATGGCGATGGCGACCGTCGCCGCGCTGCGACGGACGATGGCGCCGACGGCGAGGATGAGGACGGCGGCGACCGCGACCAGCACCCCGGTGCCGATGATCACGCGCAGTTCCGTCGGCCAGTGCACAGGGAACTCGAGGTAGCCCCGGTCGCGTGTGATCTTGCCGCCGATGAGCACCGCGGCGGCGGCGCCGATCAGCCCGGCCACGAACGCGACCGCGCCGATCACGATTGCCTTCGCCGCCAGGAACCGGCCGCGCCGCGGGCTCGCGGCCAGCGTGGTACGGATCAGGCGGCGCCGGTACTCGCCGGTGATGAACATCGTGGCGACCACGGCGATCGCGATCAGCCCCGCGAACGTGCCAATCAGGTAGTCGGTGACGGTGAGGGCGGCGTCCAACGACCCGCCGTGTCCGGCCCAGATCGGCGCGATGTCACCGGACCCGGTCACGGTGAACCGGTCGCCGACCTGGTGAAACCCCCCGATCCCTGACGCGTCGCCGGCTCCTAGGTACTGTCCGGTCCACGCGCCGGCCCTCGATAGGGTGACGTGATCGAAGACGGCGGTGGCCTGTGAGGGCCAGGTGCTGGCGCTGGCGCCATGCAACACCACCTGATCGGGCGAGGTGGTAAACAGCCCTGCCTGTACGGTCGCCGGGAGGCCGGACAGCGTGACGGTGCCGACCCGTGTCCAGTTCGTGCCGTCCGCCGAGTCGTAGCCAGTGATCACGTCGCCGGAGCGGGTCAGCCGCAGCCAGCGCGGGTCCGCCGGGCCGACGGCACCCGACAGGCCCGCGGTGTCGCCGGTGTAGTTCCACTGCATGCGAACCCCGTGGTCACCGCTGACCATCATCGCCGCATACGCGGAACCCTGGTTTAGGTTCTCCTTGATGATGACGCCGGCCTTGGCCCACTGCACGAGACCGGGGTGACTATCTTGCGGGCCTTGCTCCGCATACAGCAGGCCGGTCATCGAGGTGACCCGGATGGTGATGCTGCCGTCGCCGGTCAGCGGCTGGCGCACGAAGTAGAAGCTGTCGTCTACAGGTTCGCCGCCAGGTCCCGTCGCGAAAGAGGGCATGCAGGCCGCGCCGCTTCTGGCCGCGCTCTGGCCACTTCTACTGATCTGCTGGCAGGAGCTCTGGACGGTGGTAGCCGCGAGCAGCCCGAGCCCGGCCGCCACAAGGACGGCGATGATCACGCCGATGATCCAGCCGCGGACCGTGCGGAACTTGGTCCACTCCGCGTGCAGCAGCTGCGCGAAGCCGTCGCGGCCCGGCCCCAGCTCTGAGCGGTACGGCGTGATCGTCGTCATGACGTCACCTCAGTCGCCCGAAACTCGACGGCTTCCCTGGTCAGCTCCATGTAGGCCGCTTCCAGGGTCGCGCGGTGGGCGCGTACCTCGGCGAACGGGACGCCTGCGTCGTTAAGAGCCGCGACGACCCGTTCGGCTGCCAGGCCGGAGACGGTGATGACGTCCGAATCCGTGACGGCGACCGTCGCCCCCGCGTGGGCCAGGACGGTCATCGCTTCAGTCCGTGCGGTCGTGCGCACCTCTACCCGGTCGCCGGACGC
>Ga0126381_100002800_pt1 | contig 18912 bp, 15 predicted proteins | sample PanSoiMetPlot_28_FD_96465 | JGI IMG/M metagenome (GOLD analysis project Ga0126381, IMG submission 96465) | Tropical forest soil microbial communities from Panama - MetaG Plot_28 | ecosystem: Environmental > Terrestrial > Soil > Tropical forest > Bulk soil | place: Panama | collected 2016-02-17
CGCTCGCCCCTCGTCGGCCGCGACCGCGATCCGCTCGACGAGATCGGCGACGAGCGTCCGGCGCTCGTCGAGATCCGCGCGCAGATGTTCGCCTTCGCGCGATCGCATGGTGTCGAGATCGGCCAGCGCGCCCTCGATAGCCGTTTTGGCGCGCGACGCGACCTCGGCCTGGGCGGCATCGTCGGCCTCCACCGGACGTTCTCGGATCGTCAGCGCTTGCGGCAGGCGAAGGATGTCTCCGGGCGTCAGCGTCCCGGTGACGAGGCCGCGGTTGCGCGCTTGGTCGAGCGCCTTTTCGAGTGCAGCGCCGAACGCGTCGTTGAACTCGACTTCGACCCCCGGCGGCTGCCGCAGCTGCAACGAGAGGCTGAGCTCGACGCGGCCGCGCGCTACGAACCTGGCGACCATCGCCCGTGTGTCGCTTTCAATGGCGGCCAGCGACTGCGGAATCCGAAGCTGCAGATCCAGATGACGGTGGTTCAGCGCGCGGACGGTGACGCCAATCGTCGCGCGGTCGTCCTCGCTCGTCACCGACGCGAAACCGGTCATCGATCGAATCATGACGGCACCGACGTCGCCGTCACGGCCCGGCGCTCCGCCTTGCGGCCTTCGAGCAGCTGCATCTGATAGAGCGTCGCGTACGTCCCGTCCGGACGGGCCAGCAGCTCATCGTGTCTGCCGACCTCGACGACGCGGCCGTGGTCGAGCACGACGATCGCATCGGCCCGGCGAATCGTCGACAGCCGGTGGGCGATTACGAACGACGTCCGGTTCAGCATCAAGTTCGCCAATGCCGACTGAACCAGCTGCTCCGACTCTGCGTCGAGCGCCGACGTCGCCTCGTCCAGAATCAGAATCGGCGCGTTCTTGAGCAGCGCGCGCGCGATGGCCAGCCGCTGCCGTTGCCCGCCCGACAGCCGCTGTCCCCGCTCGCCGATCATCGTCGCGTAGCCGTGCGGCAGGGCCGACACGAAATCGTGGGCGTTGGCGGCACGCGCGGCGCCTTCGATGGCCAGCGGCGACGCGTTCGGCGACCCGTACGCGATGTTGTTCGCGATCGTGTCGTCGAACAGCACGGTCTCCTGGGTGACGATTCCGATTTGTTCACGGAGCGACTTCAGTGTGACGTCACGCACGTCCACGCCGTCGATCAAGATCGCTCCGCTCATCACGTCGTAAAACCGCGGCAGCAGGTTCACCATCGTCGTCTTCCCTGCGCCGCTGCGTCCGACGATGGCGATCATCTGGCTGACGCCGACCTGCAGCGACACGTCCCTCAGGATGTGCGTCTCGCCGTCGTCGTACCGGAATCCCACGTCACGGAACTCGATGACCGAATGGAACGGCGCCAGCTCCAACGCGTCTGACCGTTCTTTCACCTCGGTGTGTGTGTCGAGCATCTCGAAAATGCGTTCGGACGCCGCGATGGTCTGCTGGAGGTTGGCGTTCACTCGACTGAGTTTCTTGGCGGGCCCGTACATCAGAAGCAGCGCGGCCATGAATGAGAAAAACGCGCCTTCGGTCATCTGGTGCGTGGACACCTGGCGGGCGCCGTAGACGAGCGCGATCGCCATGCCGACGCCGCCGATCAATTCCATGAGCGGCGGGAGACTCGAGAGCGCCGCCGTCACTTTCATGTTCGTGCGGAACAAATGGTGGGCCGCGCGGCCGAACTTATCGCCCTCGTGCGCCTCCGTGCCGAACGCCTTGACGATACGATGACCGGTGAACGCTTCGACCGTCAGATGCGAGAGATGTTCGAGGGCCTCCTGGCTGCGCCGCGTCGTTCGGCGCACGCGCCATCCGAGGCGCACCAGCGGATACACGATCAGCGGCGCGACGAACAGACACGAGAACGTCAGCCGCGCGTCGATGAAGAAAAGGTAGCCGGCGAGCGCCAGGGCCGTGAGTGACTCGCGCGCCAGATCCCCGATCGTCTCGGAGACGGCCTGCTGGACCTGCCCGACATCGTTGTTGATGCGCGACATCAACTGACCGGTCGTACGCTGCGCGAAGAATCCCGCCGACTGGCCGAGAATGTGCCGGTAGAGCGCGTTGCGGATGTCCATCACCACGCGCTGTCCGACGCCGACCATCACGTATGACGAGACGTACGAGCCGAGACCTTTGATGAGGTAGACGCCAATGATTTCCCACGCCATCAACGTCAGACCGTGGGCCAGAGGAAGCGTGCTGTCGATGATCGGCCTGACGAGCGCCGCCTGGCCCATTTCTCCTGCCGCGTAGACCGCCATCGCCACGGAGGCGCCGATGAGCCGCCAGCGATACGGCTTCGCGTACGCGAACAGGCGCTGCAGGGGATGCGGCATCAGTCAGTGAACCGGAACTTCAGGAGCGTCCAGACGGCAGCCACGCCGTCTCGCCACGTAATCTTCTTGCCGTCGTCGTACCCGCGGCCGTCGTACGTGATCGGCACTTCGTACACCCGGTATCCGCGCTTGAAGATCTTCGCCGTCAGCTCCGGCTCGATTCCGAAGCGATCCGACCGCAACGTCATCGATCGCACGACCTCCACGCGCATCGCCTTGAAGCACGTCTCCATGTCGGTGAGCATCGTGTTGTACAACACATTCGTCAGCAGCGTCAGCACTCGATTGCCGAGGTAATGCACGAACAGGAACACTCGGTGGCGACCGAGAAAACGAGATCCGTACACCACATCTGCGCGTCCCGAACAGATGAGATCGATCAACTCCGGGTACTCCTCCGGCGAATATTCGAGGTCGGCGTCCTGCACCACCACGATGTCACCGCGAACTCGCGCGAAGCCTTCGCGGAGCGCCGCGCCTTTGCCGGCGTTCGTCCGCTGCTGCACCAGCGTGAATCCAAGCTCCCGCTGAAGCTCCTGCAGACGTTCCCCCGTGCCGTCCGTCGATCCATCGTCGACGACGATGAGCTCGAGGCGGAGCGGGACGGCGAGCACGCGCCGCACGATTTCGTCGATGGTCGCGCGCTCGTTGAACGCCGCCATCACGACGGACAACATCGGATCGCGCAGCGGCGATCGGCTCACGCGTCACCCGTGATAGCCGCGGGGATGCGCCTGCCGCCACATCCACGCGGTCCGGACGATGTCGTCGAGCAAGGGATACACCGGCGTCCAGCCAAGCTCAGCGCGGGCCTTGTCGGCAGACGCGTACAGCACGGCCGGGTCGCCCGGCCGGCGGGGCGCGAGTGTCCACGGCACTTTGCGTCCGGTGACGCGCTCGACCGACGCGATGACGTCTTTCACCGACTGCGGAGTGCCAGTGCCGAGGTTGTACGCGCCCGACCTTCCTGTGCGCGCGAGTTGTTCGACAGCGCGAACGTGCGCGTCCGCCAGATCGGTGACATGGATATAGTCGCGCAGGCACGTCCCGTCGGGCGTCGGATAGTCGTCGCCGAATACCTTGAGGCCCTCGCCGCCGTTGGCGGCGTCGAGCGCCCGCGGGATGACGTGAATTTCCGGCAAGTGATCTTCTCCAAGCTCTCCGTCAGGATCGGCGCCCGCCGCGTTGAAATAGCGCAGGGCGATGGCGTGAAGGCCGTAGGCGCGCTCGTAGTGCGGAAACGCGCGCTCGGCCACGAGTTTCGACTCGCCGTAGCTGTTGATCGGCCGCTGCGAATGCGATTCGGTGATCGGCGTCTCCGTCGGCTCGCCGTAGGTCGCGCACGTCGAGGAAAACACACACGTGCCGATTTCGAGCGACGCCATCGCCTCGAGGACGTTGATGACGCCGCACACGTTGTTTCTGTAGTACTTCACCGGCTCGCGGACCGACTCGCCGACGTCGAGAAACGCCGCAAAGTGCATGACCGCGTCGACGGCGTGCGCTTTCATCGTCGAGTGCAGGACTGCCGAATCCAGGACGTCGCCGCGCACGAACTCGCCGTACTTCGCCGCTTCGCGATGGCCCGCGACCAGGCTGTCGTAGACGACGACACGGTGACCCGCCTTGACGAGCGCTTTCGCCGCGTGGCTGCCGATGTAGCCGGCGCCGCCGGTGACGAGCACCGTCAGCGCGCTAGCGCCCAATGGAGAAATAGGTGAAGCCGAGCGCTCGCATGTGCTCCGGCGAATAGACGTTGCGGCCGTCGAACACGACGGGCGCCCGCAGCAGCGTGCGAATTTTTTCGAAGTCGGGCTCGCGGAAGTTGTTCCACTCGGTGAGGACCGCGAGGGCGTCCGCTCCCGTCAACGCGTCATAGCTCTTGTCGCAGAGCACGATGCGGTCGCCGAACAACCGGCGCGCCGTCTCGTTTGCCTCCGGATCGTACGCACGCACCGTCGCGCCGAGCGACAGCAGCCGCTCGATGATCGTGATGGCCGGTGCCTCACGCATGTCGTCGGTGCGCGGTTTGAATGCCAGCCCCCATATCGCAACCGTCTTTCCCGCGATGGTCCCATCTCCGCCGAAATGCCCGACAATCTTGTCCACCAGCCGCTGCTTCTGTCCGAAATTGACCGCTTCGACCGCCCGCAGGATCTTGAAGTCGTAGCCCCGATCGTCGGCCGACTTGAGCATCGCCTTCACGTCCTTCGGAAAGCAGCTGCCGCCGTAACCGATGCCGGGAAACAGAAACGGCATGCCTATGCGGCGATCCGCGCCAATCGCACGCCGCACATGGTCGACGTTGGCTCCGACCAGCTCGCACACGTTCGCGATTTCGTTCATGAACGAGATGCGCGTCGCCAGAATCGAATTCGCTGCGTACTTGCAGAGCTCGGCGCTCGCCGTGTCGGTCATCATGATCGGCGCGCCCGTCCGCGTGAACGGGCCGTAGAGCTCGCGCATCACGTTGGCCGCGCGATCATCACCGGGCTCCACGCCAATGACGACACGGTCGGGCTTCATGAAGTCCTCGACGGCAGCGCCCTGTTTCAGAAATTCAGGGTTGCTGACGACGCTGAATGGCTGCGACGTTTCCTTGGCAATCGTCGCTTTGACTTTTTTCGCCGTGCCGACAGGCACGGTGCTCTTGTCGACCACGACGGTGTATCTCGAGATGGCCTGGCCGATGGACCGCGCGACGTCGAGGACGTGCCGCAGATCGGCTGAGCCATCTTCGCCCTGCGGCGTGCCGACCGCGATGAAGACAATTTCCGACGCGCGAACCGACGCAGCGAGGTCTGTCGTGAAACTCAGCCGCTCTTCGGCGACGTTCCGGCGCACAATCTCTTCCAGGCCGGGTTCGTACATCGTCATCTTGCCAGCCGTCAGCGTCTGCACCTTCGACTCGTCCTTGTCGACACAGGCGACGGTGTTTCCGTTCTCGGCCAGGCAGGCGCCCAGCACGAGTCCCACATACCCAGTTCCAACAACGGCGATTTTCATGGCGGATATAAGATACTGAGGCCGAAAGACTTAAACAAGTGCGCGTGCTGATCGATTACCGCCCTGCGCTGCGTGAACGAACGGGCATTGGCGAGTACACACATGAGCTTGTGCGATCTTTGGCGGCCCAAACCGGCACCGCCGGCGTCGACCTTTCGGTGTTTTCGAGTTCATGGAAAGACCGACTCACCCTTTCCGACGCCGGGCTCGAGCGTGTCGGCCGGGTTGATCGACGCTGCCCAGTCCGCGCGCTCAACTTCGCGTGGCATCGGCTCGGATGGCCGCCAGTCGAGGCACTGGCAGGTCGCGACTTCGACGTCGTCCACTCGATGACGCCGCTCCTGGTGCCGGCACGAGCCGCCGCGCAGGTGATTACGATCGCCGATCTCAGCTTTCTGACCGATGCCACGTGGACGCGAGCCGAAGTGCGGCGCGATTACCCCACGCTCGTTCACGAGCACGCACGCCGTGCCGATGCGATTGTCGTGATGTCGCATCATGTCCGCGGTGAGGTCCAGCGCGTGTTGAATGTCGCTGCAGACAAACTCGCCGTTGTCGAGCCTGGTGCTCCGCCGTGGCCTCCGCGACGAGCAGCGCCGGCGTCCGGCTACGTCCTCTTCGTCGGTACGCTCGAGCCGCGCAAAAATGTCGGCGTGCTACTTGACGCGTTCGAGCGGCTGGCGCCGCACACTTCGGCGGAGCTTGTGATCGCCGGCAAGGCGACGGCACGCAGTCAGCCGTGGCTGGAACGAATGAAGAAAGCTCCGCTCGCCGGTCGGGTGCGCCACCTTGGGTACATCGATCCGGCCTCACGCCGCGCGATTTATGAAGGCGCCGCCGTGCTGGTGCTGCCGTCGCTCGACGAAGGTTTCGGTCTGCCTGTGCTCGAAGCGATGACCCTCGGCGTTCCCGTCGTCACCTCGAATCGCGGTTCGCTGCCGGAGGTCGTCGGCGGCGCCGGTCCGCTCGTCGACGCCGACGATTCGGCGGCACTCGCCGACGCGATCGCCCGCGTTCTCCACGACGCCGCGTTCGCATCGGCGTGCGCGGAGAAGGGGATCGCACGCTCGCGCGCGTATCGTTGGGATCATGCGGCGCAACGGACGTATGCCGTGTATCAGCAGGCTATCGCGAAGCGATGCGCGTCGGCATAGACGCCCGCGAGCTCGCGGGCCAGGTCACGGGAGTAGGCCGATATCTCGACGGTCTGCTCGCGGAATGGGCATCGACCGGCATCGCGGCACGGCATCACCTTGTCCTGTACGCGCCATCCGCCTTGTCCCAGCAGTACTCAGGCTTCGACGTTCGCGTCTTGCCTGGAGCACCAGGCACGTGGTGGCAGCAGACGACGCTTGCCAGCGCGCTTCGCCGCGATGCCCTCGACGTATTCTTTGCTCCGCAGTACACGGCGCCGATTCTGATCAACGTGCCAACGGTGCTCGTCATCTACGACGTCTCTTTTGCCGCGCATCCTGAGTGGTTTCGCACACTGGAAGGCGTGCGACTCCGCACACTCGCCCGATTGTCGGCGGCGGCCGCACGAGAGATCGTCACCATCTCTGAGTTCTCGCGCCAAGAGATCGCCGAACATCTGCGCGTCGACGTGCGGCGCATTCACGTCATTCCGCCGGGCATTCCATACAGAAGCACGGCAGCAGACGCGTCTTCGCGATCGGCTCGTCTGCTCTACGTCGGCTCGATCTTCAATCGCCGGCACGTCCTCGATCTGATCCGCGCGTTCGCGGAGGTGGCGCGAGCGCACGCCGACGCCTCGCTCGATCTCGTCGGCGACAATCGCAGCTATCCGTTCGAGGACATCATGTCCGCGATCGCACGCGAGCAGCTCGGCGACCGAATCCGCTGGCATCGCTATGCGAACGAGGCGCACTTATCCGATCTCTACGGCCGTGCGCGGGCGTTCGCGTTCTTCTCTGAGTACGAAGGACTCGGCATGACGCCGCTCGAAGCGCTCGCGGCCGGTGTCCCTCCTCTGCTCTACGACACCAGCGTCGCTCGCGAAGCGTGCGGACACGCCGCGATCTATGTGGCGCCCGGCGACCAGCGCGCCGCCATCCGCGCAATCGAGACCCTGCTGTACGACGACGGGGAGCGCGCGAACGTACTCGGTGCGAGAGAGACGACGCTTGCGCGATACAGCTGGCCACGTGCGGCAAGCGACACGCTGAGCATCATCGAGCAATGCCGGTGAATGCACGCGTGGATCTTTCGATCGTGATCGTCTCGTTCAACGCCCGCGCCGACCTGGAGCGCTGCCTGGATTCGCTGCGCGACACGCCACCGTCCCGCCCGCACGAAGTCATCGTCGTCGACAACGCCTCCAGTGACGGGAGCGCAGAAGCGGCGCGGCACCGACAAGGTGTCGTGGTGATCGAAACGGGCAGCAATCTCGGCTTCGCCCGCGGCACCAACGTGGGCATCCGTGCGAGCCACGGCGACACGCTGCTCCTCCTGAACAGCGACACCATCGTGCCGGCCGGTGCCATCGACGCGCTCATGACGGCCCTCGAGCGCCATGCGGATGTCGCAGTCGTCGGACCTCGGCTCGTCGACGGGGCCGGACGTGCAGAGCTGTCGTTTGGAAAGATGATCAGCCCCTTCGCCGAACTTCGGCAGAAACGAATCGCAAAGGGTGACGTCGACGCGCTGACGCGGCGTGAGCACTTTCCCGACTGGGTCAGCGGCGCCTGCCTGCTCGTGCGGCGTGGCGACGCCGAGGCCGTCGGGTTGCTCGACGAGCGGTACGCGATGTATTTCGAAGACGTGGATTTCTGCGCCGCGATCCGCGCTCGAGGCCGCCGTATTTTCTTCACGCCGGATGTCGAGATCACACATCTGCGCGGACGTTCCCGTCTCGCCGCACCCGCGACAACAAACCGTGCGTACCGCCGCAGTCAGATTGCGTTCTACGTGAAACATCATCCGCGCTGGGCTCCTCTGCTCAGGCTGTATCTCAGGATGAAGGGCGCCGATATCTAGTGCGTGGATGCTGGACAGACTTACGGCTGGAGCTGCCCGACCTGTGCGCGGCGTGTGCCCGCGCATGTCACGACATGCAGATGCGGGTTTCAACGTGACGACCTGCCAGTCGCCGCCACCTTCACGGCGCCTGCACCTGCGGCTACGATCAGTAGCGCGAGCGCGCTGATTCGCGTTGCTGCCGCGCTGATCGTCTGCGCCGGTGTCAGCGTCGGCTGGTTTCTGTGGACTCGTCGCGAATCGAGGGACTCGTCGACGGCGGCGCGCGCAACCGTGCGACTCGCGCCAGTTGCGCAAGCGGACGCTCGCCCACAGACGCCCACTCCAGTCCGCCCTGCCGATCCGGCCAAAGATCCATCGACGACGCCGGACGAAGCAAAGAAGAACAACGACGCCAAGAACGGGAACGACGCAAGTCCTGCGCTCGAAGATCTCGTGGCTCGCGTCGGCCCGGCAGTGGTCGCGATTGAGACGTCGGCGGGACGCGGCAGCGGCTTCTTCGTCGAGAAAGACACGATCGTCACCAACGCCCACGTCGCGGGGAACGACCTCTCGGTGCACGTCCGGCTGTCGTCAGGCAACACGCTGGTCGCTCGGGTGGACCGTGTCGCGACGGACTTCGATCTTGCGATTCTGAAGCTGCCCTCCCCGATCGAGAACCAGGCTGTCGTCGACCTCGGCGAAACCACCCGTGTTCGCCCCGGCGAAGACGTCGTCGCCATCGGATCGCCGCTCGGCGTGTTTCAGAATTCGGTCACGCGCGGGATCGTGAGTGCCATTCGCCTCAACGGCCCGGTCACGCTGGTGCAAACGGATGCGGCGATCAACCCCGGCAACAGTGGTGGCCCCTTGATGAACCGCCACGGCGTCGTCATCGGCATCAACACGATGGGCGTGCGGAACGCGCAGGGCATTTCGTTCGCCGTCGGTGTCGATCATGCGCGGGAGTTGCTGTCAGGCCGCCACGTCGCAACAACGGACAGTACGCCGATCCGGGCGCTGAACGACTCGCTGCAGTCGACGAGCACGAGCGACACCGACATGGCGCGTGCGAAAGCCGTGCGCTCGTACGAGTCGACGCTCGCGAACGCCGCGAGACGCGCGGATCAGCTCGACAGCTACTGGCGCCGGTTCAAAGCGGACTGCTTCGACGGAAGCATTGGCGGCGGCTTCGATCGCGAGTGGTTCTCGGTGTTCGAGACCGACAAGATGCACGGCACCGTTTCCCCTGCGTGCCACAACAGCTTCGCGTATATCCAAAACGAGGCCGGCACGATCAAAGGCATCGTCGCCTTGGCAGAAGAGTCGGCGCGCAAAGGCGACGTCTTTCCTGGCGTCCGCCGCGATCTGCGTCAGAAATACCGGCTCGACTACGCGGGCTGGGATCGATAGCACGAGGGCAGGAAGGGCTGGAGAGGCAGGATAGGCAGGAGGGGAAACGATTTCTCCTCCTGCCTATCCTGCCCATCCTGCCTTCCAACACATCCCGCCCGTCAGCCCGTCCCGCCCATCCTGCCTGTATGATCGCTGCCGAAGTGCGCATCGGCATCGACGCCCGCAAGCTGCACGACTTCGGCATCGGCACCTACATCCGCAATCTGCTTCGCGAGCTGGCGAAGATGGATCACGACACCGAGTACGTGATCCTCAGCCGCCCCGAGGATGGCCCGGCCGTGCACGCGCTCGGCGAAAATTTTCGTCCGGTGAAAGAGACGTCGGGCAACTACTCGCTGTCCGAGCAGATCTTCATTCCGCAGGCGCTGAAGCGTGAACAGGTCGACCTGTTCCACGCGCCGCACTACGTGCTGCCGCCGCTCGTACGGTGCCCGTCGGTCGTGACGATTCACGACTGCATCCACCTGATGTTTCCGCAGTACCTGCCGAACCGGTGGGCGCTCGCGTACGCGCGGACGTCGATTTCGCTCGCTGCGAAGCGCGCGACGCGCGTGCTGACGGTGTCCGAGAGCTCGAAGCGCGACATCCAGCGGTTCGTCGACGTCCCGTCTGGCAAGATCGACGTCATCTACAACTCGTTCGACCCGCGCTTCGGCGTCGAGCCGAACGAAGAAACCGTCGATCGTGTCCGCGAACGCTATCAGCTGCACACCGACTTCGTGCTCTACGCCGGCAACGTCAAACCCCACAAGAACCTCGAACGGCTGATCGACGCATTTCAGATCGTCCGCAAGCGTGGTCTCGACAACCTGAAACTCGTGCTCATCGGCGACGACATCTCGAAGTACACGGCGCTCAGGCGTGCGGTGCACCGGCATCAGCTGCACAACTACGTCCGCTTCCTCGGCTACCTCCCCGAGGAAACGCTCGCGGTGATGTATCGCCTCGCCGGGGTGTTCGTGTTTCCGTCGATCTACGAAGGGTTCGGCCTGCCGCCGCTCGAGGCCATGGCCAGCGGGACGCCGGTCGTCACGTCGAACGTCTCCTCGCTGCCCGAAGTCGCCGGCGACGCGGCGGTACTCGTCGATCCATATAGCGCCAGCGCAATCGCCGACGGCATGTATCGCGTGCTGACGGACAATCAGCTGAAGCGTACGCTTCGCACGCGTGGACCGGAGCGGGCGAGCCAGTTCTCCTGGGAGTCGTCGGTACGGCGCGTTCGGGAGATCTACGGACAGGTCCTCCCGTGAGCCAGCGGCGTATTGCGATCGTTCACGACTGGCTCACCGGAATGCGGGGCGGTGAGAAAGTCCTGGACGCCGTCTGCCAGCGCTTCCCCGACGCGGCGCTCTTCACGATCGTCCACGTGCCCGGCTCGGTCTCACCGGCCATCGAACGGATGCGTCCACGCACGTCGTTCGTCCAGCACTTGCCCGCCGTCACACGGTGGTATCGCGCGTATCTCCCGGTCTTCCCCGCCGCCGTCGAGCAGTTCGACCTCGACGGCTTCGACTTCGTTCTTTCCATCAGCCACTGTGCGGTGAAGTCGGTGATTCGCGCGCGCCAGGCGACGCACGTCTGCTACTGTCTGACGCCGATGCGCTACGCCTGGGATCAGTTCGAGGCGTACTTCGGCGCCGAACGGCTGGGCTCGATCGGATCAGCGGTGATGCGCCGCGTGATGTCGCACATGGCCCGATGGGACCGTGACACCGCGGACCGCGCGGACCGCTATGTCGCTATCTCTCACTATGTTGCCGGCAGGATCCGCCGATACTATAATCGAGACTCGACCGTGGTCTATCCCCCCGTCGACACCAGCTTTTTCACCCCGGCCACCACTCCAGGCAACGGCGAACGATACGCGTTGGTCGTGTCGGCGCTCGTGCCGTACAAACGCATCGACATCGCGATCGACGCGGCTCGGCTCGCGGGCATTCCGCTGAAGATCGTCGGCGACGGGCCGGACCGCGTTCGCCTCGAACGATCGGTGGGCTCACGCAACGGCGCAGGTCAGACGACGTTCCTTGGCCGCTGCACAGACGACGAGATCCGCGACCTCTATCGGCGCGCGGCCGTCACGCTCCTGCCCGGTGAGGAAGACTTCGGCATTGTGCCGGTTGAAGCGCAGGCGTGCGGTCGCCCGGTCGTCGCCCTCGCGCGCGGGGGCGCCACCGAAACCGTCGTCGACGGACAGACCGGGGTATTGGTCGACGACTCGTCCGCGGCGGCGTTCGCCGACGGCATCGCACGCGCGCTGTCTGCCTCGTACGACCGCGGCGCCATTCGCCGACACGCGGAGAAATTCAGCCGCGAGCGCTTCGTGAGAGAAATCGCCGCTCTGGTGGAATCCGACTGATGCTTCGCAGATACAACCGGCTGCTCATCGCGTTTTACGTCGCGTCTGACGCGCTGCTCGGGCTGTCGGCGTTCATCATCGCCTACACCATTCGCTTTCACACCGGACTGATTCCGATCACCAAGGGCATTCCGCCGCTGCGGCAGTACATCGACCTGCTGCCGTTTGTCGCCGTCGTGGTGCCGCTCGGGTTCCACCTTCAGAACCTCTATCGTCTGCGCCGCGGACGTTCCTGGGTCGACGACTTCTTCGCCGTCTTCGTCGGCAGCATCCTGGCCGTCGTCTTCGGCATCATGGTCACGACGTACGTGCAGATCTACATCGCGCCGAACGAGCGTGGCGCGTATGAAGTGTCGCAGGCCGTCTGGGGCATCTTTCTCGTCCTGAACGTCGCGCTTGCGTTCTCGCTGCGTCAGTTGGTCCGCGAGGTCTTGGAGCGGCGCTGGCGATCGGGTGCGGGATTGCGGCGGATTCTCATTGCGGGCTCCGGAGAACTTGGGCGTCTCGTGGCCGACAAGATCATCGAGCACCGCGAGCTCGGTTATCAGATCATCGGGTTCGTCGACGACAAGCCGGGCGACCATCTCGGCTACCGCGGACTTCCCCTGCTCGGCACGATCGACGAGACGACAGAGATCGCGACGCGTGAGCAGATCGACCACCTGTATGTCGCGCTGCCTCCCGAGCAGCACCTGAAGACCATCGACCTCCTCGAAGCGGCGACGCGTGAGTGTGTCGACGTCAAGGTCGTGCCCGATCTGCTTCAGGTGATCGCGCTGAAGGCGCGCCTCTGGGATCTCGACGGCGTGCCGGTCATCGACGTCAACGACATCCCGCTTCAAGGGTTCAATTCGATCGTCAAGCGCGTCATCGACATCGCGATTTCAGCAGTGGCGCTGACTGTCCTCGCGATTCCGCTGGCGCTCATCGCGCTGCTCGTCCGGATCTCGTCTAGGGGCCCGGCGCTCTTCCGTCAGGAGCGGATGGGACTCGACGGGCGCGGGTTCTCGATCGTCAAGTTCCGCTCGATGGTAGACGATGCGGAGCGCCAGAGCGGGCCGGTGTGGGCGCGCGAGAACGACCACCGCGTGACACCGCTCGGCAAATTCCTGCGGCGGTCGAACCTGGACGAACTGCCGCAGTTGTGGAATGTCTTGCGCGGCGACATGTCGATTGTCGGTCCGCGGCCGGAGCGGCCGCATTTCGTCGAACAGTTCAAACACCGCATCCCCCAGTACATGCTGCGCCACAAGGTGAAGGCGGGTATGACGGGCTGGGCTCAGGTGAACGGCTGGCGTGGCAACACGGCGCTCGACAAGCGCATCGAGTACGACCTTTACTACATCGAGAACTGGTCGGTCCGCCTCGACCTGAAAATCATCTGGCTCACGATCGTCAAAGGCTTCTTCCACAAACATGCCTACTAGCCCTCAGCCCTCAGCCCTGTCCTCTCCAGCGGCTCGGTGCTTCTGAAATGGCATCAAAAGGCCGTATCGTCATCACTGGAGCCGCTGGTTTCCTCGGATCGCACCTCGCGGAAACACTGCTCGACATGGACTACGCCATCGTCGGCGTCGACAACCTCATCACGGGCGACGAAGCGAATATCGCGCATTTGCGGGGACGCAGTTTCGAGTTCAGCAAGCAGAACGTCAGCGATCACATCGACATCGACGGCCCCGTGAATTCGGTCTTGCATTTCGCGAGCCCTGCCAGCCCCATCGACTACGCGGAGCTTCCGATTCCGACGCTCAAGGTCGGGTCGCTCGGTACGCACAACGCGCTCGGCCTCGCCAAGGCGAAGGGCGCATCGTTCCTGCTCGCGTCCACATCCGAGGTGTACGGCGATCCGCTGGAGCATCCACAGAAAGAGACGTACTGGGGCAACGTCAATCCGATCGGTCCACGGTCGGTGTATGACGAAGCGAAGCGGTTTGCCGAAGCGATCACATTTGCCTATCACCGGCAGCACGGCATCGACACGAAGATCGTGCGCATCTTCAACACGTACGGTCCGCGGATGCGCGTCAACGACGGCCGCGCCGTGCCTGCGTTCGCTTCACAGGCGCTGCGCAACGAAGACGTCACCATCTTCGGCGACGGCTCGCAGACGCGAAGCTTCACCTACGTTTCCGACCTGGTCGACGGGATCATCCGATTGATGCTGTCAAAGGAGCACGGGCCGATCAACATCGGCAACCCGCGCGAGATGACGATCAAGGAAATCGCCGAGACGATCATCCGGATGACCGGCTCGAAGAGCCAGTTGATCAACAAGCCGCTGCCGAAAGACGATCCCAAGCAACGCAAGCCCGACATCACGCTCGCCAGGACCAAGCTCGGATGGGAGCCGAAGGTCGCCCTCGAGCAAGGCCTCGTCACGACGCTGGAGTACTTCCGAACAAAGGTTCACTGATCCTGGGCAGATGTTCGCCCCGTCGCTTCGCACGAAGCTTACGCTCGCGCTCCTCGTCGTGGGGTTGTCGTCCGCCGTTCTGGTCGGCTTCGTTGCCCGCGAGATTCTGCTACCGGTCATTGATCGGTCCTATCTCGACGCGTTCCGAAGCGCGATGCTGTACGGCATCGGTGCAGCGGCGGTCCTCGCACTAGCGCTTGGGTTCGTCATCGGCGCGCGTCTCAGCCACCGCGTCACGACGCTGACGACAGCCGTCAACGCCATGGCCGCCGGCGATCTCTATCAGCACGTCGACGAAGGCTCCGCTGACGAAGTCGGCGTGCTGGCACGCGTCTTCAACCAGATGAGCCGTGAGCTCTTCGAATCGCGTCAGCGCATCGACACGCAGACGCAGCTGCTGCGCGAGCTCAGCGTCCGCGACGAGCTCACCGGCCTGCACAACCGCCGCCACTTCGACGATCAGGCGGCGACGGCCTTCTCGCACGCGCGCCGCTATCGGCGTCCGCTGACGGCGATGATGTGCGACATCGATCACTTCAAGACAATCAATGATCGGTTCTCGCATGCGACGGGTGACGAAGTGCTGCGGCACGTCGCGCGGATCCTGCAGGCCAACACCCGGGCGAGCGACATTCTCGCGCGCTATGGCGGCGAGGAATTCGCTGTCGTCTTCACGGAGAGCGGCGCGGAGACGGCGCTTGGACTGGCCGAACGGATTCGCGAGCGAATCGAGCAGCACGACTGGCGGGAGATCGATCCCGAGTTGCACGTGACGATCAGCATCGGTCTCGACAGCACCGTGACCCGCCCAGGTGTCACTGAAATGCTGGCTGCCGCTGACGAACGCCTCTACTTGGCCAAGCGCAGCGGCCGGAATCGAGTCATCGTAGACTCGTGATCGCGGCCTTCGTACGAAGCGCAGACCTTTAGCGTGAATTGCAAGTGTATGTAGCGCAGACCTTCAGGTCTGCCTTGCTGCAGGCCTAAAGGCCTGCGCTACAAACACTCGGAACTTTGTCTCGCAGTATGATGCCCCCGTGGAGTTGTTTCCGATTGACGACGACGGGCAGTTGTTCATTTCCGGCGATCTCGACGGCTGGGACTGCGTCGCGCCGCACGGCATCGACGTGGTGATCGATCTGGACGGCGGGCTCGACGCCTGCATCCCGACGGAAACGAACCGCTGTCTCTACGTCTACTTTCCCTTCGACGACGACGACGAGTCGCTGCCGAACATGACGAAGCTCCACGCCGTGGCGACACTGGCGGCGTCGCTGATTCGCGCCGGCCATCGCGTCCTCACGCACTGCAAACTCGGCTTCAATCGCTCTGGACTCGTCGCCGGCCTGATTTTGATCTCGCTCGGCATGCCTGGGGACGCTGCCGTGTCCCGCATTCGTGAGCGCCGCCCTGGCGCTCTGTACAACGATCGCTTCGCGCGCTACCTGCACGATTTGCCTCTCGCGTAATCGCGCTCAAATCCCTCGTAGGTTCGTGTCTGACGTCTGGACACCATGTCCGTCGACATGACAGAACCAGACACTGGCGACGCCAAAGTGTCGCTCGATGCGCGAGCGTGCGTGCTCCTGCACCGGCATCAAAACCGCAATGGTCGGGCTGTCGTTTTGTGGCCGGTTGCTACTTTTCTGGAGCTGAGAATGCGTAACAACACGAACGTCGTCTTTGCCGCAAGTCTGTCGCTGCTGCTCGCCGCGCCGGTCTATGCGGCGGCGCCCGAGTGCGGAAATCGAACGACGGCGGCCGCGAGCGCGGCGTCCTCCGACGAATCGCCTCTCGAGATCAAGGTGGTCACCGCCTCGAAGTTCGCGGAGTCGATTTCCGATGCGCCGGGCGTGATGTCGGTCGTCAGCCGGGACGAACTGCAGCGCTGGGGCGGCGTCACGCTCGCCGAAATCCTCGACCGGGTGCCTGGACTGAATCTCACGAGCGCGTACTTCACCGACCGCAGCATCGTCGCCGCGCGCGGCGATCAGACGAAGATCAACGGCGGACACATCCTCTTCCTGATCAACGGCCGGCCGACGCGCGAGGTGCTCGAAGGCGGTCTGGTCAGCGATCTTCTCGAGTCGTTCCCGGTGTCGGCGCTCGATCACATCGAGGTGATCAAAGGACCTGGGTCGGTGCTTTACGGTTCGAACGCATTCTCGGCGGTCGTCAACCTGATCACGCTCAAGCACGAAGCGAACGGCTTCAGCGCGAGCGCGCGTCCCGGCAGCAACAACACGCTGGCCTCGTCGGGTGAAGGCACCTACAGCTGCGGCAGCTTCAGCCTCATGGGCGCCGCGCAACTCCATCAGATGCCCGACTGGAATACGACGTATACGTATCCGTCAGTCGATCAGACGCTCTCGTCGACGCTGACGCCGCAAAGCATCAACATCGTCAATCGCAGCCAGGGCGCGTACATGGGCGCGTCCTACCGCGGCCTGAACGTCATGTCGTCGTATACGGACTGGCAGACGGCGTCGTTCGTCCAGGGTACTGTCGGTCAGCCGCGATGGAAGCGTGGATTCGCCGACGTCGGCTACGACTTCAATCCGTCGAGCCGCTGGTCGTCGAGCGTCAACTACACCTACACGCGCAACACGTTCGGCACGATCGAGTTCCCTGACATCCGCCGCGACTCGAGCGAACAGGTGCTCGAGTGGACGAACATCGTCCACCCGACGAACCGCGATCAGGTGACCCTCGGCGCTCTCTACACGCACCAGCAGGGCGGCGAGACATACTATGGCCTCGGCTTTCCGATTCCGATTTCGATCGGCAACCGCAACGGATCGGGCGGGTACGCGCAACTCGATCACCTCATCGTCACGGGCCTCAAAGGCATCGTCGGCTTCCAGGCGAACAAGATCGGCGACCTCGACACGAGCGTCGTGCCCCGCGGCGGCATCATCTGGGTGCCGAACGGCGCGTTCAGCGTCAAGGCGCTGTACGGACAGGCGTTCCGTGCGCCGAGCATCAACGAGACGACGCTGAATCACCCGGCGCTCTCCGGCAACCCGAACCTGCTGCCGGAAAAGGTCGGCACGTTCGACGTCGAACTGGCGTATCAGCACGATCGTGTGCAGGGCAGCGTGAACTTCTTCCACAGCCGGCAGACCGACAGCATCACGATCGATACGGCACTACCGCGCTGGCAGTACGCGAACCTCGGCACCGCCACGTTCCACGGTGTGGAGACCGAAGGCAAGTTCTACGTCACCAAGCAGGTCTTCCTCGTCGGTTCGATACTGCACCAGGAGAACGAGAGCGCGGGCGTCCAGAACATCACGCCGATTCCGAACAACACGGCGAAGTGGGGCTTCAGCTACGCGGGTGACGAAGGGCTGACCTTCGGCCTGTTCGACAACTACCTCGGCGCGATCAACGGCTACACGAACCCAATTACGGTCAACCCGGCGTACACGACGTCGCACATGATCGACGCGCAGATCAAGTTCGACGTCGCACGCTACTTCCAGGGCATGGGTTCGAAAGGCCTGCAGTTCGTGGCGAACCTGCAGAACTTGACGAACAACTCGCTCTGGCTGCCGGATCTCGGCGGCGGCACCGGCGACACGATTCCGGTAAACCGCGGCCGGACGTTCTTCGTGGGCGCCGAGGTGTCACTCAACCGCAATCAGCACGGCTCGCACCAGTAGTCGCGGGCCGCTCGCGCAAAAGACAAACGGGCACCGGTTTCATCCGGTGCCCGTTTTTTTGTACTTCAGAGGCTAGGGGCTAGGGACTGGGGTCTAGAAGATCAGAGTCCTCGCGGCCGACTAGTCCCCAGCCCCTAGTCCCCAGCCACTTTCGACTTACCGCGCGGCCGTCAGCGTCCCGAAGTGCTCCTGATATCGACGCTCGAATTCGTCCCACGTGTAGGAGTGATACGTGCCGCCGAGATGTTCGAGACAATACGTCGCCGCGACGCTGCCGATTTTCGCCGCTGCGTCCGCGGACAGCCCCATCGCGAAGCCCTTCATCAAACCGCCGCGAAACGCGTCGCCGACGCCGGTTGGATCCGCCACGCGGTGCGGCGGGACCGCGGACACATCCGTCTGCCCCTGCTTGGTGATCACCGAAGAACCCTTCTCGCCTTTCGTGACGATCAGGATGTCCACCTGGTCGAGGACGTCCTTTTCGTTCATCCCCGTCTTCTCGCGGATCAACTCGAATTCGTAGTCGTTGCAAATCAGGATGTGCGCGCCCGACAGCCCGTCCCGAAGCTCGTCGCCCGACATGCGCGCGCACTGCTGGCCGGGATCGAAGATGTAGGGAATCTTCAACGTCCGGCACTCTTCCGCGTACGTGACCATCGCCCCGGGGTCATTCGGCGAGATGATGGCGAGCTTCGCGTCCTTGACGTTCCGGAACGACAGCTGTCCTGCGTCGGCCATCGCGCC
>Ga0126381_100002801_pt1 | contig 18908 bp, 20 predicted proteins | sample PanSoiMetPlot_28_FD_96465 | JGI IMG/M metagenome (GOLD analysis project Ga0126381, IMG submission 96465) | Tropical forest soil microbial communities from Panama - MetaG Plot_28 | ecosystem: Environmental > Terrestrial > Soil > Tropical forest > Bulk soil | place: Panama | collected 2016-02-17
GACGAATCTCCGGTCGGACCGGATTCGCCGCGGCTGATCGTCCTCGCGCGGAAAACGGAGAAGGCGTCGTGATTCCTTACTCGAAGTATCCGGGGCTCTCGCCCCTCTTCCTCGAGTTCCTCGCCGGAAGCTCGGAGCTCTACCCGGACCGCCCGACCGTCGAGGCCGCGGCCGAGCGCGGACGCCGGCTCCTCGAGGCGGGCCGCCGCACGCGGGTCCCCGCGGACGCGTTCCGATGTCGTGGCGCCGATGCGGAACGGATGGCCGCGGATCTCGCCGAAGGCCGCGCCGTGGCCGTGGCCGCGGGGCACCAGGTCGGCCTCTTCACCGGTCCCCTCTTCACCCTCGTCAAGGCGCTCGATGCGATCCGTCTCGCCCGGAAAGTCTCCGAGGCGGGCGTTCCCGCCGTGCCCGTCTTCTGGGCCCTCACCGACGACCACGACCTCCAGGAGATCGCGCACACCGCGCGGCCCGGGCCCGACGGCCCGCAGGAGCTCGTCCTCGAGGGGGCGGATCGCCAGAACCGCCGGCCGGTCGGGCAGCTGCCGATCCCCGAGGCGGTGCGGGGCATCGTCGAAGCCTTCCGCCCCGAAGCCCACGACGGCGACGGAAACGCTCTGGTCGACGCGTTCGCCGCGCGCAGCGCACCCGGAAAGACCTATGGAGGCGCGTTCATCGAGACCCTCCTCGATCTCGTCGACCCGGATCCGTTGCTCGTTCTCGATCCGCTGGACGAAAAGCTGCGGGCGCCGACCGCCGCCCTGTTTCTCGACGCCGCGCAGCGCGAGCAGGCGATCGGCGCGGCGCTCGCCGAGACCGAGGAAAAGCTCCGGAAGTCCGGACGGCCCGTCCCGGCGCCTCTCCCCGAGGGCTTCTCGTTCTTCTTGATCGACGGCGACGGACGCCGCCGGATCGAGAACGTGGCGTCGGCGGTCCGCCGCGTCCAGGCCGGCGAGGCGTGGCCGTCGGCCGACGTCATAACCCGGCCGGTCCTGAAGTCGTATCTCTTCCCCATGGCGGCCAGCGTGCTCGGAGCGGCGGAGATCGCGTACCACGCCCAGAGCCTTCCGCTCTTCCCGCTGCTCGAGATCACGCCTCCGGTCCTCTTTCCGAGAACGCACGTCGTTCTGCGCGGCCCGGCAGAACGGCGCCTCGCCGCGCAGCTCGGCATCGCCGAGGAGGACCTGCTGGCCGACGCGGTCCCCGAAGCGCCGCGGCCCGTTCCCGAAGCCGACGCGGTCGACACGCTGGCGAAGGAAACCGCGAAGAGCATTTCGAGCGTGTCGGGGACGCTCAAACGCCTCGACCCGTCGCTCGAAGGCGCGGCCGAGAACGCCGGCAAGAAGATCGTCTACCAGCTCGAGCAGCTCGCCGAGCGCGCGCGCAAGGCCGCCGAGCGCAAGGGCGACGTGGCCTCGAATCGCCGCCGCCGCCTCGCCGAGGCGCTGCGCCCCGGCGGCGTTCCCGCCGAGCGCGTCTACCCGCCGCTGTGCGCGCTCCTCGCGTGGGGCCGCGGCGTCACCGAACGGCTTCGCCGCGCCGCCGACGGCGATCCGGCGCAGGGCGCCGTCGTCATCGACGTCGGCGAGGAGGCGGGAACCGCCCATGCCGGTTGACATCCTCGCGATCTCGGCCCACCCGGACGACGTGGAGCTGACGTGCGGAGGCACGCTCGCGCGCATGAAGGCGTCCGGCTACCGATTCGGCATCGTCGACCTGACGCGCGGCGAGATGGGAACGCGCGGAACGCCGGAGATCCGCGCCGTCGAGGCACGTCGCGCCGCGGAGATTCTCGGCGCCGACTTCCGCGAGTCGCTCGATCTGGGCGACGGGGGCCTGCCCCTCGGCCGGGCGTCGGAGCTGAAGGTCATCGACGTCATTCGGCGCGAGAAGCCCCGCGTCGTCCTGACGCCGTACCCCGACGACCGCCACCCGGACCACCGCCGCGCGGGCCAGCTCGTCACGGACGCCGCCTACTACGCGGGCCTGCGGAAGATCGAGACGGCGCACCCGGCCCACCGCCCGCAGCAGACCGTCTACTTTCCGACCTTCGATCCGCGGGAGCCCGACTTCGTCGTGGACGTCACGCCGTACATCGAGACGCGCCGGTCGGCGATGCGCGCCTTCGAGAGCCAGTTCCACAATCCAGGCTCGGCCGAGCCCCAGACGGTCCTGTCGCAGCGCGCTTTCCTCGACATGGTCGAGTCGCGCGCGCGTCAGTACGGGGCGCTCATCGGCGTCGAGTTCGGCGAGGGCTTCCTCGTGCGGCGCCCGCCGCGAATCGACGACCTCGTCCAGGCATTCGCCGGCTTCGAGCCGGGGTTCTGATGGGCTGGACGGCGATCGCAAACCCCTCACCCCCACCCCCTCTCCCAGAGGGAGAGGGGCATCAGTTCTCTGTATGAAGATCGGCATCACCTGCTACCCGACCTTCGGCGGCAGCGGCGTCGTCGCGACCGAGCTCGGCGTCGCGCTGGCCGACCGCGGCGACGAGGTCCACTTCATCTCCTACGCGCTCCCGTCGCGGCTCGAGCTTCCTCGCGAGCGCGTCCACTTCCACGAGGTCGTCGCGCCCTCCTATCCCCTCTTCGTGTCGCCGCCCTACACGCTCGCCCTCGCGACCAAGATGGCGGAGGTCACGGCCCGGACGAAGCTCGACCTGCTCCACGTGCACTACGCGCTGCCCCACGCGATCTCCGCGATCCTCGCCCGTGAGATGGGCAACGGCAACGGCGTCCGCCTCAAGGTCGTGACCACCCTGCACGGGACCGACGTCACGATCGTCGGCATGGATCGCTCGTACCTTCCCATCACGCGCTGGGGCATCGAGAAGAGCGATGCGGTCACCGCGGTCTCGACCTATCTCCGCGACGTGACGATCCGCGAGTTCGGCGTCAAGCGTCCGATCGACGTCCTTCCGAACTTCGTCGACCCGCGGCAGTACCATCCCGGAGGCGCCTCGGCGTTCGCCCGCGCCATCGCCCCCGCGGGAGACGCGCTGCTCGTCCACGTCTCCAATTTCCGTCCCGTCAAACGCATTCGCGACGTGCTCGGGGTGTTCGACCGCGTGCGCCAGAAGATCCCGGCGCACCTGCTCCTCGTGGGCGACGGCCCCGAGCGCTCGCTGGCCGAGCGGCTCGCCCGCGTTGGCGGTTTCGAGGACCGCACGACGTTCCTCGGAAGCGTGGCCGCGATCGAAACGATCCTGCCGGCGGCGAAGCTCCTTCTGCTGCCGTCCGACGCGGAGTCGTTCGGGCTCGCCGCCCTCGAGGCGATGTCCTGCGGCGTGCCCGTCATCGGCACGGCGGCGGGCGGGCTCCCCGAGGTCGTCGAAGACGGCAAGCACGGCTACCTGCGCCCCGTCGGCGACGTCGACGGCATGGCACAGGGCGCGCTCCGGCTCCTCGAGGATCCGGCCCTGTGGTCCCGGTTTTCCGCCGCGTGCCGGGTCCGGGCCGAGAAAGAGTTCCCGACGGAGACGCTGGTGAAGCGCTACCGCGACCTCTACGAGGCGACCCTCGCGGGCTGACCCCGTGGCCGACGGCGACGCGAGGCGCGTCCCGGCGCGGGAGGGACACGGCGAGGTGCGGGAGAAGGGTTCGCGGTTCTTCGCCTTCGCGGTGCGAGCCGGAGCCGTCGCCGACGCGGAGGCGTTCGTCGCGCGCCTCGAGCGTGAGCACCACGACGCGACGCACGTCGCGTTCGCATGGAAGATCGGCGGCGGCCCGGACCCGGTCCGCCGCGCGTCCGACGCGGGCGAACCGTCCGGGACGGCGGGCAAGCCGATCCTCGCGGCGATCGAGAGCTCCGGTCTCGTCGACGTCGCTGCGGGGGTCGTGCGTCATTTCGGCGGCACGAAGCTCGGCACGGGCGGCCTGGTCCGCGCCTATCGCTCGGCCGCCGAGCGCGCCCTCGCCGACGCGGGCGCCACGTTCGTCTACGACGTGATCCGTCTCAGCGTGCGCTGTCCCTTCGATCGCGCGGCGGTCGTTCGGCGTCTCCTCGATCCTCCCGCCGTGCGGCTCCTCGGCGAGCGCTTCGACCCGGAGCCCGTCCTCGAGCTCGAGGTCCGGGCGTCGCGGGTCGCGGCGCTCAGAGCCGCCCTGGCGGCGGCGCGGCTGGAAGCGTTCGAGGCCCCTTCAGGCGCCGAGATCGGACGACCCGGCTCCGGGCGCTGAGAACGCCCGCAACCGCCGCTCCTTCTCCTCGTGCGGGCAGAACGCCGCCCGCCACGCGTTCGCGGCGAGGGTATGGAGCTCGGCTTCGGTGAGACCGAGTGTGCTCTTCGCGAAACGGTATTCGCCGCGCGTCGTCGTCCCGAAGAGCACCGGGTCGTCGGCCGACAGCGTGACGAGGACGCCGGCCTGGAGCAGCCGGCGCAATGGATGCGCCGGGGCGCCGGAGACGGCGCGCGTCCGCAGGTTTCCGGTCGGGGCGACGCAGAGGACCGTGCCCTCTTCCGTCAGGCGGTCGAGGAGCCGCGGATCCGACGCGGCGGCGATGCCGTGGTCGAGGCGATCCGGCCTCAGCGTGTCGAGGACGTCGCGCACCGCGTCCGCACCGGCCCACTCGCCGGTGTGCGCCGACGTCCTCAAGCCGAGGGAACGCGCGCGCAGGTAGACGCCGCCGAATGCGCCGGCCGGCAGCGACCCCTCGTCGCCGCCCATTCCGAAGCCGACGATGGACGGAAGCGGTCGCCGCTCGTAGAGGTCGAGTACGCGGTCGGCGGATTCGGGACCCCAGTGGCGAACGACGTCGAGAAGGATGCGGCAGAGGATTCCGCGCGTCTCGAGCGCCTCGCGGAATCCGACGTCGATCGCCTCGAGGCACGCCCCGGGATCGAGTCCGATGCGGCGGAAGATCTCGGGCGAGACGTAGACCTCGGCATAGTCCACGCGATCGTCGGCGAGCGCGCCGGCAACGGAAAGCGCTGCGCCGACGTAGTCCTCCGGCCGGCGGAAGAGGCGGCAGACGTCGGCGAAGAGACCGAGGAAGCTGGAGGCGTCGGTGACTGAGGTCCTCGCCGCCTCGAACGCGGCCGGGTCCGCAAACGGATGGCCGGCGCGCGATGCGAGCCTCGAGATCTCAGCCGACGGCAGGCAACCTTCGAAGTGCAGGTGGCAGTCGGCGAGAGGGAGCGGGACCGCGTTTTCGGTCTTTTCGGTCTTCACAATGGAGGCCCCGGCCTTCACAATCGTTGGACTTCGCCACTATATGCGCCGCGCTCGTCTCCTCGCCTTCTTTCTCGACACCCTGGTGTGTGCGGTGCCGGCCGATCTCGCCGGTCTGCTGCTGACGGGAGCCGTATGGCGTTTCGTCCCGAGGGTCCGCGGAGCGGTGCCGGCGATCTGGGCGGCGGCGGGGGCCGCGGCGACGGTCGCGTTCCTCCTTCGGGACGCCCGGGGAGGGCGGGCGCGCCGCTGGCTTGCGATGGAAGTCCGCCGGGTCGACGGAAGGCCGCCGGGAGCCTGGGGATCGGTCCGTCGGAACCTGCCCCTCCTCGTTCCGCTCTGGAACCTGTGGGACGCCTGGCCCCTGCTGCGGGACCGCGATGCTCAGCGCCGGACGGACCGGCGTACGGGAATCCGTATGTTGCGGATAACATGAGACATCCGGCGGGAGGGTCTCGCCGGCCCTGGTAATCCTTGAACCTTTTGGACCCGTTTCCGTTGTAAGGATTCGGAAAGAGACATGCATTTCGTACGCCGCGCCGCCGCCGTCCTGATCGCCCTCGCCCTCGCCGCACCGCTCGCCGCGGGAGACTCCCCCAACCAGGAGATCTTCGAGAAGGCGTATTCGATGGAGGGCGTCGTCAAGATCTCCGTCGAGAACGTCAACGGAAACATCGCCGCGACGGCCTGGGACAAGCCCTACTTCAAGCTTCGCGCGACGAAGCGAGCCGAGGGCGGCCACGCCGACGAGACCCTCAAGCTGACCGAGATCCGCGTCGAGAAGGTCGGCGACCAGATCAAAGTGGAGACGGTCAACCCGAAGCGCCGCCGCCTCTTCGGCTTCCTCGACTTCGGCTCCTCCGGAGCGCACGTGGACTACGAGCTTCAGATTCCCGCGAAGACCGACGTGCGGTTCGAGACCTGCAACGGAAAGCTCGCGGCCAACGGCTTCGCCGGAACGATCTCGGGTGACGCAGTCAACGGCTCGATCGAGCTCGCCGGGATCGCGGGACCCACCAGTGCCAACACGGTCAACGGATCGGTCCGCCTCGCGTTCGCGGGGCCGCTGCGCAAGACGCGCATCGAGACGGTCAACGGCTCCATCGACGTGGCTTTCGACAAGAGCTCGTCGGTGCGCTACGAGCTCGAGACGGTCAACGGACACATCGAGGGCACATTCGACATGCCGGTCGAGGGCAAGTTCGGGCCGAAGGAGGCTCGGGGCAGCTTGAACGGAGGCACCGAGCCGCTCCATTGCGAAACGGTCAACGGCACGATCCGGCTGAAGACCAACTGATCCGCGGCTCCTCCGCCCCGCTCGCGGGCCGCTGATATCCTCGGCGCCATGAACGCCGAGGGCTCCTCCCCGACGCGTCCGGCGCTCCTCGTCCTCGCGTACCTCCCGCTCTTCGGTTTTCTCGCGCTCGCCATCTCGCGCGACCGGGAAGTCCGCTGGCACTCCGTCAACGGGCTCGTCTTTTTCGGCGCCGTCGCCGCGATCGCGCTCGCGGCGACGCTCGTCGGCATCCTCGCCCCATCGCTGACCTGTCTCTACGCGGTCGCGATGGGGATTCTGGCGCTCCTCTACGTTTCGATCGTGATCCTCGCCATCGTCATCGCCCTGCGCGGAGGGCGCCTCCTCATTCCGCTCGTCTCGAGCCATGCCGGCCGACGTGTCCCCACCGAAGAGGCCTGAGCGCCGGGCCTCGCTCGCGCCGCTCGTCCTGGCGGCGATCGTGGGGCTCGTCGCGGGCGACGCGCTCAAACCTCCGTCCGACCAGTGGACCGCCAGGCTGGCGATCGGGGCAATCGACGCCTACCGGGCGACCGTCTCGCCCGCACTCGCCCGGACCGGCGTCGTGCGCTGCCGATTCACACCGACCTGCTCCGAGTACGGACGCGAAGCGATCGAGCGCTACGGCTTCCCGAAAGGCTTCGCGCTGACGACGGGCAGGGTTCTGCGCTGCAATCCCTGGTCAAAGGGAGGAGAAGACCCCGTACCCTAGCGGCACTGTCCACTGAGTTCGCGGCGCGACCGAGTTTCGCGAGTCAGGCCGAGCGAAACGAATTGCGCCGCGGGAGCCGGAGCGAGCGAAGGGATCAGGCGGGCGGGGAGCCGTGCTTTGGCGAGCTGCCCGCCGGTGCGGGCGCGACCGCTTCAGCGGTCAGCGCTCGCAGATCCCGAGCGAGCGAACGCGACGTGTGTGGTGCCGTCGGCCGGACTCGAACCGGCATGGGTTGCCCCATACGCCCCTCAAACGTACGTATCAACCGATTCCACCACGACGGCACGGGGACGATTCTGATTCTAAGGCTTCGAGGGACTCCCGGAGGGAGCGGGCGCCGAAGTTCCGGTGGACGGCGCCGCAGCGCCGGAAGCGGGCGCCGCCGGAGCGGGCTGGCCTGCGGCCGGTTGGCTCGCCGGGGCGGAGCCCGGTGCGGGCGCCGCCGGAGCCGCCGCCTTCGGCGCGGCGGAGGCCGGCAGCGACTTCGGAATGACCGAAGCCTTCGGCCTCGCTTCCATGATCGAGAGAATCATCGAGATCGCGACGAAGGCGACGAAAGCCCCCGTCGTCACTTTGTGAAGAAAGGTCGTCGCGCCGCGCGCACCGAACGCGGTCTGGCTCGACCCGCCGCCGAACGCTCCGGCGATGTCCGCTCCCTTCCCCTGCTGGAGGAGGACCACCAGGATCAGGAAGAAGCAGATGACGACGTAGATGGTGACCAGGACGATGTACACGGGGCCTCCACGAAAAAGGGCGGAAGTGTACGCGCCCCGCCCGGGGCCGTCAAGCGCGGGCGATCGTCGCGAACGCAGGGGCCGAGAGGCTCGACCCACCGATCAGAAACCCGTCCGTCCGCGGCGCGCCGAGGAGCGGGCGGCAGTTCTCGGGGGTGACCGAGCCACCATAGAGGAGGCGCAGATCCCGACGGTCGGACAGGATCTCGGCGATGTGAACCAGCGCCGATCCGCAATCCTCGGGAGTGGCCGTCCGGCCGGACCCGATGGCCCAGACCGGCTCGTAGGCGACGACGAGCGGCTGGGCCGAAGCGTCGGACCGGAGGGCGTCGAGCTGCCGCACGAGGGTCGTCGCGGTCAACCCGGCGTCGCGCTCCTCTTCGGTTTCCCCGACGCAGAAGATCGGCACCAGCCGTGCCTCACGACAGCGCGCGACCTTCTTCGCGAGCACGGGCCCGTCCTCGCCGAAGAGCCGGCGGCGTTCGGAGTGGCCGACGATCGCGTAGGCGCACCCGGCGTCCGCGGCCATGGCGGCCGAGACCTCTCCCGTAAAGGCGCCTTCGGCTTCGGACGCGACGTTCTGGCACCCCAACCTCCAACGGCCGCGGTCGTCGCGGGCCGCGTCGAGGAGCGGGTAAGCAGGCGCCACGACGAGCTCGGCCCCGGCGATGCCGTCGCCGATCGTGCGGCCGAGCTCCTCCGCAAACGCGCGAGCCGCCGCGCGCGTCTTGTGCATCTTCCAGTTGGCGACGAAGAGCTTCACGGCTCCTCCCGTCAGGCTTCGAGGGCCTCGATGCCCGGCAGCTTTCCTTCGGCGAGAAATTCGAGGGAGGCGCCGCCTCCGGTCGAAACGTGAGTGAAGCGGTCCGCGAGTCCCGCGGCGTGCGCGGCCTGAACGCTCTCGCCGCCGCCGACCACGGTGACCGCGGGTGACGCCGCCACGATCTTCGCGATGCCCATGGTGCCCGCATCGAACGGCGGCTTCTCGAAGACGCCCATCGGGCCGTTCCAGAAGATCGTCTTCGCGGGGCCGAGGAGGCGCGCAAACTGCTCGAGCGTGCGGGGTCCGACGTCGAGGGCCATGAGGTCGTCGGGGATCTTGTTGATCGAGACCGTCTTCGCGCCGGCACCGTCGTCGGGCGATTTCGCGACGACGAAATCCGACGGGAGCGCGATCGTCTTCCCCGCCTCCTTGCAGAAGTCGAGGATCTCCCGCGCCAGTGGCACCTGGTCCGCTTCGAGCAGGGACCGTCCCACGGAGAGGCCCAGCGCGCGGACGAAGTGGTTCGCCATGCCGCCGCCGACGAGCAGGACGTCGGCACGGCGCGACAGAACGCGCAGCGTGTCGATCTTGCCCGAGATCTTCGCTCCCCCGAGGATGGCCGCGAACGGACGCTCGGGCTCCAGCAGGCGCGACAGCTCCCGGACCTCCTTCTCGAGAAGGAGACCCGCGCCCTTCTCCTTCACGATCGCCGGCACGCCGACCACCGAGGCATGCGCACGATGGGCCGCGCCGAAGGCATCGTCCACGTAGACGTCGGCGAGGGCGGCGAGCTCGGCGGCGAACCGGGCATCGTTCGCTTCCTCGCCGGCGTGGAAGCGGAGGTTCTCGAGCAACAACGCCTCGCCGGGAGCCAGCGCGTCGGCCGCCTTCGCGGCCTCCGGACCGACGCAGTCGTCCACGAACCGCACCGGCCGGCCGAGGAGCTCGGCGAAGCGCACCGCGACCGGCGCGAGCGAGAGCTCCGGCTTCCGCTTCCCCTTCGCCTTCCCCAGGTGCGACGCGCAGACGACGCGCGCGCCCTGGTCGAGCGCGAGGCGGACCGTCGGCAGCGTTTCGAGGATGCGCGTGTCGTCGCAAACGCGGCCCCCGCCGAGCGGAACGTTGAAGTCCACGCGCAGAAACAGGCGCCGTCCGCGCAGGGTGAGATCGCAGATGGATTTCATCGGGCCGGTAGAATAGCGCAGTGAAACGGCGGCTCGCCGCGCTCCTTCTCGCCTTCGCGGCGGCCGCCGCCCTCGTCGGCGCCGATCTGCCACAGGCCTCGCTCGGATCGGGCGGAGGTGTCGCCGCCGAAGAGCCGACCGCCGCCGAAGTCGGCGTCGAGATCCTGCGCCGGGGAGGCAACGCCGCCGACGCCGCGGTCGCCGTCGCCTTCGCTCTCGCCGTGACCTGGCCCGAGGCGGGGAACATCGGCGGCGGTGGATTCTGGATCTCGCGCGACGCGAAGGGCCGCGCGCTGGTCGTGGACTTTCGTGAGACGGCCCCTCGTGCCGCGCGGCGCGACCTCTTCTTCGCCACCGGAGGCGCCCCCGGCGCATCGTCGACCGAGGGCCCGCTCGCCTCCGGGGTGCCTGGCTCTGTGGCCGGGCTCGCCCTCGCGCATCGGCGCGCCGGCCGTCTTCCCTGGAAAACGGTCGTCGAGCCGGCGGTCCGGCTCGCTCGCGACGGTTTCCCGATGACGGCCAACGTCTCGGAGTCGATCGCCGCCGAACGCGAGCGCCTCGCCCGCGATTCCGCGACCGCACGCATCTTCCTGCCGGGTGGCGCCGCGCCCGCTCCCGGGACGATCTTCCGGCAGCCGGACCTCGCGAAGACCCTCGAGGCGATCCGCGACCGCGGCGAGGACGGCTTCTACCGCGGCGCCGTCGCCCGGGACATCGCGGAGTCGCAGAGGCGCGCCGGGGGACTCATCACGCGCGGCGACCTCGCGCGGTACGAGGCCAAGATCCGGCCGGCGCTCCGCTTCCGGTTCCTCGGCGCCGAGATCCTCACGACCCCGGCGCCCTCCTCCGGGCCCGTCCTCGCCGAGATGGCGGCGGCGGTCGCGCTCGAGGCCGACCGGATCCGGCCCGTGGGAGCCGAGAGCATGCACTGGCTCGCCGAGATCGCGAAGCGCGCCTTCCGCGACCGCAACCAGTTCCTCGGCGACCCCGCGTTCCAGGGCGTGCTCGAGCGGCCGTTCCTCGACTCCGAGCGCATCCGGCGCCTCGTGGCCTCGATCGACCCGCAGAAGGCGACGCCCGTGGCGAGCATCGGGACCGTGTTCCCCGAGAAGCCGACGACGACGCATTACTCGGTCGTCGACGGCGACGGCATGGTCGTCGCGGTCACGACGACGCTGAACGACTCCTTCGGCAACGCGCGGGTCGCACCTGGCCTCGGCTTCCTCTGGAACAACGAGATGGACGACTTCACGACGCGCCCCGGCCAGCCGAACCTCTACGGCCTCGTCCAGGGCGAGGCGAACACGGTGGCGCCGGGAAAGCGGATGCTCTCGTCCATGTGCCCGACGATCGCGGTCATGCCGAACCGCGGCGTCTTCGCATGGGGCTCCCCGGGAGGCTCGACGATCCTGACCACGAACCTGCAGGTCCTCCTCGGTCTCGCCCTGCGCTCGGAGAACCTCGCCGCCGCCGTGGGGGCCCCGCGGTTCCACCAGCAGGACGTGCCCGATGCCGTCGAGGTCGAGAAGGACCGGTTCGACCCGGCGTGGCTGACGGCGCTCGAGGCGATGGGACACACGATCAAGGTCAGCGATCGCGAGCCCTTGACCGGCCGGCTCGGCCGCGTCCACGCCGTCGCAGCGTTGAAGGGCGGAAAGAGCGAAGCGGTGGCCGACCCGCGGCATCACGGCGCCGGACTCGTGGTACGACTTTCGCCATGACGCGGATCGAGGTCTTCCGCCCGCTCTACCGCGAGGGCGGCGTCCTGCGCCTCCTCGACCAGCGGCGGCTGCCGGCCGAGGAAGTCTGGCTCACGCTGGAGCGGGCTCCCGAAATCGCCGTCGCGATCCGCGACATGGCAGTTCGCGGAGCGCCCGCGATCGGCGTCGCCGCCGCGTACGGCGCCGCGTTCTCGCTGCGCAGCGGCAGCTCGACGCCGGCGGCCGAGCGTTTCGCCACGGCCCGGCGTCTGCTCGCCGCGACGCGTCCGACCGCGGTCAACCTCTTCGCAGCGCTCGAGCGGATGGAACGGCGCTTCGCGGCCGCGGTCTCCGGCCCGCCGGGATCGATCGAGGAGACGCTCGTCGCGGAAGCCGACGCGATCGCGGCCGAGGACATCGAGTTCTGCCGGCGCATCGGAGCGTTCGGAGCGGAGCTCCTCTCGGGCCAGCGCCACGTACTGACGCACTGCAACGCGGGCGCCCTCGCCACTGCCGGCTACGGCACGGCCCTCGGCGTCATCCGCGGCGCGGTCGAGGCGGGCAAGCCGATCCGCGTCCTCGCCGACGAAACGCGGCCGTACCTCCAGGGCGCCCGGCTCACCGCGTGGGAGCTGTCCCGCGACGGGATTCCCGTCGAGATCATCACAGACAACATGGCCGGCCATTTCCTCTCGCGCGGCGAGGTCGAGGCGATCGTCGTCGGCGCCGACCGCATCGCCGCCAACGGCGACGTCGCCAACAAGATCGGCACGTACGGTCTGGCCGTCCTCGCGAAGGAGAACCGCGTTCCGTTCTACGTCGCCGCGCCGATGACGACGGTCGACTTCGCCTGCCCCGACGGCGCCGCGATTCCGATCGAAGAGCGCAGCGGCTCCGAGGTGCTGAGCTTCGCGGGACAGGCGATCGGACCCGCCGGCGTCGGCGCGCGCTACGCGGCTTTCGACGTCACGCCCGCGCGGTACGTGACGGCCATCGTGACGGACCGCGGAATCGTGCGCTCTCCGTACACCGAGGGCTTGCGCGCCGCCGCGTCGAGGTAGGCCAATGGGCCTCGTTCTCGGAATCGAGACTTCCTGCGACGAGACCTCGGCCGCCGTTCTCGACGAGGACGGGCGGGTCCGCTCGAACGTCGTCTCTTCGCAGATGCAGGCGCACGCGCGCTACGGCGGCGTCGTCCCCGAGGTCGCCGCAAGGGCGCACCTCGAGAACCTGCCCGCCGTCCTCGAGGAAGCGCTCGAGCGCGCCGGCGTCGGGCTCGAGGAGATCGGAATGATCGCCGCAACCGCGGGCCCCGGACTGATCGGAGCGCTGCTCGTCGGGCTGTCGGCGGCGAAAGCGATCGCGTTCGCGAGGAATCTGCCGCTCGTCGGCGTCAACCATCTCGAGGGACATCTCTTCTCCGCTTTTCTCCGGCCCGGCGGCGACGCGCCGCTGCCGGCGGAGTATCCCTTCCACGGGCTCGTCGTCTCGGGAGGGCACGCGGAGCTCGTGCGCGTCGAGGAAGACCGGATCGTGGCGCTGGCCCGGACGCGCGACGACGCCCCGGGCGAGGCGTTCGACAAGATCGCGCGCCGGGCGGGCCTCGGCTATCCCGGCGGCCCGGTCGTCGACCGCATTGCCGCGAAGGGCCGCGGCGACCGCTTCCCGTTCGCCATCGGGCGCGCCGGCGACGGCTCGCGCGATTTCTCCTTCTCCGGCCTGAAAACCGCGATGTTGCGGGAGCTCGAGAAGCGCGGCGTGGACGGCAAGCCGCTGGATCCCGAAGCGCTCGATCCCGAGCTCGTCGACCTGCTCGCCTCGTTCCAGCGGGCGATCGTCGCGGCTCTGCTGGACCGCGTCCGGGCGGTCCACGTCGAAGAGGGCGTGCGCGCCCTCGCCCTGTCGGGCGGGGTCGCGGCCAACTCCGAGCTCCGCGCGACGCTCGCGGACTGGGGTCGGGGCGCCGGCGTGCCGGTCTACCTGCCCGACCGCTCGTTCACGACCGACAACGCCGCGATGATCGCGTGGGCGGGCGTGATCGGCGCCCGGCGCGGCGCGCCGACGGATCCTGCGGCCGCGGCGGCCCGCTCGCGCTGGCCCCTCGGTGCGTGAAACGGCTGCTGTATCATCCCCCGTTCGCCGATGACCGACCCGAGCCGCATCCGCAACTTCTCGATCGTCGCGCACATCGACCACGGGAAGACGACGCTGTCGGACCGCATCCTCCAGCGGTGCCATGCCGTCACCGCGCGCGAGATGCACGAGCAGATGCTCGACGACATGGAGCTCGAGAAGGAACGCGGCATCACGATCAAGGCGCGCGCCGTGACGCTCCGCTACGAAGCGAAGGACGGCCACGAGTACGTCCTGAACCTCATCGACACGCCGGGTCACGTCGATTTCTCGTACGAGGTCTCGCGCTCGCTCGCGGCGTGCGAGGGCGCCGTGCTCGTCGTCGACGCGACCCAGGGCGTCGAGGCGCAGACGCTGGCCAACGCGTATCTCGCCACGCACCACAACCTGACGATCGTGCCGGTCATCAACAAGATCGACCTTCCGTCGGCCGAGCCCGAAAAGGCGCGCGAGCAGATCGAGCAGGTCGTCGGCATTCCGGCTGACGACGCCGTGCTGACCTCGGCGAAGCTCGGCACCGGCATCGACGATCTCCTCGAGCGGATCGTCCGCGACGTCCCGCCGCCCCAGGGCGATCCGGACGCGCCACTGAAGGCGCTGCTTTTCGACTCCTGGTACGACTCGTACCGCGGTGTCACGTCGCTCGTGCGGATCGTGGACGGTAAGCTCGAGCCCCGAATGCGGATCCGCGCCATGGGAACGGGGCTCGAGACGGACGTCGAGGACGTCGGCGTGTTCCGGCCGCAGTCTGAGTCGGTGCCGGCGCTCACAGTCGGCGAGGTCGGGTCGTTCTGGGGCAACATCAAGGACCTCCACTCGACGCGCATCGGCGACACGATCACCGACGCGCGGCGCCCCACGGCCGAGGCGTTGGCCGGGTTCGCCGAGGCCAAGCCGATGGTGTTCGCCGGCCTCTTCCCCACCAACGCCGACGACTATGCGAATCTGCGCGACGCGATGGAGAAGCTCCGATTGAACGACGCGTCGTTCTCCTTCGAGCCCGAGAACTCGACGGCGCTCGGATTCGGCTTCCGCTGCGGCTTCCTCGGCCTCCTCCACATGGAGATCGTGCAGGAGCGTCTCGAGCGCGAGTTCGACCTCGACCTGATCACGACGGCGCCCGGCGTCAACTACCGCGTGACGACGACCAAGGGCGACGTCCTCGAGATCGTCAACCCGAACCATCTCCCCCAGCCGAATTACATCGAGCGGATCGAGGAGCCGTACATCACGGCGACGATCATCACGCGCGACGACTTCCTCGGAGGCCTCCTCAAGCTCTGCGAGGAGCGCCACGGCACGCAGAAGTCCCTCGAATACCTGGCCGCGAACCGGGTCGTGCTGACCTACGACTTTCCGTTGAATGAAGTGGTGCTCGACTTCTACGACAAGTTGAAGTCGATCTCGAAGGGATACGCCTCGTTCGACTACGAGTTCGCGGGCTACCGGGAGGGCGACCTCATCAAGCTCGACCTGCTCGTCAACGGAGAGCCGGTCGACGCCCTCTCGCTGATCGTCCACCGGGACGAGGCCGCCGTCAAAGGGCGCCTCCTCGCCGCGAAGATGAAAGAAATCATCCCCCGCCAGATGTTCGAAGTGGTGATCCAGGCCGCGATCGGCTCGAAGATCATTGCCCGCGAGCAGGTCTCCGCGATCCGCAAGAACGTGCTCGCCAAGTGCTATGGAGGGGACATCACGAGAAAGCGCAAGCTTCTCGAAAAACAGAAGGAGGGCAAGAAGCGCATGAAGCGGGTGGGCCGCGTGGACATCCCGCAGGAGGCGTTTCTCGCCGTGTTGAAAGTCGAATGAACGACGCCAAGGCTGTTGACGAACCCTCCGCCCCGGTGCACTCGACCGCCCGTGAGTGGTACGAGTCCCTGCTCGTCGCCGGGATCTTCGTTCTCTTCGTCCGCACGTTCGTCGTGCAGACCTACCAGGTGCCGACGGGCTCGATGGAGCGCACGATCCTCGTCGGCGACCATCTGCTCGTCAACAAGTTCGCGTACGGACCGCGCCTGCCGTTGTTCGCGAATTGGCTCCCCTACCGGGAGGTGCTCCCGGGCGACATCATCGTGTTCAAGAAGCCCGGCGACGACGTCAACCCCGGAAACGTGCTCGTCAAGCGCGCCGTCGCCCGGAGCGGCGACAGCGTCCAGGTGCGCGACAAGCAGCTCTACGTCAACGGAAAACCCGAGCAGAGAACGTCGATCCAGCACATCGATCCGGAGACGTACCCCGACAGCCCGGCGATCCCCGACATGGCTCGCCGCCGCGACCAGTTCGGCCCGTTCACCGTTCCGCCCAATTCTTTCTTCGGCATGGGCGACAATCGGGACAACTCGCTCGACAGCCGCTACTGGGGCGCCATCCCGCGCAGCAACATCTTCGGCCGCCCCGTCGTGCTCTACTGGTCCTACGAGGCGGAGCCGAACTCCCACGTCTGGCGCGGCCCGATCGCGAAGATCGAGCAGCTGGCGAGCGTGGCCGTCCATTTCTTCTCGCGCACCCGATGGGACCGCATGTTCACGGTCGTGAAGTAGAGCCGGCTCCGTCCGCACGCTGGGGCTGGCGCGAGCGCGCCGACCCCTACTTCGCGGCGGTCGTGTTCGCGCTCTTCGCCCGTACGTTTCTCTTCCAGGGATTCGAGGTCCCGAGCGCGTCGATGGAGAAGAACGTGCTGACCGGAGACCGCCTCCTCGTCAACAAGTTCGTCTTCGCACCCGGACTCGGCCGGCTGGCGGCCGTGCTGCCCGAGAGACCCGTCCGACGCGGAGACGTGCTCGTGTTCCGCTACCCGGAGGATCCCCGGCGCGACTTCATCAAACGCGTCGTCGCGCTCCCCGGCGAGACCGTCGAGATCCGCGACAAGCGCGTCTCGGTCGACGGCCGCTCGCTCGTCGAGCCGTACGCGTTCCATTCGGACGACGCCGTCTGGCCCGACGATCCGTCGATCGAGGAGACGCACCGACGTCGGGATCAGATGCCTCCGCTCCGCGTTCCCGAGGGCGCGTACTTCGTTCTCGGCGACAACCGCGACGACTCGAGCGACAGCCGGTACTGGGGACCGGTGCCGGCGGGCAACGTCCTCGGCCGACCGGCGTTCGTCTACTGGTCATTCCGGCCCCGACCTTCCGATGCGCCGAGCGGACTCGCGGCGCTCCTCCGCTTCCCGATCGAGGTCGCGCGCCGCATCCGGTGGGACCGGACGTTCCGCGCGGTGCGCTGAGACACACGATCCGGACCGATCCGGGTTAAAATGAGCGGACACTTTCGAAAGGGTCCTCGCGCATGAAATCGTCACGGGCCAACCGCGGAGGCGCCAACGTCGGCTGCATCGTGTGGCTGGTGATCCTGTCCTTCGTGGGTTACATCCTGTACAAGGTCGTGCCAGTCAAGGTCGCCTCCTCCGAGTTCTACGACGTCATGCAGGAACAGGCCGCGTTCGGTTCGATCAAGGACCCCAAGTTCATCGAGTTCGAGATCCTCCGCAAGGCCGAAGAGCTCAAGATCCCGGTCACGAAGGACAACCTGAAGGTCACCCGCTCGCGCGAGATGATCACGGTCGAAGCGCACTACACGGTCACGATCGACTTCTTCGACGGCGCGTACAAGTACGAGTGGAAGTTCGATCCGATCGTGCAGCGGCCCCTCTTCGCGGTGTAGCCGGCCCGGGTTCGAAATGAAGAGCGGGCCCGCGGCCCTGTCGATTTCCGCGGTCTCTCGACGGACCGGCATTCCGATCTCGACGCTGCGTTTCTACGAGCGGGAGCTGTCCGCCCTCTTCCACATCCGCAAGACCGCCGGAGGTCACCGGCGCTACTCCGACGCGGACGTGGAGCGTTTCTCGACCGTCCGCCGCCTGACCGAGACCGAGGGTCTGGGGCTCTCGGAGGTCCGTCGTGCCGTCCTTTCGCGCGGCCAGAGCGAGGCCCTCCGCGAGGAGGTCGAGCGTCTGGCCGAGGCGCTGGCCGCGTCGGGCGCGGCCGTCGAGGCCCTGACGCGCAGGCTCTCGGACCTCGAAACCCGCGTGGCCGCCCTCGAGGCCGGCCCGCCCCGCCGGCGCCGCTGGCTCGGCTGACCGTTCCGGCCCGAAGAGCGGAATTTTCGGGCCCTTCGAGAGATTCGGAAGCGTTCGAGGAGGCAACCCCATGAAAGCTTCGCGTGCCCTGTTGTTCCTGCTCCTGACGGCCGCCCTGGCTTCACCGGCCCTCGCCGACGGGCCCGCCATCGGCGCCCCCGCCCCGACCTTCGACCTAAAGACCCTCGACGGCAAGCCGTTCTCGCTCGCCGACGCCTCGAAATCGAACAAGGCCGTCGTCCTCATGTTCATTGCGACCAAGTGCCCGGTCTCCAACGCCTACAACGACCGGATGCGCGACATCGCGAACGAGTACGGGAAGAAGGGCATCCTCTTCGTCGGGATCAACAGCAACAACACCGAGCCCGAGAGTGAGGTCCGGTCGCACGCCAAAGAGCACGGCTTCGCCTTCACGATCGTGAAAGACCCCGGCAACAAAGTCGCGGACCTCTACAACGCCCAGCACACGCCCGAAATCTTCATCGTCGGCCCCGACGGCAAGCTGATCTACCACGGCCGCATTGACGAGAACCAGCAGGAGCCGGCGAAGGTCGCTTCGCCCGACCTGAAGAACGCGTTGAATGAGATCCTCGCGGGCCAGCCCGTGGCCAAGGCCGAGACGAAGGCGTTCGGCTGCTCGATCAAGCGCGTATGAGAAACGGCTCGAAATCCGAATCTCGCAATCCGAAATGGAGGGCGGCCGCAGCTGCCCTCCTTTTCGTTGGTCTCGCGGCGGCCCCCGCGTTCGCCGCTGATCCGCCGCGCCTGGCGGGCGAGCTCGACGCAAAGGGGCTCGCCGACGCCGTCGCCCGCAATCACGGCAAAGTCGTCCTCGTGAACTTCTGGGCGACCTGGTGCGTGCCGTGCCGCGAGGAGTACTCCGACCTCATCCGGCTCGAGAAGACCTACCGCGACCGCGGCGTCGCCGTCCTCGGGGTGTCGATCGACTTCGCCAAAGATCTGCCGAAGGTCGAAAAGTTCCTCGCGGAGAACCATCCGGAGTTCCCGAACTACATGAAGCGGGCCGGAGGCGATGACCAGGACTTCATCGACGCCGTCGATCCGAAATGGGGCGGCGAGCTTCCGTTCACCGTGATCTATGGGCGCGACGGGAAGAAGGCCAAGGTCCTCTCCGGGAA
>Ga0126381_100002802_pt1 | contig 18907 bp, 15 predicted proteins | sample PanSoiMetPlot_28_FD_96465 | JGI IMG/M metagenome (GOLD analysis project Ga0126381, IMG submission 96465) | Tropical forest soil microbial communities from Panama - MetaG Plot_28 | ecosystem: Environmental > Terrestrial > Soil > Tropical forest > Bulk soil | place: Panama | collected 2016-02-17
CGCGCGCGAATACTGGATTCCGGACGCATACATCCCGGTATCGGAATCGGCGCTTTCGGCCGCCGGGCGATGCAACACATCGCCAATCGTTTTGACTGGACTCGAATCTTCCCACGTGATGAGCGGGGAGGGCCCAGTGCCAAGAGTCAGGAAGTTAAGCCTTCCTTTGAAATTGGTGAATTTGCCGGCGTCGTTTACGTTCTTGCTTTGGAACAGAAGACCGCGCTTGAGAGGCCAGCTGCTCCATCCCGAATCCATGCACACCATCGCCGGGTACAGTGTTGGTCCATAGCCGGAGCTGGACGAGCCCTGGCAACCCGAGGCGTAGATCGTCGGCCCATCAGCATAGCGGGCAACCGAGACGATGCCATCGCGAGGCGCATTGTCGATGAACAATCGCGCTGGCGAGCCGATAGTCGCCGCGTCGGTGCCACCGAGCACAATCGTTCCCGGCCAGAAATCAAGCGACGGATAGTAAGGAGCGGAGCCGCCGAGCATATTGACGGTGGTGTAGCTAGCGCCCTCTCGATGGGTGTCCTTGAACGTGCAACGGAGTGGCTCGCAACTGGAGGGATCAATGCTTGCAATGAGCCAGTTGCCGCTTCCCATAGGCACGGGCTTGTCGCTCTTCGCATCCCAAATCATTCGCAGAAGTTCGTATCGGCCGCCGGACTGCACACCGCGGATCACAGGCCAGATGACATTGACGGGAGTCTTCTGGTCGGTCTTAGCCCAGCCCGCTGCCAGCGGCATGGAGTCTCCGAATTTCGGATGATTGGCGACCACAAAATAGTGATAGTAGGTTGAACCCAGGTTTTGATACTGCGGCGACTGTCCCTGCGGGTTGCGATCGCTGCGGATGGTGAGCGGGCCGCCGTTGGCAATGACACCGGCTGCACCCATTTGTCTTCGGCATTCGCCCGCCTCCATGTAAACGTTGTCTAGTTCGGTTCCACCGTAGCCGCCGCGTCGTACCCCTGTCCGCACCCCGTATTGGTGAAATCCCTGAATCACGCTGTCGGATATGCGCAGAGTGTTTCCGCTTTGCCAGTCCACTCCGTTGCCATAACACTGGGGAGAAATATTGAGATTCTTCAGCCAGCCGACGGCGTTCCACACGTGGAAGGGGCCGGGAGCGATGACGTAGGCACCACAGAAATCCTTATCACAACGAACTCCGTAAGAGGTGTTATCGAGACCGTCGAGCAGGAAGGCCTGGTCGTCGTCTACTTGCACATAGGCGCCAAAAGTCCCGCTGTTACCAGGGGTGCGCGCGGAAACGTTGATGATGCGCGTGTTCTGGGCGTTGGTTTCGATCATCGGTTTGGTGTTGCCCGGAACCATGGGGCGTCCGCGCGGATTCACCAGCGTCACATCGTTATACTGGGTCGACGTCTTGGGATCGCCAACGAAAATGCAGGTGTCGGTCATGTAGCACTCGAACACCGATCCGGAGAAATCCACCACCTGGTACGCAGCCCGGATGGAGACGCGCGCATAGAGTTTCAATTCTGTGCCGGGCAAGACCATGACGCGGCCTGACTGCACCGTCCCGATTGGGTTGCTCGGCTTAAACGCCGATGCGATGGACGCTTCCTGCAGGCCATCGGAGGCGCTGCCGATCGTTTCGCCGGCGGGATGCGGCCGCGTAGTGGTGAAGGTCAACGTCCCCGGCCGGCCATCTCCCTTACAGGTTCCGCCCTGCACTTTCACCGCCTCTGCCTCATCCTTGCCGGAGATGTAAACCCAATACTCCGCCTGGTCGCCGTGCACCCCGGCGGGGCAGGCGGACAGAGTAACGGCTTTGGCGCCCGGAGCGGACAGATCCTCGGTGAAACGCACTCTCCAGGCAAAGTCGGCAACATAACGAACCGCGTGGTTCTGCGGCGTGAAGCCGCTCTGTCTTTGCTCGGATTCGGCTTGAGCTGGAGCGGAGGACGATTCTCTCCCCACACAGGCGTTTGCTATCGCCAGAAGAACGGAGAGAATCATCAATCGGTTGGAAATACGGGAAGGCAACATACTTTCTCCTTCGAAGGGGAGCATCTTGCGGATCAGAGGATGGATTCAGCCAGCGCGATCAGTTGTTGCACGTGTCTGGACCAACTGAATCGCCCTGACTGTTCGAGACCTCGGGCGGACATGCTGCGACTTTGTTCTGAAGAATTTATAACCTCGAGCACGGCTTTGGCCAGATCCTCGGGGGAGAACCGCGGAAAGTACAATGCGGCATCGCGGCAGACTTCGCGATGCACGGGCAGATCGGATGCCACAACCGGCAACCCGCTCGCCATGGCTTCGACGAGAGGATGGGCAAACGTTTCCGCATACGCCGCCGAAACATAAAGATCGCAGGCGGCGTAGAGGTGATGCAGCAGGTCGTAAGGTATTGTTCCCAGCTCAACGACTTCTTCATCTATACCCAGGCGACGAACTAGGGCGGCGGCGGCTTCGGCCCGATATGCGCCCGGATTGGCTGCACTTCGCAATTGGCACGTAAGAAACAATCTTATAGGACGATCGCGGAAGGCTTGCTTGATGATGGGGAGCGCGCGAAAGATGGTTTCAAAGTTCCGGAAGTAAGTGTAGTGACTCACAAACAACATCCGGATGGCTCCTTGCGCACTGGTAAGCTTATCTGAAACCGGACCCGGCAGGGGTGAGTGGTTGCCGAAAAACACATCGCGATCAAAGCCATGGTGGAGGGAGACCACTTTCTTGTCCGTCCAGCGACGAAGTTCTTCGGCAAAAGCCTCGCTGGGTGCGACGGTGACATCGGCCCAATTCATCGACCGTCTGGCCAGTATTGCTCGGATACGAGTGTCAATCCACGCTCCGAATTCTCTCCGACGGCGCAGATCGTCGAAGAAGTCTCGCGACGTGTATAGCGAGTTCCCGCTCAGGAGAATTTGTGGAACAGGCGAACGGTACACGGAAAAATTCCCGGTTGATAACAGGACGTCGGCCCGGTTTTCACGAATCAGCTTGGGAATCATACTCTGCTCGTAGCGAAATCGGCGGCCCGCGCCCCCGATCTCGTGGGCGAGTATGCTGACGTCTCTCCAGGCTCCCAGTTCTTGCCGCAGTTCAGGACTCACGAGAAATACAGCGCGAATGCCACTCGCGGCGAAGTGGGGAACCACATTGCGAACGTAGGTGAGCCCGCTGCCGGCTCTGGCCGCGAACGCATTAACGAAAATCTGCATGCTGCGATGGTGACATCACTCGTCTGTAACCCATGATCCCTCGAGCAATGCTGCTTGCCGTGCTGGAACTGAAACTCATGAGCGTCAATTGTGTGACGCGTAGGTCAGGACTGAATCCCCTCGTACTGGGCTGCCAGCACGAGGCGCCGGTTACTCCCAAGCATCCCCACGGAGCAGGCGTAATGGGCGGGTCTGTGGTGAGAGGATTCGAGGGAGACCTTGTCTTTGACGACAGTCATTCAATCACACGGTCGTAAAGTGACCTCATTCGTTTCGCCTGGTACGCCATAGTAGGCCCCTCGAGAATCGTGCGGCGCGCGGCTTTCCCCATTTCAACTCGCAACGTGGGGTTTTCGAGTATCGCCGAGATCGCTTGCACCAATTCCTCAGGATGTTCAACGGCGACCAGCCAGCCGTTTTCTTTGTGGCGAATGATTTCCTCAATGCCCTGACCACGACAGGCGATCACCGGCATTTCACTGGCCATCGCTTCCAGGTAAACGCAGCCGAGCCCTTCATAGCTGCTGGGTAGCACGAACAAAGTGCAGCGGCGCATCGCCGTGGCCACTTCGGCACGATTCTTGCGGCCGACAAACATGACTCGATCCTCAATCCCTGATCGCTTTGCCAAATCGAGTAAAAGGGGGCGATCTGGACCATCTCCGATAAACAGGCAGCGCAAAAGCGGGTAACGATCCTTCAGCTTCGCGATTGCTTGCAGAACAAACTTCTGGCCTTTAATTCGCAGCAGGTTCCCCACGACCAGCAAGGTTGCCTCATCCCGTGTGACCGTCGGGTCAGGAGAAAAGCGTTCCGTATCGGTGCCGTTGTACAGGGTTGTTGCGCGGACTTGAGTGCGCATAACGGAGGTCAGCAAATGGTTGACTTTCCCACTGATACAGACCACCGCTGCCGCCTGCCGGTAAACCACACAAGAGGCCTTGCGCCTCCATCGAACCGAGATGCCCTGGCCAAAGAAAGTATTGAAGACGTCTAAACCGTGGACGCTCACGACAAACGGGACTCCGAGCTCGCTGCTAAGCCGGGCCGCTGCATCGCCGCAGGGCAAGGCTGCGTGCGCATGAATCACGTCGATAGGTCGCTGTTGGTGGAGCCGAAGAACCTTTGCCTTGATGCGCGAATACAGCAGAACCCCCGCGCTAGAGAGTCCGACAATCCCAGGGAACTGCAGATAGCGAAACCAGATTGCCGGCTTGGTGTCCTCTGCTACTTTGCGGGGATGATACACGTTGCCCACAGCCATTACCGTCGACGTCACATCTTCGCTCTTAAGCTGCTCCAACGACTCCGCTACGAAACATCCGCTGACATCATCTCCCACTGAGGGATAGAACGGTGTCAGGGTGAGCACGTGAAGTTTCCGACGCAAAGACTCATGGGCCTGAGAAACCAAAACGGTCGAATTCGCCCGGTAGCTGGCCATCACTTCCCATCCTGGGTGGTTGGGGCGAGTGTCGAACAGTACGGCTGGCGAGAATCGGAGAGGTGCGGGCGAGAAGCGAACCGCCAACTGCTGAAATCGGATGTGGTCACACCGGAATGAACCGTGAAACGGCAGCTTCGGCGCATGATTTCGATGATATACATCCCGCTTCGAAACTCGTCTGTTTCAGGCGAAAAGAGCGCCGACGTCCGGTGTAATTGCTTCCCAGAGCCGCGGCGAAGCGCGCGACTATTGTACTATACTCTCCTCTCATCGCCCCATGATGGGAACACCCAACTGCGTTCGGTCGGCCATTGGGGCGCCGGCTTGGGTGCGGTCGACACAAAGTCGGTGACCATAAAAGCACAAATCCAAAAGAATACGCACAAATAGTACCCCACGGCGAACAACCAGTCTTCAAATGCTGCATGTACCACGGCACCAATAATCACGATTGAAAACGGAACCGCGTAAGATCGCAGATTCCCCGTCCTTCGCACCCAAACGCACACTCTCCAGGCATTGCGCAGCGTCAAGATCAAGAGTATGGCAAAGGGCACAAGTCCCAGTAATCCCATGTACTCCGCCATGGCGAGGTAGCTGTTTCCGTGTTCACGGTTACTGCCTTCCAAGCTGTAAGTGTGAACGGTCGCAATGTTCTCCCGGTCACCGATGTCGCTGGTGCCAAATCCGCTTCCCAGCCATGGATGCTTCTTGATAGAGGCAATTGTTTCGTCCCACGGATGTTCACGCGAAGTGAGGACCGTGCCACTGCCACCCCTAGCCTTCACAAAGAAGGAGGTGGTCTGGCTGGAAACTTCCACGAGTCCGGAGGGAGAGAACACCCCGATAACCGTCAAAAACAGGACGACGAAGAAGGCGCCCCGGTAGAGGGCGCGCGGACGAGCAGTCACCAGGCACAGCACCGTACCCGACACAATCGCCCCAACGACGGAAGCGCGGGATGCGGAGGTGTACAGCAGGAAAAGGCAAAGAAACAACTCGAAAGTCATGCGCCGACGGGAGCGGGGCGTCTGGCTCACCAGTGCAGCCCATGCCAGAACAGGGAATACCATGATTCCGATGATTGCCCCCAAGGAATTCCGATTCACCCACAGTTCCTGTCGAAGGATGAAGTACGCGACGGCGCTGACATAGACCAGAATCTCGCAACCGACAACCAGCCCTCGCAGGAATTGTTCCTCGCGTCCAAGGATCGCATAGCGCACTCCCGAGGCGCAGTACAGGAAGAGCATGAACAAACTAAGCACTTTCAGCAGTGCGATGTCCGGAAAGTCGGAGACCATGGCGGAAGCCAGTGCCGTGATAACGCAAAAAAAAGCAACCAGGTGGAAAGCGGTAAGACGCTGTTCCCGACGGTGCTTTATCCACATGGTGAAGCCGGCCAGGGCGCCGGAGCCAAGCACGAACCAGCGCGAAGTCAGACCCACAGAGGTGGAAGAAGGCAGATACATTCCGGAAAACAGAAACACGCTCATCATGAAAGGCAGGAACATGGTTTCGTAATGCCACAGGCTCACGAGAATCAGCTCAAACAGAAGAACTCCTCCCAGGTAGTAAGTGTTGCTGAAAAAGCCGGGACGCGTTTGCGCATACCAGATCAGGAGCAGGGCAGCGAGGAGCGTGGCTCCGACGACAAGAATTTTGGCGGCTCTCTCTTTCATGTCAGCCTCGCCGGAAATGCCTTTGCCGCCTGGGCCATGCCTTGGGCCCAAGCCTTTGGCGAGTTCGCCCTGGTCCTCTCTGCGCTTCGCAACGACATCTGGTCCCGCAGCACTGTGCTGTCGTGTAAAGCTCGCATTGCAGTACTCAGGGCAAAAACGTCGCGTGGCGGTACAACAAAACCATTCCAACCTTCTTCGACCAGATCCTCCACGCAGCCGGCGGCCTTGCTGACGATCACAGGCAAAGCGCAAGCCATAGCTTCGTTGACAACCAGACCCCACGGGTCACTGTAAGTAGGCAAAACCAGCGCCTCTGCCAGACCGTAGAATTCCGCCAAATCCTCGCGTTGTGCAAAGCCGAAGAACCGGACTTGGCCATGACCCTTTTCCCGGGCCTTCGCTTCAAGGTGTCGGCGCACGACCCCGTCCCCTACAAATACCAAACCCGTAGCCCCGAGCGCGTCGGCTCCCAGTTTGACATACGCTTCGAGGAGTTCAAAGACGCCTTTCTCGGCTACCAGGCGACCGACGTAGAGAAAATAGCGCTCTGGCAGGCCTTTTCTACGACGAACGTCGGCGGCATTTTCGCGCGCCCATCGCGAACTCCGAGAAAAGAAATCAACATCCACTGCGTTGGGCGCGATGAAGATCGGCCGGTCGCCCACGCCAAGTTCCCGCAAGTATTCTAGCGATGCCCGGCCTGGAACCACGAATCCGTTGCAGCCATTCAGAAAGCGTTTTTTTAACGCCTCCACAATCGCGAACTGAGAGCGCATGTCCCGGGCGTTGCTCTCCGACCAGAGCATGAACGGAATACGCCGCCTGTTCGCCCACCGCAACGCCTGCCAAGAGGCCAGGTAGTTATAGCCGCCGCAAACCACGACCTCTGGCCTGAGGCGATCCAACACGGCGCACATCTCGCGGTTAAGCAAGATGTTGTAACCTGCGACTCGCCGTCGCCACGCGGGCAAAACCTGATACGCGAAGCAAATCTCCTCTTTGTAGACTCGCCATTGTCGTCTAGATGAATCCGTCTCGGCGAGAAATATCACCGACAAATCGATATCGCCTGCAGCCGACAATGCATTAAACACAGGAATGCGATACGGCGCAATGATCTCAGTGATGAGGGTCAACCGACGCTGCATCTGCTAATCCTCCGGATCAGTTTGAGAACAGTCTCCGTCCACCGGCCGGCAATGCGGTCCCAATCGAACGCTCAACATGCAGGCGCAGGGTGGGATTCTCGATGGGATCGACAGATGACCGGACCCCGGTGTCGAAGGAGCCCGAAAACACATCGAAGCCTTCGTGATATCCGAACTTCGCCGATAAGTACGGATTGCCGCCGAGGAAAACCGCGGTCTGATCTCCGGCCTGCTTCAAGGTATGAGTGAGGGTTGGTTCTCCGGGAGCCAGCCCGGCCACATCGCGACCGAGCGCAAGAGGATGGCGCGAGGCCATGATCGCCGGAAAAGGGTAATAAGTTGGAGCCCCGCCGACAATAGTATTTTCAAATACCAGACTCTCAGCCCGCAGTGAGTCCCTGAACGGGGTGTTGGGCCGGCAGTAACCGTGAAGTCCCGTCTGGTCGGCGCGCAGGCAATCGATCTTTATGAAAACCAACGAACGGCGCACAATCTCCCCCCGCACTATTTCACCCCCCATGACAACGAACGAGTGGTGCTGCCGCCCAAGTTCTTAACCGTTATTGTCACAGGGCCTGACTTCGAGTTGAATTTTCCCCGTGTGACTATGCGGTAAAGATCCCCGTCGTGCAAGTAGAGCAGGTTGGGATACTTGACCTCGACAGCCGACAACAATTCGTCCAGGGCCTGCAGGGTTGGATCTCGAAAATTCCGAAGAGCTGACTGAAAATTAATGGAATGCACGGAGAAGATGACCGGCATACCCCGCGAGAAGCAGTCGTCCACTAGTTGCATATATTTTTCGAGCGGCAAGTCCTTGTGAACTGGCTCGAAGTCGATGGTGCGGCTGAGATTCAAGACTTCGAACTCGTCGATGAAGGGAGCTACCGGCGCGCCCGTGCCGTTCTGGGCTACACGGATGCCCCACTTATGCCATGCGGCATGCGTTTCCAGATTGGCGCGGTATCCGGGAGCGCAGGCGGATTCCGGGAAAAAGGAAAACAGTTTGGCAAAGCCTTCTGCCGCCAAGCGAATGAGGTTCTCCTGCTCCTCGTGAACAAGAAAACCGGCTTTTGGTTTCTCCGGGCTCCAGTATTCGTATCCGATCCATGGCATGCGCCAGTGAATATATGGAGTTTCTGATCGCCACAACTGGCGCACCAACTCACCCCGTTGCCCTGAGTCGGCAAGGGCAAATTCTACCGCGGGCTGACAGAAGTGGGTGAGACCGTGGAGTGCGGGATAGCTGAGCCCATCGGCGATGCCCTGCCGATATGCGTCGAGGAGACCGGGCCGATTCCACCTCCCAGGCAGGCCGCGAACCAGCGCAAGCAATTCGATTTTCTGAAAATTGTTGGCAACGATCGCAGGAAAATCCAGGTTGGCGGTCAGAAAATTCATAACCACGCATGGGTGGCGACCGGTGCTGTCGCGGTGACGCTTGAGCAGCGTCCACAAGGAGTCTAAGTCTTCCGCTGTTTCCAGTGTGTAGGAGTCGTAGGGATGCATACCAAGCTGAATTCCACCCGCGCGTAGTTCCTCAAAGCCTTCTCGATCGCGCACGCCAACTCTGCCCCAGTCGTCGCTCTCGAGAAGCACGAGAGGACGGTCAAAAGAGAATCCAGGATGATGGGTCCGAGGACGTGCGCGATTCCACAACTTGCGGGCTACGTTCAGCATGAACCGTCCACAGGATGCGCGCCGCGGACGATGCCGACTTCGCAGCCCCCCTCGGTCAACCGGGCGACGGCCAGCGCCGTCGGTTGCAGCCCCCTCCCCACTAGTGGTAGGCGCATGCTTTTGGCGACGATTCTCAACCAACGTCGGGCGAAGGACGCATCGCGGTACTGGGCGAGAAATGCCTGGCCGTGCAAGTCAACACGCGCGCTTCCGTGGACGGTTGCGCCGCACAACCGGCGAGGGTGCGAGTTGGTGGTGTAGGTCAGTTGGTCGAGCAAAACCGGATCGCGACCGCGCAACCGGAGATGGAGCCGTCCCAGCGCCTTGGGAAGGAGGGGAAAACAGAAAATCTTGTAATGGGGTTTATAGAACCACAGATAGTTGGGGCAGGCAATGTAGACGACTCCACCCGGCCTTACGACGCGCAGCGCTTCCTGCAAAACCAGCTTCTGGTCCTCAACGTGTTCCATCATCTCATTCATGGTCACCAGGTCAAAGCAGGCATCGGCGAAGAGCAACTTCTCTCCCACGGCCACCGCGAACACCTGCTCATCCACGCACCGCCTAGCGATCTCCATGGGGGTCAAAACCGCGCCCTGACCGATGCGGTCCGGTTCCACACGGAAAGCGCGCAAGCCGCGCCGTCGCCATCCCACGACAAAACTCCCCACCCCAGAGCCGACACCGAGAATCCTGGATCGGCCGGGAGGGGACAAGCGAGAGCGACATGAGAGGGGATGCCGATGCCATCCTCACGCAAAAGATCGTCGGCAATTCGCCCGTGCCATTCGGACGCTGAATTCCGGCCCAATTCTGCCGCCGATAATCGAGCAGAAGGCTGCGGATTTCCGACTCACCCGCTTTTTCCACTGGACTCATTTTTGGGCGAACGCACTGAAGTTCGCTGTGAAGCGGTCGTCCTCACTCGGGGCAATATCTCCGCGGCAGACCCTAATACATTAAGCAACGGGACCAGCGTAAAAGACAATAACCTTGCGAGAACCGGCGGCCGGACAAAGGCGACCGCGCAGACGTTCACCGTGCGCAGGAAACCCACCAGGCTGTTGCCCTCCGGCACCAGCTCGACCCGCGAAAAATCGGCCAACAGATGGCGGATGGCGCCGGGTAGAAGGCGCCAGTACTCCACCTCGGAATCGCGCGGGAACACTGCGGCGACGCTCAACAGCAAAAAGTCGCCGGGCTTGAGGCAGCGGTGCATTTCGGCGATCGCGGTACGCGGATCGGCAATGTACTCCAGCACCCGGCAGCGGCTGAATGCGCCCACCGACATCGAGCACGTGCAGGGCGGAGCCTGGAACCCGCGGCAACCACTGTTCAACCGCTTGCGCCGGACACTCAAGATGAGCCAGTTCGGATTGGTCAACCAGGGGTACAGCCGCTGGCGGGAGATGTGGCGCACTTTCTGCATGGAGTCAGCACCGTGCATGATTCGGCGGGTCCCAGGTAGCGAGCGCTACATATAACCTAGATCCTTCAGGCGCTCCTCGACCAGGCGGCGCTCGGCGTCATCCATGAGCCGGGAGTCATCACGAACCAACTCCTGCAGCACGAATGTGAGAAACGATTCCAGGCTGCCAAAACGCGCCGAGAAGCGCTGTTCCACGGAATTGCACAGGACAGCCGGGAGTTCCACGGTTCGCAGCGATGGCATGGTCATATTTCCTTTGACACGGTGTGCAGACGGGCTCGCGCCTGCCACTCTTTCGGGGTGACGGCAAGCCGCCGTACTCCCGGCAGTGAAGCCAGCGGCACGCCCAGTAAGCGGTACGCCTCGAGCTTCAACTTCCCTCTGCGCCGCCACCGGGTCCGGATCGCGCCCGAGCGCATTTGATCGTAAAGCCGCAACCCCTCGGACAGTGCTGCGGATTCTTCCAGGCTGAACCGGATGACACCTGACGAATGCAGGGGATAACCCAGTCGACTCATTTCTTCGCCCAGACAGTGCTCGATCAGTGCGATCTGGGATGCCGAGAACCTACTTCGATAGCGGCCAATGCGCTCGGTCGTGGCGGGCTTGCTCAGAAGACGGTGGTGAACGCCTTCCGGCCAGACACGCTCTACATTGAGGTGGCTGCGATAGAACTCCAGCATCTGGGGTTCGAAGTCCAGGTGCAGAAATCTGCATATCCGTTCAAGAGTAGCTTGCGGATGAGTAGTGAGTTCCTCGTAGCGGACACGGATGACCTGGTCCGGCGCATATGCCGATTCCTCGAGCAAATGCCGCAAGTAGTGACGAATCAATGCAGACGTCCTCATCAAGTAAGCCGTATCCGCTCTGTTACCTCCCCAGCGCTCATCGTAGGAAGAAATGATGTCGCGCGGGTCGCGTAAGCAGACCAAGATTTTGGCTTCGGGGAATAAGTGATGGATCTGAGAGAGCCACAGCACATGTCCTGGAGTCTTCTCACCCCAGCGGGTGGCGCCACGGGCCTCCGCATAGGCACGCCCGAGCGACTCGAGGATCGGCCGCACGGGACCGGTGTAACTGGGGCGTTTGGCCGCCTCTTGGGCAAGCACGCGCGCCGCAGGATCCGGGTAGTCGCGCAGGCTATCCCAAATCTGATTCAGGAACAGTATGTACTGCCAGCGGTCAGAGAACCCCTCGATGCAGCCCAGACGGTCGAGCACCACATAACACCAAGTTTCCGGGAATATGGCGAGCGCGGAGTGGGCGTCGAGCATCCTTGACAGTAGTGTCGTGCCCGAGCGACCCGGCCCCACGATGAAGAAAGGGGCATTGCGACGCTGAACTTCCGTGATCGTATGATCGCGGACGGGCACACCCATTTGTACGACCGCTTTTGCCGGAACTGAATTTCCCTCGGAACGGCGGCGTATTCGCATCACCACGGCGTGCGCCAGAACACGGTCATCGTCTCTTAACCCCACCAGCAGAACAAGAGCGACAAACACCACATAGACCCCAATCACACAGATGATGAGGCCGATCCATACCGGGTGCACTGCGCTCGCAATGGGGCGGAAGGCATAAGCGGCGGCGACCGTGCCTAGAATCGCGGGCAGCAGTCGCCAGTATGTTCGATTGTAGGGCGTCAGTCCTAGAACAGCACGAACCTCCCTCGCGTTCCAGAAGTTTGTGAACGCGATGGTGGTGGCCGCCGCGGCGGCAGCGCCGGTGATGCCAAAACGCGGAATCAGGATCAGGTTCGCGACAATCATGAAGATGCCGCCAGCGGCCTGGACCTTGATGAGACGGCGTTCGTTGCCCGACATCAGCAACAGGAAACCAACGGATCCGACCGCGCAATTGACGAGTTGTCCTAGAGTACCGATGACCAGTACGGACGAGGCTCTCTCAAAATCAGGTCCAAAGACGAGCAACATGTGGCGCGCCAAGACCATTACCACAACCGCCAACGGGACGGTACCTGCGAAAATCCACTTGGTGAGCGTCTGGAACATGCGGCTCAGCAACTCGTGCTGATGTCGGGTATGCAAATCCGAGATCACAGGCGAGAAAATCTGGTTCACTGACTGCAACAGAACCGGGATAAACGCGACTATGACCATCGCTACGGCGTACACGCCGACCGAACGCGCGTCCAGATAGAAGCCGACCAGGGCCGTGTCGGCCTGCGCCATTAGGAATCCCAGGAAGCCAATGCCGAATGCTGCGGCTGAGAAAGAGATTACTTGGGGTTCCAGAGCGGCGGTATGCCGAAAGGGCAACCGCGCGGGAACTGGGGTCATCCTCCAGACCACCACGGCCAGCGTTACCAGCATCAGCGCTGCGCTCAGTACCTGCGCAAAAATGTATCCCCACAGGCCGTACCCGAGGGTAATCATCAAGATCGCGAACACCATGGTTAAGGGGTTAGCAATAAAACTGGTGATGATCGTGCGGCGAGTGACGTCCTTGTATCCTGTAAGCACTTGCCCGAGGAAGAAGGTCAAATTCCCCAACAACATGATGCCCGCGAACAGCGGTATATAGGGCGTAAGAGCGGGCGCATGATAGAAACGGGAAGCGATGCGCGGGCCAGCCGACACCATAAGGACCGCCAGGGCGCAATTCAAGACCAGGATGATGGCTATGGAGCGCACCACAAAACCGGACAGATGCGCCCACTGGCGGGAAGCGGTGTATTTGGACACGAAGCGCACCGCCGATTGCGGCAAACCGAGCGCGTTGAAGATGCCAAAGAACCCCGATACCGTCATACCCAGGGCGTAAATTCCCAGCGCCTCGGCTCCCAGCACGCGGGCCAGATAAACCTTGAACAGGTAACCAGTGGCCACAGTAAAAATCGTGCCCGCGAAATAGATCGACGATTGCCGGGAGATGTTGGCCATTTGCAGGCGAAATTCCTGCACACTGCCACGTTCTGCAGGCGGGCCTTGCCCGGGGGGAAAAAACGGATTAGTGATGGTCGGGTCGGCGCTCATATCCGTCGGAGAATAAGAAATTTGCTTGGGTGCGCAGCTGAATCCAGCCCTGGGACCCCCGCTCCAGGATCCAGGACCCGGATAGCAGAGTTGTCACAAGCATCCTCAAAGGTGAAGAAGACCTCGGGATACTCCACCTGGACGACCAATTCATTCCACTGGCCCCGAAGGTCGGCGCCCGCAGGAAGTTCTCGATGCTCAACTAGGCGCAAGAGCTTTCACCCACAATTTCGTCTTTTGAAAAGACATAGTAATACCAGTCTGTTGTGAACATGTGGCTGGTGCGGGGATAATCGTCTCCCACGCAAGCGCGCCGCCGAAATCCAGCCTGGCGCAACTCGTCGATCGCGCGCCGAGGCACCCAATAATGGGTGAGCAAACCGCCGTGGGAGCGATCTAGAGCATATCCCTCGCCGCGCCAGAATGCCGCGGTGCCGAGCCGGCCGCCCACGCGCGTAGCTGAAGTCAGAGCAGAACGGGCCCCGGCATGCAGCGACTTGATGGGTGTCAACAGCCGGGCAGCCACATTTGCGTCCGCTTCTCCCACGAGGCGGCGGGCGAAGTCGTGCAGTCGCTCCCTGCTCCAGCCAGGGCGAACCAGGACGGCACGCGGGTTATGCGAGGAGAAAATGAGCACTCCATTGGGCTTCAGAATACGAAAACATTCTCGCAAACATCGCTTGCGCCGCGCGTCGGGAATCAGGTTATCCAGCCCGTTGAAGGCGAAGACCACCGCGCCGAAGCAGCCGTCGTCGAGCCACGACAAGTCGGCAGCATCGGCCACCTGAAATTCCAGCTTTGGAAACTTCTTCCGACAAGTGCGAATCATCTCCTCCGAGTAGTCCAACCCCAAGTAGCGCGAGGCGATGCCGGAGAGGTACGGAGTGGTGCGGCCTCCTCCCACACCCAGATCAAGAATAGCGGCACCGCGCGGAATGTACTTCTCAAACAGGAGGAGCTCGCACGCAGAGAGATAATTGAGCGCGCCGTAATGAGCAGCTACCGCCGGCTCGTTCCAGACGCGAAGATTTTCGGCCGCGTTCACTACCCGCATCGTTCCCCCACCATCAGGCACCCGCAGCAGCGGCACTGCTCCCCAAGACTTCGGCGAAACGGTGCCGCAAGGCACCGTAGAATCCCGAGACGTGGGCCTCAAACTCGCCCAATTTCATGTCGGAGGTGACGTGAACTCTCGGAAACGCAAAGCGCGAGGCGGCCGCTCCAAACCCCCCATCACCGTTCATGAAGGCGCAGGAGAACCCGGCTTCCTCGGCCAGGCGAAATTCCCGGGGAGTCACCGAAGCGTGATCTCCGAACGGATAGGCCAGGGCCCACACCGGCTGGCGCAGAACCTGTTCCAGACTGAGGCGGCTCTCGAGCACTTCCCGGCGTGCGAGTTCCTCTGGCAACTGGGAAAGCATGGGATGAGATAGGGTGTGGGCGCCGATGCTCATCCCTGCCCCGGAGAGTTCGCGCAGCTGCGAAGCCGTGAGCAGGGCAAAGCGCCGAGCCCCGGAATTGGCCATATACGGCTCTCTCCAATCGACACGTAATCCCAGCCGCTCACGGATCTGCTCCTGGATGGCACAACGTGTTGACGGATCATAACGCGACATCTTCCCGAGCAACTGCCCCCACTTACTGCGTCTCTCGTGCTCAGAGCTGACCGTTAGTGCGAGGTTGAATTCTGGCAGCTCGAAAGCAAAACCGGGAACTGTCAGAAACATCAGGTAGAGTTCCTCGTACCACAACAACGAAGGAGATTCCCGGGCGGAAGCTCCAGTGACAAAGAACAGGCACGAAACGCCATGCTCCTGCAAAACCGGCAACATATCGGTAAAGTTGTTCTGCAGTCCATCATCGCAGGTCAGCAAAACCGGGCGCGGCGGCAGCGCTCGCTGATCCAGACACCACTCCCGAAACTGTTGCTCGGAAATGACGCTGTACTTACTCTGCAGAAGACGGATTTGCGATCGCAGTGCTTCCACGGTGACCAGACTGCCATCCAAGGCAGGATCGAGGCTGCGGTAACCGGAGGGTGATACTCCGTGATAGGTGACTACCGCGACCCCATGCTGCGCTCGACGCCGCAAGTATCCCGTCTGAGACAGACCTGGGTACAACAGGTGCTTCAGCAATGGACTCACGAGCCTCATACTTTTTCTACCAGATCCCAGCTGAGGGGAGTTCCCCGCTCGATGTCGCGCGCCGCCCTGCGGCCGAGAATCTCGGACAAGAAGCGGGTATGCAACCCGTAGGAGGGGCGGATAGCACGCACGGTCCGGCCGGAGAATACGTCGCCCTGTTTCATGTCTTCGACAACAAAAAGCGACCGACGGAAGGCCAGGCTGCTGACCTCGTGGCCGATGGCACCGAACTGCACCTCGCCCAGAGCGCGTTCCGTGGTGCGCACCGCCTCCACCATCAGTTTGAACTCCTGCGGCTCCAGAGAAAAAGTGCTGTCGGGTCCCTTGGCAGTGCGCGAGAGCGTGATGTGTTTCTCGATGATGCTGGCGCCCAGTGTTACCGCCGCAACGGGCACAGCCACTCCCATCGAGTGGTCGGAAAGACCGACGGGGACCTGGAAGCGGCTTGCCAGCGCGGGAATTGTGCGCAGGTTCATTTCGGTGGCGTCGGCTGGGTAGGCGCTCGTGCACTTGAGCAGGGCGATCTCTCTGGCTCCCGCTCCGCGCGCGGTTTGTAGCGCTTCCTCAATCTCCGCGATCGTCGCCATTCCGGTCGACATGATGAGAGGCCGACCCGTCGCGGCCATCTTCCTGATCAAGGGAATATCCACCAGCTCAAAGGAAGCTAGCTTGTAGGCGGGCACTCCGATTTTTTCGAGGAAATCGACGGCGGTGGCGTCAAAGGGACTGGAGAAAAGGACTATTCCCTCGTCCTCGGCGACTCGTTTCAGTTTCGAATGCCAATCCCATGGCGTGTATGCTTCGCCGTATAGTTCGTAGAGCGTGCGGCCATCCCACACCGTACCCCCGCCAACCCGAAAATATTCCCGGGGGGAGGAAATGGTGATCGTATCGGGCGTATACGTTTGCAACTTGACGGCGTCTGCCCCAGCCTGCTTAGCCGCCTGGACGATGCGAACGGCCTGGTCGAAATTCTGGCCGTGGTTCGCAGACAGCTCGGCCACAATGTAGACCGCGCGGCCAGGCCCGACGTTTCGCCCGTTGATGATTATCTCAACCATTCTTCAGACCATTCTTCTCGAGGGTGAAGTAAGCAGCTTCTTGACCGGCCACCGTCGTATCGGCCTGACGGGTAAACCCCGCGGCTGCGAACAGCTTGATGGAAGCGGCGTTTTCCATCTTCACGTAGGCATCGACAACCCGGGCGCGAGTTGTTCCAAACAATCTCTGGTTCGCCAGCCCCAACATGACGCTGCCGTATCCTCGGCCTCGCAAGTGCGGCGCAACGCTAATCGAAACCAAGGCTCGGTCTCCCTCAATCTGATAGCGAACACATCCCACCGGCGACTGTGCGGCGTCGACGGCCAGGTAAAGCTTCGCGTCCACGTCCCTGAATTTCTGGGTGAACCATGTAACGTGATCCTCCCAACGAATCTGGTCGGGAGAAAATGAGACCCGGCGAGTATCGTGGTCGTTGGCCCACTCCCATAGCTGCCGGCAGTCATCTTGCTCGACAGGCCGCACATGCAAGTCGATGGAGTTGATGGCTGCAACCACACGGTCAGCTCCCCCTCCGTCGACTAGTTCCGAAGCCCTGCACGACACGGCGGCACGTTGTTCCGGGGAAGACATCAACTTCTGCAGGGAATCGGCCATCGCCTTCGGCACCACGCTTGCGGCATTGCCAAGATGCACTGCCGCTCCTAGACGATTCAATTCCTCGGCAAGCGGCGTCTGGTTGGGAGCAAAATCAACCAGCACGGCGGGCAAACCGAAATAGCAAATCTCCCAGCAGGTGGAACCCGCCGCTGATATTGCAACTTCCGCCCACTTCATCCATTCCGACATATTGCTGACGTCCGTCAGCAAGCGGATGTTCTTGCGGGAGTTCCCTACTGCCGCGCGTAGCAAACTGGCGTGCGGATTGCTGCTACCGACAACGACCACCGCCTCCAGTCGATCGACGTTGATCAGTTCAAGCGCCTCCATCGCACGCAAAGTCAGGTTCTCCGGGTCGCTGCCTCCCATGGTGACCAGCACTTTGCGTGCTTGTTCCGTGATTTTTCGATGTAGGTCGCGTAGCCCACGAAACTCGCGGCGCAGAAGCGCGTAGCGCGGTCCGAGCAGAAGGCGAGTCTGTGCATGACGGGATGCATAGATTTCGGATCTAGCGTGGGCATTCTGATTCAACACAATGTCGGCCGCATAGTCTCGCGCGTGCCCAGAATCATCCACAAACAAAACCTTCAATCCGGCTCGCTTGACATCCGCTTGATACTTTGCGTCGAACTGGTAACCATCGACCACCACCCACTGGGCGCCATGCCGCCACGCCACGCCGATGGTTTCTGCAACGTCCTGGGAAGTCCCGGCTTCGGCTTTCACCGCAACCACGAGCACCCCCTCCGAGCGTAGACGAGCCTCGATCGCCGGCTGTCTTTGTGCCATGGCGAACAACACGTCTCCGCCCTCGTCCTGCCAGGCCTGTGCCAGCGCCAGGCAGCGCATCACGTGGCCGGTTCCCATGGCCACGCCGGCATCGGCTCGAACCGAGAGAGTTCGCATGCTAACCAGCCCGGCCCATCGTAGATTGCGACGCGGCGATGGGCATCGTCGGTTTTGCGGTGAGCAATTGCTCGAGGCGTCCAGGAGCAATCGGCTGCCAAAGATCTCGCGCTACATGTGGCGCGGTTTTGTGAGCCTCGAGAATCTGCGGGATGTTGGTAATTTCCGCAGGCGACTTCAGCCCGTATCCCGCGCCAAAGCGGATAAATTGATCGATGTATCCATAGGGCCAGAACTCCAGCCACTGGCACAAAAAGCACGGAATGCCCAACCCGGCACATTCTGTCGCGACAGTAGATAGAACCGTGATGCCAAACCAGGCCTGCCGCAGCAGTTCCGCGCTGGTAAATCCAGTCGCAACCGTGACCCACTGCCTTTGTTCGCGAGAGAGAATTTGCGCAACAAGATTGCGGCGCACGCGTTCACAATCTTGGGGATGGAGCTTGACTACGAGTTGCCTTCCGTGGCGGATTGCGAGCTCAACTAAGGGGGGCAACAGATCGCGATAAAAAGATGCCGAGCGCCCCCCATAAACTTCGTATGGCTCGGAGAACAAGAAAATTTTGGAGTGATCCCGCGTTTCCAGGGACGCCTCGAGATTCTC
>Ga0126381_100002803_pt1 | contig 18904 bp, 15 predicted proteins | sample PanSoiMetPlot_28_FD_96465 | JGI IMG/M metagenome (GOLD analysis project Ga0126381, IMG submission 96465) | Tropical forest soil microbial communities from Panama - MetaG Plot_28 | ecosystem: Environmental > Terrestrial > Soil > Tropical forest > Bulk soil | place: Panama | collected 2016-02-17
CGACCTCGTTGAGTCTTTGCAAGAGCTGCATGCGGGAAAACTGCACGTGCAGTTCGAGAGGCGGACGGAGGCCAGCGCGAGAGAATCTCGTGCGCCTCCTCCGACCCGACTAGAAGCGGAGGAGTTACAAGAATAGATTACGCTTCAATCAGGCCGCAGCGGATGGCGTATCGAACCAGGCTCCCAGTTTCGTGGATGCCGAGCTTGTCCATAATGCGGTAGCGATGGCACGCTGCGGTTTTGAAGGTGATCCGCATCTGGTCGGCAACCTGTTTCGTGCTATTCCCTTCGGCAACCCAGTTCAGCACCTGGGTCTCACGAGCGGTCAGCAGGTCGGAGTGGTTTCGGTTTTTGGTGACGGTTTCCGTTTTCGCGGCGACGGGGGGAATTCGATAACCACTTGGACCACCGTCCGCAACGGCTTCGACTGCCTTTAGGCCCGCCTGAAGTCTATCCAACTTGGCCTCGAACGCTTGCCGGTCCATAGGGTCCAGCCGGCCCTGATATCGCGGTGGAGATGTTCGGGTATGCCTGGAGAGCCGCGCGGCGGAAGGATTCCGCCACCTTCCGGCTCTCCCTGTTCTGATCGGCTAGAGTAACAAGCCGTTCCGCCAAATCGAGTGTGGCCCCGGTGCGATCCAATCGAAGACGCTTTGTGAGGGCCCGCAGGCGATCTCCTTCGGCAAGAATCGGCGATCCGGCCGTCTGGACTCGCTGGTCTTCGAGTCGTACTTGTTCGTGTTCTCGAGGCTCTTTGCTCAGTCGTGCGACCCATCGAGGCGAAGGGCCGCGGAATGAGGGCCCAATCCCAGCGGTGCTAATCCGACGATTTGTATGCGCGCCCCCCCAAAAACAAAGAGAAAACAGCCAGTTATGCACGATTTCGAACAATTTCGAGATCGCGTGATGGACAGGCTGTCGGTGTAGAATCGGTTTCCGGAGCAGCCGCCGATTCGCCCTGTAATTTCGCCATATAATAGAGTCACTGGAGCGGGCGCCGCAGAAGATAGTTATTAGAAGGCGTCGAGCCCAGCATGCCCGAATCAGCCCGGACGATCACGGTCTTTCATCTCGAGTCCCGCCTTAAACTGCGCCGATAAGTGGAGGGGAACGTGGATGAGTCTGTCAAACCGCAAGACGACTTTCTTGTAGAGGATTCCATCCCAGAAGGTGCGGCTTCTCTCGAGTCTATCCTCTGCACGGAAGAATTGCGTAATCGCCCCTCGCGGCCGCCCGATTACAAGAAGGAGAATCGCGCGCTGGTGGCGCTGGCCGGCGCTATGGTCGACTCAAAGTCGAATATCCTCCAGACATTCGCTGAGATAATCCTCGAAGTCACCCAGTGCGATTCATCCGGCCTCAGCCTGCTCACGAAGGAGGGCGGGAAACGGTTTTACTGGCCAGCCATAGCCGGGCAATGGAAACCGCATGTCGGCGGCGGGACCCCGCGCAATTTCGGTCCCTGTGGAGACGTGCTGGATCGTAACTGTACGTTGCTATTCCGGCACTTCGAGCGGCGTTATCCCTATTTGCGACCGGTCATTCCGGCGGCCGAGGAGTGCCTGCTGGTTCCGTTTTACCTGGCAGGCAGAGCAGTCGGGACTATCTGGGCGATCATGCACACTGGCCGGCGAAACTTCGACGCCGAAGACGAACGGATCATGAATGCGCTCGGGCAATTCGCCTCCCTCGCATATCAAACGGCGGAGTCGATCGAAGATCGGCAACACCAGGAGAATCTCGAGGAACTGGTCGAGCGGCGGACTACGGAACTGGTGGAAGCCCGTAATCAGGCCCAGGCCGCGAGCCGGGCCAAGAGTGCTTTCCTGGCCACCGTGAGTCACGAACTCAGATCGCCGCTGAACACGATCCTGCTGCTCTCTCATCCGGATTGGACCGGTTCGCATGACCTGGCTGAGTGTAGCCAGGATCTTGACGTGATCCGAAGCAGTGCTGAACATCTGCTTCGCCTTATTGATGATGTACTCGACAGTGCCCGAATTGAAGCAGGACAGGTTACTGTTGAGAACGCGCTACTGGATCTTCATGATGTAATCCATGAAGTAAGTGATCTGCTGCGCATGCGAGCCGAACAGAAGAGTCTCGACTTCTCAGTCGAAGAATCCGCCGAGCTCCCGCGTTTCATCTCAGCCGATGCCGCCAAGTTGCGCCACATCCTGATCAATTTGCTGGACAACGCAATCAAGTATACCGACCACGGAAAGGTCGTGTTGCGTGTCGATTCGCGCGCTGTGGATTCAGGCGGCCGCCTGATGCTGACTTTCGAAATCGCCGATACAGGAGTCGGCATCGCCCAGCAAGACCAGATACGAATTTTTGAACCCTTCACGCGAGTAACCAAGGTAGCTGCGTCCAGAGGCACCGGATTAGGCCTGTCCATAACACGCCAATATGTGGGCGTGATGGGGGGAAGCATCCGCCTGGAAAGCGTCCCGGGGCGGGGATCACACTTTTTCGTAGACCTGCCGGTTGAACTGGCAGCGGAATCGGAAAACGTTACGGCTCGAAGCAGCGGACTCCGGATAGTCGGGCTGACGTCCGGTCAGCCCGAATGCCGCGTACTGATCGTCGAAGACCGGGCCGAAGATCGTTCGATATTGCGACGCATCCTGGAGCAAGCGGGATTCCATGTGCAAGTGGCTGAGACAGGTGAGTCCGGTATTGAAATGTTCAAGGTTTGGCGGCCGCAATTCATCTGGATGGACAGGCGACTGCCTGGGATGGACGGGGTGAAAGCGACCAGGTGCATCCGAACCATGGATGGCGGCCCGGATGTGAAAATTGTAGGACTGAGCGCCTCGGCTTTCGTTTCGGAGCGCGACGAGATGCTGGCCGCCGGACTTGATGATTTCGTGCGGAAGCCATACCTGCCGCGAGAAATACTCGATTGCATGGCACAGCATTTGGGTGTGCGTTACGACTATGCGGAGAGCGAGGTAAAGTCCGCCCGTGGGTAAGCGCCGCGGGAGCCGCATGGTGCACCCCTCTCGGTCAGCGGGTTTGAAAAATTTTGGGCACACGGCGGCTATACGGGCATGATTGGGATGTGGTTTTCGTTGCGGGTGGCCGGGCTTCGCGGGCTTAGCGCCGGGCACGTCGGCCCCAATGGATGGAAGAGTAGCTACGAGGTCGCAGGCTGCTGGATGAAAGCCCTTTTCGTTGCCATTTCGCTTCTACTTCTCTGAGCCAACGCCGCCGGCCGAAGCCATGGGCGCCAGCGTTAGGATTGCGGAACCGAGGTTCTTCCTCTGAGTTCCGGCTTTACCTCGCATTCCACCCCAAGGGCTATGAGGCCCACCGGATAGTCCAGTACCATCTCAAAATGCAACGTTCACCGGCCGGTGAAGCGGGGGAATGAGAGCCAGCCCCCAAACTGGCTCCACATCCGATGACTTCACGATAACAGGAAGGGTGTGCCGAAGGATCCGCGCAGATTTTGTAAGCCGATGCAAAGAGAGGCGCGAAAAATTTCGCGGGCGCGTGAACAAAAAAGCAGACCTTCGACTCGGCCGTTCATCGACCATCCGCTGATGGGGGTCGGGTTCTGGGCGGCGCATTTCACGGCCGTGAAAGTGAGCGGCCTCGAACTACTGCTGCTGATACTGCCGGTGCGGCCTTGTCTTCCAGGCCGGGCGCCAAGGACGCGTGCCAGGCGCTGGCAGATCTGACCGTCATGCTCCGGCGAGGCTCACGGAGGCGGCGCTGCCGGAGGGACCGGTGCTCTGGTGAGCGCGACCGCCCTCTTTCGGTCGCGGCTCTGTTTGGGCCGTTCGGGGCCGCCACCACAGGGTGCGGTCGCGTCACGGGAATTCAGACCAACAGACCCTTGATAACGCCGCAAAAGGTTCCGGACGTGATAATCTAACTGCTTATGCAGATTTCGGATGTTTACCGGGGCCTGGGCCCGGCGGGCTTTGGTCTACTCATCCGCGGTGTTTCGATCGGGAAGCTGAAAACGTATCAGATCTATGAAGGATTCAAGGTGCGGGCGCACCTGCACAAGGTCAATACCGAGACTCTGCGGAAGGCGGCGCCCCGGATGTGGGAACGGATCATGGAAGGCGATATCGAGTTCGCCAAAGATCTGGCGCAGGCGGTCCTGGTTTCCCACCTCGATCTGATTATGAAGGTGCTGGACTTTTTGGGCGTACCTCACGAGAACGGATTTTTTGCCAAGGATATGGACCCCAAGCCCTACTTCACGGAGGGTTGGGAAGAGCGGGTATTCGAGAAGTTCCGTAATGACTATTCGGAGCCGCTTCTCGTTTTTTATATCAATCATTTGCGATGGGAACTGCTGGGAGCGGAAGAGCTGTACCGTCCGGCGGCCCCCAATGCCGCGTGAGTTCGGCTCGTAGCGTGCTTAGTTTTGTAAGAACCATGACAGTGGTAGGAACCCAAGCTCAGGCCCAGGCCGGCCGCAGCAGGACGCTCAGTTCGCGGAAGTTATTCTCCTCAAGCGGGATACGGAGAGGCCGCAGAGCGACTGCCGGGAGGACGGTTTGAGTCGCAGGTGTGGCATATTTCGGTACTGGTCCAGTCCGTTGCGCCAAAACACCCATTCCGCGAAACCCACGAAAAGCAGGTTTTTGGGTCCTGATGCCGCCTGTCTACCCCCAACTTCGAGGTGCTGGATATGAACCATTGCGATTTCCATTATTCCCATCTGCTTCCCAAGAAGCCGGGAATTCTCCCGCTCGAGGAGACGATGAAGAAGCAGTGCCGTCGCTGCGGCGCGGAATTCATCACCCGTTCCCGCATCCGCAAACGCTGCGACGCCTGTCAGACGATCGTCTCCGCGGAGAAGCAGAAAAAGGCGAATGAGCGCCTCAAAGCCCGCCGCGCCGCCCGGCGGTTGTGTCTGCTGAAAGCCAGCTAAGGACCAACGGAAGTACTCGGCTCCGATCGGAGCCACCAGTATAAGCAAGTGGGCGCATTTGATGGGACGCCACGCCGCCCCCCGGACGGTCGAGCAGCAAGCTGCGGCTCCGTTGTGACCTCTAGGAAGTTGCTCTTGGTGTCGAGTTCATCGGGCGGACCGCTCGTGTATGCTGGATAGACGATGGCGCGGGCGCTGTTACTGGCTCTGTCACCTTTCGTTGTCTTCGCCCAAACGCAGCCGGCATCGGACGAAGTGCGCGTGAGCAGCAGGCCGTACGTGGGGCCCTCGTCCTACACCCTTCGCGTCGAAACCAAAATCGTGGATGTCGGGGTCACGGTGCGCGACGCGCATGGCCGGACGGTCTCCGGTCTGAAGCGTGACGATTTCCGCATCTACGACGATGGGAAGGAGCGCCGCATTGCGGCATTTTCCGAAGATCGTGCGGCGGCGGACGAGGCTGAGGCTTCGGGCGCCAAGCCCGCGCCGCCGTCATCCTCGGCGGCCGCACCGGAAGACCGGGCGGGCGCTTCGGCGAAGAACTCCCACCGCCCCCGTTTTCTGGCTTTCGTCTTCGACGACTTGAACGTGAACAATCCGTCCGCGGCGGGCGATCTGAAGCGGGCGCAGTCCGCCGCCGCGCGGTTCGTGAAAGACCGTTTGCCGGCGGGAGCCAGCGTGGGCGTCTTCACCGCTTCCGGAGAAGACGCGCTGGATTTCACGGCCGATCGCGGCAGGCTGATGGAAACCATCGACGGGCTGAAACCCCACCCGCGGTTTACCGATCAGCTTTGCCCGCCGATGACTTCGTACCAGGCGTATCGAATCGCCGTGAGGCGCGACCGCGAAACCATTCGCGTCGTCGCCACCGAATCCGGGCAAAAAGGCTGCCTGATCGGCGGCAACGAAGTGATCGCCCGGGCCGAAAGCGTTTGGAAGCAGAACGAGGCGATTTCGATGGCAACGCTGGCCGCGGTGGATCGCGCGGTGGTCCGGCTCGCCGGCGTTGAAGGCGAGCGCGTTCTGGTGCTGACTTCTGAAGGGTTTGCGGGCCAGACTTTGGAACAGCAGCAGGACGTGATCATGGCCCATGCCGTCCGTGCGGGCGTGGTCATCAACTCATTGGTGAGCCAGGGTGTCTTCAGCGAACTCGTGCCGGGAGAGCGGTTCGACGACGCGCGCGAGGAGCACGTGGTCTTCACCAGCAGGCCCGGATACCAGAATTGGGTGAAGGCGGAGATGGCGGAAACCGATCAGCGTCCTCAGGTGATGGACGAAACCATGGCGAAGCTGGCCCATGGCACCGGCGGCGTGATCTTCGAGAGGAACAACGATCTCAATCTCGGCTTCCGGCAGGTGACCGTGCCACCGGCCGTTACATACAGGATGAGCTTCACGCCGCAATTGGCGGCGCCTGACGGCAGCTATCACGAGCTGAAGGTGAAGCTGGCTCATGCGGGGCCGTACCAGGTAGAAGCGCGGCCGGGATATTTCGCGCAGGAAGCGGCTCCGGCTGACAACCTGCGGGAGAAGGTCGAGCGCGAGGCGACGGCATCCGACGCGCTGGACGGGGTCGCGGCCGGAGTTGTGCTGCAAGTGACAAAGCGGTCGGAGAGCGAGCGCGTGGTGCAGTTGACGATCAAGGTGGACGCGGGGAAGCTGGCGTTCGTGAAACAGGGCGACCGGCAGACACAGCGGCTGATGCTGGTGGCGGCATTCTTCGACGAGCAGGGCAGGATCGTAACTGCACGCGAAGGCGAGATGGACCTAGCCCTGAAGCCGGAGACCTACGAGCGCGTGGCCAAGACCGGCGTGAACGCGGAGCTGAGCTTTTTGGTAGCTCCCGGAACATATAACATGCGTGCGGTCGTGGGTGAAGCGGTCAACGGGGCGGTGGCGGCCTCGACCTATTCGATACAGGTAAAGTAGCGGCTTTCCTGAAGTGCGCTCAGGGTTTCATCGCGGAGACGCGGACAGGCAGGCTACTTAGGGCGCCACGTACGGAAGGCCGTCTAAGCAACTAATATGTGCGCCCTGGCCCGATCGAGCTTCTCCAAACGATAATTACCGAACGCCGCGGAGTGTCGGTTTGGCGGCGGCTGGCGTTACCGCAGAATCGCAAAGATCGCGGTTGCTGCCTGGTACGCCCATTCGTTCATGCGGGCGCCCAAAGACGTGACCGAGATGGCGAGGATCAGCAGCAGGAAGCCAGCCCGGGCGAGTTCCTGGTAGACGACCATGGGGATGCGGGCGGCTAGCAGGAGCTTGGAGCCATCGAGCGGCGGAATCGGCAGCATGTTGAGGATGGCAAGGTAAAGGCTCAGGACGACGCCGCGGCTCGCGAACTGCGCGAACGCGGGCAGCGTGTGGAGCGTGCCGACGGCGACCGCGGCGAGGATCACGGCCATCACGACGTTCGAAGCGGGGCCGGCGATGGAGACGAGGGCGAGTCCGTTGAGGCCGCCGCGGAGCTTGTTCGGATTCGTAATGACGGGGCGTCCCCAGCCGATGAAACCGCCCCCGATCAACGACGTGAAGAACGGCAGGATGGCGGTGCCGAGCCAGTCGACGTGAGCTAGAGGGTTGAGGGTGACGCGGCCCTGCAGGCGCGGTGTATCGTCGCCCAGCCGGGTGGCGACCCAGGCGTGCGAAAACTCGTGGGGCGCCGTGAGGATCCAGAGCAGAAGCACGTTGAGAACGGCTTGTGTGATGTCGAGGTGCATGCGATTAGTGGCGCCGCATCACGGCCGCCCACGGTCCCGGAAGCGCCGCCACTATGAGCAGGGAAGCGAGCACAGGTCCGATGGTCTTATTTTAAGCTGTCGCCGGAACCGTTTGGCAGACGGCACAAACCGACCGTCTGCCCCGCGGCTCTGGGTTATGGGTTGACGGTGACTTTGAAGGCGTGGCGGTCGGACCAGGGGCGATAAGTGCCGTCGGGGCGCTCCCGTTCATAGATGCCCTTCAAGACATAGCAGCCCAGATCAGGAGCCATCCACTGGGTTGATCTGATGCCATGAGATACCGTTGTTTGGATGATGGTTGTGGAGTAACCGAGGATCGTTTCGTGGCCAAGGACTGTGGCGTTGCCGGAGACGCAGCCGGAAGCGACAAGGGCGGCACGCAGTTGCGGATTGGGCTCTTGCCGCGATTTGCCGAACAGCGGCGAAATCACTTCGGACCACAAGTCATAGGCTCCATTGATGATGGCGCCGGCGAGGGTCATCAGAGGATGCCCGGGGATGGATTGGGAGAGTATGATCTCGGAGCCGTTGCGCATGTACGTGGTCATCTCAATCTCGCGATTAAGCGTGCCGTCTGGTTCATAGGTCTTCATATCAGAATCCACCGTGAAGGGAATCTTTGGGACGGGTGCGACGAACCTCGCGGTTTGCGGGAAGGCGGCCGTAAGAACCAGCAGGAAAGCGGCGAGGCCGAAGACGGAGGCCCAGTAGGCGAGGCGGAAGCGGCGCCGGGGTCGGGGTGCGAGTGCCGCGTAGCCGGCGCGAATACGGCCTCGCAGGGAGGGCGGCGGTTCGGGAGCGGTCCAGGTGTTCAGGATGTCGTCGAGTTCGGTGTCGTTCATTTTGCGCTCCTTTGGGGTGGGGCATAGGCGGCCAGGGTTTCGCGGAGGCAAGCGCGGGCGCGTTCCAGGCGCGACTTAACCGCGCCGACTTCGATTTCGAGGATGCGGGCGATCTCGGCCAGCGGCAGTTGTTCGTAGTGCGCCAGGATGAGGGCTTCGCGCTGCCTGTCGGGCAGCTGTCCGATGGCCCAAGCGACGGCATCCTGGACTTCGCCGGCAAGAAGTTCGGTTTCGGGAGAGCGATCGGTGGCAGGATCGGCCTCGGTCTCGGCCGCGAGGGCGGCGCGGCGCTGGCGCTTGAGCCATTGGTTGCGGGCGGCGCCATAGAGATAAGTGCGGATGGGAGTGCGGCCAGGATCGTAGGTGCTGCCGGGGCGGAGAAGCGAGAGGAAACACTCCTGCACGATGTCTTCGGCGTCGGAGATGGAGCCGGTGAGGCGCCAGGCGAAACGGAAGAGCGGGGCGCGGTGATCGTCGAAGAGTCGGAGGAAGGCCGTTTCGCGCATCTGAAACAGTATTACCGCGAAGGGGGAAAGGAATCGCGGCTTTACGCGAAGTTTGGGGCCGTGAGTCTTATTGCGGAGAGAACGGAGGAGGGGAGGAGAGAGGGCGCGGAGATTACAATAAGGGCTCATGTTGAGGCGGACTTTTTTACAGGGATTGGCGACGGCGGCCTTGGTTTCGGCGCAGACGAGGGTTTCGCGCGATGAGGCTGCGGTCGCCGAGGCGGTCGGCGGGTGGTGGACGGAATCGATGAGGACGCGGGAACAGAGGGTCGCGTGGTGGCGCGTGGCCCGGTTCGGGTGCTTCATGCATTGGGGAGTGTATTCGGGGCCGGGCGGAGAATGGAAGGGGCAGGCGGTGCGTGGATATGCGGAGCATTTGATGCGCATCAAGAAGATTCCGCTGGAGGAGTACAAGCGGGAGGTGGTGGCGAGGTTCAATCCGGTGAAGTTCGACGCCGCGGAGTGGGTGCGGACCATTCAGGACGCGGGGATGAAGTGGCTGGTGATTACGGCCAAGCACCACGACGGGTTCGCGATGTATCGGTCGTTGGTGTCGAAGTACAACATCGTGGATGCGACGCCGTTCGGGCGCGATCCCATGAAGGAGCTGGCGGCGGCGTGCCGGAAGGCGGGGCTGCGGTTCGGGTTTTACTATTCGCACGCGTTCGATTGGGAGCATCCCGACGCGCCGGGGAATGATTGGGATTACGACAATCCGGGCGGCGACCGCAAGCTACACGGTGGCGACAACTGGTACGACCAGCACCCGCAATTGCTGGAGAAGGCGCGGCGGTACGTGGACGGCAAGGCGATTCCGCAGATCGAGGAACTCGTGCGGATGTATCAGCCGGACATCATGTGGTTCGACACGCCGCAGAAGCTGCCGCTCTCCGAACAGTTGCGGATCTTGAAGGCGGCGCGGCTAGCGGCGCCTGGGATGGTGGTCAACGGCCGGTGCGCGCGTGGCGGCGGGCGGAATTTCGGAGACTATGCCGATACCAGCGACCGGGCGGCAGAGTTTTCGCCGCAGCCGGGAGATTGGGAGTCGATCCCGACGACCAATGAGTCGTACGGGTGGCATAAGTACGACGACAGCCACAAGCCGCCGGAATATTTCGTGCGGCTGCTCGTCAAGGCGGTGGCGCGGGGCGGCAACATTCTCATGAATATCGGGCCGGAAGGGACGGGCGAAATCGATCCCAAGGACCGGCGGATCCTGGCGGGCGTGGGGCAGTGGATGGCGCGGAACGGAGCGTCGATTTACGGCGCGGGGCGAACGCCGCTCCCGCTCGAGGCGTGGGGCGAATCGACCAGGAAGGGGAAGACGCTTTACTTGCAGGTGTTCGACAGGCCGAAGGATGGCGTGGTGATGGTGGGCGGGCTGAAGAACACGCCGTCGGGTGCAGGGTTTAAAAGGCTGAATGAGTTAGACGTGACGGTGCCTGTGGAAGGACCGGCGGACGCGGCGTCGACGGTGGTGGCGCTGGAGTTTGCGGGCGAAATTGCGACCGATGGTGCGCGGCTGCTGGACGGGCGCGAGCTGCCGAACCTTCTGCGGGCGTTCGACGCGGAGCTGCGAGGAGACGGATTCAAGTATGGCGACGGGAAGGCGCCACGGGCGTACGTTTCCAACTGGACGAGCAAGGATCAGGCAGTGGTGTGGCCTGTGCGGCTGAATGAGCCGGCGGCGTTCGAGGTGGAGATAAGGTACACGAACGCAGCGGCGGCCGATGGCGGTTCGTTTGTGCTGGAGGCGGGCGGAAAGAAATTGAGCGTAACCGTCAAGAGTTCGGCGCGCGAATCCGATATACACACCGAGAAGCTGGGACGCTTGGAACTGGCGGCCGGAGCGTTCGAGCTGCGGGTGAAGGCGGAGGCGATCGCGGGGAAGGAGTTGATGCGGTTGTTTGCGGTGACGTTGCGGCCGGCGTAAAGCTTGAGACCCGGTATCCAATACGCCCGAGACGGGTAAACTCCGATACGAGGGAGCAGAGGAGAGAGCGCGGAGTTATAGACTAAGAGGGAGCAGAGGGGCGCCATGAAGTACTCTTGGATTCCCGGCTTGGTTGCGGTTTTCGCGCCGGGCGTTTGGGCTCAGCCGACGGTAGTGCGGCTGGAAGGGCAGGTTTACCTCGACGACCGCGCGGTGGAACGAGCCGGCGGGTCGGTGCCGGACAGCTTTCTGCTGAGGACCGAAAAGGGGCGCGTGGAGGTGAGGCTGCGCGAAGGAACCGTAGCGCTAGGTGCGAATAGCTCACTGCGGGTGATCGCCAACCGGCCTTACAACTTTGACAAGTTCGAGCTGCTGAAAGGGTCGGCGGTAATCCAGACGGGCGAGCATGGCGGCGAGCTGCAGTGCGAGGATTTGGTCACGCTTTCGGACGGCGGCGTGTTCCGGCTCGATCTGTGGGCGTTTCCGGTATCGCTCGCACCGGGGGAACACTCGTGCCGTCTGCGCGTGTTCGAGGGCGCGGCTGCGGTGAAGCTGACGAGTTTCACGATCGCGCTGAAGGCTGGCGAGTCCATGGGGATGAACGCAAAGTGTGGAGATCATACCCCGTGGGACAAGTTCGACTTGGCGAAGCGGGACGATTTCGACCGCTGGAGTTGGAGAAGGCCGTGAGATTGCGGCCGATCGCGATTCTGCTGCTGTCGGCCAGCGCGCCAGCGCAGCAATCGTTCGAAGTAGCTTCCATCAAGCCTTCCGGGCCGAAGAGCATGCGTGGGTCGGAGGGCGGGCCGGGGAGTAGGGACCCGGCGCGCTACCGCTTCCAGGTGGCCACGCTGCTGGACTTCATCACGATTGGCTATCACGTACGCCGGTACCAAGTCTCGAGCAGGCTACCGCTGGATAAGGAAAGCTTCGACCTGGAAGCCAAGCTGCCGGAAGGCGCGACCAAAGTGCAGTTCGAGGAGATGATACGGAATCTGTTGGCCGAGCGGTTCCATATGAAGGTTCATATGGAGACGCAGGACTTTCCTGCCTATGCGCTTTCGGTGGGGCAGGCAGGGCCACGATTCAGCGTGGCGGGCGGTGGCGAGTTTCCGCGGGTGCCCGCCGGTCGGCCGGGGCTCGCGGCGAACTATTCCAATAGCGGCCCTTATGTGCTGGTGCGCATGCGGGCCCAGCGGCAGCCGATGTTCAGACTAGCCGAGTCTCTGGAAATGCCGGCAGGAAAGCCGGTGGTGGATCAGACCGGGCTGGATGGGGAGTACGATTTTACGCTGGCGTTTGCGGCCGAACCTCCGGGAATGGGGGCGTCGGACACGACCGAGCCAATGCCCGCCCCCGACATCTTCAAAGCCCTCCGGCAGATTGGCCTGCAGCTTACGCCGAAAAAGCTGCCTTTCAAGGTCGTGGTGGTGGACGCGGTGGACAAGGCGCCGGCGGAGAATTGACGGAACCATCTCGCACTTTCCGCGTATAACCAACATGAACCGGGCTTGCATGGTAGCGCTCCGCTCCCTCGCGGTCGCGGCTTGGATCGGTGGCGGTGAGGCGCAGACCACAATGGCGCGAGTGGCGCCGCGGAATTTCGAGGTTGCCTCGATCCGACCAAACCAGGCCGGCGGCGACAGCAGGGGAATCACTACTTTGCCGGGAGGGCTGTTCAAGGCGACCAATGTCAGCCTTAGGCTTTTGATTTCGCGCGCGTACGGCCTGCCAGAAGCTCAGATCGAGGGCGGTCCAGGCTGGTTGGATTCCGAGACGTACGATATTAACGCTAAGGCGGATACTCCGCTCGAGATGACCCGGCAAGAAGCGAGACCCAGCCTGCAAGCGCTGCTGGCCGAGCGATTCCGGCTCAGAATGCATCATGAAAGCAAGCAGGGCGCAATCTATTCGCTCGTGGTGGCGAAGGGAGGTGCGAAATTCAAAGAGCACGCCGGGGAGGGCCGGTCGGCAATTAGCTCATCCACGGGGTCAGGCAAGGCTGCGATCGAAGGCAGGAAGACAACCATGGTGCGGCTCGTGGAATACTTGAGCGCGCAGGCCGGGCGGCTGGTCGTCGACAACACGGGATTGCATGGGGAGTACGACTTCAGGGTGGAATGGACGACGGACGAGGCACGCGACGCCCCGGGGCCGTCCATTTTCACGGCCTTGCAGGAACAACTCGGGCTGAAGCTGGATGCGACTAAAGGGCCGATCGACTTCATCGTGATCGATCAGGCGGAGAAGGCGTCGGCAAACTGAGCTGTGGGAAGGCAGACGGCCAAACCTGACCGTCTGCCCCACCGATGGGCGTGGTGGTCAATCGGGCGGAAAAGGCGATGACTGACGGTGAAACCGACCGTTTGCCCTACAGGGAGTGGTGGATACCCGTGGTATCATAATGTTTACACCACACTTCTTTTTCCTGAGGTCGAATCCACTTGGCATTGATTGAAGGTTGTAAGCACTCGCTGGAGATTTCCATCCCTGTCCAGGAAGTGGAGACCGAGACCACGCGGGTGGCGGCGGATGTGCAGAAGCGGGCCAAGATTCCCGGCTTTCGCCCGGGCAAAGTACCCAGCTCACTGATTCGGAAGCAGTTCGCCGGTGAAATCCGGCAGCAGGTGCTGGAAAACCTCATCCCCAAGTTCCTGCAAAAGCAGTTCGCGGCGGATAACCTGAACGTGGTGGGGACGCCGGACATCTCCGATATCCATTTCCACGACGGCGAACCTCTGAAGTTCAAGGCAGAGTTCGAAGTGGTGCCGCCGATCGAACTGGGCGAATACAAAGACGTCGAAGTGCCGTACCACGATCCGGAAGTCGGCGAAGAGGATGTCACGAAGAGGCTGGAAGAGCTGCGCGAGCAGAAGGCCGATTATGTGAACATCGACCCACGGCCGTTGGAGAAGGGCGATTTCGCAGTGGTGGCGCTGGAGAGCATCGCGGGGGTCGAAGGCGACCCGGTGAAGCAGGACGAGATGGTCCTCGAAATGGGCGGTGCGGATACGTTCGAGGCGTTCACCGACAACCTGCTGGGTCTCAGCCCCGGCGACGAGAAGGAATTCTCGGTGAGCTATCCGGAAGACTACGGCGCCAAGCGGATGGCGGGCAAGACCATCACCTTCCATGCCACGGTAAAGGGATTGCGAAAGAAGGAATTGCCCGAGCTGAACGATGATTTCGCACAGGATCTCGGCGATTACCGCAACCTGGATGAGTTAAAGGATGCGGTGAAAAAGAACATCTTCGCCCAGCGGCAGTTCGAATCCCAGCAGGAAGCCAAAAACAAGATTGTGGATGCGCTGGTGGACCGTCACGACTTCCCTGTCCCCGAAGTTTTCGTGGAACGGCAGATCAAGAACCGGGTGGAGCAGAGCCTGCGGGCCATGGCTGGCGAAGGTATCGATCCGCGTTCCATCAAGCTGGATTGGGAAAAGGTGAAGGCCACACAGCGGGACAAGGCATTGCGTGAGGTGAAGGCGTCGATGCTGCTTTCGCGGATTTCGGAGCGGGAGGCGATCCACGCGACGAAGGATGAGGTCGACCGCGAGGTGGAACGGTTGGCGCGGCAGCAAAGGGAGCCAGTGGGGGCGGTGCAGATGCGCTTCGAAAAGGACGGAACGATGGGGCGGATTGCCAGCCACATCCAGACTGAGAAGACCCTCACTTTTCTGTTCGATCACGCGCGAAAGACGGCGTAACAGAGTCCGAAGTTTAGCTTTCCAGGGATACGATTGGTTTAGGGCCCAACACTACCAACCTTGGAGTACATTGCTAAGGAAAGCAGTTCAGGTGATAATAGAGACGAAATTGATTCAGGTCCACCCGGGAAGTCGCAGCCGGGATAGGAGAGAAACTGCGTGAAGCGTACCGGATCCGATGATGCTTTGCGGTGTTCCTTTTGCCACAAGAGTCAGGACGTTGTTGGTAAGCTGATTTCATCTCCCTCCGACTACCCCCGGGCTTATATCTGCGACGAATGCATCGCTGTTTGTAACTCGATCTTAGAAGATGATAAGGTCGAGCCTCCTGCAGGAACTCCCAATAAAATCCCTAAGCCTTTAGAGGTAAAGGAGTTTCTGGATCAATACGTGATCGGCCAGGAAGCGACCAAGAAGAAGCTGGCGGTGGCGGTATACAACCACTGCAAGCGGATCCACATGAACCGCTTGCGGAACACCGAAGTTGAGCTTCAAAAATCGAACATTCTCCTGATCGGGCCGACGGGTACAGGTAAAACCCTGATGGCGCAGACGCTGGCGAAAATTCTCGACGTTCCGTTTGCCATCGTGGACGCCACCACGCTCACAGAGGCGGGTTACGTGGGCGAGGACGTGGAAAACATCATCCTGAAGCTGCTGCAGGCGGCGGACGGGGACGTGGCGAAGTGCCAGCAGGGGATTATCTACATCGACGAGATCGACAAGATCTGCCGGAAGGACGAGAACCCGTCGATTACGCGCGATGTATCGGGCGAGGGTGTGCAGCAGGCCCTGTTGAAGATCCTGGAAGGCACGGTGGCGAATGTTCCGCCGCAAGGCGGCCGGAAGCACCCCCACCAGGAGTTCACGCCGGTCGACACCACAAATATTTTGTTCATTTGCGGTGGTGCTTTCGTGGGCCTGGAGAAGGTGATTGCGCGTCGCACGGGTAAGAAGTCGATGGGCTTCCTGCAGGAAGAAGAGAAGGGAACCGTGCGCAGCCTGAGCGGGCGGCGCGACATTGACATGCTGAGCCAGGTGCAGCCGATCGACCTGATCAAGTTCGGCTTCATTCCGGAGTTCATCGGGCGCATGCCGGTAACGGCGGTGCTGGAAGACCTGGACCGGTCGGCGCTGATCCAGATTCTCACGCGGCCCAAGAACGCTATCGTGAAGCAGTATCAAAAGCTGTTCGAGTTTGAGAATGTGCGGTTGCGCTTCAGCGACGACGCTTTGGAAGCCATTGCGGACCTGGCAATGGAGCGGAAGGTCGGCGCGCGCGGATTGCGCATGATTTTGGAGGACCTCATGCTCGATCTGATGTACTATCTGCCCTCTTACAAGAAGGTCCGCGAATTTCAGGTCACCAGAGAGATGGTGCTGGCGCAGAAAATCAGTCTTACAATATTGGAAAAGGCTGGTTAACGGAATACCGTGGGACAGGCGGCCGGGTTTCGCCGTCTGTCGGTGATCGCCTCTTTCCTCTGCACCTGGTTTCCAGGGGCTGGGTCAATTTCCCCTGGGGAGAACAATGCTTACTTCAAAGGAAAAATCCGATACAAAACGTTTGCCGATGATGCCCATCCGGGACGTAGTCATCTTTCCGTACATGATGACGCCGTTCGTGGTGGGGCGCGAATCGAGCGTTCGCGCCCTGGAAGAGGCCATGGCGGGCGACAAGAAGATCTTCCTGGCCACGCAGCACGACGCCTCCATCGACGAACCCAAGCCCAACGAGATATATAACGTAGGGACGGTGGTGAACATCGTCCAGAGCCTCAAGCTGCCTGACGGCAACATTAAGGTGCTGGTAGAGGGCGTGGAGCGGGGCAAAGTGGTATCGGTTGCGGACGATGAGGGATTCTTCCGCGCCACCATCCGTACGGCGAGTTACAAGGTGGAAGCCGGGCCGCAGCTGGACCAGTTGGTGAGCCGGGTGACAAGCCTGTTCGAGCAGTACGTCAAGCTCAGCCAGAACCTGAACTACGAGACGATGATCGCGGCGATCCGGGTGGACGATCCGGGCAAGCTGGCGGACACGGTGGGTGCGAACCTGCAACTCAATATCGAAGAGAAGCAGGAGCTGCTGGAAATCTTCGATCCGATCGACCGGCTGACACGCGTGGCGGACATGCTCGATATCGAGATCGAGAAACTGAACGTGGACCGCACGATTCAGGGGCGCGTGAAGCGCCAGATGGAGAAGGCGCAAAAAGAGTATTACCTCAACGAGAAGATCAAAGCCATCCAGAAAGAGCTGGGTCGCGGCGAAAAGAGCGAGATCGATGAGCTGAAGAAGCGGATCGAAACCTCGGGCATGACGGCCGATGCGCTGGAAAAGGCGATGGCGGAGCTGAAGCGGCTGGAGAACATGCCGCCGATGTCGGCCGAGTCGACCGTGAGCCGGAACTATCTCGACTGGCTCCTGGGCGTGCCGTGGAAGAAGAAGTCCAAGGAGATCCGCGACCTGAAATTCGCCGAGCAGGTGCTGGAAGCGGACCACTACGGCCTGGAAAAGATCAAAGAACGGATTCTGGAGTTCCTGGCGGTGCGGCGGCTGGTCAAGAATCCGAAAGGCTCGATTCTATGCTTTGTCGGGCCTCCCGGCGTGGGCAAGACCTCCCTGGGAATGTCGATCGCCAAAGCGACGGGACGCAAGTTCGTGCGGCTGTCGCTGGGCGGCGTGCGTGACGAAGCGGAGATCCGCGGGCACAGGCGCACCTACATCGGCGCGCTGCCGGGCCAGATCATTCAGATGATGAAGAAGGCCGGGACGCGCAACCCGGTGTTCATGCTGGACGAAGTCGACAAGATGTCGATGGACTTCCGCGGCGATCCGTCGGCGGCGCTTCTGGAGGTACTGGATCCCGAGCAGAACTTCATGTTCGTGGATCACTACCTGGATGTCGAATACGACCTGAGTCAGGTGTTCTTCATCGCCACGGCGAACGTGCTGCACACCATTCCGCCGGCGCTGCAGGACCGCATGGAAGTGATCCGGCTCGTGGGATACACGGAGCTCGAGAAAATGGAGATCGCCAAGCGCTTCCTGGTGCGCAAGCAGATGGAAGCGACGGGCGTCAGCAAGGATCAGATCGAATTCACCGACGAAGGCATCAACAGCCTGATCCAGTACTACACGCGCGAAGCGGGTGTGCGCAACCTGGAACGGGAAATCGGAAATGTCTGCCGCAAGGTGGCGCGGCAGGTGGTGAATGCGCAATCGGCCAAGGAAAAACAGGCGCATGCCAAAGTGGCCGTTACCGGCGACAAAGTCTCCGAACTGCTGGGACCGTGGAAGTTCCGCGACCTGGTGAACGAAAAGAAGAACGAAGTGGGGGCTGCGGTCGGTCTGGCCTGGACCGAAGTCGGCGGCCAGATTCTCACCACCGAGTGTACGCTGATGGAGGGCAAGGGCAAACTGACCATCACGGGAAAGCTCGGCGAAGTCATGCAGGAATCGGCGCAGGCGGCCATGAGCTACATACGCTCGCGCGCGCTTTCGCTTGGCCTGCCGCGCGATTTCTACCGCAACCTGGACGTGCATATCCATGTCCCCGAAGGCGCCATTCCCAAGGACGGACCTTCGGCCGGCATCACGCTCGCGACCACGATTTGCAGTGCGCTCACGGGCATTCCCGTGCGTTCGGACGTCGCCATGACGGGAGAGATTACGCTGCGCGGTAAAGTGTTGCCCATCGGCGGCCTGAAGGAGAAACTGATGGCTGCCCACAGACACGGAATTCTGGAAGCCATCATGCCCAGGGAGAATGAAAAAGACCTTCCCGATATTCCGGACGCTATTAAGACGACAATGAAGCTGCACTTCGTGGAATCGATGGACGAGGTGCTGAGGATCGCCCTGGAGCGCGAGGTGGTGTCGCTAACCATACCCGCGGCCGCCGGGGTCGCCGCGGGACCGGGAGTTGACGTAAAGCCCGTGGAAGAAAGCGTAGCGCACTGAGACTGCTACGAGCTTTGAGCTGCGAGCCTCGAGACCGCGATGGTTTTAGCTCGTAGCTCGCGGCTCGAGGCTCGAAGCTGAATTTGACATCCGAATTTGTAACCAGCGCCGGGTCGCCGGACTTGTTTCCCAAGGATCGGATACCCGAGATCGCATTCTTTGGGAGAAGTAACGTCGGAAAGTCTAGCCTTCTGAACACCCTCACAGGTCAAAAGAAGCTGGCTTTCACCAGCAGCACTCCGGGTCGGACGCAAACGATCAATTTTTACCGTATCGACGGAAGGTTCTACTTCGTCGATTTACCCGGA
>Ga0126381_100002804_pt1 | contig 18903 bp, 14 predicted proteins | sample PanSoiMetPlot_28_FD_96465 | JGI IMG/M metagenome (GOLD analysis project Ga0126381, IMG submission 96465) | Tropical forest soil microbial communities from Panama - MetaG Plot_28 | ecosystem: Environmental > Terrestrial > Soil > Tropical forest > Bulk soil | place: Panama | collected 2016-02-17
TCACCGTCGGCTGGCACATCTGGCACAATGCTTCGTTCAATCCCATGTTCCGTGCCGAACAGGAGTTCACACAGATCGCCGGGTACTCCGATTTCATCAAGCCCGTGATCTACAACGCTCTCGCGGGCGAGCGCTTGATCAGTTACATGGATAGCGTGCGGCAGAACATGTTCGGGGACGTGCCCTCCGCGGAACTTCTCGAGATGCAGTACAGCTTTCTCAATTACCAGGAAGGCGGGGCTGGAGAGATCTCGCGCGGCGGCCTCTCGACCGACTATGTTTATCGCGAGACGAAGCGCACTCTCGATGCGTTGAAGGGCACCCAAACCGAAGTCTGGTCGGGGCTTGATGCCGGATCCCCCGGCGGCGCTCGCGACGCTGTTCTCGCGGCATTTCGGGCCGGCGCGCAGGGCGTTTTGCTTTCGCGCGGTTTCAATGCTGCGAATTTGTGCGGCGCGGGCGAGGCGGTAGAGCAGTTAGGTTTGGTGTGATATGAATTGGCTTAAATTCGTCTTACCAGGTTTGGTGTTCCCGGCTATCGCCGGCGCGCAAGCCCTCAACTGTAGTTTTCAGGGATACAAGGCGCAGGACGGATTGAAAGCGGAAATGCGTTCCGGCGCTCTGGTGCTGACCTGGCAGGGAGAGCGCGCTGAGACCCTGCGGGCAATTCTGACCGTGAGCGCCGGCCAACCCGTAGTGCGGGAACTTGCCGTAGAAAAGAACGGTAAGTGGTCGGTCTTGGGGCATGATCTGTCTCCCGAATTCCAGGTGGCCACCGGGCGGCGCCGCATCTCAGCTCAACAGGAAGTGCCGCTGCGTCAATTGGGCTTGTTTACACCCGAAAACATCGAGCGGCAGAAATGGTTCGCCTTCTGGGACGCCCCGTTGAAGGTTCCGGGCCGACCCGGTTCCAATGCCGCCATCGACCTGCCTCGCAAGCCGGAAGAGATTCAGCGCGCCTGGGCGACATTTCAGATCACGGGTTGTGAGGTGAGCACAGACGGGTCCCGGCTGGAAGTCAACTTCCCCGGTGTGACGCTGGGTCTGTTCTCCGGCGGTTTACGATATACCGTCTATCGCGGCACCAACCTGGTTCGCCAGGAGGTGATCGCCAAGACGGAGGCTCCATCCGTCGCGTACAAATTCGTCTCGGGGTTGAAGGGTTTGACGATCGGCGACGATACTCGCGTGGTATGGCGGGATGTCGCCCGCGGATGGCAACACTATATGTTCGGCGGGGAGATCAACCGAGACCCGGTGGCGCTGAAAGCGCGCAACCGGCTGGCGATCGTCGAAAGCGGCGCCGGTTCGGTAGCCGTCTTTCCGGCATCGCACAAGTTCTTCTTCTCTCGCGAGGTCGAGTCCAACCTTGGATACAACTATTACCGAAAGGACAGTGAGACGACCTTCGCTGTAGGCGTCCGCCAGGCGGATCGCGAAGAATCGTTCAAACCATACGGAGTGTCGGATCCAGTGTGGCAGCATCGCGTGTCCCAGGCGCGCGAGTTCGAAGAGAACTTCGCGCTTTACAACGCTCCGCCGGGAACGTTGCAGCGGATGGCGGTCTACTTTTATCTCGATTCCGGCAACGCCACCGCGGCCCAGCAGGCAGTGATGGCATTTACCCATGACGATGTCTACAAGCCCCTACCGGGTTATCAGGTAATGGTCAGCCATTTTCACTTCCACCTCAATGAAGAGTTGACCGACGCCGGCACCATCGATCACCAACCGGCCTGGATTCCCACGTTTAAGGCGCTCGGGATCAATATCGCCGCACTGTGCGATTTTCATGCCGATTCGCACCCCACCGACACCGGAAAGATCCGGCTGGAAGAGCAGCGGGTATATTTCGAAGGAAGCGCGCGCTTCTCCGACCGTGATTTCCTGATCATCCCCGGGGAGGAACCCGATGCAACCCTGGGTGGGCACTACATGTTCCTGTTCCCGAAGCCTGTCTATTACACACACGCTCCGCTTCGCCGCGCCAGTTCCTCCGGACCGCCCCCGGCGGAGCAGTCGTATGTGGAGAACATAACTCCGTACGGCAAGGTGTATCACACGTCATCACCCGAAACCGAACTACGAATGCTCAACGAAGAGCATGCCTTGATGTGGCAGACCCACCCCCGCCCCAAGAGTTCCGACGGGTATCCCGATGCCGTAAAGGATCAACCGCACTTCCTGAGCGATCGTTTCGCTGGCGCTTCGTTTCAGTCCTTGCCGGTAGATCAGTCGCAGAAACGGTTGTGCGAGGTGCGCTGTCTCGACCTGCTCGACGACATGAACAACTGGGCGGGCCCCAAATACTTGATCGCGGAAGGTGACACTTACACAAAATCTCCAGAGGACGAGACCTATCCGCAGTTGGACGTCAATTACGTCAAGCTTGCCCATCTGCCGAGGTTCTCGGAAGGATGGATGCCGGTGCTGGACGCGCTTCGCGCCGGCAACTTCTTTGTGACCTCCGGCGAAATCCTGCTGCACGATTATTCCATTCAGGGGAGCGGCGGCCAGCGATTTTTCGTTGCTGACGTGGACTGGACCTGGCCAGCGGAGTTTGTCGAACTGGTTTGGGGCGACGGCAAGACAACCGGCCGGGAACTTATATCCGCGACCTCGCTGGCGCCGTTCTCCACTCATCACTACCGCCTCCCGTTCGATGCTTCAGGCAAGAAATGGGTACGGTTCGCCGCGTGGGATTCTGCTGGCAACGGCGCGTTCACCCAGCCCGTGCACCTGTAGGATCTGCCACGCGGTCGACCGCGTTGTTCATTACGCCACCCAACCCACAGGGTACGCGTCGTGAGCCAGTATGCCGACGGGTGCACAAGTAAGTTCACGGTATACAGCCCTCCCGAAAGGTTTCGCCAGTCGGATCTGTCGCAACGAGGGAGACCTCAGCTTTGATATCGTGTCCATCTATGGAGAAAACCCGTGCGGCACTGTTCCGACGTCGTCATTTCCAGGATCACGTGATTGTGTTGTGCGTTCGATGGTACTTGCGGTATTGCCTGAGTTTACGTGACCCGGAGGAATTGATGGCCGAACTGGGCTCAGCGTAGATCATTCCACGATTGGTCGTTGGGTGCCGTGCTATGCGCCCGAACTCCACAAGCGGATTCGTCGCGATACCCGGAATCCAAACCGCTCATGGAGGGTCGACGAAAACGTACGTCGGCGTCGCTGGGTATTGGACCTATTTATATCGGGCCGTGGATTCCACCGGCGAGACCATCGACTTCCTCCTCTCACCCAAGCGGGATGCTGTTGCGGCGAAGCATTTTCTACAGATGGCCATGTGGCGAGTGGGTCGATCCGACCGCGAGTGATCAATGTGGACGGGCATGCCGCTTATCCGCAGGCGATCCGGGGAGCTCAAGGCCAATGGAGAACTGGGCAGGCAGTGCCATTGCCGGCCAGCTCCATACCTAAATAATGATCTGGAGCAGGATCACCAATTTGTGAAGAAGCGCCTGGCCACCAGCCTATGGTTCCGATCCGTTGACGGAGCATTTCGAACTATTGCAGGATGCGAGGAGATAAACGTGATTCGTAAGGGGCAAATCCGGTGGCTGGTAAAGGGTGACGTTCTCGGTCAAGTGCGTTACATCGAGCGGATCTTCGGGATCGCTGGATAGCCCCACTCGTGCCTTGAGAAAATCGCACCACACTCGCACCGACCCATTTGCGACAGATCCGCCGGAAGGGCGGCGTCCTCTCTAGCCGGAGACTCGTTGCTGCGAGGGTGCATGCTCCACCACGTCAGGCAGCAGCGGTAGCGCAGGGTCGATTTTCAGCCAGAGCAGCGATGAGAGCAACAGCGCCGTTGCCATGGGCACCAGCGGCAGATCGTAGCTGTTGAACGCGCGAACGAGATACCCAAATGCGATGGTAGAGAGAAACGACCCGGCCTGCCCCGCCATGTGCATCGCACCACTGACAGTGCCTGCGTACTTGCGCCCGATGTCCAGGCAGGCTGCCCAGCTGGCCGGCAGCATGCAATCCATGAAGCCAAAGCCCAGCCCCAGGGATGCTGCCGCCAGGTTGTTATTGAGGGTCACTACCGCCAGTAGTTCGAACATGCCCGCCAGCGCCAATCCAACTCCACCCACACTGCGCCGCGCCAATTTCAGCCCGTACCTCTTTCCCAGGAAATCGCTGGTAGCGCCGCCGATCAGATTTCCGCAGGCTCCCAGAATGAATGGCAACGACGACCAGACCGCCATCTGCGACTGTGAGAAGCCGCGGCCTTTGACCAAATAGGTGGGAAGCCAGGAGAGGTAAAAGTAACCCCCAAAACAGTAGAAGAAATACATAGCCATGAGGTATCGGACATTTTCGCTGCGTAGCACGATCGCCCACAGAGCACCAGTAGCAGCTGCGGTTTTCGGTTCCTGGTGTAGCTCTGCGATTTCGACCTTGGTAACGCCACTCTTCTCGGCCGGGTTGTCGCGATACCACCCATACCAAACCGCTGCCCAGATCACACCGCTCGAGGCAAATATGTAGAACGGCATGCGCCATCCGTAAGACTTGAGGATCGGGACCACCAGGATGGAGGCGAGCGCGCCGCCGACTCTCGCCGCGGTCCAGATGACGCCTACGGCCCTGGCGCGTTCGACTTTGGGGAACCAGCGGGAAAGGGCGCCAGTGGAGTTTGGATATCCCCCCGATTCGCCCATTCCGAACAGAAGCGATGTGACGATGAGCATCGGGAAACTGATGGCCGCGCCGGTCAGAAACGTGAAGGCGGACCACCAGAGCACGATGATCGTCAGCACTTTTCGCGCGCCATAGCGGTCGCCCAGAGAAGCTGCGGGAATCGCGAAAAGTGCGTACGTGAGGACAAACGAGCCCACGACCCAACCCCACTGTTCGGGGCGCAGTCCAAGGCTCGATTGTATGGACGGGCCGGCAACCGACAGACAGACCCGGTCCAGGTAAGTGATGGCGGACACCAGAAACAGGAGAACGAGCACCTTGTATCGGGTCTTCATCACGACGGATTATGTCACATTCACACGAGGTGTGAGCACCTACTGCCGAGGAGTGCTAACATCCCACGAAGGACCGTGCGCTGGAACACCGCGGCCTCACGCGACGGACCGGCCCGAGTCCTTCTGTTCGTGGAGAGGAGGGTTCTGATGGAACGCCGAAATGTAATTCGCGCCTTGGGCGGAGGGGCGACTGCAGTCCTAATGGGAGACCTTGGGCGAGCGGAGGCGCAAAGCGGCCCCGGTCGAAATTCGTCGGCGGTCTACCGCAAGCCGACCCTGGCTTTCAGTTCTTACGGCATGCGCATGCTCCCGGTGCGGGACGCGATTCGCGAAATCGCGAATGCGGGTTTCAAGGCCATGGAGATCACGGTAATGCCAACCTGGCCCACCGAGCCCAAGCTGTTGAGCAGGACCGACCGCGTCGAGATTCGAAAGGAGATCGGCGATCGCGGCATGATTCTGACTTCGATACAGGAGAGTCTACAACTGGCCGATCCGAACACGCTGGGCAATCCGAATTACACGAAGCCGGAAAAACTCGAGCACCTGCGGGTCGCGGCCGAGTTGGCGCACGAGTTGTCGCCCGGGGCGCCGGCGCTGATTGAGACGGCCCTCGGCGGCCGCACGGCGACCTGGGAGGAAATGAAGGCCGGAATGGCCGATGAACTCGCAAGTTGGGCGAAGACGCTCGAACCGTTGAAAACGGTCCTGGCGATTAAGGCCTTCGTGGGTTCGGTAATAGACCGGCCCGAGAGAGTCCTGTGGCTTCTGGAGAAGGTGCGCAGTCCGTGGATCCGGTGCGGTTATGATTACAGCCATCTCAAGCTGCTGGGGCTCGGTTTGCGCGACACCATCCTGCAAGTGGCGAGGTACATGGTCTTCGTTCACGTGAAGGACAGTGTAGGCAGCGCGGAGAACTATCATTTCCTCCTGCCTGGCGACTCCGGGGAGATCAATTACGGACAATACGCGCAGGTTCTGAAAGACGTTGGCTACCGCGGGCCCGTAGTGGTGGAAGTCAGCGTCCAGGTTTCGGGTCAAGCGGGGTACAACCCGGTGGCGGCTGCCAGGCACTCGTTTCAGAATCTCTCGCCCTATTTCGGTTAATTGCGGAGCGGCATAACGGTCGGGATGAGCAGCGATTCGTCATTTTGACAAGTCTCGGGGTATGGGTATATGATCGGGGCCATCGCTCCGCCATGCTGCGGGGAAGGGAGATGTCAGATATGGCACGAGAGGGCATTTCCAGGAGGCACTTCTTTTTCGGCTCACTGCTGGCCGGGGCAGTTCCCACGGGGGGATTCGGCAGCGTGCCGGCGCTAAACCAGTTGGGATACAAATCTCCCAACGAGAAACTTAACCTAGCCAGCATCGGCGCCGGAGGCCGGGGCTTCGTCGATGTCACCGCGGCAGCCGCGGGAGTGGAGAATATCGTGGCGCTGTGCGATGCCGATTTTCTCCGCGGCGGGCAGGGGTTCGAAACTTACCCGAAGGCCGAGAAGTTTAAAGACTTCCGGCAGATGCTCGACAAAAAAGGCAAAGACATCGACGCGGTTACGATCGCCACGTCGGACCACATGCACGCTACGCACGCGTTGGCCTGCATCCAGGCGGGCAAACATGTCTACGTGGAGAAACCCCTGACCCGCACTCCCTGGGAGGCTCTCCTGCTGAGAGACGCGGCCGCCAAATATCCGAAAGTCGCTACGCAGATGGGCAATCAGGGATATTCGCACGATGCCACGCGGGTCGCATGTGAAATCGTGTGGTCCGGCGAGATCGGCGATGTAACGGAACTGCATGCCTGGTCCGGCAGGGCGGAATGGCCGACAGGGATGCAGAAGGCCCCGCCGCCGACAGCCGTACCGGATACGCTGGACTGGGACGTGTGGCTGGGCGGCGCCGCGTGGCGCCCCTACACGGCCGGCGATGACGCGTACCGGGAACTCGTCGAGCCCTGGGTCCAGGCGACGACTGGGGATGCTTCGATGAGACGCGCGTACACGGGATACTATTGCCCGTTCGTCTGGCGTGCCTTTCAGGACTTCGGCACCGGCCACTTTGGCGATTGGGGTATCCACATCATGGCGAACGCCGCCCTGGCCCTCGGTTTAAGCCTGGAGAGCCTGATCAGCGTGGAAGCCACCAAGCGTGAAGGCGTCAGCCCGCTTACCTATCCGCAAAAGAACGCCACTAAGTTCGAATTCGGCCCGCGTCGAAACATGCCTCCGGTTACGGTCTATTGGTCCGACAATGTTCAGGGCGATGCATACCTGCCTCTAGGAATGACCCCAGCGGAGGCTCGCAAAATTCCGGGTACGGGTCCCCAGGTGGGCCCGGTTCTTCCCGATCTCCCCGGCGCTCGGGGAGGCGGAGCGGGACGCGGAGCGGCAGGCGGGGGAGGCGCCCGCGGGGGTGGCATGCCGCAAAGCTCCGGGTACAACTGTATCTACGTGGGAACCAAGGGCTATCTCGGCACTAGCGGACGAGGCGAAGGTGTTGGGCTGCTTCCGGGCTCGAGGTGGGCGGAGTACAAATTGCCTGCCCCGTACCTGATGCGCTCTCCGGGCCCGATGGTTGGGGCGAACAGCGTAAGTTGGGACATTTCTGCTCACACCAGGGACTGGGTTCGCGCGTGCAAGGGCGGCACTCCGGCGCCCTGTTCGAACTTCAGCGTGGCCGGACCGCTGACCGCCTGGATTCTGCTGGGTGCGGTGGCGTCGCACTACGACGGCAAGCTGATATGGAACAACGATAAGATGGAGTTCTCCAACAACAAGGATGCGAGTAAGTGGATTAAGCCCGCTTTCCGCAAAGGTTGGGAACTGAAGTTGTAGGGCTTGGCCGGCGGCAGCAGAGCCGCCGGCCGGCGTTACCGTCATTCCGTCAGAAGTCGATGCGAGCGCCCAGCACGACGTGGGGTCGTTGGTTCCCGATTCCCGCGTATGTGCCGCGCTCGGACGTGAACCTCCCGAACGTTAAAGCACTGCTAGTGTTGTACGCTGTGCTGGGCGTTGTCAGTTGCCAGTGCGTATAGGGAAAATTATTTCCATCCGCCCGAAGCGTGAACTTGAATTTCTCGCGAATCGAGAAACTCTTGAATAGGCCGAACTGCATCCAGACCATACCCGGCGCTTCGTACACGTTTCTGCCCAACGTTCCAACGGTGAAGGCAGCCGGATACGTGAAGTCGGAGATGTTCAGGTAGGGGTTCTGCGCCGACGACGGGAATCGGTTGGGGCCCATATCCCATCCCGACGTTACAAAATTCGGCGAGAGTGCAGTGGGCCGCGATACGCCCTGAGGCAGGTACTTGAAAGGGCTACCCGCGTATGTAACGGACGAAGGCGGACCCGATTCCAAGACCGTGGTCCACGCCCCGTTCCACTCGCCTACGATACGGTTCAGCACAGATCCGTGATTCAGCCATTTACGGCCTCTGCCGAAAGGCAGGTCATAGGTGGCCATGTTCAGGAAATGATGCGTAATGTCGTAACCCGCGCGGGCTTTTTCCAACGCGCGATTGTAGTAGGTGACCCCGGTGCATGTGCCGTCGGCGTCGCAGTCGTCCATCGTCTTTTCGAGTGTGTACGTCTCCAGCACGGTCAAACCGGCTGCATAGCGCTTCTCCAGCCGGATGGTAGCGGCGTGATGAGTGTTGTGGCCGAAGTTGGAGTAGAGATTGATGGTTCCGAACTGGGGATAAGGCTTATAATTTTGCGTCGCCTGGTAAACCTGATTCAAGAACGTCGAGTCCGTCGATATGTTGAGGGGAATCTGGTTAATGTTCCAGTTCTCCAGAAGACCTACACCGGCGGAGCCTTCGTACAACAACTCCACCAGCCAGTTCGGCGTAAACTGATACTGCACGCCTCCCGACCACGTCATGATGTAGGGCGCGCGCATATTCGGGTCGTACCAATCCGCCGGACGCGCGCTGTAATTCGTTCCGACATACGGGACGGTTCCGTTGGACGAAAGCGAGTACTGAAATGACGGCGGACCCTTCGACAGATAGAATGCCGGCGTCGGATCGCCCGGGGGCTGCTGCACGTTAGCGGTGCCGAGGTATTCCTGAAAGTTCTGCGCCGCCAGGGCGGTCAGGAACATGTCCTGCGTCATAATCCCGAACGACGACCGGAATACCCATTTCGGAGAGAAGTTCCAGGCCAGCCCAAGGCGGGGCTGAAAATTATTCCAATCGCCCTTCGCCAACGCTCCGCTGGAGTGCGTTATGGCGCCCATTTTTCCCGTCAACGGGTCCACAACCGTGGGACTGAACTCCGACTGCTGGCCGTATTTGGTATTGAACGGCGATTCGTAGGTCCAGCGCAGGCCAAGGTTCAGAGTGAGTCCGTGTCTGATCTTCCAGTCGTCCTGCACGTATAATCCCTGCTGCCACCAGCGGGGGAGGAAGGTTGCAAAGCTCTTGGTGAAGGAGGCGCTGCTGACCGCACCCAGGAGAAAATCGGCAAACGAGTTCCCCGTGTTTGGCGTGAAGGGGAGTTCTGTACCCGCAAAGTTATACGTTCCGGAAGGCAGATCGGGCTGCACGGAATCCAGGCGCGTGCGCACCATTTCGTATCCGGCTTTGATGGTGTGGCGGCCTAGGATCAGCGTGAAGTTGTCCTGTAACGTGAGGTCTTCGCCAACCACACGCGACTGCGACAAGCCCAGCAAGCCGTAACCAATGTTAAAAAACGGGAAGGTGGACGGATCCACGTTGGGTATGCCCAACTGCTTAGCCCAGTCCTGACCGTAAGTCGGCTGGCTGGCGCTGTTGGCGCGGCGGTTGTAGCCGAGCCGAATTTCGTTAAATCGCGTAGGCGACAAGACGTACGTGTCGGACACGGTGCTGCTGATATTGGCGGTCGGAATATTTTGCGAGTTGAGATCGATTGCGTGCCAGGCGAGCTGAGCGGCGACAGTCGTATTGATCCAGGTGGGCTCCCACATTTCGGAATAACGCCCGGTGATCTTATGGTTCGCAGTGAACTGGTGGTCGATTTTTTCGTCCCAACTCCAGCGATGGATATGCTTGGACGTGTTCGCAATCAGGTTTTGCTGTGGACCGGTCTTCGTCGGGATCCCGGTCGTGTTTTCCGCCGTAAACGGGTTATGCGAGAGAAACGCCTGCACCGCCGGGTCGAACAGACTCTTCGGAATCTGGTTGTTTGGGAAGGGATCGCTGGTCCACGTGCCGGCGGCGTTCTGCCGCATAGTGTACGGATTGTAGAGCGGCTGTCCGATTCCGCCAAAGGAAAAGTCGCCATTCAACATCTCCGGAGTCGGCACCGTTACGGTTGATGCGGGCACACCGCCGAGTTGAAAGAATCCCCGAAGCGTCGTCAGGAAGAAGGTGCGGTTCTTTCCGTTGTAAAGCTTCGGTATGAACACCGGTCCGTCGAATGACCCGTTGAACCACGCGTAGTACCACGGATAATTGTCGAAGGTCGTCTGGTCCAGATAGCCCCGGTGAGCCAGCGACTTCCAGATGTACTGCATTCCCAGAGACCCGTGCGGCGCGTTGGTGCCCGATTTCGTCACGATATTGATGCCGCCGCCTGCCATGTGGCCGTACTCGGCGGAGAACCCGTTGGTGGTGACTTTAGCCTCCGCGATTCCTTCGGGCGATATCTGCAGAACTTCGTCGTTGTCTCCGAAGGTGGCAGCTCCGGGCTCTTTCGCCGTAACTCCATCGATGCTGAACCCGATGCCGCGCAGCCGCTGTCCATCGATGTGATAGTTCTGGCTGCTGATCACCGTCGGGAAGTAGTACAACATCCGCGAGGCTGCGGTCTGCTGGACGGGGATCCGCACTACGGTCGTGCCTTCCAATACCTGGCCCGCGAGTGCCGTTTCCGTCGCCAGCAGCGGAGGCGCCGCGCTGACCGAAATCGACTCCGTCGCTGTGCCGACCTCCAGCGTCACGTCGAGGCGCGGCGTCTCCGACATCCGAATCACGAATCCCGAATGGACGTATCGTTTGAACCCCGGGGATTCCATGGTGATCTGGTAGGTGCCTGGACTCAAGTAGGGAATCGTGTAGTCTCCTTCCGCGCTGGAGGTGGTCTCCGACCGGAAGGATGTTTCGGTGTTGACCGCCACGATGGTTGCATGCGGCACGCGCATGCCGCTGCTATCCGTGACGGTGCCTACCAGGGTGGCGGAGCCGGTGGTTTGGGCTGTGGCGATGGCGCCAATTGCGGCGAGCACGACGGCCAGGAAAATGTTCAGGCTCGCGAAGGCCTTCGAACGGTCATCGGTGTGCCTAAGAAAGCCCACCGCTGCCTTGCGACTCGGAAGACTGATGGACACAAGGTCCTCCCTTCAGCGAGGAACCTGCCGCCCGGATCCAGAAATTGCACCTCAGGATTCAACACGCGCGAGCGGGGGAGTGCCCCCACCGCGCCGACTTGCGACTTGTCTTGGAATTTTCCGCCTCCGCAACTTCCTCGGGCGACCCTCCTCAACACTTCAAGCAACTTGGGAAAGATTCTATGGCCGAGGTAGAGCGAAGTCAAGCAGTTTCAAAGCCGTCCGGAAAAGCTTCCACCGCCGTTCGTATTCAGGCGAAGTAAGGTGCGAGATTTGTCCAACAATGTTTCGCAGCCGCGATGGCATCGTAATCGGGCAAGTTCGAGATCTGGGTGCTTACTTCCGCCAATACTGTGCCGCTATAGTCAATTTGGTGGAGCACTTGAGCATATTCTTTGTAGTCGATTTTCCCCGAATCGCCGGGCAGGAGGAAATGAAAATTCTGTTCCGTGCCCTCGGAATCCTTCAAATGGTGAAGCACGGTACGGTCTTTGAGAGCCACCAGAGTTTCCCGCAGGTCGAGGTTCTGCAACTTGTAGTGGCTGTAGTCGAGGAGGGTGCCGCTCCATGGGCTCTTCACTTGGTTCAGCATCCAAAGAGCCTTCGACGGCAGGTCCATCGCATTTCCCACGTGCGCTTCCATGGCCAGCACGGTCTGGAGCGGCTCCAGCGTTTTGGCCCAGACTCCAAGTTCGTCCGCCATCTCGCGCTTCGTCGACTCCCACGACTCCGGTCTGCCGCCAAGCGTCGTCTCAATTACAGCCGGAGCGCCGGGAGACAACTCGTGCGCCATATCCGCCGCCACGCGCAACCGCTCCAGGTTTCCCGCCTTGGTTGCGTTCGTCCCACCCAGGATACGAATGCTCTCCATCACGGACGCCAATACAAGTCCGTGGTCGCCGATTCGTTTGCGTATATCGGCACGATCCGTCTTGCTGAGTAATTTCGGTTCGGTATCCCAGGATGGCATCAGCGTCAGCGATAAGGATCGGTAGCCGATCCTGGCAATTTGCTCTATGGATTCGCGAACTGGAATCTTCTTCATCCCATACTGCTTGAATCCAAGCAGGGGCTTCCCCGATTTCGAGTTTGCAGCCGCCCGATCCTGTCCTCGCAGGGACAGGCTATCGCCCAACAGAACAGCCGCTGCCCCTCCGGCGAGGGTTCGGATCACGCTTCGTCGCCTCATCAGGTCTCTCCTTTCGGGGACAGGTTCGAATGCTGGAATTCCGTATGGGATCTTATCACGCCCGGCGATTCCGTCAAGGGAGCCATGCGTCAGCGCATCAACCCTTGCCCATCCAAGCCATCACGCGGCGGAGGGAGCCTTCGAGGTCGTCGCGGACCTCGTAGACTCACGCTACCGGCGGGTAGTCGAGGCCGCAGTCCGAAGGAGACCCGCAGCTTGATGCCGTCGTTCGGGGGGTGAATAAGGTCTTGCTTCGTCCCTAAATAACGCTCCGTCGTTTGCACGGAAGGGTGGCCGAGGAGCATCTGAATCTGCTCCAACTCCCCACCCGCTGCCCGGCACAATTTCGCCGCTATGCCGAATGCCGGATCATGCCGAATCGAGGTCAAGACCTCCGGTTTGGCGCGTAGTTTGCGAGTATTCGGAAGAAAGGGACTCGGCATGATCCGGATGCCTAAAGCCGTTTCAGGAAGGCCAGCAGTTCGTCATCCGGCCGGTATCGGATCTGCTTGACATCGATCGGAGCTGTCTTGCTGAGAGCCAGTTCTTTCAGAGCAAGGTCGGCATCGAGATAAATCTGCGTGGTTTCGACCGACTCGTGCCCAAGCCATAGTGCGATTACGGCGCGGTCCACGCCCGCCTGTAACAACTCCATCGCGGCGGTATGCCTAAGTACATGTGGTGTGACGCGTTTGTTGTTGAGCGTCGAGCAGGTTTGCCGGGCTACCCCTTTGTACTTTGTGACCAGGTACTGGACGGCGTCGGCACTGAGGCGACCGCCGCGAGCATTTGGAAATAGAATCAGTGCGCTGTGCTGGCCCTGTTCCCGAATCCATTCTGACAGGACAGTGACAGTCGATTTCGTCAGCGGAGTGCAGCGTTCCTTGCGTCCTTTTCCTTCACAGCGCACATGAGCACCCTTGCCAAGAACGACATCCTGATGACGAAGCGCCGTCATCTCAGAAAGCCGTAACCCGGTTTGAATAGCCATCAAGAGTAATGCATGGTCTCGCCGGCCCAACCAGGTATTCCTGTTGGGAGCCCCCAATAGCGCATCGATTTCGGGGCGCGTGAGAAAGCCGACCAGTCGGCGCTCTTGCCGCTTATTGGGAATGGCAAGAACCCGCTGGATGAGCCCGGAATGCTGCGGCGCCTCCAGCGCGGCGTACCGGAAGAGAGATCGGATCACGGTCATTCGAAGATTCCGACTTCGCACGCTGTTATGACGACTGCCTTCCAGGTCATCGAGGAATCCTCCGATCAATGGAGCGGTCAAATCTTCCAGTGTTATTTGGGAGGGCGCCTTGCCTAATTTTCTGTGAGTGAACTGTAGCAGCACGTGGAATGTGTCGCGGTAGGAGGCGATGGTATGTGGGCTTGCTCGGCGTTGTGCGATAAGCCGCTTGGTAAAGAATGATTCCAACAGCGCCGGAAAACCAGGAGCGGGACTCATCGTTGGCCCTCCCAGCGTTTCTCCAGACAATCTCCGGCGGCCGCCATCAACTCCGGGGTGTTGCTCAGATACCAATAGGTGTCCGCGACGTGGCCATGCCCGAGGTAGGTCGATAGAATCGGCAGTCGCCGTCTGACGTCTTCCCCGCTGCGATACCAGCGCAGCAGTGTCTCCACGGCAAAGCGGTGACGGAAGTCGTGCAGGCGTGGTCCGCGACTGGCTACGGCACCCCGGATGCCCATCTGTCGTGATATCCGGTAGAAGGTCCGTCGGACTTGGCCGGCGTCCAGACGGGCACCCGTCCTGGAGGGGAAAAATGCTGCCGTCGGTCGATCCGGAAAACGCAGGATGCGCTGTGCGGCGTAGTCGGCAAGGACGAGTTTAGTTGTTGCGTGTAATGGCACCAGTCGAGATTTCCCGAATTTCGAAGTGCGGATCGTCAGAACCCCTTCCGCCCAGTTGACGTCCCGAGATTCGAGATTCAACGCTTCGCTAATGCGGAGCCCGGTCACTGCCAGAAGCCCAAACAGACAGTGGTACGTCAATGGCTGGAGGCTGAATTGTGCCGGCATGTTTCGGGCTTCGTCCAGCAACCGCTGCACTTCAAGGTCAGAATACAGGTAAGGATTCGAACGACGGGCACGGAAAGGCAGCAGGCCTTCGGGTGGAATCTCGGTCGCGACATCAATCGAACGCCAATACCGTGCAAATGCACGAACCCCGCTCAGACGGGCAGCCCACTCCGAAGGCTGGAGATGTTGAGGCTCTGTCGCCCATTCGAGCGCGAGCTGAGTCGTAATCCGTGTCTCTCCTCGCTTTTCAAGCGACTCAACAAAGCTTCGCACGAAACGCGCGGGTCTTTTCAGCTTGAAGCCCAGGCCACGTCGCAGCGTCAGATAATCTTCGGCCCCGTCCCGCAGGCTTTTCATTGAGCACCCCCAGGCCACGGGAGGGCGATAGTGCCGAGTGCGGCGAGGTCGACCTTGGCATAGAGCGCAGTCGTGTTCGGACTGCGATGGCCAAGCACGTCGCCGATTTCGTCGAGTGAGGCTCCGTTACGCAATAGGTCAACGGCTAACGTGTGCCTGAGCAGATGAGCTCCCGTTCGTGCGGACTCCACTCCGGCTCGAATCAATGTTCGGCGAACAATCGAAGATACCGTAATGGTATGGGCGAATCCACGGATGGGAGCACGATGGCTCAGAAAAACGCGCCGACTGGAACATCGCGGCCGATCCGACCGCAGATAGGTTGCAATGGCTTCGCCGACATCATCCGGCAATGGAAGTTGTGTCCATCGGCCACCTTTGCGACGGATCCTGATGCGGCCGTGCTCCCAATCGAGGTCCTCCAGATTTAACGCAACAACTTCTCCGGCACGCAATCCCAAACGCGCTAACAGCATCAAAATCGCGAAGTTCCGACGGCCGACGGCAGTGGTCAGATCGTGCTGCGCAAGAACTCTTTGGACCGTTCCGGCTGGCAGAGACTTGGGAATGTCAGAAAGGGACCAACACGCTACTGCCGGCACGCAGCCCGCCAACTCCACCGTGATCTGCCCTTGATGCAGCAGGTAACGCAGGAAGGAGCGCAGTGCGGTGACCATAAGCTTCGTGCGTCCGGGGGACAGCTTTCCGGCTTCCTCTTTTACGAAGGTCGTCACATCCAATGCACATAGCTCCGCAAAATTCGGCTCGGTTCCTTTAAATCGCTGGGAGAGAAATTGTTCCACGAATGAGATATAGTTCGGCAGGCAACTCTCGGAAAGACCGCGTTGGTGTATAAGGTACCGTCGGTATTCGGCGACTTGCATCTGGGCGGAAGTCAACGTCGGCGGCGGCTCGGCCTTGAGCACACCAATCTCTCGGAGCATCGATACCAGACGTCGGATCGTAGCGGGCTCAGGGTAGTGCACGACACCGGGATTGCGGTCCAGAAACTGCCGCACTCTCAGTTCGTCGAGATCTTTCAGCCGAATGCGTTCGCGCTGAAGCCATCTGCTAAACCTGGCGATGGCGTAACCCTGGCAGGGCACCGACGATGGCAAGAATCCATCTTGCTCTATTCGCCTGAGGTAACCATCCAAATATGGCGCCAGCGGTCCGACACGAAGGCGCTCAAGGAGCTTGGAATCAATAATAGATTGCACGCTCTTAAGAATGACGGTGTCGGGATCGCCCCGGATTATGCCGCATGCCCAGCGGCAAGCGAACCGGCCGTGGCTGCCTCATTCGGCCCATTCGGCATGATCCGGCATTCGGCATAGCGCCGATCATGCCGCATGCGGCATGATCGTCGGACCTGCGCCCGCCTGTGCCGTCGGTTTGGAGCCGATCTGGAACAGATTCAAATGCTCCTGGGCCACGCGAGTATACAGACGACGGAGCGGTACCTGGGCTCCCGGCAGAATCTGGAGTGTGGCCCAAACGATCTCGTACAACTCCCGCTAGCTAACCGCTAGCTTAGCTAGAGCCTATCCCACAGGTTCCGGGCGCTTACCCTGCACGATCACAACGAACCTCTGAGCGAATGACGCTAAGCCGTCTCTCTCAAACATCGTCTTGAATGCGCGCTGACCAGCCTCGGCCAAAAACAGCCGATACGCGGCATCCTCCTCGAGTCGCTCAATCCCCGCAACTAGGTCTTCAAGGCTCCAACGAACCGGGTGGTAAGTTTGATGGGCTGCGTAGCGGGGAGGAAATGTCGTGATATGCCCCATATCCGGCATAATCACTGCAGCCCCAGCGATCCACCCTTCGTGCTCACGATAGCAAACCTCTCCGTTCCCGAAGCAGCTCAATACCGCCCTTGAGTTGCGGAGTGTCTTGAGATAGGTCGCGGCTGGCAGGTTTTCGACTTGCACAAGGGGATCAGCCTCTTTGGCGAGAATATGGAGCGCTCGCGTGCGTTGGTTCACAACGGTTGCTCGTTGGTATCGCCTTGCAGTCAACATTGCTGAAAGCTTTATGTTTCGCTCCGTCAGGGTGCTTTCCCATGCTGCTTCATTCGCGTACAGAAACTCCGGCTTCCGTGGCAACGGAGGATCGTGAAAATCATTCCGGGGCCAGGGCAAGCAGGACCTCCAGTGGTAGGAAAGATCCCACCCGACTACCACCTTTTGTTCGTCTTCGCGATCCAATGTGGTGAAATCAGATTCCTGATCTGGCGTTTCACCAGGCTTGATACGATCCTCTATTCCGAATCTCTGGTGCTCAAATTCAGTGAATACCCGGCCTCCATACATCGGCCTTCGGTACGCGCTCATGTCTCGCAGGCAATACTGCTTCACGTATAGATCGACATAGGGTAGAACTTCAAACTGAGTCGTCCCGCTGCTGTCTCTCAGATCGAACCAGATGATCCGAGGCACCCGAGCACGCAGCGTCGCAACGGTCTCAGCACGCAGCAGCGGCTTGTGCGCCGTTCCGAACAGATAGTCATGGTGTCTCGATGAGATCAGCAGACTGTCACAATCGCAACTGTCCGCATCCAATCTGGAGTAGAAGGCCACCTCCACGCCCATGCCGTGCAAGATCTGCTCCGCAAGCAAAACAGGATACCAGTGGCCGTGCGTCACTTGATACCTACGCCGTGCATCGGGTGAGTCGTTGGACCTGAGGTCGTCAAGAATATGGATTCGCATTGCCGATCACGGATGCACGTTATTTCATGAACCAATTGACAAAAGCCCGAATGCCATCCTCGATATCGATCCGTGGCGAATAACCCAATAATCGGTGAGCCTTGGAGATATCTGCATGTGTGGCTCCCGTGTCACCCGGTTGCGGGCCGCACCACTGGATCTTGGCTCGCTTGCCGACTGCACGCTCGATCAGGCCGACAACGTCGAGCAACTTCACCGGGCGCGAGTTGCCGATATTGAAAACGTCGTACTCGAAGCTGCTCTGTAACGCCTCCACAATTGCCTCGACCACGTCATCTACATACGTGTAGTCCCGAGTGGTAGTCCCGTCCCCGAAGAGGTCGATTGGCGTCCCAGCGACAATCCGCTCTGTGAACTTACGAATTGCTAGATCGGGACGTTGTCGCGGACCGTAGATGCTGAAAAGACGTAGGCACAAGACAGATAATCGATACAGATGATGGTACGTGTAGCATAACTGTTCTCCGGCGACCTTCGTCGCGGCGTATGGCGAAATCGGTCGGGTAACTCGCTCCTCACGCACTGGGACCCCGTCATTCTCACCGTAGACCGAACTTGACGAGGCAAATATTATCTTTCGCACGCCTACTCGACGGGACGCCTCCAACAGGACCACAGTCCCACGCACGTTCACGCTCTCATAAAGTAAGGGACTTTCGAGGGATCGGCGCACGCCGGCATATGCTGCCAAATGCACGATGGCCTCTGGACGGATCGCATGGAAAACACTACCGACTTCCTGGTCGTCTCGTAAATCAATTTCGTGAAGGATCGCCGGTCCGTCATATAGTATCTGTGCGAGGTTCCGGCGCTTCTCATCCGGCGAGTAATAGGTGTCTAGATTGTCGAGTATATGGACGGCGTGTCCTTCCCGTGCAAGTCTTTGGCAGACATGTGAACCGATAAAGCCCGCCCCACCAGTCACGAGGATGCGCATATTAACCCAATCTGATCCTATTCCCCAGCATTGTCGAAGCCCTCCGGTTTAGCGTCGCCCGGAACTCCTCAAATTGGCTCTCCCGTTCCTGCGAGCATCGGATCGCCGAGATGTTTGCGCCCGAACGACATCCAGACATCACAGCTTCCCACTCTTTCCCGATTCGTTCGATAGAAAACCATCGCCTCGCAAATCGCCAACCCGCGACCGCGACCCGCCAGCGTTCTGCGGGATTCTCCAGTGTTCTTAACGCCGCAATCCATTCATAATCATGGCGACAGAGAAAGCCATTCCTGCCAGACCGGATCACAGCGCAATTGGCGGGAGTAGGGTAGGCAATGA